>SDBT01019427.1_pt1 | contig 10649 bp, 8 predicted proteins | sample 2277101 | NCBI WGS metagenome assembly SDBT01 (sample SAMN10404973, study PRJNA504765) | marine sediment metagenome | isolation source: marine sediment core GS10_PC15, 103 cmbsf | place: Arctic Ocean: Southern Knipovich Ridge | collected 2010
CAACGGGAACGGCACCTTGCAGTGTTCCGATCGGAAGGCCCGCTCCCGGTCCACCTCCAGGATCTCGGCCTTGTGGTCCAGAATGAGGCGTACGGCACGCCTCACCGGAACCAGCGTGAGCGGTTCGAACGACGCATTCAAAGCCAGGCAACTCATAGATACTCAACCCTCCCCGACACGCCCGCACAGCACGGGCTCACAGCATCTCCGCAAGGTATTCCGGTCGGGTTAAACCGGCAATGCAAATCATACGTACCACAGGCATTAAGAGGGTGTTGCAGAAGTGGGGCGAGCCGCGTTACGCGCGCCACGGGGCCAGATGCAAGGCGGTGCTCCGAAGACATAGCCGTGAGCTACGTCGAGGAGTGCCAACGAAGCAGATGGCGCGGTGAGATCGGGATTCTAAAGCAGAGCTACAGGATCCCGATCAATCACGACCCTGACGTCACCTCCCTTGGGTCTGAAGTCCGCCTGGAATGCGGAGAACGCTTGGCCGAGGCTCTTTGCGGAGGTGGATCGGGCCAGGAAGTGCCATCGCCACCTGCCGTGCAGACGCTCGATAGGTGAGGGAGCGGGGCCGATCACCTCCACACCACGCAGCCGCTCCTTCGCCAGATGCCCCCGGAACCACTCCACGGCCACTTCGGCGTTGCGGGCCGCCAACTCCTGGGCGGGGCTGGAAAGCACGGTGTTCACCATCCTCACCCCTGGTGGATAGGCGGGGCTCTCCCGCTCCTTCAGCTCCCTGGCCGCGAATCCCTCGTAGTCGTGGGTGAGCGCGGCCTGGACAGCGTAGTGGTCCGGCACGGATGTCTGAATCACCACCTCCCCTCCCAGCGGTCCTCGTCCCGCCCTCCCCCCCACCTGACTCAGGAGCTGGAAGGTCCGCTCGCTTGCCCTGAAGTCGGGCAGATGAAGCCCCACATCGGCATTCACCACACCCACCAGTGTCACCCGTGGGAAGTCCAGCCCCTTGGCGATCATCTGAGTGCCCAGGAGGATGTCCACCTCCCCTCGCTCCATCCGACCCAGGATCTCGTGATGAGCCCACTTCCCGGAGGTGGTGTCCATATCCATCCGGGCCAGGCGAGCCTCGGGAAAGGTCTCCGCCACGACCCGCTCCACCTGTTCGGTGCCCAGCCCCCGGAAGGAGAGATCCTTAGCCCCGCACCTGCCACACCGGTCGGGAGCCGGCTCGTCGTGGCGGCAGTGGTGGCAGAGAATGCGTTTGCCGATCCGATGATAAGTGAGCGAGATCGAGCAGTGGGGACAGGTCTCCACATACCCGCACTCACGGCACTGCACGAAGCTGGAGTATCCGCGGCGATTCAGGAGCAGAATCACTTGCTCGCGTCTTCGGATCCGCTCTCGAATCCCCTCCGCCAGTGTGGGAGAAAGCACGGTTCCGCCGTCCTTCCCCCTCCCGACCCCTCGATCTGCCTCTTGATCCCGGCGGAGGGTCCTCAGGTCCACGACCCGCACGGGAGGGAGAACGCCACCTCCAACCCTCTCCGGGAGCGAGAGCCGAACGGATTTGCCACGTGCCGCGTTTCTCCAGCTCTCCAGGGAGGGTGTCGCGCTCCCCAGAACACACAGGGCCCCACACATTCTGGCCCTCATCACAGCCACGTCCCGGGCGTGGTACCGCGGGGCCTCCGACTGCTTGTAGCTGGAGTCGTGCTCTTCATCCACCACCACGACACCCAGGTCCTCCAGGGGCGCGAAGACCGCGGAGCGGGCTCCCACGGCGATCCTCTTCTCGCCGGAGCGGAGCTGTCTCCACGAATCGTATCGCTCCCCGTCGGAGAGTGACGAATGGAGCACCGCCACATCGTCACCGAAGTGGGCCCGGAAGCGGGACACGGTCTGGGGCGTGAGCGAGATCTCGGGAACCAGGACGATAGCGCTCCTCCCCTGTCGCTGTACCACCTCTCTCAGGACTTCGATGTAGACCAGGGTCTTCCCCGATCCGGTGATGCCGTGAAGGAGGAATGGAAGGGGCTTGGGATCCTCGATCGCTTCCAGAATCGTCTTCAACGCGTGGGCTTGATCAGCGGTGGGAGACAGATCAGGAGGCTCCTCCACGGGCATATCCCGGAAGGGGTCCCTCACCACCTCCTCCGCCCCCACGCTGACGACCTCCTTCTCCTCGAGGCCCGCCACAACTGATCGGGAAAAGCCCCCCTGCCGAAGCAGGTTGGCCATCTCCATCAGCCCTCCGGAAGCCTCCAGAACGTCCAGAGCCTCTCGCTGCCGTGGAGCTCTGGAGAAGAGCTCTTCCCTCTCCGCCAGATTCGTCACCCACCGGGTCACACGGGCGATGTGGCGGATCTTCACCGAGGGCTCCCTGGGCGGGACCACTTCGTGCCGAAGCGCACCCGCAGCCACCAGACGGCGGATCTCCGGCCAGATCGAGCCACCACCCAGGTGCTTCCTGAGGGCATCCACCCTCACGGAGACGCCCGCTTCCTGGATCAGATCGAGGATTCTCGACTCCCGGGGAGTGCGGGTACCGGAGGGCGTGCCCTGCAGTACCAGGTAGTCCCGGGAGAAGTCGGTGAGGAGAGTGGGAAGCGCGGCCCGCAGAGTGATGCCGAGGGGAGCCAGATAGTACACGGAAATCCAGCGGCACAGCTTCAGCAGATCCGGCGGAAGAGAGGGATCGTCATCCAGTACGCTGATGATGCCCTTCAGGCCCTCTGTGCGGTCTCCCACGGCCGGGCCGATGACCCAACCGACACGCCGCTCCCTTCGGAAGGGAACCAGTACCCGGCTACCCGGCGCCGGCATGCCGCCCTCCACCGTGTAGGTGAAGGTGTGCCCCACCGGGAGGGGGAGTGCCACTTCGACCCGTTGATTCCGCTCGTGCCCCACGGTCCCCCTACTCGTCTTCTTCGCTTGGCTGGAAGAGCGGGCGGACCCCAAGCTGCTCAGATAGAACCCGCTTGCGGACCTCGTCGACCGAAGCCTTCCACACGAGTTGGATCAGAACGACCGTTCCCCCCGTCTTCGTCACTCTCACCAGCTCGCGGATGGCGTCCTCGGGCTCCACGCCGGCGGTGAGACCCAGCTCACCGATGGACACGTCGAAGATCTCATCCCGAAAGGGTAGGTCGTCGGTGCGGGCCTGCTGAAAGGTGATGTCCCCACCCAGACCTCCGTTTCGGGCCCTGTCCCCGGCCTCCGAGAGCAGGAGTGAGTCCACCTCCACCCCAGATCCCAGTACACCGTACTCCCGAACGACGTGCTCGACGATCACGTCCGGGCCGCACGCCACATCCAGGACCTCGTGGCCCTCTTCGATGCCTGTGAGAAGCGCAATCTGCCGGTAGAGATCGACCCCTCCCGGGGGGAAGAGGGGTCGACGGCTGAGATGGATCAGGTCCAGCATGGTCGGCATCGTGGTTGAGACGCCCTCCGGTTGTTCTTCGAGCTGGGACATTGCGGTGTCTAAAAGGGGTTTTCCTCCGACGCCTTCAATTCCTCCATCGCCTGTGCGAGGCGGGATTCGTCTTCGGGAGAGAGCTGGGCACGGGCCTCCTCCTTCCCCATCTGGCTGGAGCGGAAGCGATGCAGGACCGCCATCGTCAGCAGGAGCCCCATGAGGAGAGCCGCCGGCGGAACCGCCCAGGCGAGCAGACCCCTACCCCGCACCTCCGGGACAGCCCGCCACTCCTCCCCATGGTTCGCCAGCATCCAGGCCACCAGGCTGTCTGCAGCCCATCCGTCCGCAGCCAGAATGTGGAGGCTGTCCCTTAGCTCCCCCGCCTGGGGCGAGGGGCAGACTTCCAACATCAGTCCCGGACAGTACGGGGATTTGAGTTGGGATATGGCGTCGTTCCCCGCAGGATGCGGTGAAACAGCCTCGGTCTCTGCGGTCTCGGTCTGAGCAAGAATGCCCGGTCCGGAGGCCACCATTGCGAGGAGGACGAACGATACGCTGGTGAGTCTTATCATTGATTCACTCCATCACACCGCAGGGGATCCACTCCCGCCACTCGACCCTCAATCTATCAGCGATCGAACGGAAAGTGCACCTGGACATCTGATCGCAGTCGGAGTGCCGCCGCACGTCGTCGTCCTGCCACCTTTCCGACCTGGTCAGCTCGCCTCACCGTCAGGTAGCTGGCCGGTCCATTCCGGGGGCCACTCGAGCCCGCACAGCGCCCGGATCACCGCCACGGTGCCCAGCCCGAGCCGCTCCGGGACGTAGCCACCCTCGAGAGCGGCCACCAGCCGGCCCTGGGAGATCCCGCCTACCAGCTCGGCGACCTCACCGGTCATGGCGTAGAGATCCTCCGGCTCCAGGCGCTGTCCTCCCAGCGGGTCCCCGGCCAGGACATCGAATCCCGAGGAGATGAGGATGAAGTCGGGCTCGAACCTCTGCCCTACTTCGTCCAATGCCTGTGAGAAGCGCCCGCGATACTCGTCCCGAGGCGTGCCCGGCGCGAGGGGTACATTCAGCGTCGTGCCGATCCCCTCCCCTGCCCCGGTCTCGTCCTCACTCCCGCTTCCCGGCCAATGCGGTGACTGATGGAGCGAGAGGTAGAATACGCTGGGATCGGCGTAGAAGATGTCCTGGGTCCCATTCCCGTGGTGCACATCCCAGTCCACGATCAGCACACGCTGGGCCAGATCCCGGCTTTGGAGGTGGCGGGCCGCCACCGCCACGTGATTGAAGAGGCAGAAGCCCATGGCTCGATCGGGCGTAGCGTGGTGGCCCGGCGGCCGGGTGGCTACGAAAGCGTTGGGGAAGTCACCTCTGGCAACCGCTTCCACACCCTCCAGGAGGGCGCCGGCGCTCCCCACAGCCGCATCCCACGACGCCGAGGAGACCCGGGTGTCCTCATCCAGCTCGATTATGCCTTCCTCCACCATCGCCTGGTCCGCCGCCGCGCGCACGATCTCCAGGTGGGCCTCTGTGTGGACGCGGGTCAGCTCCTCGGAAGTGGCCTCCCGCGGCTCCAGTCGGGCCAGCCGGTCGTGCAGCGCGATCATGTCCCGGCTCACGAATTCCGCCAGCGCACGCAGGCGCCCCTGATGCTCCGCATGCCCCCACCCGGTGTCGTGCAGGCCGGCGGCGGGATGAAGGAGGAAGGCGGTCAGCCCCCCCTGGGCATGGCGATCGTGAACGGACACCTGGCTACTCCTCCTCTGAAACCATGGCTATCCGCTCCTGGATCGTCCGGACCTCGAGGGCCCGGGACCGGAGTGCGATCGTCGCGTCGCATGCCGCCTCCGTGGCGGAAGTCGTGGTCAGGTAGGGGATCCCGTAGGTGATGGCGGCCCTGCGTATCGCGTAGTCGTCGTACTGGGACTTCTTCCCCAACGGCGTGTTGATCAACACATCCACCTCTCCGCTGACGATCGCGTCCACGATGTTCGGCCGCCCCTCGTTCACCTTGTAGATGCGCTCGCTGGGAATTCCCAGGCGGGTCAGGTGGGCGTGGGTTCCCTTCGTCGCCAGTATCCTGAAGCCCATGTCGTGGAAGCGCCGCAGGATCGGCGTGACGGTGGGCTTGTCCCTGTCGTTCACCGTCACGATCATGGTGCCGCCCTCCAGGCGAATGGCGTTCCCCACCGACGCCTGGGCCTTGGCGAACGCCATGCCGAAGGAGTCGTCGATCCCCATTACCTCCCCGGTGGAGCGCATCTCGGGGCCGAGCAGCGTGTCCACCTCGAACCGGTTGAAGGGGAATGCCGCTTCCTTCACGGCCACTCCGGCAACTCTGGGCTCGTCTGGGAGATTGAGGTCCTTCAATCGCTCCCCCGACATGACCCGAGCGGCCAGCCGCGCCAGAGGGACTCCGGTGGCCTTGCTCACGAAGGGGATGGTGCGGGACGCCCTGGGGTTCACTTCCAGCACGTAGACCTGCCCGTCCCGGATGGCGTACTGGACATTCAGAAGTCCCACGACTCCCAGCTCCAGGGCGAACTTCCGGGTGAGGTCGCGGATCGTATCCAGCTCGGAGCCGGTCAGCTTGTAGGGGGGAAGCACACACGCCGAGTCCCCCGAGTGGACGCCGGCGTCCTCGATGTGCTGCATGATCCCGCCGATCACGACGTCGTGCCCGTCAGAGAGAGCGTCCACATCCGCTTCGAAGGCGTCCTCCAGGAACTTGTCGATGAGCACCGGATGGTCGTGGGAGACCCGGAACGCCCGCTCGAAGTAGCCTCTCAGCGACGCCTCGTCGTAGACGATCTGCATCGCCCTGCCCCCCAACACGTAGCTGGGCCGAACCAGGACCGGGTAACCCACCCTCGTAGCGACCCCCACCGCTTCCTCCACGCTGGTGGCCACGCCGTTGTCCGGTGCCCGGGCCCCGATCTTCTCGCATACCTCGGCGAATCGCTCCCGGTCCTCGGCACGGTCGATGGCGTCCACCGAGGTCCCCAGGATGGGCGCTCCCAGCTCGGCCAGTGGCTCCGCCAACTTCAGGGGCGTCTGTCCTCCCAGCTGAACGATGATCCCCTTGGGCTCCTCCAGCTCGATGATCTCCAGAACGTCTTCCAGCGTGAGAGGCTCGAAGTAGAGTTTGTCGCTGACGTCGAAGTCGGTGGAGACGGTCTCGGGGTTCGAGTTCACCATGATGGTCTCGAACCCGGCCTCCCGGAGCGCCAGCACGGCCTGAACGCAGCAGTAGTCGAACTCGATGCCCTGGCCGATCCGGTTGGGGCCGCTGCCCAGAATGATGACTTTCTCCCGATCCGAGGGCCGGGACTCGTTCTCCTCTTCGTATGAGGAGTAGTAGTACGGGGTCGCGGCGGGAAACTCACCGGCACAGGTGTCCACAACGTTGTAGGTGGGGCGAATCCCACACTCCCAGCGCCGCTCTCTCACCTCCCGCTCCGACTCGCCCCGCAGCTCCGCCAGCTGTCGATCGGAGAAGCCCTCCCGCTTCATCAGTCTGAGGGCGCCTTCTTCCACCTCGGGGAGCTCACGGTACCACTCCTCCATCTCCTGGATGCGGAGGAGTTGATCCAGGAACCAGGGATCGATGGCGGTGGCGGCGTAGATCTCCTCCAGGGGGACCCCGGCCTCGATGGCCCGTTTGAGCTGGAAGGGTCTTTCGGCGGTAGGTCGCCGGAGCGCCGACAGAATGCTCTCCACGTCGCCGGCTTCCAGGCCGTCGTCGCTGAGGCGGGCTCCCGTCACCCACCCCACCCGATCGATCTCCAGCCCGCGAAGCCCCTTCTGCCAGGCGGCACGGAAATTCCTGCCGATGGCCATCGTTTCGCCTACGGACTTCATCTGGACGCCGAGGGTGGGGTCCACCTCCGGAAACTTCTCGAAGGCGAAGCGGGGGAACTTGACCACGCAGTAGTCCAGGACCGGCTCGAAGGAGACGGGGGTGGTCTCGGTGATGTCGTTGGGGAGCTCGTGGAGGTGGTACCCCACCGCCAGCTTCGCCCCCACCCGGGCGATGGGAAATCCGGTGGCCTTGGAGGCCAGCGCCGAGGAGCGGGACACCCGGGGGTTCATCTCAACCACTAGCATCTCACCGGTGTCGGGATGAATGGCGAACTGGATGTTGCAGCCACCCGCCTCCACCCCGATCTCCCGGATGATGGCGATGGCCGCGTCCCGCATCTCCTGGTACTCGACGTCGGTGAGCGTCTGAGCCGGTGCAACCGTTATGGAGTCGCCCGTGTGGACTCCCATGGCGTCGAAATTCTCGATGGAGCAGACGATGATGACGTTGTCCGATGCATCCCGCACCACCTCCAACTCGAACTCCTTCCAGCCTATCACGCTCCGGTCGATCAGGACTTCGGTGATGGGAGATGCGTCTAGGCCTTTGCGGACCTGAGTCTCGAGCTCCTCCAGGTTGTAGGCGATTCCGCCCCCGGTCCCTCCGAGCGTGAAGGAGGGGCGGATGATGGCGGGATATCCGGTGTCGTTCACGATCTCCCGGGCCTCGTCCAGCGTACCGGCGAATCCGCCGGGGGGCACGGCCAGCCCGATCCGCTCCATGGCGGCGGTGAACTCCTCCCGATCCTCCGCCATCCGGATCGAGCGGGCGTCGGCCCCGATCAGCTCCACACCGTACTTCTCCAGCACGCCGCTCTCGTGGAGCGTCATGGCGATGTTCAGGGCCGTTTGGCCGCCCATGGTGGGGAGGAGTGCGTCGGGCTTCTCCCTGTCGATGACCCGCTCCACCCAATCGGGGGTCAACGGCTCGATGTAGGTGCGGTGCGCCAAGTCCGGATCGGTCATGATGGTGGCGGGATTCGAGTTCACCAGAATGACCTTGTAGCCCTCTTCCTTCAGGGCCCTGACCGCCTGGGTCCCGGAATAGTCGAACTCGCAGGCCTGACCGATGACGATGGGGCCCGATCCGAGGATGAGAATGGACTGGATGTCGGTTCTTTTGGGCAAGATCGCTTCCCGCTGATTGAGGCCTTTCGACCGATCGCGCACAAGTGTCTACGTTTCCGGACTCTGAGGCAAGAAGTGACCCCCCCGGTGGTGTGCCCCAGTGCCACCCACAACCCTTTCCACCCCGATTGCGTCATATCAAGAAAGGGAGCAGCGATAACCGGAGGAGCACGATGAGCGGGTTCGGAACCGATGTGGTGGCGCTGGCATGCATCCTGTGCGGAGGGGCGGTGGGTGGAGCTGCGACGCTCACTCTGATGGACGTCCAGGATGAAGTGGGCTTCGGGTGCGCGGTGGCAACCGTGGAGGAAGCCCCCAGGGTGGTGGTGTCGCTGGGCGGTGAGGACGGGGCCATAGTCGTACGTCCGCGCGTCAGGGTCCATACCTTCCACAATTGCGCCTCCGTGCGGGTCCATGAGGCCGAGGCGCTACTCTATGAGCGCCTGGAGATCGAGATGGAGGAGGAGATGCAAAGGGTCCAGGTGCAGCTCGAGCGACTGGAGATCGACCAGTTGGAGGAGATCGAGCGCGACATGGAACGGGAGATGGGGCGACTCCAGAAGCGCCTGGAAAAGACGGGGGGAGAAATCTAGGATCGCGAACCTCCCCGCCAGGGGGAGAGCAGCCGAGTCCGGGGGCCCTGGGCGGCATCTGTCGCCCGGGGCCCTGTTGTATCAGCCCTTCTCGGATTCCTTGTAAAGGGCCATTGCAAGGAAGAAGGCGAACCCACCCCAGATGAAGCCCAGGATCGCGATCATTGTGATGAGGGTGGCAGTGCTCATGCGATTCCACTTCCATGGCGTGACACGGATCTCATGGATCCGACGGGCCCTTCGAGACTCGAACGCCGCAAAGTGTCGGTCTTGTGGCGACCGAGCAACCCACCCCCGGACTACCTCTCGAACCGCACCTGGTATCCGGTCACTGAGACCACCATCTGGTTGTCCGTGCCGGCGGCGCTGATCACGCTGGCCGTCGGCAACTCCGCCCCGAGGTCCTCTACCTGAACCCTGAATTGAAGAGTGCCGGTGCCTTCATTCACGGCCACCACGCGGAAGGTGCCCTCACCACCCGTCGGATTGCTCAGGACCTCCGTGGCGCCGGCTCCCACGAATCCCTGGATGCCCTGGCCCTGTACCTGGAGGATCACCGCACCGACGCCTCCGCTCGGTGCCGTCACGACGGCCGTGAGGTCCCCCGGTCCGCTCGGGCCCGAGTCGCACGCCGCCAGGGGAGAGAGAGCCGCCAGCAAAACGGTGGCTGCAACGACGCGCCTCATCGTGCACCTCCCTTCCCATCGCCGGGCGGAGCGGGGTCGCGGTTCTCCTGAGGAGGCGTCTTACCGGGATCAGAGAGGCCCACGACCAGATCGATCTTCTGAAGGGCACTCTGGCTCGGGCCGGAGGTGGGGAGGCCCGGATTCGCGATCACGAAGGCCCTCAGGTCTCCGATGTCGTAGCCGCCGTTCACGTTCCCGACACTATCCAGATACTCCTCCTGATTGCCCGTCAATCCGGAGGACTTGAGGAGGAAGAGTGCCGCGAGAGCCTCCAGAGAGATCTGGGGGGGAACCACCTCGAGCTCCAGGTCGATCTCCCCGGATAAACCGATGGCATCCATGATCTCGAGACTGAGTGGGAAGGACCCGGTCTCCATGGGTGCACCCACGATCTGACCCTGTTCCACGAAGGACATGCCCTCGGGGAGGGTGCCCTCCGTGAGCGTCCACGTCACGGGATAGTTGGCATTCTCCGCGATCAACGATACCAGGGCGTACAATGCCGCTTCCACCTGCACCGATTCCGGGATGTCGGCCACGCTGAAGGTGATGTCGAAGAGCGCCCCCGCCGAGGAGGGCGCGCTCCACTGCGTGGTCGTAGGATTGGGATGGCCGGCCAGCGGTCCCGTCCACTCGACGAAGCCGAAACCAGTCCGGGGAACCGCTGTCACCAGGATGTCGGTGCTGCTGGGCACCCATCCGTCATCGCTACCCGGAGCGTACTGGATGGAACCGGGCACGATACCCTCCATGGGGCCCTGGAGCGTCATCGTGATCAGTACCTCCTCGCCGCCGTAGGTGGCGGTGAGGGTGGTATCGGAAAGCCCTGTCGTGTACTCCCGCACCCGGGTGGATCCATCCTCCCAACCCAGGAAGCTGGTCCGGTACCCGGAGGACGTCTCCACACCTGGAGAGGCCTCGACCAGGTGGGTCTGGAATGGAGCCGATGAGTACACCGTATCCCGGCTGGCCGGCGTGACGCCGTCCACG
>SDBT01019429.1_pt1 | contig 10648 bp, 11 predicted proteins | sample 2277101 | NCBI WGS metagenome assembly SDBT01 (sample SAMN10404973, study PRJNA504765) | marine sediment metagenome | isolation source: marine sediment core GS10_PC15, 103 cmbsf | place: Arctic Ocean: Southern Knipovich Ridge | collected 2010
TGATCCTTAAGGCCACAACAATTTCTTTGCTGTTTCACTTATAATGTCAACTAAAATATTTCTGAAAGCATCTACAATTGGTTTATTTGTTTTTGATAGTATCTTTTTAAACCTTGTAACAGCCAGTGAAGTTCTTGGGCTATCTTTTACCATTTCATTAATGCTCTGATCTAAAATTTCCCTCTCCTCTTCTGAAATATTCTCCAACTCTTGAGTGAGATCGTGAGCAGCTTGAATTTTGGCTTCTGTCCAAGAATACGGTTTCCCACAATTAGGACAAAAAGCTGGAGCCGTATAATGGCTACTAATAGCAATCACACCTTCTACATTATAATATCCCTGTATTTCAGTGTTGCAATTTAGGCAATTGGTAATTGTGGCGGCACCACATTTATCGCAATATTTTTTATTATGCTGAGGATACTCTTTTACAGAATCATTTATAACATGTCCATTCAAACAAATTTGAGCAACATCATACCAGTCTTCTCTCATTTTTTAACCTCCATTTAAAAAATAATTTTACCTAATTCCCTTGGATATAAAAGTGTTACCGAGTTATCTGGATCAAATCTTTATTATTAACAAATTTTATTTAATTCCTTTAAACAAATCCTTTAAGCTGACATTATTTAACATTTTCTCTCCTTTAACCTTTTCTCTACTCCTAACAGCATCACAAGTAAATCCAATAGGAAAAGTTAAAAAAATTGCTGAATTATTGAGCTAGTACAACCGTCCCCTGACAAATAAGCTAAATATCTTGCTATTATGCCATAATATTATAATAAGGAACTCAGATTTAAAAGGGCAGCAAGAGCTATTCACTTGTCGACTGGGGTGAATTGTTAGACTTGCCTCGACCTATATTTTTTTTCGACATCGAGTAAAAAGACCAATCCACGATTATTGCTCTGACTTATTATCTGATCGTGTTCACTTTGGTAAGCGTGAATGTCGAGTAGTGTTTTTCCTACTAGTCCGGCTATAGCTCCCAATTGAGCTGATATAGGCAAAGACAAGAAAGAAGATAGAAGAGGTATAGCACCACCACCTACAAAAAACACGCTTGCCAACTTCCTGAAGAGCTCACCCTTCAATGACTTGATCTTGAGCTTGATGTCATCAAGGCGGGGTTGAATTCTATCCACAACAATTGAGTCAATATCATTATATTCGTTTGGTTCAAGCTCCTTTGCAATGGCGAGCATTTCCACTCTGAAATACTTCAATTGTTCGCCCAGTTTTCCTCGTACTTCTAAGATTTCATCAGCTTTAAGGGATGGGAAATCAGGTACTAATAATGACATTGATCTAAAGGCTATATGGCTAGCTACTTCATGCAGCTCTGGTTGATGAGTCATATCGGAGAATCTGGTAACTGTCTCGCTAGCAAGGCAACTAAGTTCATAGTTATCACTGATAGGAATATGTTGAGTTTCTATCGCAAAATAGAGGGCTCCCGCAATACTCTGCCATCGGTATAGCGAAAACCAGGGTGAATCAACGTATATCTTATCCTTGGGAACCAATCCGATAGACTGGCCCCATATCCCAAAACCAATACCTGCACCCTTTTCCAATAATTTCTTTTCGTTGACTTCGAAGCTTTCCCAATCTGGTGGCGTTTCATTCACTCTTATAGGCTGGAGAATACTATACTTAATCAGTTCACTATTTTTCTTGACAAAAGCTTCCCAGGCATTCGAGTGAATCCTTGATAGAAGGTCTTTTTCGCAAAGCGACTTAGCGAAAAATGGAAGCTCTTTCTCATGGTTCCATCTTCTTTCCAAGGGATCCAAAAAATAAGATGGTGATAAATAAAAAGTTCGCACATGATCAAACAGTATACAAAGTTTGGTTAGAGTCGCCTTGTTCGATATAATTCCATCGGTATAGTAGAGACAATCCAATTGAAATACACTCCTTTACAAGAGTAGCTCTAATGGCTAGCTTCAGCTGCGTAGTTTTTGCCTCGATTGGAAGCTGTTGTTATGTTTTTACAAATATTTTCATGTAGTTTGTAGATATTTCCTCCAATATCATCTTATTGCATATTTGCAAATAGAAATAAATCTCAAGAAGATAAAATGCTTTTTCACCCCAATTTTTTTTCTGATCCTGAAATGACTTTTGATCCAGGAAGCTCTCAAGCTTTCTGAACTCCTCAGTTGTTTGAAGGTCATATTTTTTCAGATCTCTCAATGTTAGTTTTATTTGATAAGGTAAGGTCATTTTATAAAAATCATATATTTTTGTTATTTTATTTAATAAAGCATCATCTGTAGTTAAGACCGAGCTCATACCTAAAAGAAACCCCGTACTTTCATTAATACTGTTATAAGATTTGTTAAGTTCCTTTTCACGATTATGGTAGTAATCAAAAAGTTTTTCGGAAGCAGAATAAGTGTGTGATTTCTCTAACTCTCTAAGTTTTATTTCAAGTTGTTTTTTTCCTATTTTATACATAACTATAGCAGTAATAATAGCAGGACCTAAAATTTTAGAGACCTCAACTATACCATCTGTTATTGTCTTAATGCTTTCTATATCCATCTTCGCTCCTATGTGTTATGGAATAGCTCCTTTTCACATTTCATATATATTTACCTTATTGAATCTCCACCAGCGGTTAAAAGAATTAGTCTTTTTTAATTTTTCTACACCTTAATACTAATACGACAAAAGATTAAAAAAATCCTTCTTTTTAGAATAAAAACAAAAAAGCCCTTCAGCAATAAAACTGAAGAGCATTAATATCAAGTCTCTCGGTATTAGATGTGTTAAGAACATACAAATTCAAAAATTTAGCTCGAATCTTCATTGCCCTAGAAGAAAGATTTTTCGAATGTATTCTTTTATGTTTTAAGTCTGGCTATACATCGAGCTCTTTCTGTCATTTATATAAGTAACTATAACAAGCTTTATCTGCTTTGTAAGTATTGAGTAGTTTGTAAGTCTCAGGTATTTTGTAAGAATTGAGATCGGTCTTACTCTTTTATCCACTTATTATTGTATTTGTTATTGTAAAAAGTCTCAGGTATTTTGTAAGAATTGAGTGGTTTGCAATCACTATAAATATTTGAAATTGTCTTTTTGTAATCAAGTGCTATTGATCTATCTGAATAATTACTGTTTTTACAATTATCATCTTTAGTTAAAAGATCCAAAGCGCTTATGGCCAAACCTGCTACTGGCAAAGCATTGCATAAGGTTGGACTTAAAACATTTTTTCCTATTTTTCCTATAGCAGAAACTCCACTACCAGCTACATTGCACTTAGATAAACTACAAAGTAACGACAAAACACCAAAAGGAAAAAATAAACCTGTTCCAACAGCACAATCTCCGAAATATAAACCAAGAATTTTATTTCTTTTCATTGTAAACTCCTTTCTAACTCTTAAATATGGTGATAGAAAGATATTTACCATTTATAGAAATTTAAAGTTTTTAGAATGACTAATTTAGATTTAATTACTATATCCGTTAGAATGTTTTAAGTGGGAAAATAGTATTGATTTTAGGATATTATTACTATTTTTAGAAGTATAGTTATTACTATGTTAATTATATTATAATACTAATTAAGCAAAAAATCAATTCTTTATAAATTTTAAGTACCATATATTGATTTTATACTATTTTTAATCGTTTATTTTATTAAAAGGTGCAAATATCAATATAGTAAATGAGGGAAGACATAGATTTAAATAGCATAGTTATAGAAATAAGTATTTCTTCATTTTTAGTGAAAAAAGTTATCAAAAAAGCCCTTCAGCAAAATGCCAAAGGGCTGGAAATGGTCAGGCTCCCCGAACTGTAACATAGGCAGAACTTTTATATCTACATTTCATTTTCCATCTAAAGTAATAAAAACCAATCCAATCAAACAGTTATACCGAAATCCTATTTACTTAGCAAGAGAATATAAACGTATGATTGATAACAGCCAAGCGAAAAATCAATCGGATCTCGCCCATAAACTCGGTATTTCCAGAGTGCGTATTTGCCAAATTTTAAGCTTATTAAAACTCGATTCCTTTGTCGTTCAAGAACTAGAAAAATTTGGGCATCTCCTTAAAGCAAAAATTATATCCGAACCTATATTGCAATGATATGTTAACAAATCTTCAAAATAACAAAAAGATTTTCTTAATATTTTAAAAAATACTTGTTTTACCGTGTTAGCTATCCTTACTATTTGTTTACTAATTATTGTTTAATGGTACTTTTTATTTTACTAAATAATGGTTCTTATTTAAAAAATCTATGGTTATATTTAACCATAGATACACATCCTAATAAAAAAATATTATATCTTTATATCTTGATTAGTACATAACGAAAAAGAGTTATGTGCAATATCTAAAATATCTTCACTATTTAGAATAAAGTAAAGAATATTTGATCTTTTCTTGAATTAAAGTTCATTCAATTTTTTAATACTTAAAGCCTTCTAAAATTTCTCCTTTAAAAACAAAACCTATTATAGTAAAACACCAGATGATTGCAAATATCATGACTCCCAGGCAGGTTAGTAGGTAGAACTTATAAACTAATTTAGATAAAAATATCCTACTTAATCATCATGCTTTTTTAACTAAAATTTTCCAATTTTGCACCAATTTGGCCATGACATTTAGGACAAGAAAAGTGAATATCATATTGAGTAATAAAATATTTTTCAAAAAAACCTATACCTCTATAATTTACTATTCTTTTACCCCGTGGAACTCCTACAAAAAAAGTTATCCCACAATAAGAACACGTTACTGTATCTTCTGAATCTTCTGACATATACAAACCTCTCATTTTTTATAATAAAAATACTTTAAATCTAGATATTTGGGACCAAGCCTTAACATTCTAGTAGCATATTATACAATTTACTAAATAAGATAAAGTCTAAATAAATATCCTCTGCTATGTTCTATTCATTTGAGAAAATATTGGGAACTTGGAATCATCAAACACATTATGAATATTTAGAGAAAAGTTACCGAATTATTGAATTAGTACAGCTTCTTTATTTATCTAATTTAAAAGTAAAATATTAGTGATTGGATGTTTAGTATAGTTATAAGAATGTTACTTAGTGGGTCTCTTGGGATAGAGAAAGAATGCTTTTCCTATGCTAAATCTCGGATAATATAGCTTTTTATTTTAGTATAATGTTATTATAGATATTCTGCTTAAATAGAAAATATACTTATTTAATTTTTAGTACATTTTATCTATATACTACAAGTCTATTTGGAAATCCTTCTTTTTCTGTAAAATAATTTAAAAAAATAAAAAGCCCTTCAGCAAAATGCCAAAGGGCTGGAAATGGTCAGGCTCCCCGGGTTGGTGTCTGAAAGCGTGCTTATTTGGGATAAGATTATAATTAGTATGAATAGAATGAGACATGGAAAAGTAATAATATCCTCTTATTTTTAATTAGATTACATTAGATTATTAAGGTCGATTTTAGGAAATAATGTATTATAAGTTTCTCCATTTTCAGCTCCTTTCCAAAAATAATCTAACAAAGGATCATATGCCCTTACATATCCTATTTCTTCAGTTTCTATTTTCAAAAGTTCTTCTTTAGCTTTAACATTATTATTAACTGAATTATAATATAAAGCTTTCCAAACCCTACAAACTGCCCACCCAAGAGGATGTGCTTTTTTTATCCTCAATTTAATTAGTTCATCAAATTTCTTCAATGTATTTTTATTTTGATCAACTAAAGCCAAAATTGCCTCCAATAATAACATCCTTTGATCAGTACCTTTAATTTTCGATTTAGGGTATGCTTTATAATGATTGTAACTTTCCTTATAAATATATTTAGCTTCATCCACAAAACCACAATAAATATAAGTTGAGGATACTATTTCTAACACTCTTCCCTTTAGAATTAATTGAATAGAAAACTTTTCATTTCGGCAGATGTCATAACATATTTTATGGCAAAATAAGGCATTTTTTAGATTTTCCTCTCTTCCCTCCTGAATCTTAAATCTATAAGTCAAACCTAATTCTAAAATAATATTACACAGAATATTATAATCGTTTTGATTGAGATTAGGTATATGAGATATATCTCCTGAATTAAATTCAGGCCACTTTTTTTCAATTATTCTTCTAGCAATTTTTTCAGCATCACCTATTCTTCCATTTTTTCTATAAGAAACTATTGCCATTAAATTAGCTGCAAATTGGTTATCTTTATAAATCTCGAGCAATTCAATAGAGCCTTCGTTTTCCTGTAAATCTCTTAAGATTCTATTTTTATTTTGCAAATTAGACAATTCACATTTATTAATAATCGGTACTATTTCTTTTATTGTTTCTTTTATATTTGTAATTGTTGAAAACAATAGATTATTCATCTCTTTTTTGCTATCAATTTCTTCTTGTTGAGCTCCAAAAATACCTCCTATCACTTTTAACAAAAGTTCTTCTTTTTTAGAAAATCTCGAGTATAAATATTCATCTGTGCATTTCTTTTCAAACATCCTATAGGATATACTATCTCTTTCATCAGCTGGTTCAACAAGTCTATTTTTAAATGCTTCAATATCACTTTTTTTTGTAATGTTTCTTATAAGTGGGATTGTTTTACAATTAGGATTGTGTTTAGCAATTTCATATTCTAATTCAGTTATAGACAAATCATTAGGGTTGTAGCTTCCCTTTGGCCTCCATCCATAATAACAATAGCCATTAATCTTGCCCCCTAATATTAATACACAATAATCTGATTTCTCTAATCTTTCTTTACACAAAGTATAAGTAAAACATTTGTTACCTTGTGCATTTACCCAATTAGGTGAGCTTTCAATCAACATTTCAATATCACAATAATTTTTAAAATCCTCTAATCTATTAACTAGATATTCCCTCTCTTTATCCAAATCTTTAATTGTTGAAGCAATATAGATCCTCATTTAAACCTCCTTTAATTAAAGATAAAAACCATCGCATATTTCTATACATTAAAAATTAATGATTCGTAAGTTCTTTAAAAACTTAGGTTGTTATTCTATAAATTAAGGATGTTTCCCTGCTTCCCCAAACAGGACTATTTTCCCAATTTATATATAGTGAAGAAGATTTATAAAATATATCTAATAATATTAAAAGGCTGTGAATAAATATTAAAACCCATAAATTCCATTTCTATCTTCTTATGAAGAAATTTTTTGTGTATGAATTCCAATATAAGATTTTCATTGATTACTAATAAAATAATACTATTATTACATTGAATATTTAGATTATTCTACCTTGGTAGTTTCAATCCTTGTTTTAATGGATGTTCTTCTGCAACAAAGGATTTTCAGGAGAATGTATTGCATTTGTTAAGAGTTTCAATCAATAAGTATATCCCCTACTCTTATTCTAACCAAGTATTATTTAGAAAGAGAACTAATAATAAAAAAACACCAACCTGCTAAAACAAGGAAAAGAGCAAAAAGACCGCCAAATAGAAATCTAAATTCTTTTTTTATTACATCAGAACTATTGTCTATTTTAGTATCTAATTTTTCGAGTCCTGTATATATTTTACTATCTAATTTTTTAACCTCGCCATCTAGTATATTAATTTTTAGAGAGAATAAAGGAATAGTATCGGTAGAATCAGGAGAGTCTGTAAAAAATAAACCATTTTTTGCACCAGAACTTACTTCTTTTTTATATAGCTCAAATATTGATTTCGCCAATTTACCTAAATTGGAATCAGTTAAATCATTTTTCGATTTATCTTCTTTTTGGTTATTTTTGTTACTTTCCATTTTACTTCTTCTTTTCGGTAATATCGATAGCACCAGCAGCTTTCGCTTTTTCGATTAACCATTTACCAATTACAAGTGCATTATCTGGTCTTAAAACAACTCCAATTTGGGATTCTCTAACAAAATTTTCTGCTCCCTCCCTTCCCACTTCTTCTGTTTTACTATTACTATCAATTTCTAATTCAAGATATTCAGGATTATCGCGTTTATCAATAAATAAATCAAAAAATATATCACCACCAGGGGAAACACCTCCCCAAGCTCCATTTGCTGCTATAATTTTATAGTTTTCTGTTTTCGAGAAATAAATTTTAACATTTTTTTTCATAATAATCTCCTTTTTCAAAACATACTTTATTATCTTATTCAACGAAAATCTTAAAAATCCTTCTTTTTCTATAAAATAATTATAAAAAAATAAAAAAGCCCTTCAGCAAAAGGCCAAAGGGCTGGAAATTGTCAACTCCCCCTATTGGACACGTTCAGAACTTTTAAGGGGAATATAGCCATAGAAAATATTAAATTAAATCAGTTAGTTCTTCAGTAAAGTAAAAAAATAACTGTTATTTTGCTTTTTCTCTAAGACAATTTTCACAATTTTTGTATAAGTGATGATACTGAAAAAATGTTTTAAAATTTAGATGAAGTATTTTTATCTATCGATAGTGGTTTAGAGTATTGTATCAATATTGATATAAATTATTCAAACATATTGGAATAAATATTTTTCATTGATTACTTGTTTTTCAATTTATATGTTATTAAAATCCATTTTTTAAAAAATAAATAAATTTTAAATGTAGATTCTATAATAACAAAATTATCCTTACAACAAATACAATCAAATTATTTACAATTATCCTTCAATTCAATTTAGATTTTAACTCTTTCAATATTTTTTTAATATTTTGAATCTGGTCTGGTTTAGGTTTATTCTTCCCAAATACATATAAAAATGGCCACTTAATCCCTTCATATGGTAATGGTATACAACCTACTCTCTTTAAAACACCTGTAAATAAAGGAATACTTATAAGCATAATTCCAAGTATATTTAACATTCCTGATGGATCAACAATAATTCCACCTATATTTGTGGCTATGCCACCTATGCCCAACAAAGCCGATAGTTTATCTTTAGGAAGACTAAATAACTCTCTGATAGTTATATCTTCTTTTTGCTTTATCCCTTTCTCAATCTCAATTATAATATTATTTATTAAGTGGGATGAAACTTCTTTTAGATCAATCGTGTTAAGGTTTTTATAAATTGCAAATAAAAATTCACAAAATTCCCTGTGTCCTTCTTCGTTATAAATAAAATCCTTGTATGATTTTACTTTTTTATATTCTTCTAATCTTTTTAAAAGATCCATAATGCAATTTTCTAATTGAGAAATATCTATTACTTTTTCTTCTCTTTTTTCTTTTATGTTTTCTTTTTTATCATCAAAATCACTTTTTTCAAGCAATCTAAAAAAATCTCCATCTTGTTTTGATAAAATGGGCACATCCGTATTAGATAATTCGAACGCTCTTGAATGATTTCTAACATCTCGTAGAACTTCTCTTACAGATTCTACTTTATTATCCTTTCTTAATGCTTTCTCAAGGGAACCAATGGGAATCTTTCTTTCATTAATTAATCTCCAAATTTTATTAACTTCTTTAGTTTCTTTTTCTATTACTTTATCAGCCCATTGATACCCATCTTCTTTCTCAACAATTTTTACTCTCCTATTTTCTAAAGCTTCTATTTCATCATTCTTATATATCTGTAATAAAGCGTCATCTAAAACATTATGCCAATGATAAACTTCGAATGGATGTTTATTCCGATGTTTTTTATTTAAAAACGATTCCCTCGCAATTACTTTTATTTTTCCTTTTTCCACAAATTCAATAAAATCCCTAATTGAAACTTTACAGATTTCTTTTTTATTATAATTTTCTAATAAATTCCCAGATGGCGCCCAAAGAACCAAAGGACGACTACAATAAATCATTCTGTGAAGATTCATGAAACCTTCTTCCCTATATTCGTTAATATGACAAAAAGAAGATAATGATTTAATCATATTTATTACCCCTCTCTTGCTTTAAAGTAGCTTATCTTTAACAATATCTGGATCTTTCTCATTAAATAATTTATTTGATATAGCCACAATTTCTATATTGTCTTCTCCATTATTCTTTATGCATGAGAAATGAGGGTTGGAATTTTTAAAAATATAGCCCCTTTTCCATTAAAACACTTACTTTTAATCCCTTTTGTTTTGGGATCTCGCCAAAATAACTTAAATTTATCTTTATGTTTAATAAAAATGATTTCATTTTTTAGTAAGTGATAATGGTTTCCTCTTATTTCATTTGGAACTAATTCTAAAAAATGAATATCATTAATCTCATTAAAATATTTTTTCCATTTAATAGGAAAAGAATAACTAGTTCCACGATTGTCACCATTATTACTTAATTCAATTAATTCTATTCTATTCGTACTCACCTTTTACCTCTAATTTTTTTATTCATATATTGTATTAGAAAAAATCTTAGGGTTAAATTTCTATTCTTAACAGTTAATTAAATTATATGTCAGGAACAAAAATTCGATTCTATATTTTTTTAATTCCTTCTTGCCCGTATAAGCCAAATTTATATTATATTGTTTATACGACAAATCTTTTAAAAATCCTTCTTTTTTTTAAAAAAATCCCAATAAAAAAGCCCTCCAGCAAATGCCAAAGGGCTGGAAATTGACAAGCTCCCCGGGTAGGATTCGAACCTACAACCCTCCGGTTAACAGCCGGATGCTCCACCGTTGAGCTACCGAGGAATATTACCATGTAATTATACTT
>SDBT01019430.1_pt1 | contig 10648 bp, 7 predicted proteins | sample 2277101 | NCBI WGS metagenome assembly SDBT01 (sample SAMN10404973, study PRJNA504765) | marine sediment metagenome | isolation source: marine sediment core GS10_PC15, 103 cmbsf | place: Arctic Ocean: Southern Knipovich Ridge | collected 2010
ATATATGCAAAAGGACCAACACGACAAACCGGAATAGCATTAGAAGAAATAACCTTTGCCGAGGTCCTCAAAAAGCACGGCTACGCGACGGGGATTTTTGGTAAGTGGCATTTAGGTTACAACGTGGAGTTCAATCCGGCCAAGCAGGGGTTCGACGAGTTTGTCGGCTATGTCAGCGGCAACGTGGATTATCATTCGCATATCGACGGGGCCGGCTTCGACGACTGGTGGAAGAATTGCGAGAAGGTCCCTGAAGAAGGTTACTGCACCGATTTGATAACCAAGCACGGGACAGAGTTTATTGAACGGTACAAGGACGAGCCGTTCTGTTTGTATCTGCCGCACGAGGCGCCGCACTATCCTTACCAGGGCCGAGAGGACCCGCCGGAGCGTCTGAGCGGCGGCAGAAAGGGCAGGAAGGCCAAAGGCGATGAGATTACGCGGGCGTATAAGGAAATGATTGAGGTGATGGATGAGGGTATTGGGCGGATTGTCGAAACAGTCAGACGTTTAGGGCTGGAGCGCAAGACATTTATCTTTTTCTGCTCGGACAACGGTGCTACCAAGAGAGGCTCGAACGGTGCGCTGTCCGGCTATAAGGGCAGCTTGTGGGAAGGAGGGCACCGCGTACCGGCTGTTGCCTATTGGCCGGGCAGGATAAAAGCCGGTACAATTACGAACGAGACGGTTTTGGGAATGGATTTGTTCGCCACGATGATCTCAATCGCCGGGGCAAAACTACCGGCGGATCTGGAACTCGACGGCGTTGACCTTTTGCCGATGCTGACGGAAGGCAGGAGGCTGCCGGAACGGATGTTGTTCTGGCGTTACAGAAAAGAAAAGGCCGTGCGGAAAGGACCCTGGAAGCTACTGGTCCAGAATAACCAGTCAAAACTTTATAACCTCGATGATGACCTTGGTGAAAAGAAGAATCTTGCCGAAGCAAAGCCGGACATGGTCAAACAACTTGAAGATGAGCTGTCGGCCTGGGAGCAGGAAGTTTCGGCTGGTGTTAAGCTGAGAGCGTGAAAAGCTACTCTGAAGTTGAGGACAGAAATTTGGTGGAAGATACATTTAATGCTGGAGGTATAGATTATGGAAAATAAATCGATAAGTCGGCGTGAATTTATTAAGGGCTGTGCTGCGGGCGCATCGGTACTTGTCGGCTCAGGTTTGATATCAAAGGAAGCATTCGCGGCCGGGAAGAAAAGACCTAACGTTGTTTTGATAGTGAGCGATGACCATGGGCTTGATGCTGTTGGCTGTTATGGAAATCCTGTTATCAAGACGCCGAACCTGGACGGCCTTTCGGCTGAAGGAGTGCGTTTTACGAATGCCTTTTGTACGACGGCCAGTTGCAGCGCCAGCCGGTCGGTGATTTTGACGGGTATGTACAATCACGCCAACGGCCAGTACGGACATGAGCACGATTATCATCACTTTATTTCCTTCCCGGACGTAAAGTCTTTTCCGGTGCTGCTTACTGATGCAGGGTACCGGACAGGGCGGATAGGCAAGTATCACGTTGCGCCTGAGGAGGTCTATAAGTTTGACGTGGCGCTTCGTGGGAACAGCCGAAGTCCTGTCGAGATGGCGAACAACTGCCGGGACTTTGTCAGAGGTGATGATAGTCACCCATTCTTCCTGTATTTCTGCATGAGCGATCCGCACCGCGGGGGCGGCAAGGCGGAGGAACTGCCGTCCAAACCGGACCGGTTCGGTAATCGTGCCAAAGGAGAATATCCGGGCGTAAAGGAAGTCAAGTACGACCCAGAAGATGTGATAGTTCCGCCTTTCTTGCCGGATTCGCCCGAGTGCCGTGCTGAACTAGCGCAGTACTACCAGTCTGTTTCGCGCGTTGACCAAGGGATTGGACGGCTGATAGGTGTTCTGAAAGAAGCGGGGAAATATGATAACACGGTGGTTATCTATATTTCAGATAACGGGATTGCATTTCCGGGGGCCAAGACGACGCTGTATGAGCCGGGGATGAATTTGCCGTGCATTGTGCGAAGTCCATTACAGAAGAAAAAAGGTATTACCTGCGATGCGCTGATTAACTATGCGGATTTGGCACCGACGATTATGGACTTTGCCGGTGCACTGTCTAATAAGAACACATTTCAGGGCCGGTCATTTAAATCTGTGCTGGAACGGGAACACCCCAGGGGATGGGATGCAACTTATGCTTCGCATACTTTCCACGAGATAACGATGTATTATCCGATGCGTGTGGTCCGTGAACGCAGGTATAAGCTAATCTGGAACATCGCGCATGGGCTGGATTATCCGTTTGCCAGTGATTTATGGGAGGCATCGACATGGCAGGCGACGATAAGGGGCGGTGAGAAATATTACGGCAAGCGTACGGTGGAGGCGTATATACACCGGCCGAAATTCGAGCTGTACGATTTAAAGAACGACCCGGATGAGGTAAAGAACTTGGCCGACAATCCGAAGTACAAAAGGGTGCTTACGAGACTCCAGGCAAAATTGAAGGCATTTCAAAAGCGAACAAAAGACCCGTGGATACTCAAATGGCAATATGAATGAAGCGAACAATTTCGTGGCTCGTGACCCGTGCCTCGTTGCTCGTAAAGTGTGTAAATTCTAAATCCGAAGCACGAAATACGAAACAAATTCGAATAATCAAAACACAAAATTCAAAACCAGGCACAGAATAACACCGACTTACACAGACTCTGTGAAACACTGACTGACACTGAGTTTTGGCTTTTCGGCGGCGGAGTTGGAGGGCGTTTTAATTGATTCCGTCAGAGCAGAATAGGAGGAAAGAAAAAATAGACATATTCCTTTTGATTAGTCAAAAGGACTAGTACCATTTTAAAAGTATGAGGTTCGGGATGGAGATTCAGAAGTGAGAATCTGTAAACGTTTGGATGGCTGGTGGTTAATTCCGTCAAAAAACGCCGTATCTTCGAGCCGTCAAAAGGTCAAAAGACAGAACTTCGATATTGATTATTGATTAATGATGATTTATTATTCGTTCTGACAAGAATTGTGAGTTAGCGTTGACGGATTAGAAAATTTTGGGTATCGTACCGATTGACGGATTGCAAAAAGCAATCCTGAGACGCAGGCGAAAAAGCTTTTACTGATTATATTTTATGTGGTAATGTTGAAAACGATTCTCTAAGCAGACCTAATCTGGATGAAGTTATTGATTTCGATAAGGAATTAAAAGACCAACAAATCGGAGCCTGTTGTTACAGGAGTAAGAGTGACATGAAGGTCATTCTTTGAGATGAAAAATAGAGAAAGGAGCTGGATTATGAAAGCATTTGCGAGTTTTTTGGGAACAATGTTATTGATTTGCCTGGTTGCTCTGCTGCCGACCGCTGCCCGAGCAGACATAGTCGGGTCTGCGGGCGGCTCGGCCGCTCCAGCAGCAATGCTGGGGCCGTATACGATGACGCCCTTCCCTGATGACATAAGGCCCATTGGCCTTTATGAAACATCAGTTGACTCGCCGTTGGGCGGGACGGTGGATTTCAGTATTCAATTGCTGCACTTTACCATTCCCACCTGGCCCAGCTGGAGACATGGCTACACCGGGGACGTATACTGGACATCAACTAATGTCTCTTCGGTGGAGTTGACGCTGCCTGTGCAGACCGGTGCGTTCTATTTTTATGCCCAGCCGAAGACGGATAGCGGAACTGTAACCACTGTAACCATTACCGCGAGTTCTAATGGCACAGATGTCAGCCAGGACGTGGAGTCGGATGGAGGTGCTGCATACTTTGGTTTTTACGCTGATGGTACGGACACCATCTCATCGATTATGATCACCTCAAGTATCGATTTTGCAGTGGGCGAGTTTGGTATTGCCGAAACCCTCCAAATTCCCGATGTGATTCAGGCTGTCATTGATATAGACCCTGATACTCTTAATCTAAACAGCAAAGGTAAATGGATCACCTGCTATATAGAACTGCCGGGAAACTACGATGTGGAAGATATCGATGTAAGTACGATAAAACTTAATGACGAGGTCCCGGCGGAATCACGTCCAACGGGTGTCGGAGATTGCGACGATGACGGTATTGCTGAATTGATGGTCAAGTTCGACATATCTGCCGTACAAGAGATACTTGAAGCGGGAGATGAGGTCGAGATAACGGTGACCGGAGAACTCAACGATGATACAAAATTTGAAGGCAGCGACACGATTAGAGTCATAAACAAGGGTGGAAAGAAGTAAACAGAAAGTTTTTGAATCTTTTATTTTTACTAATAAAACGCACACAATAAATGCACAAGTGAACTCATTTTCACATTAAGGGCTGGCTTGACCAGCCTTTTTTGGTTATATCGACGACCTCTGGATTAGAAAATAAAATCGGTGCTCTCGGTTCATCGGCTTTTAGGCGCTTTCTAAACAAATCTTGTGGGTTTAGTTAGAATGGTTATAATCTGTATGAATTCCCGTTCCCCGGTTGGAGTCGAGGACAAGTTTGGCAGGAATTACAGGTATATGAATGTGATTTAAGTACGAAAGAAGGATAAGTAAATGGCTCTATTGTTGGGGTATGATGTTGGAAGCTCGTCGATAAAGGCGACGTTGATAGAAAGCCAGACGGGTAAGGTGCTGGCGAGTGCGACTTCGCCGGGCAAGGAGTTAGAGATTATCGCAGGCGAGTCGGGCTGGGCTGAGCAGGAGCCGGCGGTCTGGTGGAAACATGTGAAAGAAGCAACCCAGCAGGTTGCTTCAGAAATCAGAAGTTTGGAGGATGTGGAGGCGGTTGGGATTTCTTATCAGATGCACGGGTTAGTTTGTGTGGATAAGAATCAGGAGGTGCTGAGGCCATCGATAATCTGGTGCGACAGCAGGGCGGTTCAAATTGGTGAGAAGGCGGCGGTGGATATCGGGAAAGAAAAGTGCCTTAAGAGTCTGTTCAATCTGCCTGGCAATTTTACGGCGTCGAAATTAAAATGGGTGATGGAAAACGAGCCGGAGGTCTATTCGAAGATTGATAAAATAATGCTGCCGGGCGATTATATTGCAATGAAGATGACGGGCGAGATAAAAACGACGCCTTCAGGTTTGTCCGAAGGGATAATATGGGATTTCGAGAAGGATGGATTGGCGGAATTCGTCCTGGAAAACTACGGAGTCTCTACGGAGTTAATAGCCCAGAGGGTTCCTACGTTTTCTATCCAGGGTGAGCTGACAAAAGAGGCGGCCAGCGAATTAGGTCTTAAGGCAGGGACGAAGGTGAGCTATCGGGCGGGGGACCAGCCTAATAATGCCCTTTCGTTAGGGGTATTGGAGCCCGGGCAAATCGCTGTTACCGCAGGGACGTCGGGCGTGGTGTACGGAATCAGTGATAAGAAGAACTATGACCAGCTCTCGCGAGTCAATATATTCGTTCACGTCAATCATTCAACGGACGAGCCGAGGTACGGTGTATTGCTTTGCATTAACGGGACGGGGATCCTGAATAGTTGGCTGAAACATAATTTTGTCGGTGGTGAGGGATTGGACTACGAGCAGATGAATGAACTTGCGGCGGAGGTTGCGGTTGGGTCTGACGGGCTGGTGATACTGCCTTACGGCAACGGGGCGGAGAGGACTCTGGAAAACAGGAATATAGGGGCATCCGTTCACGGCTGGAATTTTAATATACATAAGAAGGCTCATTTTCTGCGGGCGGCACAGGAGGGAATTGTTTTTGCGCTGAATTACGGGCTTGGGATAATGCTCGATATGGGAATTGAGCTGGAAACCGTCAAGGCGGGAAATGCGAATATGTTTTTGAGTCCGCTGTTTGCGGAGGCCTTCGCTACGATTACCGGTGCGACCGTGGAGCTTTATAATACCGATGGCTCACAGGGAGCTGCGAGAGGGGCAGGTATCGGCGCGGGTATTTACAAGGGGGGCGATGATGCCTTTGTGGGCTTGGAGCCGGTTAAGAAGATCGAGCCGAACGAGAAGTTGGCTTTCGTCTATCAGGAGGCGTATGAAAGATGGGAAGAGGTTTTGATAAAGTATAAATCCTAAATCCGAAACCCTAAATCCTAAACAATATCTAATGACCAAAATTCTAATGACCAAAACGGTCAGTTTGAGTACAGAAGCCATTTAAGCACTTAAGAAAGGAGCAAGTAAAATGGCAGAAAAATCTTTACATAGTATATGCAGATGGACATTTAATCCGGGTAAGGGCGGGTTTGTGCCGGGTGATATGCGGCCGGAATGGGGCGGCAAATTCGGTACGCCGGAGATGATTAAATTAGTCGCAGATAAAATTGTTCCAAGGGTGCCTGATAACGTCGAGTTAGGTATAGAGATGCACTACGACGCGGAAGTCGATGACGACAATGCTGCAACTGTGGCGGACGCACTCGTGGATTCGGGATTATATTTGGCGATGATTACGCCGGGGGCGCATTGTCATTTTGGATACGGTGGAGTTGCGTCCTTGGACCCGACAGAACGAAAAGCCGCCGAAGAATTAGGCACAAAAACAGTTGACCTGGCATACGGCGCTTTGAAAAAGGCGTGGCATCCGGATGGGGACAAAGCGCCTTCTCTTATAATCTGGAACGGCTCGTTCGGTTATGACATTGCGACAGTCGGGATTCGGCAAATGTATCAGAATCTCAAGGAGAGCATCGCAGGGTTGTGTAAATATGAAGAGAAACAAGGCGGCAGTTTATATATAGGGTTTGAACCGAAGCCGAACGAAGGGCACCCGGCAATGCTAATCCCAACGGTGGCAAGTGCGTTATTGTTCTGGCGGAGAATCGAGGATGAGTTTGGGGTGCCCAGAGAAAAAAAAGGCGTGAATAAAGAGTTCGGGCATTCGGAAATGATAGGGCTCGACCACGTGGCGGATACGGTTGAAGAGCTGGACAACGAAATGATGGTGCATATGCATCTTAACAGCCAGGGGTACAACGATGGTATTATTCTCGGCGGGCCGGGCAAATATGATATCGACCACGGTACGCGGGTCAATGGTATGAACGTTGCTATTGCGGGGCTTATTCAGCAGGCGGGCTTTAGCCGATGGAAAGGTCACGACATGCAGGCACGGGCATACGATAATGCTGAGCAGGGTATCGACAGAGTGGTAAGAAGTGTGCTGAGCTGGGAGGCGTGTGAAAAAGCGGCGCGAGAATTAGATACAGCCGGGCTGATGAAGGTATTAGCCGAACGGGAAACCGCCAAGGCTGAAGATATAATGCGGGGGGCGGTAGTCAACGCTCAGGGCTATTTCGATGAGATGTATAAGTAATTAACTACAGGTTCAAAAACAGAATGACTTTATGTTCTTGACTTTTCAGATAATCAGCATTGCGTCGCCGTAGGAATAAAAACGGTATCGCTTTTCGATAGCGTGATTGTAAGCGGCGAGGATGTTGTCGAGGCCTGCGAATGCTGCGACCAGAGCGAGGAGGGTGGATTTGGGCAGATGAAAGTTCGTTATCATTGCGTCGGTGATTTTGAATTTATAGCCAGGCTTTATGAATAAACTTGTTGTTCCACTTACGGCTTTGATTTGTGAGCCGGCGGCTATTGTCTCGAGGGTCCGGGTCGAGGTTGTGCCGACGGGGATTATTCGTCCGCCTTTGCTCTTGGCTGCGTTTATTGTCCGGACGTTTTCCTCATCTATACTGAATCGCTCCTGGTGGATTTGGTGGTCTTCGAGGTTTTCCGTAGTTAGGGGTTTGAATGTGCCTGTTCCAACGTGCAGTGTTATGTATGCAAAACCGATGCCGGTTTGTTTTAACTGCTCGATAAGGCAGTCTGTGAAGTGCAGTCCGGCGGTTGGAGCCGCGACGGCGCCGGTATGCCGGGCGTAAACCGTCTGGTAGCGCAATTTATCCATTTGGGCGAGGGCCAAGTCGTCATCTCGTTTTATATATGGGGGCAGTGGTGGAAAGCCGATTTTATCGAGGACGGTTTCAGTGTCTGCCTGTGTCTTTAGCCTTAGCAGGCATCTGCCCTGGGCTTGCTTTTCGAGCAGTACGGCTTTGCAAAAATCGGCTTTTTGTTTGTCTTTTAGAATGAGAATCTCGCCGGGATTTAGTTTACGGGTACCTTTTAACATCGTATCCCAGGTTCCATCAGTATTTTGGGCGAGGAATAAACCTTCGAGTTTTCCACCGGTAGTTCGACGTGCAAAAAAACGAGCGGGCAAGACTTTCGTATCGTTAAGCACAAGGCAATCGCCGGGCGACAGAAAATCTCCAATATTGCTGAATCGGCTGTCGAGAATTTCACGGGTAGCGCGATTGAGAACCAGCAGTCGCGAGTCGCTTCTAACAGCAAGAGGGTGCTGGGCGATCAGCTCAGATGGTAAGTAATAATTTAGCTTTTCAGTTTTCATAATCAAACGTTATCAGACGGTCGGCAAAATGACAAAAAAAATTTTGCTGAATAATACACTAAATCAAAGGTTTAAGCAGCAGTATAAAGATTCCTGCAAAAGTGGTTCGATATGAGGGACGATACTAATACTAATAACACGAATCCAGCTTATGGGAATAGTTTTTCAAAGGTGAGGGTTATGTTTGCAAGAAAGTATTTTGACAGAGAAATAACTTCAATCACAGCTTTGGGCAGGATTGAGCTTACGCGACGAATCAAAGGTTTCAGAGGCCGATTTAAGTTGGATTTTACGGAAGATTACCTCAGCAATATCAGCGTTGACAGGTTGCGACATATCCTTTTGGTAGCGTTAATAAACGCAACGCCGCACCGTTAGGGAATTATTTCAAAACCGCCAATTTTTCTGCAAGCTCGGGAGAGGCTTTCTTAGGACTTGTAAATAAATTATGAGAAAGAAAGCAGGCCCAGCCAGACCCTCCGGGTGGGGATTGCTAGGGGACTTGGACCAACATTTCCCGGATATTCCCAGAGTGTTTCCACTCCTTCCTGCTTTCCTTTCAGAACTACTTTACTTTTGATAATCCTGTTTTATAAGTATGACAAAATCAGAACTTCTTTGCCTGCTTTCGTGAAGTGGTCGTTCTTTTCAGTAGTCCTTAAGAATTTCTCGTCCAATCCGGCCGGTTGGTCGCGCCACCGTCCGGCGGCAATCCCCAAAGCATGTCACCTGGATGGCCCGCCGAAAATAAATAAGCACAAAAAATCATGCGTACGGCTTCGGTTAATACCCTAATCTGCCCCAGATAGCCTTCTGCATCTTGTGCAAATCCTCGATATCGTCGAGGCTTTCAGGCGTCATCTGGTGCAAATTGCTTGCATCATAGTAATTAATTGCGGCGAGCTTGCCGGTCTCTATCGTTTTCTTGCCCATGTACTTCCAATAATCAGAGTGACCATCTGCAAAAGAAACGTTAGTACCGTCACCGTGTCGGACAAAGGGCGGGTCCCACCAGCGCTCATTAACATAATGAGTAGCATAGCTGTCCGGAGTTATCCGGCCTTCGTCAAGAAATACTAATCTTTGCGCTGGGCCCGGGCTGGTAATCTCCGTCCTATTCTTAATCCATAATACCGTCCTGCCTACTCTTACCCCCACCCTATTATCATTGTGTGTCCCACTCCTGGGAATACCGTTCATAGAATCGCCTATGGTGTAGGTCCGCATCTCTCCGCTAACACCGGTCGGGCATCGGTAAAGCATTTCTTTCTTGCAATATGGAAATAATGCGCCGTTTCTAATAGCATTTAGCTGGATTTCCCTGGGCAAATGCTCGCCGGACCAAAAATCTCCACAATCGCCTCCAACCCACCACTGCTCACCTTTATGTCTGCCACTTGTGGGTATACTGGCCAGGCCATTTCCACCGCCAGCTGCTTCGCCGTTGACAATCCTGTCGTCGTTCTCATCCGCATACATAATCCACGCAAGTTGCAACTGCTTGAGATTGCTAAGACAAACTGCCCGCCTGCCCTGCTCCTTGGCTCGATTCAGTGCCGGCATCAATATCGCCATCAGAACCGCGATAATGGCAATTACCACCAAGAGCTCTATTAAGGTAAAGGCTTTTCTTTTGTCCATAATAATACTCCTTGTGAATTTTTCGTTAGCTTACTTTTTACGATTCTGTTTTTATGATGGTTATTTTTAATAATCTTTATAATTTCTCATCCATATGGGCCAGTCGCTCGGACTGGCGCCGCCTGCTTTGGTCCATCGGCCGGCTATGTCATAGCTTTTATGCCATTTTAACGTCCAGAGCTCTTTGAGTCCAACCTTTCTGACAGACCAATCGCAGAACTGAGCGTTTAAGAATCCATCGTGCCGGTCGACGGCATTGCGCTCCATTTCGTTTGTGTTCGGTCTGTCCGGCGGCCCTCCTGGGATTTCGGGAGGATTGTCATTCGCTCTTGGCCAGGCATCGACCCACCAGCTACCGGTAAATAACGGTATATTACTCGCACCCGGCCACTCGGGCTTCCTCCAATGGTCTGAAATGGGGCTGCGTCCCCAGACACTACCCGATGGATCCGTCGAGCGAGGATTACACATCCACCCATTGGGACCGTAGCTACCTATCCATTCACCGGTTTGCCAGGCTTGAGTTGAAAAGTAACCTATGCCCTGGTGAACACCCTCGCCCGCAGATTTTGTAGCCTGTGGGCATAAGCGCATCTTCACTCCGATATTGTAAGTCTCCAGCATCGGCTCGAACCACCACCTGCCGC
>SDBT01019431.1_pt1 | contig 10647 bp, 7 predicted proteins | sample 2277101 | NCBI WGS metagenome assembly SDBT01 (sample SAMN10404973, study PRJNA504765) | marine sediment metagenome | isolation source: marine sediment core GS10_PC15, 103 cmbsf | place: Arctic Ocean: Southern Knipovich Ridge | collected 2010
GTCAAGGCCGGTCTTGACCCCGATATTATGTATGATGTTTTGGTTTCCGGCGCCGCCGAAAGCGATTTGATCAAAGCCCGGGGTAAGGATATGCTAAAGGGCAACTTCAAACCGAAGGGTGCGGTATGGTTGGCTGTCAAGGACCTTGGACTTGCCCTGGAGAGTGCCAAGCGATTGGGGGTCATTGCACCGGTAGCGGGATTGTACCACCAAATGCTGCTCAATGCGAAGTACATGGGCTGGGATCAAAAGGATGCCACTGTGGTGATGAAGATCTACGAGAAACTGAGCGGTATCAAGAGAGCGCCAAAGAAATCTCATAGAAGAAAGAAAAAATAACACCTATCCCAATGCAGTCCGGCTCACGGCATCCGGGTGTGCCAGCATCGTAAAGAGCACATCAATGCCTTCTGCCAATTGAGCAGGCGTATCACATCACTTGGCCCCTTTATTAACAAGCGTTTCCGCCTTTTTCTGAGTACGGTTATACACCGCCAAATCATATCCCGCTTTTTGCAGATTGGCTGCCATCCGGCTTCCCATGATCCCGAGTCCGATAAACCCGATTTTTTTTCGACATCTCATTGCTCCTTTTTATCTTTTATTTGGACTGCTTTCTTTATCGTATCAAAATTCACACGGCATTGGACAAGATGTCAATCCATAAACTGCTCCTCCAATCGGCGTTGGAATACTGCTCTACCTGCCACTTGATAAATGATTCTTGAAAGGATAAACCTAGTCGATAATAATTCTTTATTGGGTCTGCTCGAATGAAGCACTAAATCAACCGATATTGAAGATTCACACCTTAAAATTGACATGGATACAAAATGGACGGGGACGAAACATGAATAAATATCAAAAATGGATTGGTGGGAACGCTTATGAACGCTGAAATTGTTATGATCGGAACCGAGCTTCTGCTCGGTCAAATTGTGGATACCAACGCATCTTATCTGGCGCGGCAGCTGGCATCCATCGGGATCGATGTTCGAAAAAAAACAACTGTGGGTGATGATACCTATACCATCGCCCATGTGATCCGCAACGCATTGAAACAATCCGATATCGTAATTACATCAGGGGGTATCGGACCCACTGTCGACGATAAAACCCGGGAGGCTGTGGCTAAGGCTATTGGTCAAAAACTAATTTTAGACGAAAACCTGCTCCAACAGATTGAAGCCTTCTTTAAACGACGGGGATTGATATTGGGTGAGAATAATAAGCTTCAGGCCTATGTGCCGGAAAATGCTATTCCCATTGAAAATCCGGTAGGAACCGCACCGGGCTTTATCGTTCATTCAGATGGGGGGATTTCGGTTTCCCTTCCCGGTGTTCCCCGTGAACTGTACTATCTCACCGAAAACATCGTATTGCCTTATTTACGAAAAGAATTCGACCTCAAGACAATCATTAAGACCCGTGTCTTGCGCACCTCCGGTATCGGAGAAAGCAACATCGACCGCATGATCGGAGACCTCGAACATTCAAAGAACCCTGTTGTCGGACTCGCGGCTCACCCGGGCTCTGTTGATATCCGCGTCTCTGCAACGGCAGATAGCCTGGCGGCTGCCGAAAAAATCCTGGATGATATGGAGTCGGAAATACGGAGTCGTGTCGGAGATATTATCTTCGGTGTCGATAGTGACACCATCGAACAGGCGGTGGTGAATCATATCGCTCGATCAAAACTTAAGCTTGCTGTGGTCGAAACCCATACCGGCGGTCATCTTGCAACCCGGCTCACCTCGGTTCCTTCGGGATTGGATATTTTAGTAAATGCACTGGTGCTTTCGCTTCAAAAAACAGGGGCGCGTTTTTTTCCCGGATCAGCCATGAATCCTGAACTCACTGAAGCATATGCCAATTCACTGGCCCGGCAAATCGCAGAGGAAATGGGAAGCGATATCGGCTTGGCGGTTATCGGTGATGAAGATCCGGATGTTGGCCCCTTTAGTGAAATAACCGGAAACACATATATCGGTATGTATACTCCCGGCCATTCGGTCTGCCGCCATATTCAAATCGGCGGAATTGCTCACGACACCCGAACCCGGATCATCAATTTTGCTTTTGAAGCATTGAGAACGTTTCTCACAACCGCAGACCCGGCTTCGCTCTGAAGAGCTTCGCCACGGTTCGCTTCGCGAACAAAACGATTGGAGGTTTAAAATCATATTATGAAAATAACGTGTGACAGTCTGGATACCGGAGCTTTGAATGCCCGGGGCCTAACAGTGGTCATCGATGTGTTTCGAGCATTCACCTGTGCTCCCCTGCTTTTTTCCTTCGGCATCAAACATTCGGTGCTCGTGGCCACTCCCAAGGACGCCCTCGCGCTTAAGGAAAAAGATCCGAATCTCATTCTAATCGGAGAAGTTGGGGGCGCTCCGATCGAAGGGTTCGATTTCGGAAATTCTCCCAGTCAGCTGTTAAGTCAGGACCCGTCGATCTTCATAGACAAAATCGTTGTGCAGAGAACCTCATCGGGAGTTCAAGGTGCATTGGCCGCTTTGGAAAACGCGGACGAAGTCCTACTGGGTAGCTACGCCCTATCTCAGTCCGTTGCTTCTTACATCCTCTCCCAAAACCCGGACCGGGTGAGCATTGTGGCCATGGGTTGGGATCTGAAAGAAATTGCCCCGGAGGATGAATGGTGTGCGCGCTATATTGCTCACCTATTGGGACAGGGTGAATATGACCACCGTATGGCGCTGAAAGAGATCGTATTTAATAAGCACGCCCAAAAATTCCTGCATCGAAAAAAACCTTATTACCCGCCGGAAGATCCGGTGTTGTGCCTTCAGCGGGATATGTACGATTTTGTTTTGAAAGCGGAACGTAAGGAAGGACAAGTGATTGTTACAAAACAGGAATTGTGATCAATTCAGACCCGATGCATTTTTATCTTTAAACGGATGCATCTGATAATCAGTATCAAACAGGACCGACATTCCCGATTGTTCACACCGCGACACCTTTCCGGTCATCTGGATCTTTGAACTTCGGCAATAATCTTTAAGTGAATCGAATCTACTGAGCGGCAAATGAAGCGTTATTCTAACCGCCGTACCGACCGGCAACGGACGAAACATCTTGAAAAATGCACCACTGGAACAAATATTGCTGGTTTTAACTTCGATTTTGTCTTCGACGTTCGAATTCATCAAACTGATTTGAGCCGGCAGCTTGAGGGCAAACCGTTCCAGTTTTCTTTTCTCTTTCCATTTCATCGATTAACTTCCAGTAGACTTCGGAATACGTTTATGCTCGTTCTGTATAGTATCCTTTGTACACTGTATCAAATATATTGCAATACGCTGATCGTATGATTTTTATACGTATTTTAAGCTTAGTATTTTGAGGGGAATTCTACGTTGTTAGTATTAGAGCAATTAGAAAAAGAAAATGATTATTGGCTACAGGCCACAACTTTTGAACGTTGAACTTTGAACCCAGAACCGATCAAACTACGCTATAGATTCTTAACAGCCCAAAGGGCGGCCTGCAGGCGGTTTGGAACGTTTATTTTCCTGAAAATATTGTAGATGTGGGTTCTGACGGTATTGGGGCTTATGCAGAGTTTGTCGGCGATTGCGTCATTCTTTGCTCCGGCTGCAATTAACGTGAGGATTTCATGTTCTCTAGCAGTGAGAGCAGGAGATGTTTTTTTCGTCTGCGGTTTTCGTCCGGTGCTGTTAAGTATATGTTTGGTCAAAATTTCTCTTGAAACCCAAAGCTCGTCTGAAAAGATAACCCGAATGCCTTTCTCCAGCTGCTCCAAGGTCTCTTGTTCATAGAAAAACCCCCGGATACCGTGTTCCAGCGCTTTTTCCTCCTCTCCCAAATCAGGGTTGACACTAAACGGTGCCACGTAATGCCGGGAATTGACCATTTCTTTCAGCGGTTCAAACTCCAACAGAAAGGAGTCGATATCTCTTCCTTTGCAATCAATCAAGAACAGCAGTTTCTGATCGCCATCATGACGTGCGGGATCGTAGACTTCATGATCGCCACCCTCGATACAGGTTGCCCCTGTGGCGGCTTCTAAATAGAAAACAAGAAGGCGGTTAAGGAGCCGCTGGGGACCTATAACAAAAATCTTTCGACCGTTAAGCCGGGTTGAATTTTTGTCTTTATTGGACATGTCCATAAAATAAGTCGGGTCAACAATAATTTTTCGGCTTTTTTGTTATATCGGTCATGCGGTTATCGGCCTTTAGTCGATAACAGAAAACATTTTTAAGTGTCAATCGAAAAGCGTTAGACCAGACCCTGATCAAGCATGGCATTTACCACTCTTACAAAACCGGCTATATTTGCCCCCGCCAGGTAGTTGCCCGGTTCGCCGTATTGTTCTGCAGCCTCCAAACAGGTTTGATGAATTTCTTTCATTATTTTTCTTAAGCGCTCCTCGATTTCCTCAGCCGTCCAGTTCAACCGCATGCTGTTTTGTGCCATTTCCAGCCCGGATACCGCAACCCCGCCGGCATTGGAAGCCTTACCCGGGGCATATAGAATCCTTTTATCCAAAAAAATATTAACGGCTTCGGGTGTGCATGGCATATCAGCCCCTTCACAGAGGAGTTTAACACCATGGTTGATCAGATTGTAAGCGTCTTTCTCCTTAATTTCATTCTGGGTGGCGCAGGGAAATGCGCAATCCGCCCATTGCTCCCAAAGCGGATTGTAATCGATTTCCGGGTCGGTTTCACTGTAGACGGCATGGGGATATTTCTCCGTGTATTCAGCAATCCTCCCTCTTCGTACGTTTTTTAAATGTTTGATATAAATGAGTTTTTCGCTGTCGAGACCTTTTTCATCATAAATATATCCGGAAGAGTCGGACAGGGTCAGGACACGGGCGCCCATGCCCTGAAGTTTCTCGGCTGTAAATTGGGCGACATTCCCGGAACCGGATATGAGGCAGGTTTTCCCTTCCAGACCGTCATTTCGGGTGGAAAGCATTTCAGATGCGAAATAGACCAAGCCATATCCCGGGGCTTGCTGTCTGATGAGACTTCCGCCCCAACTCAGACCCTTACCGGTCAGCACACCGGTAAATTCATTGGTCAGTTTCCGATACGCACCGTAGAGGTATCCTATTTCCCGGAGACCGACCCCGATATCTCCCTCCGGGATATCGGTGCTGGGCCCGATGTGCCGATACAATTCATACATAAAACTCTTGCAGAACCTCATCACTTCGGCATCCGATTTTCCTTTCGGCTCGAAATCGGATCCACCCTTGGCGCCTCCCATGGAAAGGGTGGTCAGCGCATTCTTCAACACCTGTTCAAATGCCAGGAATTTGATGATGCTCAGGTTGACCGATGGATGGAAACGCAGCCCGCCTTTATACGGGCCTATAGCGCTGTTCATTTGAACACGGAAACCTCTGTTTACATGTACATTTCCGTGATCGTCCTTCCAAGGTACCCGGAAAGTAATCACCCGTTCGGGCTCGATGAGTCTCTCAAATACCGCATCTTTTCGGTACTCAGGGTTTTTATCCAAGACAGGTTTCACCGAATCGATGACCTCTTTAACGGCCTGAAAAAATTCATCTTCACCGGGGTCTCTATCTTTTATCACGGACAAAATATCGGACATACTCACCCCTCCAAATCATTCTCGCCAAGAGCAAATTTCAGTCGATTACCATCACGCACTGTGAGGTTTTCCCGTCAATCTTCAGCGTAAAGGGTTCATCCAAACGAACATGGCGTAGATAGGACGATTCCTGTGCGGTGGCCAAGGAAGCAATCCACTCCCAGTCAAAAAAATCCTCGTCGTCTTCACTAACAGTGACATAGGGAATTCCCAAAGACGTTATATTTTGAAAAAAATGAGATCCCTGGGAAGGATCTGCTCTTAACTGTTTGTTTCGGAGTTCTATCATGGCACTGATGCCCGAAATATCCTGCCAGCGCACCGGGATACCGAGCCATCGGTCTGCGGTTCCCCATCTGCCGGGTCCCACAAGCAGATAGGGTCTTTTTTCTTTGACCAGTGAAGCATTGATCTTTCCGACCTCAGAGGCCATCTGGACTGTCGCTTCCTTTTTAAAATCTTCAGGTTTCACATAGACGATATCGGCAATTTTATCATTCTTTCCATTACCCAGCGCCTGTTTTGAACGACAGAAAGCCGCTTGAAGCTCTTGATCGGAAATTTTTATCTCAAACCGCTCGTCCTCGGCAGCCATTGGCCGCATTTGCAGAAAACAAAATTCATTCTTTTTTGTTTCATCGGATGTGAGGTTTACGGAAAATTCAATTTCAACCGGGCATCCCAATCCTTTACGGGCAAGTTCGAGTAATTCCGACAGCAAATCAGGCAGCGGAAACAAATCATATTTAAGGAGATGAGCAAATGTGAGAATTTTCGGCCCGGGAAGATATCCGGAATCCCGAAGGCGATGTTCTTCCGGGGAATAGGTGCTGGCAAGCAGCTTTACGGGATATTCCGATTCGGCATCGTCAATCTCTCTTTTTACCAGATTCGAGTTAAGGGAAAAATCAAGCTGTTCCGGATAGTTTTCCATCCTCAGCGCATAAAAGAAACGCTGGGCATTGGTCAGAATATCGTCCACGCTCGAAAACTGCGGGATCATATTCGGGTATTTTGGAGAAAAACGTACGGTTTTACCGCCTTCCACCACTGTTTTCCCCATACCCAATGCAATGTGGATGATACCGTCTTCCTGATTCATATATGAAACCGGATAGAAGTTATGAGATTGCGCAACCCCGGAAACAGCCGGATAGAAAAATTCCCCATGACCTTCTCCAACCAATTCCTGAAGGATAACCGCCATGGCTTCTTCTTGAGGCTGGTTGGAAATGCTCCGGGAAAAGGCCTTCGGTCCTTCAAAATAGGTGGAGGCATAAACCAGCTTGATCGCCGTCATCAGGTGCTCCAGCCTTTGGGATTGCTTTTCATGATTATTTGGAATCATATAGGTCGAGTAAAGACCGGCATAGGGTTGGAACTGAGCATCTTCAAGGAGACTCGAGGATCGGATGGACAAGGGATATTCAACCTGAGATAGAAACGCCTCGAGATCGCTGACTAACGATTTTGGAAGGCTGGCATTGATAAATAAGGATGCCGCTTCTTGGTCTGAAAATTCTTCATTTGCGAGATGACGCAAATAATTCTCGTTTACAAATGATTCAAATGCATCGGTGCAAATCACCAGCGTTTTAGGAATCTTGATGTTGATATTCGGAAACTTCTCATAAATTCTTGCATCTTCCTGAAGCAGCGCCGACATAAAAGCAAGACTTCTGGCCTTACCACCTAAAGACCCCTGTCCGATTTTTACAAAATCGTGGATATCGGCATCATAGTTTGCAGCGTTGAACCGCGCAACGACCCCTTTTTGCTGCCACATCCTAAGGGTGTGGATGTTGGAAATAACCCAATGCCGCATATCATCTGCATTGGAAAAATCACTGGCCTTGGTTTCCCTGAACTTCGAGGCTAAAGCGATTTCAGACCGCCCCATGATCCATTTTGAAAAATGTTTCAGGTGGGCATGGTAAAGGAGGCTTTCGTCCGGTATTGTTGAAATTTTTGCTTCAAGGGATCTAAGATCGGATGCCCGGTCGATTTCCGTACCATCCGGCATACGGAAGATAAAATCACCGAACCCGAGATGGGTCTGAAAAAAATCATGGAGTTCCGAAATGAGATGCGGAGAATTCTTATCCAGAAAAATGGCGGATATATCTTCGGCTTTCTTTCGATTTTCAGGCTGTGAGCTAAAGAGGATGAGCGGGAGATCGGGTAAGTCTTCCCGGACTTTGGATAACAACAACAACCCCGCATCATCGACTATTCGGCCGTCTTTTGGAAACCGGGTATCCGAAAAAAACCCCAAAAGATACTCACGATATTTCTCATAGAGCTCGATGGCTTCCTCATAGTTTTCCGCAAGCAGAATCTTGGGTCGGGTCCGCATCCGCAAAAGACGGTGGTCTTCATTCAAACCGACGGTCAGTACTGAAAGGGTCTGTCTCACTACCTCCTTATACATCAGCGGCAAAAATGAAGAATAGTATACCGGAGAATCCTCAACGAGAATCAGCACCCGGACCATTGCCTTTTGGGTGTCCGCATCCACATTGAGGTGATCTTCGGTATTTTTGACCAACGCCAGAAGGAGATCTGAATTACCGGACCAGATAAAGATCTTATCGATTCCTTTGCCCAATTCTTCATCGGGTATCGGATAAATCCCCCGGGGGCTATGCGCTAACAATATAACCGGAAGATCCGGCTTTTTCTTCTTAATCGCCGATCCCAAAGAGAATGCATCCATCTCCTCCAGATGGGGCATGGTAATCACAAGATCGAAACGCTTCTTATCCAACAGGCTCAAGGCTTCTAAAGCTGACGACGTTCGGGTTACCCGTGGCGGCAAAGATAAGTTCAACCCACTATATTCGTTGATTATTCTTGATGCAAGACTCCCGTCTTCCTCCATGATGAACGCATCATAGGGACTGGAAACCAATAACATTTCACGAACCTTATTGGACATTAATTCGTGAAAGATCTTAAATTGAGAGTAGAACTCAGTGGGTAACTTGTTGGTTTCCGTAACCATTGAAGTTCCTTGCTTTTTACCTACTCTGCAATCCCCTCTTTCAGGGATTTGATGGCTTCCTGACCCCGGTCGATGATAAACGTCGGCGGGTAGGTGTAAGTGATCATCCGCATGCCTTGCTCCATCCAGTACCGGAGCTGCTCAATGCTTGCAATATGATTGCCGGAAGCAATGTTTACTTTTTTGCACGCATCCACCACCTTTTGCACCGCAGCCACAACCTCCGGATGGTTTCCCTGTCCGACGAAATCCATATCCAGACTTAGATCCTGAGTTCCCATCATTAAGACATCGATGCCCTTTACGGCGGCTATGTTCTCAACATCGCCGATGGCCTGACGGCTTTCCATTTGGGCTATGAGAAGGACCTCTTCATTGCATCCCTTAAAATATGCCGCGGGACTGTCTGCTGCTTTCATTTCCTTCATCCGGAATGGCGGAACCGCTGCGCCCCGTACCCCTTCGGGCGGATATTTACCAGACTGTACGAGTTGTTCGGCTTCTTCAACGGTATCGATATGAGGAACCCATATACCTTCAGCCCCCATGTCGAGTGCCTTGGACACATTGGAATAATTTAACACCGGAATCCGGACGACTCCGGTAATATCGGATTTCCTGGCATATTGCAGAAGATCGGCAATCATGGGCATATCGTAAGTGGCGTGTTCCATATCGATGACAAAATAGTCAAACCCCGCTAATTCCAAAATATCGACGATACCGACCCGGGTGGATTCCTTAATCATTGTTCCGAATACAAATTCATTGTTTTTAAGCTTTCTTTTAATCACATTTTCCCGCATGTTATCCTCCTCCTTCAGTTTCTGTTCCATTTGTTGTTCTGCTGCCCTCAAGTTTCGCACCCTTAAGATACATGATGGCCGTATCAGATGAGAGCGAATGGGGTGATGGTTTTTACGATAGAAAATCTTAACATTCAACCCAAAATCTGGCAAGACGATTTGTCGATTGGGATTGTTCATTTACGGACTTATAACCAATAAAAAGGCCACCGTGGTTTTGAGACCATTTCCTCTCTGGGTGTGCCGATTTTTGATAAGCGCTAAGCTCATTTCGCTAAGCGCTTTTTACAAAAACCGACACAATATCGTTCGGAAATAATCCCAAAACCACTCATTCCGAGCTGCCATTGTTTGGGTTATAGATCCGCTCATTTACCATCGATGCAACGTGTAAAGTGGTATAAGGTCAGAGAGTAGTTTTTCAGAACGGTGGGGGTTGAAAATACCGCAGGTGCAAGGCTTTGCCATGGTCAAACACGCATCCCATTTAATTGAATCCCCGGGCGGGAAAAATGAACAAAACATAATCCTCATTCAGAGACTCCTTCGATCCTTCTCAATGCAGACTATGGGTCATGGTTTAGCGTTTTTCGCTTTGCTTTCCGTGGTATTATGAATGATTTCCGCACAGCGGATATGGTTGAATATACCGCAGTAGCAGTAATTTGCCAGCTGTTCCGCCCCATCTTCCGGCGTCATTTTTCCCTTTTCCACCCGGCGCATGATGTATTCCACAAACTTTGGGGGAATCATGTGATGGCCGCACATGGTGGTAATCGATAAGGTGGTCTCATCCGGCAAATTCTCTTTCTTACCCCATATCCCGAGCGAGTAGTTTACGGAATGCGGTTTCACACCGGCTTCTTCACACGCCGGAATCACTTCCGATAAAACCCCGGAAATGACGACGGACATCCCCACGTCTTTTTCTTTAATTCTCCTGAGGAAATCGACCACCTGATCCCGTTTCGTGAATATACCTCTGAGTCTGGATTTATCCGTAATCCGGTCCTTGATCTCCTGGATGGAATACCTCAACTTCGGGCCGGTTTTGACGTCTCCCCAGTTCTCCGACCCCGCAGCCTCTGCCGCCGCAATGAACTCCAAGGCCTTCGGTTTAATGTTTTTATCGTTTTTTCCTTTTGTCTGATACATAAACCAGACGAAATCTTTCTTTTGAGATTCGATATCTCCGGATCGATGCAGTGAATGGGTCAT
>SDBT01019432.1_pt1 | contig 10647 bp, 15 predicted proteins | sample 2277101 | NCBI WGS metagenome assembly SDBT01 (sample SAMN10404973, study PRJNA504765) | marine sediment metagenome | isolation source: marine sediment core GS10_PC15, 103 cmbsf | place: Arctic Ocean: Southern Knipovich Ridge | collected 2010
ATGGAGGAGCTTCCATGTGGAGCGGCCGAAACTTTGTTGTCCACGACGGGAAGGAAAATAAATTGCGACCGATTCCTTATCTTTATAAAAGAGAGAGCTAGAGCTTAATTAAAAGATATTATTCCCTCTCTGGCCTTTCATCTTAAACAGCCTCAACAAGGGAATTGTTTATATCGTCAATGTTCATCTAAAACAATTTAAGACTTTTCGCTATTCCTTTATAATTAGTTATTTATCTTCATAATCAATCACTTATAGAAAATCTTGCTATGAATAGTTATAGTAGATTATGACTATCTTGGTCATAATTTGGTCATAGTTTATGAAGTAAAAAAATTGACCTCCTAAATCTATTATAAAATAGTCCACAAAGCAACTAGAGCAAAAGGGATTCAAGGATACAAGAAAACAAGTTGACAAGGAACGCAACAAACCTTATTATATATACGAATGAAAAAAATTATTGCAAGGAGAATAAAAAATGGAGCTGAAAAAGTTTAAAAGGGGCCCAAAAAGAGTGAGTGGTATTCCAGCTATTGGAATATCAAAAAAGAAATTTTCTTTAAATATCCTTTGCATTAAAAAGCACTTTCTGAATAGAAATCATGCAGAGTTATTTTTTGATGAGAAGGAAAAGGTCATTGGGATTTTGGTTACAGATAAAGAAACGGAAAATTCTTTTAAGGTTAGCCTGCGTCGTCCGGAAAGCCCCACAGGTGCGATTTGGTGCGGCGAGTTCATCAGAAAAAATAATATTATGGATATTATCGAGAAAATTGGAAAAAGAAGTTTTCTTGTTAAAGAAGGCGAAAAGGGAATACTTTTAATTAAGCTGAAATAGAAGTCAAACAATAGTAGCTTTCTCAGGAAAATCGATAGTGAAATGAGATCACTCATAAATGTTGACGAGGCAGCCAAGTTGCTTCACATACACCCGACAAATCTCAGGCGATTAGTCTCAAAGAGAAAGATCCCGTTCATCAAGCGAGAGGGCATAGGTGTGAAATTCAATCCAGAGCGACTTGAGGCATGGATCAAAGAAGCGGAGATTGAGCCAGATGGTTATAAAAAATAAGATATCTGGGCGGCGGGGTTGTGATGGTTTGGTCACTCCTTCCAGCATGGCCCTTGCTTCCTGGTTAACAAAAAGGAGTGGAGAAGGTGAGCAAAGGTTATGCGCCAGTTCCCCGAATTATTTGTGATTATCGGGGCTGGAAAGAGAAGCCTTTCTCCAAAGGGCAAGCTCTCGTTGACCTTTTCCTTAGAGCTACACATGATAGCCAGAGAGTTAAAGGAGTGAAATTAGTGCGAGGACAGATATTCATAACAATAAAAGGACTGCCGAAAGAATGGGGCTGGAGCAGATGCAAGGTCCGATATTTTCTCGCAGTACTCGAACGAAATAAAGGTGAAGCCTGGGCGATCAATCAAGAGATAATAACTCCCTCCACAGTGAATCCAATGAGCAAGCCACGCACAATTGGAACCAGAATCACGTTTATTTATTACGATGAAGTGTGTGGTGAAGGCCCAAAATGAATCGACCCCCCTTTTCCCTCTATTGGAAGCAAAAATATCGACACACCTTAGACACCCCAAATCGACCCCCCTTTTCCCTCTGTTGCGTAGTTAAATTTAGACATCCCCAATCGTACAGTTACAAACATGTATAAAAACGTTCACAAAGAAAGATGAAAGGAACATAGGGGTCAAGGTTATACCTATGGACTATCAAAGAAAGAGGAGGTTTTCTTTTGACTTTAATAGAGATAAGAGAGAGTGTTCACAATTTTTGAAAGGAGGTGAGAAAGTAAAAATCTGAAAGGAAACTAAATCATGAGAAAAAAAAGACTGTCTGGATCCTAAAAAATTCTAGCATCAGAGATTAAAAAAAAGGAGTGAGAAATATGGCCGATAAAAAAGAACCTAAAAAGTGGTGGAAGGAATTTGAGATTTATGAATTTGAACTCTCGCCGTGCAATAAACTCATGTTCCAGATATCTGAATATTGCGGCAAATGGATGATTAAAATTCAGAGATATCACAAGGGTCATCCTAAACAGGAAATATGGGATGAGACTATGATAACGATTTTTATTGAGATTTCGAAAATCGCACAGCTCAAAGAGGCCGTCCGATTACTGGATGAGTATATTCCTAAACTCCCAACACTAAAGCCATTGATAAATATTCTTTTGAAAAAGGAGGTGATAAAGAATGAAGGAAAAAAAAAGAAAAGAAGTTGCAGAATCCAAATTTAATAAAGGAGGAAATAATGAGTAAAGAAGATAAAAAACTTGTTGATATTATCCAGCCTCCATCTGAAAAAGAAGAGAAGCCTCCGGAACCTGAAATGGGAATATACTGTCCTAAATGTCATTTCGATAACCTCGCCGACACTTTTTATTGCGGTAAATGCGCCACACCCCTTTCTGATTCAATTGATTACACAAGAATCAATGAAGTACAAGAAGAAGCAGAAAAAAAAGACCCAGATTTGAAGTACGATAGTCCTAATGATAGTCAAACAGCAATTATTAAACGTCTGCGACATTATGGGGAATTTTGTGGCGACATGTATAGCAAAGAAGAACGGATGACACTAATTAAGATGATTCAGGAAAAAGATTACATTGCTCTATTCATAGAATATTTCAAAGCTCAGATTGAGATGATTTTTTATGGCGAACGTATTTACTGGAATAGCTGGGAAACTGCGCACGAAATAACTAGTGTTCAAGCTGAAATAATGTGTTCTATTCCCATAGAATTGAGAAAAGAATTATTTAACAGATTAAAAGAGGATGTTGATAAAAAAATAAAGTGGTGGCTTAAAGGTTATTTGAAAAGGAAGGACGAAGTGAAGCAACTTAAACTTGAAAAAGAGGCAGAAGATGAGGATGAAGTGCCGTTCTAATCTCAACCGCTATAAAAAAAAAGGAGGTTAGAGAGTGAGGATCATCGATTCCAAAAATTTAAGCATTAAGCTCCAGAAATATGTCAAAGACGGAAAGCCGCTGATCGTAACAAAATACGAGGACAAGAAAACCGGGCGAATGAGAGGTAAGGACGGCCGAATAATTTGGGACGGCAAGAATTTTATCTTTGTTGCAGAAAAAGTAAAGCTCTAAAAGGAGGCTAACCTATGAGCAATGAGAAAGAAAGCCGCGCCAGGATCCAACTATCCGGACTCTGGAAACAGGAAAGCCGGGCTGGCAAGGCCTATTACTCCGGCAGTCTGGGCCCCAGCGTGCAGCTCCAACTATGGCCAAATAAATTCAAAGAAGAGGGCGACAAGCGACCCGATCTGGTCCTCTACTTAGTGAAAAGAGAGCCGAAGAAGAAGCCGGCCGAGAGCGATAGCAAGTCCACAGACGAAGTCCCTTTTTAGGTAAAAACATGAAAGAGAAAGATGCCGTTTTATTAGTTGATGATTTTCCTGGATGGGTAAGCGAGCTACTCCGGGAATCGGCAAGCTGAGTAAGAGAGACTATACGCTGGTTTATCAAAATGCTCTATATTGATCCAGCTATTCCATTTTTCACTTAGAAATTTTTGATATTTCTTCTTTTACTATTTTTTTTATTAAATCTTTTAGATCTCCCTCAACAATAGTAATTTTTAACGGGTGCTTTTCTTCAACCTGAAAAAAATCAGAGACATCACAGTTAAGAACCGCAGCTATCCTGAAAAGCAAATCGATCGAATAGTTGGATTTTCCTGTTTCGATGCGACTCAATGTATTTACTGAAATCGGATTGGGGTTCATTTTTTTCACCAGCTCCTTCTGCTTCAATCCCGCTTTTTTCCTTATGTTTTTTACATTGAGGCCGACATCCGTTTTGCTTGCCATAATTAATTCTCCTTCCTGCATTTAAAAGCTAATAGTCTTTTATTCTTTATCATAATATTCAAAAAAAGAAAAATCAAAAAAAAGAGTAAAAAATGCTTGACATGGTAACTTTTAACCTTTTAAATGTTCATCACCGGGGAGAATGATGATATAAAGGGATTATTGAAGAAATTTAGCAAATTTCGCGTGGAGCGAGACTTAACCCTGCAGGAATCAGCAACATTGCTAAAGATGTCCGTATCGCAGGTGGATCTTCTTGATAATTGTAAAGTCTCAAAACCGCATAAAAGAACCCTGCATAAAATCAAAAAACTCATAGGTGAGCTATGATCCAAGGCAAGCCCCTCGCCATGACGGAAGTAGCCCGGATCCTTCACACTGCAAGAGGAGGGGAAGGATGAAGAGACTTTTCTCTTTTGTAGCGAAGGCCTTGGGCTTATTTTCCAGGATCAGTGAACTTTCCTGGATCATAATATTTTTCATTTTGTTTTTTAGTATTTTCATAATCATGCTTATAGGAATTATAAAATGTTAAGGAGATCGAATGGACCCAGAAAAAAGGCGGAGGTTGCCGCTCGATCAAACAGAATCAAGACCAACTGACCAAGCAAGCCTCCAGAAAATAGAAACAGAACAACAAAAACAGCAAAACATTCAGAAGCGGAACATCTTAGGCACAGTGAAGACGACCTGACGGTGGGGGACATCAAGCAGGAGCTGCTCCCGTATCTACTCGCCCCACTCCTCGCGTCGTTTGGCATGACATGAGGGGCAGAATCCTCTGCTTTTACAGGAAAAGCAAAGGAGCCTCTCTTCCCCACAGTCGGGACATTAGAGATAATTTTACAGAGTGAAAAAGAGCGAGATTGCCTCATCTCGATCGCAATGAAATTCTATTTACGTTCTAGTTGCCTTTTTTCTGTATCCTGTTTTTGTTTTATCAGTTTTTCTCAGAGTCAAAACTCTTCAAATTCTTCTTGGCCCATTGAATTACCGTACAGTCGTTCCAACTCCACCAGTACGGGTCCTTTTTCTTTTTGCGGGACTCATAATTGCCTATATCAACGTACGTAGAGGTAAAGGCCTGGAAGTGATTCGGCAACGTCCCATTGTTCCACAGCGAAGATACGCGCAGCTTGGCAATAAACGTCCGGTACTCCTCCTCGCTCCGGGTTTTCTTTACCTTGTCCAGTGCCGGCCCGAGACTGTTGCCAGTCCCCCAGTTGCAGTACCACACCGGGCGTGGATCCGGCTTGTCTATGGTAGCGATTATCAAGTCCACGCCCTCCTGCGTCCAACCACGCGCCACACACTGACGCAAATAGCTCGCAGTAGGAAACGCCGACGAATGCTTGATTAAGTTAAGATGCAACTGCTCGTAAGCACTTATGAACTTCTCCATGAATTCAAGGCCGTCCTTTATCGATCCATAACGGCTGTGCAACTTTCCTGCCTTAGTGACGATCATCCCTTCGATATCCAACACGGCGGCATACAGAAGAAACCGAACGAGAGAAGCGTCGTCGTCACCATCACCGATACCAATGTCTGTCTCGATGATAACCCGTGGTTTTTCATGGGCACCGAATACCGGAGACATGCCCAGCATAAAACTAATGATCATTGCCAAAGCAATTTTGAAAAAGTTGTGTGTTTTCATTGATCGATCTCCTTAATTTTGCGAATCCGCACAGCAATATATTTCTTGTCCAGCAGTCTTATCTCTCTTTTGCCGGCCCAAATACCATTAACCGGCGTGACCTTCATATTCCATGTATCAATTATTTCGATTTTGTACCTATTGTCTTGGGGCAGATCAAAGGTATAGCTCTTCAGCTGATTCTTGCCGAAATAAAACAGGTAGTAATCCTGTCCGGCATAAGCGCATGAATCGTTCAAGGGCTTGAGTTTTGTAGCCTCACTATCTTTGAGGATTTCTTCTTTAAAGAATCTAATCCTCGTGTGACTCTTTCCGGAAAATGTGCCACCCTTCCAGAAAAACAGACCAGGCCTGTAACAGTCTCCATGAGTTGCATAACCGCCATTTATCACCGCTGTCCAAAAACGCCTGGTTTCCTCCTCTGCTGAGAGGTTGCCCCAATTATTACCGATATTACCTTCATAGCCGAACTCATCCAATAAAACCGGCTTATGATAATCAGCTATCATTTTGTCAATATTTTCCGGGTCATATCCCTGGTAACTTATATGAGTCACCCAAGGGTTATTCCATTTCGGATAATGCTTCCCAGGCAAGCAATGAATAGAGTGAAGATGGCCATAAGGATCAGCATTTGCGATAACCTGGGCAAGTTCTTCCCACTGCTCTATTGATCTGGTTGTAATAAGATCGTATTCGTTGGCCATTGACCACCAGACATTCCGGTAGGATGACAGACGCGCCGTTGCGTAATTGAGATATAGCTTAGCCTGTCCGTGCTTCATTTTGTCCAGGCCAAAAGCGTTTCGGTCATACGGATGGAAAAGTATGATGTCCGCCTGGATCCTCAAGTTCAGCAGATCATTTACGCTTTTTTCAAAGAATCGCCAAAACTCAGGATTCGGACGATAAAAATCCCATTTATGATTCGTTCCAGCAAACGGTTTGATCGGAAGTGCATTACCCCGGTGAGGAAATGGCATGAAACGGACTTTGTTGAATGCAGAATTCTCAAGCGTCTTGAGCGTATGCTCATATTGCGACTCAAGTTCCCAACAGTATGCTGTCGTGCCAATCGGAAAAAAGGGGCTTCCATCCGCATATTCGAAATGCGCCTGATCAGCAACACGAACAGGCCCATGATTGCCTTCTGAAGGTTTAAAACAGGTGAAGCTGCCTATTTTCCCATCAAGGACCTTAACATTAGATCTGGTTTTGTATGTCCAACCGCCCTGTGAATTTGGCATGAAACGGATCCTATAAATACCATTGCCATCATAAAAACCTGTAGGCTTGAAGACTTTGTCACCCTGTGTGAACTCTGCACTGAGTTTGACGTCTACAAATGGATTGCCGCTCGATGGTCCCTTCAACGTCAATTCAAAGATGTCCCATTGCTCGGTTCCAACACCCAGCACACTGTCTGAACACCCAAACATCAAGAACGCAACAACCAACAAAGCCTTCTGTCTCATGTCATAGCTCCTTCCACAAATGAGTATTCATCCCAGGCCTGCCACACCATCTCAATGGATGGTGGCGTCTGGTCCGGGTGAGTTACAGTGCGCACACTGGATGACTTCGCCCCTTCCATTAAGCAACCGTTCAAGGCAGCGATCTGATAGGTGTACTCCGTGCTTTCGCAGAGATTCGTATCGGTAAAACCGCTGGATTTAGACTCAGCGATGCGTTCACCATTGCGGTAGATGACGTATGCACGAATTCCGCCCTCAGCATCCTCCGCCGTCTGCCAGGTTAACTTGGCTTGTGTTTCGCTAAGCGCGGTCGCTTTCAGTCCCTTTGGGACTGAAGGCGGCGTTTCGTCCACGACTGCAGGGCTCTGGACGATGATACGCCTGTACGCGAAGAGGTTCGGGCTGCCGTTGTCCCGTACTGTTATAATTATGTGGAATTCTTTACCTTTACTGTCATTCGGGACTTTAAAGCGGGCCTGCTCGGTGGCGGCGTTGTCAATCTTAACATTACCCGAAAAAGTGCTCGGCTCTTTGTAGTACCACCATTTGTAGGACAGGCGGTCTGCGTCCGGGTCGGATGAGTCGGCGGCGCTGAGCTTGACGGTCGAACCGGGTTTGGTCCGAATCCGTACGATGCTCTTTCCGCTGACGCCGTTAACCACCACCTTCGGATTGTGGTTTGCCTCCTTAAAGGATTTCACGCACCAGTCGGCCCGGGCCGCCCAGTCGTTTTGAAAATGCTCGGCCCATCGCCAGATAGGCTTGTTGAGGTCGCCATCATCGCGGGCGCCTCGCCAGGTGTTGCTGCCCGGCTTTTCGCGGACGAACCATCCACCGCAGCCGCCGTAGCCGGGAGCTTCCATACTCCCAAGCCCCACGCGAATCTGATGCATAAACGATGGCGAGACAATAAAGCCTGGATAACGATAAGCCTTAGATGTTATACATGAAATAGAAAAACACAACAAAAAAATTAAGCCTAAACAAATAGTTGCTTTTCTCATTTCCACCTCCAATTTTAGGTTAACATGAGTTTGCTAGTTGTCAACCCACAGCGAGCAATTGGTTCTTAGAGGAAAGGAAAGATCGAGAGTTTACTTTTAAATTACGCTAAAACTGTCACCGTTTTTGCAACGTTTTGCTCTGATGAACGTGTGGATCCTGGAGAGCAATTCCCGGGCCTTCGATTCCAGCCGGAAAAAGATAGGATGCCTTAATTATAACACCACGTTTTTTTTAGCTTGATTTATGCTATTAATAGAACTATAATAAGAATTGGAGGAAAAAAATGAAAGAAAAATCGGAGATCGAACTCTTAAAAGAATTCAAGAAAAAGTCGGGATGGAGTTATCAGAAGATCGCGAATAATTTGGGAGTCCATTATCAAACTGTTGTCGCCTGGTTTTCAGGCAAATATAGTCCTTCGTATTTGGCAAAAGAAAAACTCCAACGGTTCTTAGTGCTGAAATCCTGAACCTTCAAGCTGTATTGACCTATACAAAATACCATTAGGCCCATCGAGATCGTCTCTCTATGGTGATCTGAGAGCCTCGTTTTTCTGAGGAAGATGAGAAATGACATTTAAAAAACCTAAATGGGCTGCTATCTTCAAAATGAAAGGACTCCCATCAAGGGAATGGACGTTTAAGCTTATCATGATTGTGCTGGCTCTCATGCTTTTGCTCTGGTTTATTTCTGTCGTTTTTTTTCCAGCAAGACAACCAAGTTGGTAAATAAAGCGAGCTGAGAGGCTTGTTTTTCAGGGGAGGTGAAAAATGAAGAATGTAGCATTATTATTTACTTTAATTCTTTTCATTTCTTGTTCTACTACCACGTTTCAGCCTTTTACGAACAAAAAATATGCTCCAACAAAAAAGGTTGATCTTTACACAAATGAAAAACCGCTACAGGAATATATTGAAATTGGAAGGATTATAGTTGGGGAAGATGCTTTTACTGGAGAGACACACATGGTTAAGTGGGCTATTGAGAAAGCACGGAAAGTTGGTGCAGATGGATTGATTTGAGTCAGAGACGCAAAGACATTTTATGCAACCAAATATTATACGGGAGAGGTTAAGGAGATTATCTTTATTGCCATTAAGTATAAGGAGAAAAAATGAAAAGAGATGATTTAAAAGAGGTGAATCATGGGAGTTTATAAAGTCGGAAATAAATGGTATCTAGATTACTATGTTGATGGCAAGCAAATCCGGGAACCTGCAAGCAAAAACGAAAAGCGCGCTGAAAAGATGCTAGCTGCAGTAATAGCAGATATAGAAAGGGGAGAATATAGATTCAAAACTAAACATAAAATTAGATTTGAAGATTTCGCTGATGAATATCTTGAATATCTTAAAGTTAATAAAAAATCGTGGCATAGAAACAAGGCAAGCCTAAAGAGTCTTGTACCCCAGTTTAAAGAAATGTTACTTTCAAAGATAACACCAGCACACATTGAAGATTATAAGAGAAAAAGATTATATGAAGATAAGGTGCAGCCTAGCACAATCAACCGGGACCTAGCCTGCCTAAGGCACTTATTTAATATTGCGAAAAAACTCAAGGGCTATGATGGCGAGAATCCGGTCAAAGATGTTGATTTTTTCCAAGAAAGACAACGTATTCCGAAAATACTAGATAGAAAAGAGATTGAGCGATTGATTGATGCTTCAAAAGATTATCTAAAGCCGATTATTATTACAGCCCTAAATACTGGGATGAGAAGGGGAGAGCTTTTCAATTTACGCTGGAATGATATTGATTATGCTGAACATTTTATTTTTATAAAAGAGACAAAGTCCGGAGTCATGAGAAAAATCCCGATGAATGATTTAGTGGCCGAGACTTTAAAGAACATCAAGCGAGAAAGTGAATTTGTTTTCTGTAACCCAAAAACAAAAGATCGCCTAACGTGTATTCAAAGGCCATTTAAGGCTGCATGTAGAGAATCCGGCGTTCCTGATCTTTTATTGCATGATTTGAGAGACAATGCAGCAACCATAATGGTTATGGCTGGGATTGATCTTGTTACCGTAAAAGAGATCCTGGGTCATAGCAAGATTGAAATGACAATGAAATATGCTCATCCGACACCCGAGAATAAAAGGAGAGCCGTAAATGTTTTGGCATCGATTTTCGAGCCAGGGGAGAAAAAGCTGGTCACAATCCGGTCACAGGAGCCAAAAAGCAAAGAGGCAAGTCCTTTATTATCAAGAAATTAAATCCATTCTTCAATGTTCCTCTAAAACGTTAGTTCTATAACCCTGTTTCATGAGTTTTTTGGCGGTTTTTTCTGCTGATTTCACGCTGCGCGCCTTGATTCTTACCCTGTAATAAGTATTAGAAGAAATTTTTATCTTCGAGATGTAGACATTCCTGTAGTTTTTCTGGAGTTTCCGTTTGAGGATTTTGGCGTTTTTTTTGCTACTAAATGATCCAACCTGAATAGAAAATTTCTGTGAAGATTTTTTGGGAGAGTATTTTTTCAGCACCTTAATCTTAACAGGTGCAACTCCTGAAATATCCAAGCCCAGCTTCTTTGCGCCAGCATAAGAAAGGTCGATGATTCGTCCCTTTATAAAAGGACCGCGATCGTTTATGCGCACTACAACTGATTTTCCGTTATTTAGATTTGTAACCCTGACATAAACTCCGAA
>SDBT01019433.1_pt1 | contig 10647 bp, 12 predicted proteins | sample 2277101 | NCBI WGS metagenome assembly SDBT01 (sample SAMN10404973, study PRJNA504765) | marine sediment metagenome | isolation source: marine sediment core GS10_PC15, 103 cmbsf | place: Arctic Ocean: Southern Knipovich Ridge | collected 2010
AGGATTCTCACTAGCTCCCAGGCCCTCCTGGCCGTTAGAAGGATGACGCTTGAATTGTGTCACAGGACTGAGGCAAAGGGAAGCCCCTGTTCCGACGGCCTGCTGGGCAGCACTGCCTCTCCCTTCGATGCTCTGCCCCAACGTGCGGCACCACGATGAAGCCAGGTGGGCGTTGCGGCTCCCACGGCTGGCAGGACGCCCACGACCTTGTCACTCGGGGCGGGGTCGAGGAAGAAATCCACGGCGTTTGGGCAGCGTAGAAAAACGTCCTCTCAATCGCCTGGCACCGTCTGGTAGGCTGGCCTGGAAGCCCCTTTTCAGCCTTCCACGAGGCATGAAAAAGGCTCCGAGTCGGCCTCGGTCACGACATGGGTGGCCATCACGCGTCGACCGTTGAGACACGTGCGAAGCAGCATCGAATCTGTGCGGTGGATCAGGTTCTCGCGGAGCACTGCCTACCTACCTACGAATTCGTCACTCACCCAAAAAGAATACCCAATTACCCTCCACAGGTGGCCCGTCACCGGCTCGGTTCCGTAGTGCCTGGCGTAGAGCCACACGTTGGGCCGATCGACTGGCAGCGCGGCGAGCAGATCGGTAATGCAGGCCACCGCGTCCGGCTCGGAATCATCCAGGACATCCACCGAGACCGACGGTCCACCGGGCACCAGCCCCAGCTGGTCCAGTGGTGTGTACTGGTCGAAGTCGCACTCGGTGCCCAGGATCTCGTACAGGGAGTTGGGGAAGTTCAGCCCGGTGGAACCCGTATCGTGGAGCACGCTGGCCCTCACGCTGTATCGCTCCACCAGGATGTCCACCGGGTAGAACGGGCTGGCGGTGCCCTGGGCGTCACGGCCTACGACCTCGAAACTGTAGGGGCCCATGTCGTCTGGGGTGAGCGGCCGGTTGGTCAGAATAGCGTTGCCCTCAAGGAAGGCTTCGTCCAGGGAGGAGGAGACCAACTCGTATTCCATCAGCCAGTCGCCCTGGGCGTCCTCGCCGCTGCAGTGGATACCCAGCGGCAAGCCCGCGTAGGCGTTCTCTGTATCGCACTGGATGATCCTGGGTCCGCCCGGGTCCTGACACGTGCCGTCCGGTGCGCACTCCTGCGGGGGCTGACAACTGCCGCAGTTGAATCCTTCGTTGGGCGACGGTCCGCACAGTCGGCCTTCGCAGTCATTCACGCAAGCACCGTCATCTGTGCAGTATTCGGTACTGCCTTCACATGCCCCGCAAGTCCCTTCGCATCCGTCATCCCCGCACTGCTTCCCGTCGCATTCAGGCTCGCAGTCACACGGCTCCTTGCAGCCGGAGGAGTCAGCGTTGCACCCGCAGTCGCAGTCCTTGGCCTTGTTCCCTTCGTTGCCGCAGGAGTCGGCCCAGTAGGTGACCCCCTCTCGGCAGAGCGTATGGTCGTTGGTGGTGCAGTCATTTTCGTTCCCGCAACCAAGGAAAGCCCCACCGCAGGAAACCGACAAGAGAAGCGCTACAAGAAGTTTAGTCATTTTCCCAGGCCCTCCTGACAGGTGGAAGGATGACGCCGGGATTGTGCCACAAGACCGTGGCAAAGGAAAGCCCCTGTTCCGACGTCCAGTTGGATGGAGGCCGCAGACATCAGCGCCCCCTTCGATGCTCTGCCCCCGGGTGCGGCGCCCCGATGAAGCCAGGCAAAAGCGTTGCGGCTCCCGTGGCTGGCGGGACATCCCCGACCTTGTCACCTCGGGGCGAGGTCTTGGAAGAAATCCACGGGTGCTCACCGGCGGCGTAAAAACGTCCTCTACTTCGCCTGGCACCGTCTGGTAGGCCGGCCTGGAAGCCCTTTTCCGCCTTCCATGAGGCATGAAAAAGGCTCTCCGAGTCGGCATCGGTCACGACCTGGGTGGCTCACACGCCGCCAGGCCGCGACGCCTGCTCGATGCTGCAACGAACCTGCTCCTCAACGAATCGGGGTTGAGCCGTATCAGCGCCCCGGCGAACCTGTGCCTTGAAGTTGCAACGCCTGGGTGAGACGCAGCGTCTCGTCGAAGTTGAGCCTGGCCGTCTCGATGCCGCTTGGATGCGACGCCCTGTGCCGCAGCGTTGTCGAGATGCTGCTAACGCCTCGACGAATCGACGAGAAAATGCCGCGACGCAAGCAACGCCCCTGCGTGCCGCAACGTGGCATCCATCGCCCCCCACCCCCCGCGATGCCCGCAACGACCGATTCGTGGTGCCAACGTGGCTTGCGTAGCAACGCCGACGAACACGAATCGCTCGATACTAAATTCGTTTTTGGAACTCGCGTTTTCAGCGTCGCCATCGTGCTAGCCCGGCCTGACGAGTTAGGTGGGGAGGGTTGCTCTGCTTCGTTGGCTGGTCTCCCTGATGCTGCGAAAAAAGTTTGGAGATCGGGGAGTTCGCCCTACTATTCCCTTAGACACAGGGAGGTAACCATGCGAAAATCCTTTAGAAAATCCGAGCGAGAAGGAGTCCGTATCAACCTCCTTCCTACCGGTCAGGACAAAGTCGAAAAACCTGGTCTTTCTTTTTCGAAGCTCGAACAACTCCAGCTCCAATTGCTTCCCGACTATGTCCGAAAGGTCTCCGGGTCAGCACTGGAACTTGCAACGAGGCTGTTTCAGGAAGGTGTCCGTGGCGCAGCTTGTCGGGAGCTGTTGTCGAAGGAGGTCGCGCTCCAGAAGTTACGTTTGGATCTCCTCGATGGCCTGACGGCCGCTGAAACCGAACCTGCTCTCCGGGGCAAAGAGGAGGCTGTGGCAAAGCTCAAACTCGTCGACCGCCTCACTGCCAGGGGTCATAAGCGGATGCTCTCAGCGATCGAAATGCTGGCCAGGTTGGACCCGTCGGCCGCATCCGTCACCGTGGCTACAGTCGAATGCGAGGCAGTTGTCCAATGAGGCCGAGCCACCCCCATATCGAGGATTTCCCCCTCGTGTCGGCACGTTCGTTGAAGCTTTCGATTGGCAATAAGCGTTTCAACGCTGCCAGCCGGGTTGAAGTGAATATCGGAAACGGAATGAATGTTTCCATCGACCTAGTTCCTAGACCGACTAACCTCGGCAGCGTGATGCGTCACCTGTGCTGTCCGCGGTGTGGACGGTCCTGCCTGAAACTGCGCGTGGTGCCACGTGAGCCCTGGTTGGTTTGCAACGTGTGCCTGAAGGAAAGCTTCGGCGCCCGCTTTGCTTCGCAGTCGAGACGAATGGTGGGGTCTGTGCCTGGGCTTAGGAGCCAGGCATATTTCGAACAAACGGAGGGTGATCATGTCTAAGAAATTGAAGGCTGATATCCTTAAATTGGTCAAACTGAACGACAACGTGACCGTCAGCGAACTCAAGGACTGGCTGAAGGCTTGGAAGTACGAAGTCGATGGCGATTGGGAACTCTTCCTTGACAAGAATCGAACTCTGATGTTGTGCAATCAGCTCAGCCTACCGTTACTTCGAGCACTTGAGCACTTGATCGGAAATTGGTTGATAGTTCTCTACCCTCCAACTTTCTTCATGGAGTTCTCGATGGGTCGGGTGCCGAGGTTGCCGCAAGCTAAGTGGCCTCCAAAGGTGCCGTACAAAGAGCCGCATTGGCTGCCTGCCGTGCTTAGGCGGTGGTGTACCCCAAAAGTTGGACAGCCTAGCATAAAGTATGCCAAGTGCTACGTTCTGGTCGGTCGCCCTGACCCGAAGGAGGCGTGATGATGACCAGGAAACGAGCGTCGAAGAGGCGGACCCGCTCCGCTGCCTTCAAGGCCAAGGTGGCGAGGACCGCCCTCAGGGAGGACAAGACTGCGGCTCAGCTAGCCAGCGAGTTCGAGGTCCATGCGTCGCAGGTCAGCCAGTGGAAGAAGCAGGCCATCGAGCGGCTACCAGACTGCTTCGGCGCTGGCTCGGGAGGCGACCGAGATGTCCAAGAAATGCTCCAACGCGAGGCCCAGCTCTACGAGGAGATTGGGAGGCTGAAGGTGGAGTTGGACTGGCTAAAAAAAAAGTCTGAAGTCCTCGGTTGAGGAACGGCGATCATGGATCGAACCTTGGCCGGGGCTGAGCATCAAACGCCAGTGCGAGTTGGTGGAGCTACCGCGCTCGACGGTCTACTACCGGCCGAAGGACGAGCCCGAGAGGAACTTGGCGCTGATGCGGCGGATCGACGAGCTGTACACCCAGTGGCCGTTCTACGGTTCACGCAGGCTCACGGCCCAGTTGAGAAGAGAAGAACTGGAGGTGAACCACAAGCGTGTCAGCCGGCTGATGCGACTGATGGGCATCGAGGCCATCTATTGCAAACCGAGGACGACGAAGTCGCACCCGGATCACCAGAAGTACCCGTACTTACTGCGCGGGCTGGAGATCGTGCGCCCCAACCAAGCGTGGGCGACCGACATAACCTACATCCGGCTTCACCATGGGTTTGTCTACCTGGTGTCCGTGATGGACTGGTACAGCCGGTACGTGCTGTCGTGGCGCCTGTCGAACACGCTGGAGAGCACCTTCTGCGTCGAGGCACTGCAGGAGGCCCTGGGACGCTTTGGACCGCCCGACATCTTCAACTCGGACCAAGGCAGCCAGTTCACGAGTACGGACTTCACAGATGTCCTCAAAGCCGCCAGCGTGCGCATCAGCATGGATGGTCGTGGCCGTGCGGTCGACAACATCTTCGTGGAGCGCCTGTGGCGCAGCGTGAAGTACGAGGAAGTCTACCTCAAGGACTACCAGACGATGCGGGAGGCGGCCGCAGGCTTGGGCGCGTACTTCTCGTTCTACGACGATGTCAGGCTTCATCAGGCGCTGGACTACAGGACGCCTGCGGAGGTGTACCTGAGCTGAGGGTTGGTGGTAGGATGGTAGGGCGAAAAGACAAACAGGACCGTTTGTGTCCGAAATTTCGCCCCCCTCGGGGGGCGACCGCCCCGCCTGCGGCGGGCGGCAATAAGGAACCCGAGCTTGCTGTCGCAACCTCGGGACTGATCCGGGGGCCTACCGGCCCCCTCAAGCAAGGAGTCGGAGGCCCTGATCTGAGCTTAGCGTTGGCGATCCGCTGTCCAACGATCGGGGTACACCGCCGGCCGCGTGAGGCGTGTGAGCCAGAAATCTTCGATGATTCGATAGCTTCTTGATAAGACAGGTGGCTCTCCTATTGAGACGGGATGCTGCTAAAGTTTTCGTTCAAGAACGCTCTCAGGGAACGAGTTGAGATTACGCGTTGGTTCCAGACAGTACTGATGGCGGGGACATGGGCTGCCTTCTCCTGGCCCGTGCTGAACTACAAGCAGATCGCTTCTTTGCCAACATGTCTCCACCCACCCAGCCGGAATTGCCTCCCTTGTCGCTGCTCACGAGCAGTCGCTGGAAGCGACCGACTCCCATCTCGTGGACCGGGTGCTCGATTCAGTCCTCTCCTTTACCAAATAGAGACCGAACAACGTAAAAAATTACTATCACAATCACTATCACTGGAATAGCAGCTCCGCATACTTCCACTTCCATTGCCCCCTCCATTTCCAGGTTAGGTACTTCTTGTAGGCTGAAGCATACCTTTGGTAGCGAGCCCTAGTCGTCGAATCAGGACTCCATTCATCAGGCCCTCTACAGCCTTCGACACGACAGCCTTGGTAGTTGATGTCGCGTTCAAGAAAAAAACACTACTTTACTTTTTTCCGAGGGAGACCGGTTGTAGCAGCAACATAGTGGCCAGGCCGAGCCTGCGCACCATGATGCCGTTGACCAGCCCCTCCCCGACCTTGGAGCCGACGAACTTGGTGATCCCGGCAATCACCTGCCCGACCTGATCGCCGATGTTCTCGAACACGGAATCCGCCAGAGCCTCGTTCAGGTCCTGGAATTCGCCTGCCAGGTAGGCCTGGGCGATAGCTCGGATGAGGATCTGGGCCGAGGCTCCCTTGCCCCCCCGGAGGTTGTACAGGGCCATCAGGTCGCGCACCATGGCCAGGCTGAGGGTCAGTACGATGGCGTTGTCCAGAAGCGGCATGGGGGAGATGGCGGTCTTGAAGCCAACCCTCTTGGCGTAGGCGACGATGTTCCGATTGGCGCAGGCATCCAGGACCCCCTGGAAGTCCGCGTAGAATTGCTCCAGCCAGCGCCTGGGATCCATGTCCACCGAACGCTCCAGCAGCAGGTCCCGGGCGCCGACCAGATGGGCGATCTCCTCCTCCCCGAGGCCCACATCCGAGAGCCGCTCCGGGTTCTTGAGGGGATACTCCCTGAGAAAGACCACCAGCTGCTTGACCCCTTGCTCGCTGATCCTCTGAGAGCAGCTGCGAAGCTCCTCCCGCTCGCCCAAGGCCTGCAGGCCCGCCAGGTTTATCTGCTCGTTCCGGCGCAGTCGGAAGTACAGCACCATCAGCCGGACCACCACGTACACCAGTACCAGGCCCACCAGGATCAGCAGGCCCCCGGCTACCCACCTGGACCAGACCGGCAAGGCCTCGAACCCAGCAATGGCCGAGGTCACCTGGCCCACCAGCAGCAGGACGATCAGGGAGGCGACCACCAGCAGGAACAGGCCCGCGAACCGCCGCAAACTCCTGGGCACCCGGAAAGACGAGGTCTTCTCGGTCAACTCCCGGGCCATAGACTCGACCCGCTCAAGTTCCCGATGCTCCTCGAACTCCCGGACCTCCTCCTGCTCCCGGGAGGTCAACGCCCGCGAAGAAACGATCTCGGGCTCCGGCACCCCCATTGCCATTTCCCCCTCCCGGTGGCCCCCAGTGCCGGTCTCCGGTGCGGGTTCATCAACCACACCCGACCCCTCACCGCCCTCTGGCGCGGACGGCGATGACGGCTCCGCAGCCGATCCGCCGCCCGGTTTTTTCTCCCCGGCCACCGGGACCACTCCCGGGCGCATGGGATCACCTAATCCGAACCCATCATCATCTTCGTGATCCATCCCTCAGTCCTCCGAGATGAAGGTGAAGATGTCGTCCAGGTTTTCCTGCTCGGGCGGGATGGACTTGTTGGCCGGCACCCGGGGCATGACGCTGGCGAACCTGAAGTCGCCCACCTTCCAGTCCTTGGGCCACTGGCGAGGCACCTCGGGCACCTCGAAGGCCCGCTCCTCGTGCTCCGGGTTGTTGTGGGCCAACACCCCCCTAAGCTCATGCGTGTTGGAGGTGGGCCGGGCCGAGACGATGGCGCTGCAGGTGAACCACTTGAACTCAGTATCCGGCAGGTTCAAATCGAACTTGCGGGCCATCTCCTTCAGCAGCGAGATCATCCGTCCGTCCCGGGCGTCCCGCTTGGAGACGATGTCGCTCTTGGTGGCCACCACGGCGACCCGGTCGAGCTTCACGCGGCTGGTGCACATCCGGATCAGCCAGGACTCGGGGCTCAGCACATCGAACAGGTCCTCCAGGATATGCAGGTTGTCATTGAACATCCCGACCCCCCCGTTGAGCAGCGACGGAATGTCCACCAGAACAATCAGTCGCTTGCAGCTGTTGAGGTGCTTGAAAACCGGCACGACCACCTTGTCGTGGTACAGCTTGTAGTTGCGCGCGAACTCCTTGACCAGCTTGGGATTCTTCTCGCGGGTGTCCTCGTCCAAGGGGGCGAACTCAGCCGCCGACTCGCGGCCCTTGCCGGCGCCGAGCCCGCAGTTCCTTTTATCCTTTTCTCGAAGCAGTTCCTCCAGGGTCCGGCTGGACGGTATGCTCCCGTCCTGATCCAGCAGGAAGGTCGACGGGGTGATCAGCGGCTTGAAGTTGGCGAAGAACCGCGCGAGCGCGGTTTTGTAGCACGCCACCACGTGATCCCCGGATAGGTTCTCCCCGCCCATCAGGTCGAGGAACTCCGCGGCCAGCCCCCGGTAGGGCGTCGAACTGCGGATGTTCTCCAGGATGTGGTCGGACCAGTCATCGAACGAGGAATGCTTGGCGATGGCCGCGTCCGCCACTCGCTCGCCGGGCATGTCGAAAAAGTGCAACTCGCTACGGTGCGCCTTCCAGTCGTCCCGCTTGAAGTTGCAGATGAAGTGGGAGGTGTCCCGGGTCTTCTTGGGCCACTTGCTGTCGTAGACCAAGGCGTCCCTGAATCCCGTGAAGTCGAACATGGCCCCGTACTTCTTTGGCACCTTGAGCTTCTTGAAGTTGCTGATCTGGACATCCTTGTTCTTCCCAACCCGGAACTCACTCTTCTTGTGTTGTTCAAGGTGGTTTAGCAAAGAGGTCAAGAAGACGGTCTTTCCAGAACGGGCGGTTCCGGCGATCGCGATCTTTCTGTCAATCGTCATAGGTGCCTCCGGGTGTCTGTACCCAACCCACCACAAGGAAGGTGCGTTCCGTGTGCGGCATTTCGAAACGCTACCAGACCCCACAGCACCATGTCAACCCGACCCTTCAGGATCTTCATCGGTGCGAACCTCCGGGGTACAAGGAGGATTCAGATGGCAATTGACCGAAAATCTCTCGGGACGCGAATCAAGAAGCTACGCAACAACTTGGGGCTCACCCAAGCCAGCCTGGCTGAACGAGCCGAGCTGGACATCGGGTACCTCGCCCAACTTGAACGAGGCTTGAAGGCGCCCTCGTTGGACGCCCTCTCACGGATCGCAGATGCCCTGAAGGTCAAACCCGGCTTCCTCCTGGACGGCGGAAAGCTCGACAAAGATGACGCCCTGGTTCGTGAGCTCCGCGACCTTGTGGCGGCGTGGACTCCCAAGCAACGAAGTGCGGTCATTCGAGCGTTGAGGGCGCTTTCAGAGCTGTAGTCGACATGACGAAAGCGCTGAACGTCTGAATCCGCCCACCACCAGGGCGCCCAGTCTCGCCGCCACCCATCTCATCTCAGAAAATCGCAGCCATTTGAGGTAAAAGAAGATGGAGAAGGCTTGATCCACTCCGCTGATCCACTTCTGCGCCGCGTCTAACAGCTCGCCCGAGCCTGGTAGCACGTCCAGCCGTTTAGCCCAAGACCCAATCACTCACGAACCATGGAACACGCGCCAGATCGCGCGGGCGCGAGGGGCACTGTCCCGCGCTCTCGCAATTCTGCTCGGCTGGTTCTTCGGACAACCATCTAAATAACGAGAAGGGATTCCCTGATGAAGTGGATTATCGCGTTCGCAGTCGGCATTGGAGTCATCGTCAACGTATTGGAATGGTTTTTCACATTCGCCGTCGTTGCTGGAATTATCGGCACCGTCGTCTTCGGCCTCGTGTTGAGCACACTCGCCAAACTCGCCTGATGCCTGTGACCGCGCTTTCCTGTGATTCTCGCCGATGTGGATCATGTTAACTGCAACAGCACCGAAGTGGGCGCCGTTTAGCAGTCGCATCCTTGAAGTAGTCTGATCCATTTCTGACTGAGCCTCTCCCGGCATCTGAACCATCTCGCCCACGCGGCGGTTTTCCCGCAGCGCCACGTTGGGCCATTGGGCTCCTCTTGTGCGCTGTGTAAGGAGGAATCCATGTACAATGACACACTGAACGAAGAGTTTAGTCGGAAAGTGAGAAGAGGAATCTTCCAACCAGTTGCTCGTCACTTGACCAACGAGTCGACGGCCGAGGACCGCTTGCAAGACGGGGTTTGCCAGACATGGCAAATGTACTACCGGTACGCCACAGAAAAGGACAACGTCTTGCACGATGCAATCCTCGTGCACTACTGCAAACGACGGGCGGTGGACCTCGACAGGCACTTCGTCCCGCCAGGTTGCTGTCGAAGAAAGGACGTGCTCGACCCGAGGGGATACCGCGACGGCAGGGTCGAGGTGCTAAACATTGATGGCATTTGCGAAGACAGCGATGAAGACGACGCACTTCAGGTTGGCTACGCCGAGGTATTGGCGCCAACGCCTGAGCGCAAACTCAACTCGGCACTCGACCTCAAATCCTGGCTCCGCGACCTGTCCAGACAGGAGAGAGAGATACTCAAGGGCAAGCTGGACGGTTTCACAATTGCCGAGATAGCGGTGCATCTGGGATTGAACTCCAGCAAAGTCTTCCAAGAAGCGAAGAGGCTTGGACTCGACCTCGCAGCCCGGGCCGGCGTCAAGATCGATTTCAGCAATGAAAGACGCGGTGGAGGACGGTCACGTTCACGGAAAAGCCGCGAAATCGACGCGGCCATGATGGGGGCAGAGGTGAGCGCTGCCTGAAAAGTTCTGGGTCAAAATCGGATCCTGCTTCGAAAACCGGGACGGGTCGCTGAATGTTTTCCTGGATGCGTTGCCGACCAACGGGAGGTTGCACATCCGGGGGAGGGAGAAGGAGGAGGATTGAAGATGCTCGGCGCCCGGTAGGGCTCGAACTCCCGACCTGCGGATTCGAGTCCTGCCGGGCGTCTTCCCTTCCGAAGGAGAGGCCACGCAACCTCTTACGGGGCCTTTCTTTTCGGGGTTTCGTCATCAGACCGCGATTGCGAGGTGCGCCTGGATTCACGCCTTTTCACGTCATCGTGCCTGAGCTTGCCGTCGCCGGGCTTGACTCAGAAGGTTGAATCGTGGTCTGTTTCCAAATTGGAACTCGATAGAAGGAGTGATTCGGAGGAAAAGGCCCTTTATAATACCTATCCTTGATCACGATATCGGCCGTCTTGCGCAACGTGGGAAGCGGCCCTTGACAGCGCCTCACCTTCCCGGTATGACGTTCACATCCGGGCTGCACGCAGGGTAAACAGAGAGCGCCGATGAACGTAC
>SDBT01019434.1_pt1 | contig 10647 bp, 13 predicted proteins | sample 2277101 | NCBI WGS metagenome assembly SDBT01 (sample SAMN10404973, study PRJNA504765) | marine sediment metagenome | isolation source: marine sediment core GS10_PC15, 103 cmbsf | place: Arctic Ocean: Southern Knipovich Ridge | collected 2010
CAAGATTGGTTTAATAATGAAAGAAAGAAAAATAAATCTTTATCGCCAGACATAAACACATATATACCGCTATGGGGTCGTTTATATTCTTTTCTACTCTTCCTGTTCGAGAAGTTAAAATGGTCAAGTGGCTTCATAATTTTTCCAGTATGGATATTTTCGAAAGTGAAAAAAATTACTTTACATTGCAAACCTAAACAAAATTATCAACTTGGGATTAGAATATACAAAACAGACTTGGCGTTTTATTATAAATCTCGCACTATAGATTTCCTTCTAGATGGTAGAAGCTTAAATAGAGATAATACTCTTTTCTGTAACCAGTATCTATATTCAATGTGATAAGCTTATTATAATTCTTCTGCAAGTATTCGGCAAAATCCTCTGCTTTCTCTAGGGATATGAAGATTCCTCGTGTGATGCCATCCAAAAGTCCTACTATCCAGCATGTTTCTCTTTGTATTGATGAATGTAGAAGACAACGCTCTTTGGTCCGAAATAACCTTCTATCTTGTCTAGTAATCATATTGAAAACTAATCTACATCTTAATCCATCCTTCCTAACACCATGACATCTAAGATAATTCTTTTTGGGATCACCTGTATGAGTTCTACAGAATGGATATTCTCTTGGATTCGAATGATAGCCCCTTGTTGTTAATGATTTACATCTACGACACTGGAAATTAACAGAAAAACATCGATAGTTTTCCATGATGTGGGTATGTTTAATCTTTGTTTAAAAGTGTTATTATTTGATCATTTTTGCTGAAAAAACCATTTTAAAGATCATTAAGTTTAAAGAGTTCATTCGCCTTGACAACATATAAATGAGAGTCTTTTTGTCCATGGATAATATCGACAATGCTAATCCTCTTATTCTGTAATAAGATCCATAAGTAATCATTTCCAACAAATATGTTTATTAGATCTATTAGGTCTTTAATCTTTAGTGGGGACATCTCTTCTGTTAGGTTATATCTCTTTCTATATTTTAACGTATAGAGAGGAATATAATCCGGTAATTGAGTATATAAGTTTTCTATCGTATAGAGAGGATTACAATTTAGAGGTTGAGTAAAGATATTTTCCATCCCATCAAGAGATGTGAAAATTCCTAGAACATTAGTATCTTTAGTTCCTATACACCAAATAGTATCGTTGAATTCTAACTTATGGATCTCACAATACTCGTCATAAGGTTTACTTAATACTAGAGAACATCTGGATTTCTTTTTAGTGAACGCAAAGCATCTTAGAGGTCCATTATCCTGATATTTATGTAACCCACAGAGTCCTCCGATGGAGTTAGGTTTACTCCATTTTTTACATCTCTTTTTCTTCTGAGTGAGTCCGGAACATCGATACGTGTTAGATAGACGAGACATGGTTGCATTTATATTGATTTTAAGAAAGTATTAAATTTATCAATTTAACGTACACAACTATACATAGAACTGTTCATAGAACGCTGATTTAACTTGATAAATTGATCCGATCATACCATCTTGTGAATCATTTTATAAAACTTATTTGATTTGACACTTCTCGATTATCTTTTTCCAACCATGGAATTGTTTATTTCCCATATCTTTGCTTTGAATCGTTCCCTAGTTCCTCTCACTGGTCTGTCCATCTCTGGAGAATTATATAGGTAAAGAGAACGAGGAAGTTCCACATTTTCTCCAACGATAAAAATCCAATCAAATAACACTATGATGCATCCACGTGTTTGATAAAGGTAATTTATAATATCGTCTATTGGTATATTCATCTTTTACGACAGCACTTGGAGTTTTCCAATATCTTAACAGCTCATCTATAACATAACACTCTCCTACACACGAGATTAAGATGAGAATTTATTACACACAATCTAGTTATCTCAGCGACATTGAGATAAGCTAACATCTTTTGAAGTATATCTGATGATAACATTTCAATTTGTAACACAGGATTTTAACTCTATCAATTTTCTTCAGTTATCTAGGACAAGACTCACTTGATGAATCAATCTAATCATACCATTCTGAGGATCATTATCCTTAAGTTCTATTTTGGATATCAATTTTAAAATAATATGAAACTTTCGTAAACATCAAGATAATCATCAATTTTTTTCGGGTAATTATTTGATTCTTACTAATTTAGAGTTTTTATCATATTAATCTTGAACGTCTTCCACTTGATAGACGTACTCTTCTTAATACAGGTAATTCTCTATGTCTAGAAATTGATCATACTGAAGATATTCTAAAATCAAATTCATTTGGTGTATCGGATACTTGTCTTTCATAATCACCACCCCAACTAATCAAACTTCCATCTCTTCTAAGAGCAATAGAATTATATTCACCTGCAGATACTTGAATGAAATCAGATTCATTTGGTGTATCAGATACTTGTTTTTCATAATCACCACCCCAACTAATCAAACTTCCATTTCTTCTAAGAGCAATAGAATGACGTCCACCTGCAGATACTTGAATGAAATCAGATTCATTTGGTGTATCAGATACTTGTTTTTCATAATCACCACCCCAACTAATCAAACTTCCATCCTCTTTGAGAGCGACAGAATGACTTCCACCTGTAGATACTTGAATAAAATCAGATTCATCTGGTGTATCAGATACTGGTCTTCTATAATCACTACCCCAACTAATAATACTTCCATCCTCTTTGAGAGCGACAGAATGAGAGGAACCTGTAGATACTTGAATAAAATTCGATTCACTTGGAGTATCGGATATTTGATTAGTACCGTCATAACCCCAACTAATAATAATTCCATCTCTTCTAAGAGCAATAGAATGAAATCCACCTGCTGATACTTGAATAAAATCAGAACTTCTTGGTGTGTCGGATATTTGATTAAATCCATCATTACCCCAACTAACAATAGTTCCATCTTCTCTAAGAGCAACTGAATGATGCACACCTGCAGATACTTGAATGAAATCAGATTCATTTGGTGTATCAGATACTTGTCTTCCATAATCATTACCCCAACTAATCAAACTTCCATCCTCTTTGAGAGCGACAGAATGATGTTTACCTGCAGAAATTGTTCCTAATTTAGGTAAATCAGAGAATGTTAATTTTTCTTGAACAGCCACATATCTTGATGCTAATCTTTTATACAATTTTTCTTCCCATATGATTACACCGGGAGATTGACCATGTATTTCACTAGCTCCGAATGATCTAAGCCTATTTCCTATTAATTGGTTTTTTCTCTTAACTTTAAGCCGAAGAACTTGAGGTTTTTGTCGGATTATTTTTACAGCTGAATAAGTAATCCAAGAACCAGTTATAGGTAATCGATAATATTTTTCAGTTCCTGGTTTACCTTTAAATCCCGATTTTTCGATAGGTATGTTGGGAATAGATCTTTCCCAATTTCTCATGATAATTTCTGGATCTCTCCAAAATCTAAGTAATTGATTCGTGACATAACATTCTCCCTTCCTATTATTACCCAAAAATATCTTAACCACATCCTTTTCTTCAAGATCAGAGAAATCTTCTAACAAAATTGGATCGCTTTCATTCGAGCATTCACTATACCATATTGCATCTTCTTTCTCTTCTTCTGGAGAGGGAGAATGAAAATCAACATAAGCTCTAGCGAACTCATAGACAGATCGTAGTTTCTCTTTCGATGAGAAATTGTATTCAAGAAATTTAACACCTTTGGGGTTATCTACTTCATATTTTTCCATGTAAGTTTCTCTGTACTCTTCTGATGGAAGAATTTCATCGAGAGCATCTTCAAAGGTGTTAAAATTTTCATCTCCTTCAACGACTCCGTTGAACATTATATATTGATCATAAGTTTCTCTAAAAGGTTTAGATGTTTTGAGAACTGATTTCCATGTATCATATATATCAGTAGAATTCTTCAAAAGTGATTCTTCATCGATATATGCTTCTGTTCCTGATCCATCACGACTTGCACTAATGTCAGAATGAGTGAAGAGATAGATAAATTTCGGAAGTTCACTTATCTCTTCACGAGTTAATTCTCTTAATGGGAATAAATCTTTTACGTCATCTTCTTCATCACCTACTCCTTCCATTGAATCTATCTCATTAAATCGTCCAGCCTTTTTACCAAGTTTCATTAATGAAAAATGAGTAACGTTGATAAGATTAGAGCTGAGACCAAATTTTCTTGCTTCTTCTATACTCGAAAAATAATCAACTTGATATATTTCTTCATCACGGTAAGATCTTCTGACTTCTGAAAATGTTCTGTATACTGCCATTTTATTACTGATTAAAAACCTTAGATCTCAAAAGAAATCTATTTACTGAAACTGAGATGTAAGTTAGTTGCTCATCGCTGATTTACAGGTTTCCAAAGAAAAATAGTGATATCAAATACGACATTTTTAAAAATCATACATAGAACTGTTCATAGAACGCTGACTTAACTTGATGAATCGATCCAATACAAACGTATGAACATATTAGTCTGGGAAGTTTTTAATAATCGAAGAGTTAGGAAGGGATATAAGATTCATCATAAAGATGACAAACCGTGGAACAACAAGATTGAAAATTTAATGGAAGTTACATGTTCTGATAACATGAGAGCTTCAGCAAATAGTGGTAAGAATAAAAGCTGCAAAAAAGTCAGAAGACTTGCTCATGATGGAAGTTATAGAGATTTTGTTAGTTATTCTGAAGCTGCAAAAGAAACCGATAAAGCTGGTCAACCACATATTGGTGCATGTGTAAATGGAAAACAGAAAACATGTGGAAAATGCAAATGTGGAAAAAGATTTAAGTGGATAGGTCTTGATGAAAATGATAATCCAGTTATTAATACCAAAAATAGTTATATCAAATCAAGAATAATAAATTGAACATTTAACATTAAATCTATGGTTACAGCCACTGGAATTGTTATTGAATATTTTTCTCATCAACGAATAGATTCATATCGATCTAGGAAGAGTCTATCTTGTTTTGTTCATCACTAACGAATAACAGGATAAATCAATTTTAATATCACTACTCTTCTGAGAACATGATTGGGTCAAGTTGTACACTAGAGTAAATGTTGATTCCGTTTTCAAGTAGCAATTTTTCAAGTATCTTATCACAATTCTCTTGGGTAACAACCTCCCGAGTTTCTATTTTCATGTCTAACTTCTTCCATTTACCATCTCCTGCATAAAACCCGGGCCACTTATCAGTTTCGATCTCTATATTTATGAAAGGAAGCCTGGAGATTCCTCGTCTGACATTGCATAGCTTGAAAGCTGCCATGCTTTCATCTATATTTGTATTTCTCTTAACCCAATCAGAGAACGTATTAAAACATGTAAAACAACAATAGATGTCTCTCTGAGGTATTCGACAGAAAATGCACCCAGTAAATCTCTCTGGAAATTTATCCATCTGACAATCCCTGCACATAACATCCGTTGTGAAAATCGAACGAAGCTGACATGTTGGATTTAGGCTCACACAGGTTTGATATTCTATATCGTTCATCCTGTTTACATTTTAAACATTATATCTTTATAGAACAATGGCTTATTGAAGGTTCAGATCATCCCAAAAATTGATACTATTTAAAAATAGTATCGCAATAGTTAAATGAATTCAGATAGATCTATCGACGAACTACTCGAGTTGTATGAAATTCCAAACATTTCCGACCTTGGATCGGATATTATCATTAAATACTTCGATGATATCTCGGTCAAAGAGGTTATGAAACTATGTAGAGTAAACAAACAGTTTAACATAGTGTGTCAGAAAGATTTCATGTGGAGAAGAAAGGTCAAGAATGATTACGGAATTGAGACTAAATATGGAAGAACATGGAAAGAAACTGCACAGTTATTATTCGAAACTAACATGATCAATCTAAATCAAAAATGGGTTAATGGAAAGACATACCAACAATTATTCGATGAAAGTCTAGAAAGTAAAAGCAATGATTACTTTAAAGATCTGTATGAGAAGCATAATGTAATGAGAATCATATTTCCAGCTCATGTGACAGATATCGAAATAGCAAAAGATTTCATATTAAATGATCAAGATTCTCCAATGATAGAATGGAATGATCCTGGTGATGATAGAATTGAAGAATTTAACTTAAAGTATAATAACATCCTGAACAGCACAGATACATTACAAAATCATATATCAAAAATGACAAGAGAGTTGTCTATTGTTGCTCATGCAGCAACTGAAATCAGGGGAACATCTTCAGACTATGGCTTTGGTTTAGCATCGTCAGCAACTGAATACTGGGCATACGAACAAGGATACAACATGCATAATCAAGTTGATACACATTCATCAACCAAACAAGCAGAGATGACTAGAAGATTGTCAAAATTTATCGATCCGAATCTTTATATCATGACTTATAGTATCATGTCTTTATATAATTTATCAGAAATCACTATATGGACCTGATAGATTTAAAACTGATTCCAATTTAACATAGTTTTATAGTAATGCACCACCTCCTCCTGGAAGACTCATATACATTTCTCCTAAGGTAGGTTTTCTATATTTGGAAGGATCAAGACCATCTCTTTTTCTGTCTCTACATAGATGTTCCCATGCTTGATCTAGACATAATTGTTTATATTTTCTCACTTCACTATCAAGTTCACGTTCACTTCTTCTTTTGACGTCTCGGATTATAGTTTCATTAGCTCTTTTCATACTTCCAATTTTTGTGTCATGACTCAGTTCTAATCGATAAATTTTGTCGGTATAAATACCGGAGCTGATCATTGCGGTAAAAAGACTAACCGTTACATATTTCGCTATTTGTTTGTAAGCCATTTTATCATATTGAACTTATTTCATTAACTGATCAGTTTCAATATTTAGCTTTGGCAGATTCGCAACTAAGTGAACTTCCAAGAGGAATCACGATCGATCCTAAATATCCAATATCATTACCTCTATAGAGCCTAACATATGCAAGAGGATATGTCAGAGCTACACCAGTTAAATAGATTTTCTAATTACTAATCTTCGAAAAACACTCATTATTTTGAAATCTCTGTAATATGAATCATTCAAAATCAGTTTTAAAGTTAGTAAACTAAGTTGCTGATAATAAATCAAAATAGGATACCTCTAACAGGTCTTCATCTTGAATGTTCAGTTCTTTCTTGATTTCTGAACATATTTTAATTCCTTCTTCTGATGATCGTAAATTGGTTACTTCTAGCTCCATATATGGAAACTTCAACCCTTTCACTTCGTCTATGTGTATTCTTGTCGAGTTATGCATGTAGAGAAGACGTTTCTTAACAACTTCACCAAGAATTTCTAAACCTTCCGAGAGAACTTTCTTGAGTTCTTCGGGACTATCAGTAGGATACAGACAGTAGATGGAAGATTTTGGTCCGCTAATGTCATTTCTTTTGTATGAAATCAATTCTCCAGTTCCATTATGGAAAACTCTAAGCTTCAAACGTCCGGAATTGCATTTGAAAAATGTGTCGCTCTGCAAAATTACTTCATCAGGTTTATCCTTTCCAGTGTATTCTTGGACAAGATTCTCGAACTCTTCTATGGAAACTTTAAGCTTAGCTTTGATTTCTATGTTTTGTTTCGACATTTTGAGATAGATGAGTTAAATTCACTTTGATCAATTTTGTTGTTGAAAAACTTCTCAGTGTTGACTTTTAAAAATCCTACAAGTCAATATATAATCTTGCCAGTTCATATACTTTTCGCAGTCTTTCTTCTGACTGAAAAGTAACGTATTCCATAGGTGTTTTCTCTTCTGGTTTATCGATTATTATCATAGAGATACTCCCTGACAATTCTTCTTGTTCATATAGAACATCCATGGTTCCCTTAAAAGATTTATCCCAAGGTAAATCTTTCACAATCACGTCAAACATTACATAAAGAGCATAAGTTTCTTTCAAAGGTCCAACACTCTCAAACAAACATTTCCAATTATCATAGTAATTTGTAGCGTTCTTCAGTGCGGATTCTTCATTAATGTAAGCAGTGTATTCATATTCTCCATTAGAATTTTCAGTGAAGAAGATGTAGAGTTTACTTGGAAGTTTTCTCAACTCTTCTCTGGTTAATTCCCTCAGTACCCTTCTTCCTTCTCTTTCATGAAGATCCACATAATCCTCTTCTTCTGTGAAACTCCCTGTCTTTTCTTCGAGTTTAATGAGAGAAATTCTTCGAAAATCATCGTTATATATCTTATCAAGAAAGTCCCTCGCTTTCTTGAAATCGCTGAAGTATTCAGCTCCCGAATGAGAATAAGTTTGATAAAGTGCCATTTCCTGCTATGGGAATCAATTTTTAAATATATCAATTATGGGTAGAAATTGTTCCAGGGCTCGAAGATATGACTAAATGGGAAAATTATATGATGAAGATGATATTTGTGAGTTCATTAGTGTTTTAAAATCTTATGATAGATGATATCAAAATTGATGATATTGTTTATGTTCTGATCGTCATCAAAATTACAATATGGATTTATCACAAGTTATTCAATCGTTAGAAACTATCTCACTCCAGACAGATAATAATGTTCTTAGGTGGAGTATTACATTCTCTTGTATTAATGACGATAATTGTATAACCACTGAATATTCAGTAACTCAGAATTTCGAAAAAGAACCCCCTGAAGGAGATTCAATTCATGACCCAAATCTTACTAAACAAATATTAGATAAAGATCTTGATGTAATGGTAATTGATAGAAGTTACTATTTCCTTTCCCGCGAAAGGTTTGAACGCGATAGACGCACTTTTAACATATACCTTGAAACGTTGTTAAAGTGAACAAACATTTAAAAATTGAACAGATACTGGAAAAAATTGATAAAATGTAGATAAACCCTATTCACTTTAAAATGGATCTCATTAGAACAGCAATAGATAATGAAGATCTCAAAAGTATTCAAGACTCTGAAGAAATCACCTTATATCAATTGGGTTCTTGTTTAGCGTATGCTATCCATAAAAAACAATTTGATATCGTCGACTACATTGAATTGAAATGTCCTAAGTTTCATAATATTTTGGGTAATTGTGCATTCAATGCAGCAAGAGATGGTTATATAGATGTTGTCAAATATGCAGAATCAAAAGGTGAAAGACGAGAAAATCTAATAGATGCTGCCGCATATGCAGCAGAAAATGGACATTTCGATATACTTAAGTACATTGTATCAAAAGGATACATCGATTGGACGTATTATTTTACACGTGCAGAAAAAGGAGGACATGAAGAAATAATTAAATGGTGTAAAATCAAGGGTAAAGATAAAATAACTTATCATGTTCTTGATTGGGAAAGACACAAAGATCATAAATCGAGATTGACCTACGGGTAACGTGAATATAAGAACTTTTAAAAGTTAGTTCATCTTCTACATATGATCACGAGCATCCCGATCTACATAGTCCAACATGTGTCTAAAAGGATTCATATTCACCTGCTCTTCACAGTAATCAATTACATCTTGATGTCCTCCTTTCTTTGCACTTTTCAAATAGCCATCCCGATCTACATCTCTTAACATAATGAATTTAAGAATATCGAGATGTCCGTATTCTGCAGCATTCATTCCTGCTCTCATCATTCCAACTCTAAACATTGACTCACCTTTAACAATGTTATCTGAACAGTATTTAACAATGTTGAGATGTCCTCCCTTTGCTGCATGTATAGCACACGTTTCCCAGTTCTCTTTACTGCCATGTCTTGATAATATGTATTTAACGATACCAAAATGACCTTCTTCCGCTGAGATGTCAATGTATGTGTCTGATCGAACTCCCTCTTCTCCAAGAAATCTAACCTCTTCCAAATCTCCTTGTTTTACCTTTGTTTCCATGCAACTTTTCGAATAAGCAGATTTCATCTGTATCAATTTATTCTCTAGTTCTTTGATATCCTTCTGCGATAATTGAATTCTTTCATCTTCTGTAAGTTGATCAGTCAATTCATTCCACTTCTCTGATAACAATTTAGATGTGGTTTGTAGTTCGAAAAGTTTCTTGGAGTGAATATCAACATCTTTATTCGTTTTGATGATTTCTATCCCTAAGGAGATGAGTGATTCTACTACAGAAGACATTTTGTATATCGTGTTTGGTTTAGGATAATATATCAATTTCGGCAGATAAAAAATTGATGTAGTTTAAACATACATTATTAAGAGAAAACAATTATGATTCATGTACCAGTTATATTGATTATTGGGGTGGCAATTTTACTTGGATCTATTTTGATTACACTTCTCAGTGATAAATTTTAGGATTGAATGGATATGTGATTTTAGTAATTGTGTGTACGAACTGACAATGATATCTTGATAATACATATTTTAAAATCACTGAAATTGATCAATCTTACGTAAACTATTATGAAAGAAAATGGAGACAGAATTAAGTGAATTGCCGAGAATAAAAGTAAGATTATCCTGTATGATTGATGAGTTTCCGTTTCGAAAAGGTGGATATCTAAATACATTTAAGGGAAAGAGGTTGTTAGAAGTACTCGAACAAATAAATCATCTTATGGGTATCACATCTGCTGAAAAAGTACAGATTGAATCTCTTTGCGAAAAAGCAAGAAAATTAATACAAGAATTACCATTATCTGAGCGAGGT
>SDBT01019435.1_pt1 | contig 10646 bp, 12 predicted proteins | sample 2277101 | NCBI WGS metagenome assembly SDBT01 (sample SAMN10404973, study PRJNA504765) | marine sediment metagenome | isolation source: marine sediment core GS10_PC15, 103 cmbsf | place: Arctic Ocean: Southern Knipovich Ridge | collected 2010
CATACTATATGATACTTGTTATCAAAGCTTGTATGTGATGTTACTCTATTATATTTCATTAACTACCAGTTTACTGAAGTTATGGACTAAAGTCCAGAGTTTTGAACTCAAAGGGAGACAATAGAACAAGAAAAACACCACTATAAAAACAGTTTTTGTCTAAAAAATTTTAATCATCCTAGTCCATTAGACTAATATCATTAAAGGTCAAATGTTCTGTAAAGAATACTCACATAGTCTAACATATACTTATTGACAGAAATATATGTGTAAGGACGATTTATGTTACTATAAATATAACCTTGCTCCCATGAATAAGGAGGGTTTTGATCTATCTCTAGTGGAGTGTCTAATTTCCAATATTTATTTAGCTCGTCTTGTGCTTCTTGTACTGATTTCAGCTCAGTATCTCTCCGTTCTACATCAGCGTTATAAACTTGGCCATCAGCTATTCTCATTATGTTAGATTCAATACCTTTATATGCATGAATATTTATTCTATAATCCTTTGTCATTTTGATAAATTCTATTGGCAATGGCTCTACTACATCCGTAACACAAACTGTTCCTATGCCAACCCAATGGTCAAGGTAAAATGTTTTAAACACCCAAAAATGGCCATACCCATCTTCTTCATCGTCTGAACAATAAATAACTTCTGCATCAGTTAAATCTACTGGAGTATAATTAGCCAAATAATCTTTCATAATCTTTACAGATTTTTCAGTTATCTCGTCCGTACAATCACCTATCTCAATATCTAAAGCAATACAAGGAAACAACTCCTCCTGAATGTTCTCTACTGGCTCTATCTGACTTGAATTATTTGACATATTAATTCGTGGCCACTGCCAAACTAAAATTGCACCTCCTATTATAACCAAAATAATAATAATTACTATTATTTTTGAGAAACCTTTTTGTGACATATTTTTATTTATTTAGACTACGCCTCTATTATAGAATATTAAGTTATAATATCAACCTAAAAAAGTCTATAAAAGTCTGAAAAGCTGTGGTCTTTAGTATCGACATTTTAAACCCCTTTATGAGAGAGATCAAGCGATGGAGTGGTGTTATTCCTCGCTTAATTCAATAATTATAGACCGTAATATCAAAAAATGTTTAGATTAGCCCTTTTTCAATCTTTGATTTTATTTTTTGTATTAAATCTTCTGAGATCTTAAAGTCAAAATCAGTTCGATAATTCCTTCCCCATCTTTCATCTTTAAAAACCTTCCCATCAATTTCTCTATCAGAAGAATATCTCGGAATAACATGTCCGTGTAGATGTCGAGTTTCATTTCCTAAAAAAGCATAATTAAACCAGTCAGGCTGAAAAGCTTTTTTTAAAGCCTCCTTCAAATCTTTTAGTACCATAAATAACTCTTCTCTTTCTTCAAGAGTAGCATCACCTAAATCAAGAGCGTCCTCTCTATTACACCAAACAACACACCTCCCAAGATATCCTTGGTTTTGTTGTATGAAAATACTCCAGTATTTATAATCCTTCATTTTGTATTTTGTAAACTCATTCATAGATTTATGTAAGCATAAATAGATTAATATATGCCATTATTTTATTATTCATTTAAACTACACTTCCATTATAGAATAGTACACCACATTATCAACCTGAAAAAGTCTGAAAAGCTGTGGTCTTTAGTATCGACATTTTAAACCCTTTTTTACGAGAAATTAAGCGTTGGAGTGGTGTTATTCATCAACTAATATAGTATAATAGATGTGTACTAACTGTATATTCTTTATTTAAAACCATTTCTTGCTTTTTTGTATTCTTTTGTTAGAATAATGATAGCTACTTATTATCACTCAAGATAACTACATAACCAAAGGGAGTACCTTAAAATGCCAAAAACAGATTATGAAGAAATAGCAATGATAATTACCGAAAATGATTCCTTCACTGAAACCGTTAATAAAATCATTGGAGAATACAAGATAGTACAAACATGTTTACCTTCAGAAGTTAGTAATCTCTCAACATCAGATAGACAAGTAATTGTAGCAATTCTTTCTCTTGAAGAATCTGATAATATTGATGAATTAAAATCTAACATCAAACATTTACAACAGAAAGATTTCATATCAGTACTGGTTCTATCAAAATGTCTAGAAGGGAGTCGATCATTCGAAGCTATCAAAGAAATAACAGCTATAAGAAGTTTTCCACCAGACCCTAAAGGTCTTATCTATTGGTTAACTATTCTTTTCTGGAAACTCACTTCTAGAAAACAAGAAGAGGAAGATTTGCAAGCATGGAGTAATCAAATGGGTATTATCGGAACATAAAAATCTTAATTGAACTATCTGTTAAACCACTCATTTAAACCGAGTGGTTTTTACTTAATATCTAATATATTATCAACCTAAAAAGTCTATAAAAGTCTGAAAAGCTGTGGCCTCAAGGGGAGTCGAACCCCTGTTACCTGCTTGAGAAGCAGACGTCCTAACCACTAGACGATGAGGCCGATTAGACGATTTTATTGTACCAGAAATTCCACAAATTTCAAGAAAAAAGCGTCTGGTCAAGGTGACCAGACGCTAAGACTATATTGCTATGATCACGGTTTTGACATAACTTTGACTTTTTATCCTACGTATCAAATCTTTCGTAACCTGACCGCTTTTTCCAGGAGATACTCTAACGTGTAGCCTGCCACCTTGATTATCTATACTGCATTCCACACTTTCCATTCTTGCCATATCCATGATCGCTCCTAAAGTCCTAGCACATGATTGTCTCATCTTTCAACTCCTGTTATGTTAAATTGTTATAAATTATTAAAGATCTAAACATATAAAAAGAAAAAATCCCAATTCGGATGAACGGGACTCGTATGAATTTTCTAAATTTTATTTACTCTTTTTACTTTAGAAACCTCAAACCAATCCCCTTCCACATAATGTGGAGTTTCAACACTTTACAGAAGGTTGTAAAAAGATTAGTTTGCATAGGTTCCAGTACTGTTAGTATATAAAATTAAAGAATACTTGTCAAATGAGTTATCCACATATTGGGAACCCGTCAAAAGAGTAAACACCTCTGACGGGAATATTACTTATGCTTTTTCTTTCTTTGCTACCACACGCTTTCCCTGAAGCTCTTCTACCTACTCTAACCGATCCTGTCTTTCTAATTGCATGTTCTAAAGAAAAGTTAATTTTCTTCGTTCCGCTATTTCCGATGGACTAAGCTTTCCCATATCTTACCTCCATTAGTGTCACATAAAATGTTAAAGAACTAGAAACCAACAAAAAACCCCTTAGAAAGGGGTTGAGCCAGAAATTTCTACTGTTCTATTTTGCTATTTTAGAAATCTCAAACCAGTCCCCTTCCATAGAAGGGCTAAAAAAGAAATAAAAATTAAATTGACTAGTTTGAAATTTCTTCATATGCTTTTGGTTTATAAAATAAAATAAATCCTGACAAAAGCGCTAGGCGCTTTTGGCAGGATTATAAAGGCTATTTACGCACTTTCGTGCCATCATGTCTTCTTCCTAGACCAGCAAAGATACTAAAACAAACACCCATAAAAACTGAAAAACCAGAAAGAATGTAAACTCCTGCCATTTTTTCTCCTCTCTTGTTAAAGATCTAAATCTGGCGGGATCTCCCGCAGATCAATAATGTATTTCGCTAGTTCCCGAAAAATAGGTACCGCAGAATAGGCTGAGGTACTAACCTCTTTAGGGTTATCTAATTTTACATAAATTAACACTTCAGGGTCAGAAGCTGGAAAATAACTAATAAAACTCTGGATAGTTTCATCTTCCAAATACACTCCCTTCTCTATAACCTGAGCTGTACCTGTTTTACCAGCAATACTATAACCAGCTATTTGGGCTCTTCTGCCTGCCCCTTGCTTAACCACATTAGCCAACATGGATGAAATAGTCAAAGAAGTTTCTTCTGAAATCACTCTACCTTGGTCCTCTGGCTCTATGATTGTTTCCCTACCATCTGGGTTAACTATCTTATCTACTAAATAAGGTTTGAATAATCTGCCTCCGTTAGCTAGTGCACCAAAAGCACGGATTAGCTGAATAGGAGTCATTTCTATGCCTTGACCAAAACTAGCTACAGCAAAATCACGGGGGTAACCATTTTTTAAAGTATTATTACTAGAATAGACCTCACCTTGCAAATCAATATCTGTTCTTTTGAATAAACCAAACTTTTCTAAGTATTTTAAAAACTTTTTCTTACCCAATTCCTGCTGAACAAATACTGCCCCTGTATTAATTGATTCTTCTAATACATCAGTCATGCTTTGTTCACCCCAAATTCTTTCATCATAATTATATATTTTAGGTCCACCTACCTCTACAAAACCCTTATCGATATATGTTGTATCTGGCTCAACTAACCCCTCTTCTAGTCCACTAGCCATAGTAATGGCTTTTAAGACAGAACCTGGTTCAAATAGCTGTTGATGGACTGGGTTAGAGAATATAGCTAAACCTTCCTCCTCGTAATATAGATTAGGATCAAAATTAGGAAAACTAGCTAAAGCTAGAATACGGCCAGTTAATGGATCTAAAACAATAATTTGCCCTTTATCAATATCCCAGTCTTTTTTTGCCCCAACTAATAACTTCTCAGCAAAATACTGAATATTATAATCAATAGTTAGATGAATATCAGCCCCTTGCTCTAAAAATGGTTTATTATCAGAATCTAAAATAGAAGCTAAATAACCTACTCCTTTTTTAAGCAACCCAAAATCACCTTTTAAGGTTTTATTATAATACCCTTCTAAGCCATATTGGCCTTGCCCTGCATCATTAACAAAACCAATAATATGGCTGGCAAAGTTGTTATAGGGATAATATCTAGCCATTATTGCCTCATCATCTTTACTCCTCTCGCCAAACTGAGCCAAAGATGGGCTTTTGCCACTAATAACTATCTCCCCTCTTCTGTTAATGGCTTCTGAAAAAGAAACCTGCTGACCTAAAGCCAAGGCTTTATTGTAATCTCCATTAGTAATTTGCAAGTCATACAATTTCCAAACGATACCAGTTGCTAGGATTATAAACAAAAAGAAGATAACTTTTATCTTCCAGTTCTTTATGATTTTACTCAATATCTTTTTTACCTTCATAGTATCTATATTATGGACCGACTACAGTTAACAAACTGACCGTAATTGGAATATAGCTTACTTTTTCTACTTTGACAAATCCATATCCCATTGCTCTACTCTCTGATGTGTTAAGGGATAAACTATCAAACGAACCATTAATTAAATTAGAGTTCTCTGCCACTGTTACTTGAGAGGCTAGCTGATAGTTCTTAATCAAATAACTGCTTCTAGTTAAATCCCCTACTTGGTATAAATAAAAGCTGATAAGTCCGATAACAGCTATTAGGGTAAAAATAACAATAATTTTTGGTTGTTTAATACTCATATAATTACAATTTTTCAGCTACTCTTAATTTAGCGCTTCGCGAACGAGGGTTATCCTTTATCTCATCCTCTTGAGCAATAATTGGTTTTTTAGTTAAAGTTTTTAAATGCCCAAGCTTAGCATGATCCCTGAAAAAGTTTTTGACAATCCTATCTTCCCCAGAGTGAAACGAAATAATGGCGATTCTCCCTCCTTTTTCTAATATCTTTAAAGCTTGGGGTAATACCTGTTTAATATTCTCTAGCTCATGATTAGCTTTAATCCTAAGTGCTTGAAAGGTCTTAGTAGCAAAATGTATCTTTCCTTGTTGAAATCTTTTAGGAATTGCCCTCTCTAAAACTACAATTAAATCAGAGGTAGTTTTAATCGGCTTATCCTTTCTTGTTTGAACAATCTCATCACTGATTCTTTTGGCAAATCTTTCTCCTCCATATTCTATTAACATCTCTTCTAATTCTTGACGGGGCCAAAGATTAACAATATCTTTTGCACTCACTCCCCTATCCTGATTAAACCGCATATCCAGCTCTTCATTTTTCTGAAAACTAAATCCCTTACCGCTACCTTCTAAATGCCAACTACTCATTCCTAAGTCCAGTAATATCCCATGCACTGGCAAAAAGTTATGTTTTTTAATAATTTCCTGAAGACGTGAATAGGAATTATTTTCTAAAACTAGCCTCTCAATATTTTGCTTTTTAATTTGTTCAAAAACCTCGCTGGTTAACTCAATTCCCAACACCCTACCATTTGGTTTTATTCTTTCTAAGATAAGCTTACTGTGCCCAGCAAAACCAAGCGTCCCGTCTATATAGTTTTCGTTTGGTTTTGGATCTAAATACTCTAAAACTTGTTTTGGTAAAACAGATATGTGCATTAGCTCTGAAAGGAAGGGCGAGGGAGTTCTCTTGCATCGGCCTCTCGGAGGCGAATGAGCACGGTCCCCGAAGTAATCCGAGGGGTCATTCGCCGAGGTTGAAGCCAATTGATTGGCTTCAACGGACATTTTAGGCGGAGCTCCTGCGGAGCCGTTAAAAAATGTACCGTGTCTGCAAACGGAGTGGTGGCTGACGGCTGGGTCAGCCAACCACGTCCGATGCAAGAGGACTACCCGAACGCTTCCGTAAGTTTGTTAAAACTACCCACGGATTTCAACTTCCTTATTCTTAACCATTTCCTCTATTTTATCGCGATACTCGCGTACCATTTCATCAAGTTTATCTTTACCCTTAAACTTGTCATCCTCTCTTATCTCTCCCTTAGTAAATCCATCCTGTACTGCTTTCCATGATTTATCACGCAAGCGTCTCACTTCTTGAAACATTTCCTCTTTCTTTTTATTTAACACTTGAATTAAATTTGTTCTACTCTCTTCTGTTAAAGGTGGTGAGGTAAGATAAACTTTCTCGCCATCTATTCTAACAGATAAACCAATCCCAGCTTTTTCAATAGCTCCTACCGCACCTTCTACATAGCTTTTATCCCATAACTGGATCAAAAGCTCTTTAGGTGAACCAGAAGTAATCGCCCCTAATTGTTTCATAGGCAAAATAGAGCCAAAACAATCTACGGTTATGTCTTCTACTAAAGCTGGTGATAATCTACCACTACGGAGTTTCATCATTTCATCTTTAAAATCTTTTTCTGCTTTCTCTAGCTCTGGTTTTAAATTGTCTAAAATTGGTTGATAACTCATATATTTAAAAATAAATTTTCTAAAACTAACCTTTTATTTATATTAGTCGTATTTACCAGATATTGCAACTCTTGAGCCAGTTTTATTTTCTCTACCACTCCCCTATTCTGATCAATATTAACTAAAAGTATCTGGCGTAAATATTTAATTAAATTTTCAAAAAAACTTATTACTGCCTGGCTATTTGCTTTAGCTATTTTTTCAGCAAAAGTAAATCTGCTTTCTAGGTCTCCACTGATTATTTCACTCATTTTCTGCTCTGTACTTTTATCTAATTTCTCCGCCTCTGTTCTGTAAAACTTCAAAACAGCACAGCGAGATATAATAGTTGGCAAAAGTATTCTATACTTGTCAGTAATTAAAATAAATAAAGCATTACTTTTTGGCTCTTCTAATGTTTTTAAAAAACAATTTTGAGCCAGTTTATTCATTGATTCTACCTGATTAACAATCACTGTTTTCCTATCAGAAAACTGTGGCTTAAAGCTTAAAGTTTTTTGCAACTCCCTGATTTGATCTATTTGGATTTCTTTGCCCTCTGGTTCTATTTCTATTAAATCTTGGCTATAAATCTCTCCATTGTTAACTAGTTTAATAAAATCTAAAGCCACTTGTTTTTTGCCAACCCCTTTTGGCCCATTAAAAATTATGGCCTGTGGCACTCTGTCATTCTTAACCGCGTTTTCTAAAAACTTGCATTGCTGTTTATGTAAATCCATGTTTAAACATTATTCATTAAAAATTTAATAAAAATTAGAAATTAGAAATTTTTTTACTTCTTTGTCATTACACTTTTTTTATAAACATCCAAGTTCTCTAAAACAATCCCTGTACCCTTAGCTACACAAAACAAAGGATCTTCTGCCACAAAGCATGGTACCCCTGTTTGCCGAGCAATTAATTGATCTATGTTCCTAAGCAATGCTCCTCCTCCTGCTAAAATCATTCCTTTGTTCATAATATCTGCTGAAAGCTCTGGCGGAGTATCACGAAGCACTTGTTTGACACCTTCAACAATTTCCATACAAGTAGGATAAATAGCCCGAGCAATTTCATTAGCAGTTATTTTAATATTACGAGGCAAACCAAGAGCTAAATCCCTCCCCCTTATTTCCAACTGAGCATCTTTTTTCTCAACAAATGCTTTACCAATTTTAATTTTAATATCTTCAGCTGATTGGCTACCAATAGCTAAATTGTTTTCTTTTTTAATATGCTCAGTAATACGGTCATCCATTTTATCTCCAGCTATCCTTACTGAGCTAGCTGTGACAATACCACCCAAAGAAACAACAGCAATTTCTGAAGTACCTCCACCAATATCAATAATCATATTACCCTCACAAGAATGAATCGGGATACCTGCGCCAATAGCTGCTAGAATTGGCTCTTTAGCTACATAAGCAGCTCTGGCTCCAGCTGCTCTGGCCGCTTCAATGACCGCTCTTTTTTCAGTAGAAGTAGAACCAACTGGCACAGAAATAACTACCTCAGGCTTAAAAAAACTAAACCTGCCTTGGGCAGTTTTAATAAAATGCCTAATCATAGCCTGCGTCACTTTATAATCCGCAATCACCCCATCTCTCATCGGACGATAAACTACAATAGAATCAGGCGTCCGGCCAATCATTAATTTAGCCTCATTACCCACTGCTAAAATAGTATTTTCTTGCTTACTAACTGCTACCACAGATGGCTCTTGCAAAACAATCCCTTTTTTAGGGACAAAAACCAGACAATTGCAGGTTCCTAAATCAATAGCTATTTTTGTAACAAACATAAAATATTTTTAAACACAGTTAGGAAAGGCGAGGGAGTCCTCTTGTATCGGCGTCTCGCAGGCGACCAAGCATGGTCTTTTTCCTCCGTTTAATAATGGAAGAAAAAGTTGGTCGCCGAGGTTAAAGCCAATTGATTGGCTTCAACGGGCATTGTAGGCGGAGCTCCTGCGGGGCCGTTAAAATGCACCGTGTCTGCAAGCCGAGTAGCGCTCAGCGGCAGGGCTGAGCGACTACGTACGATACAAGAGGACTACCCGAGCACTTCCGCAAGTTAATTTAACTAAACCCTACGAATATCCGCTCCCAACGATTGGAGTCGTTCCTCTATTTTCTCATAACCTCTATCAATTTGATAAATACTATTTATAGTAGTCGTCCCCTTGGCAATTAAGCCAGCCACAATCAAACTAGCCCCAGCCCTAATATCCCAAGATTCAATAGAAACACCGTGTAATTGACTCGGACCAAGTACAAAAGCTCTATGCGGATCTACTATCTCTATATCAGCTCCCATTTTACGCAGTTCCTGCACATATTGCAAACGATTTTCATAAAGCGGATCATGGATCAAACTTTTTCCTTTTACTTGAGTTAAAAGTGGCACCATAAGTGGCAATAAATCTGTGGGAAATCCAGGGTGAGGCAAAGCTTGAATACGGCAAGGCACCAATGGTTCACCTGCTTCTACTTCAATATCGCTCTCCCCTACTCTAACATTATTTATTCCCATTTGGATTAAAGTAGCTATAAACATACTAAGATCATTTGGGTTAATGTTTTTTACTTTTACTTTTCCTCCAGTAACAATCCCAGCAATTAAAAATGTGCCTGCTTCAATATAGTCCCCGGTTACTTGATGCTCTGTGCCTTTTAATTCTTTAACTCCCTCAATTTCTAAACTATGCGAACTAATCCACTTAATCTTGGCTCCCATACTATTTAACATTTTAATTAAATCTTGCACATGTGGCTCTACAGCTACTGTTTCAAGAATAGTTTTTCCTTCTGCTAAGCTGGATGCCATAATTAAATTCTCAGTTGCAGTGACACTAAACTCTGGTAAAACGATTTTCTTGCCAACTAACTTATCAGCTTTAAAATAATAATAACCATTTTCTATTTGAATATCTACGCCTAATTCTTTTAAAGCATCTAAATGAGTGGTAATTGGTCTTAAACCAATTTTATCTCCTCCGGGACGAGATATTTTAAATTGTTTAAATCTTGGCAAAAGTGCTCCAATAAATAATACTGAAGTACGAGTTTTAGAAAACTTTTCAAAATCTATTTTAGATGGGTCAATACTATCAACAGCTTTTATTTTTATCTCCCTCTCCCCTATCCATTCTATTTCTGCTCCCATATCCTTCAACACCTCTATCATATTTTTTATATCCTCAACTAACGGTAAATTACTAATAACACATTCCTCTTTTGTAAGCAAAACAGAAGCAATAATTGCCGCAGCCGCGTTTTTAGACCCGCGTATCTCTACTTCTCCTTCCAATTTATTTCCACCGTTTATAACAAAATGTTTAGCCATAAAAATATGAAAAACTTATTTCCAGCAAACTCATCATACCCTTTTCCCCCAACTTTTTCAAGCTATTGCCTGTCAAGGCAATTTAGAAATTTCATACCAGCGAGCTATATAGAAATTTCATACCTTGATAAAATTTTCAAGAATTTTTGAAAATTATTTAGAATTCGACCTTTGTATTTGCCCTCTAAGA
>SDBT01019436.1_pt1 | contig 10646 bp, 11 predicted proteins | sample 2277101 | NCBI WGS metagenome assembly SDBT01 (sample SAMN10404973, study PRJNA504765) | marine sediment metagenome | isolation source: marine sediment core GS10_PC15, 103 cmbsf | place: Arctic Ocean: Southern Knipovich Ridge | collected 2010
AGCCGCTGGTGGACAGTGTAAAGAACTATGATAATGTGTGGATGCAGCCGCGAAGCAGGAGAAATACCTGGGCAAAGGGGATGGAGATTAAGGATCTCAATAAGGAGAAGGCAGAGGTATTGCTTTTTGTGGGGTGTACATATGGGCTTTCAGAGGAGCTTAAGGGTACGATTAAGAACGTAGTAACCATCTTAAAGAAGAGCAAGGTTAACTTTGGGATATTGGGTAGCAAGGAAATATGTTGCGGGAGCCCGGTGGAGAAGATTGGGGTAGTATCTGAGTTTGAGAGAGTAGCCAAATTAAATATTGAGCTGTTTAATAAGCTGGGGGTAAAGACTGTTGTGACCCCATGTGCCGGGTGTTATTCTACCATAAGGGAAGAGTATGATCGGTTTACAGCAAAGAAGAACTTTGAAGTACTACATATCACAGAGTTGTTTGATCAATTGATTAATAGTGGAAAGATTAAATTTAAGAAAGAAGTTCCGCTTAAGGTGACCTGGCATGATCCCTGTCATCAGGGCAGGTTGTCGCGTCCTTATGTGCCGGGGAAGGAGATTGACGGGGTATATGAACAGCCGCGAAACATCCTCAAGGCAATTCCGGGGGTAGAGCTCTACGAGATGGAGAGAATAAAGGAGTACGCATGGTGTTGTGGAGGAGGAGGTGGAGTATTTACCGCATTTAAAGATTTTGCCCAGTGGACGGCGCTGGAACGATTAGAGGAAGCAAAGGACACGGGGGCACAGGCAATCTCGACCAGTTGTCCCTGGTGTGAATCCAATTTAGGTAATGCTATCAAAGGGATGGAGGAAAAGATTGGAATATACAGCTTAACTGATATCATGGCTGAAGCCTTAAAATAGAAGGGGGTTGCTGGTGGACAAGGAAAGACATAGAATTATTATTGAGGCATTGCAATCAGCCATAGGTGAAGAAAATGTTGAGGATAGTCCTGCCATTATGATGGCCTATCACCGCGATTGGTTACCACCCGGAGTTTTAAATCCCCAATTACCGGAATTTGTAGTCCTCCCTGACAGTACTGAGCAAACCCAGAAAGTAATCAGCATCTGCAATCGCTACAAGGTTCCATTTATTCCTTTGGGTTCCAACCAGTGGTCTGTCACGACTGCCCCCAATCGTCCAGGGACACTCTTGATTGATTCTAAGAGGATGGGACGCATCCTGGAAATCGATGAGAAGAATATGTATGCGGTGATCGAACCCTATGTTACGATGGCACAAATCCATGCAGAAGCTAACAGAAGAGGTCTCTATCTGGGTTCCCCGGAGGCCAGTTCTCAATCCTCTGCACTGGCAGGTCATGTTTTTCAGGGTATGTGGGGGGTGGGACACCGTTTGGGAGTAGGGCACAGAAACATTCTTGCAATGGAATGGGTTCTTCCTGATGGAAAAATTTTAAGAACCGGTTCCTGGTCAAACAATTCAAAGGAACGTTTCTTTGGGGAGGGACCTGGAAGTGACCTGAGAGGAATACTAAGAGGACTTGCCGGAGCCCAGGGAGGAATGGGGATGGTTACCAAGATGGCAATTAAGTTGCATCCTTATCCAGGCCCCAGAGAATTCCCCTGTGAGGGGATAGTTCCTAATTGCACCTCCACCTTACCCCCTGAATATTTTCAGTGGCATATAATTAAATATCCCACTTTAGAAAAGGCAGTCGATGCCATGTATGAAATTTCCAAGGCAGAGATTGCCGGAGTCCTGCAGAAATGGCCAACTGTCTATTACAATTGGTGGTGGGCAAACTCCAATCAGGAATACTGGGAGACCTGGGAAGAGGGGATCTGGCAGAAACACTGTAAATATGCAGTGGCTGTCTGCCTCTGGGGTTTTACTTCAGAAAAGCAGACGGAATATGAGAAAGGAGTCTTAGATGATATTATAAAAGAGACGAAAGGAAAACCCATTCCTCAGGAAGTTTTTGATAAATGGGTTCCGCGAACTGCCAATAACTGGATCCGTGATACAAACGGTTCTCGAATGATGCGTCCTTCAGGAACCTTCCTTGCCTTAAGGCTGCCTTTTGATACCTTTAATAGTTCGATTGGTGTGTGTAGAGATGGAGAGAGGTGGGTTGAGAAATTTACCCCCCCCATATTGGATAGTGATGCTCCTGATTGGATTTCAAGTTATGATTTCGGACATTTTGGAGCAGCCGAAACGGACTTCCCCGTCGAAAAAAATGTCGAAGACCTCGGTGACCTCATGCAAAAATTGATGGGTATGATGAAGGAAGATATCTCACATAAAATTGAGGGGGGGATGGGTTCTTTCATGGGTGGTCCCTATCATGTGATGGCTGGTGAAGTATTTTACAATTATGGGGAGTTGCTGAAAGGGATAAAAAAGGCTATGGATCCGAATGTAGTTGCTAATCCTCCTCATAATTATCCTATTGAACAAGAAGAATAGGAACTGGAATAATATTAAGCCAATTAGTGTCTGAACGAAAAGTCATGTTCAGGCCAAATCCGAATATCGAAATCCGAAATTAGAAACAAATTCGAATATCAAATGACAAAATGACCTAAACTAAATTTTGGGAATACGATGTTTTTGTCATTGGGACATTTGTATTTTAGTCATTGTTTCGTATTGATCCCTGCGGGAAGCTTTGCACGTGCTTCGGATTTCGAATTTTTGACTGAAAAAATAGGATTTTCGGTCGAGCACTAACCAAACAGAAGGGAGTTGAATTGATGGAACTTAAAATAGATACTTTAAATTGCACCGGCTGTAGGGTATGTGAATTTGCCTGTAATTATCATTATGATGGTACAATCTCTCCTATTGGATCAAGCATCATGTTTTATCGGGAAGAGAAGAAGAATTATTATGGGGCAATGGTGAAACGGGAGAAGAGTCTCCTTCTTGCTCGACCTGATGGGAATGAAGTAATCAAGCCGGGGCAACAGATTGAGGGGGCATCTGCCAGCAGCAAACCTATTCTTCTCAGGGTAGCCTGTGATCTGTGTGAAAGTGAGGATACCCCTTTTTGTGTGAAAAGTTGTCCTCAGGATGTTTTGAGTGTTGAGTAACCCTCAGATAGAAAGGTATACATTGCTCGAATTTATTTTTCAAGATGTTATAAAAGGGAGGCTTTTTTTAACGGGTTAAAGGAGGAAATATGGATTATGTAAATAACTATAATGGGACTATATTAATTGTTGATTTGGAAACTGGCGAAACGACCAATGAAGATCTTGAGTTAGATTTAATGGAGAAATGCCTGGGGGGAGCGGCCTTAAATATAGATCTATATCAGAAATATGCAGATAGAGACCCGGTAGTATTAGGAACCGGTCTTTTCACAGCTACTTTTGTTCCTGCTTCCTGCCTGGGGATTGCAACTTTCAAGAGCCCCTTACATCAGGGGATGAGCCATGTGCCCTTGACCTGGCAGACTGGCGCTGAATTGAAGCTTACTGGTTTTGATTTTGTTGTCATCCTTGGCAAATCTGAAAAGCCAGTAAGAATTTGGCTCCATGATGGGCTGGCCGACGTTGAGGATTCGTCTGATGTGTGGGGTAAGGATACCTGGGAAACAGTAGATGCCTTAAGACAAACGTATGGTGATGATTTGGTTCAGGTGCTGTCTATAGGTAAGGCCGGTGAGAACAAGTTGCCCATAGCTCAAGTTTCAGAAAGCTACTGGGGAAGTAAGGACAAGGCTGCTTTAGGAGCAGTATTCGGTGAAAAGAATATTAAGGCAGTTGCCCTGAGAGGATTGGGGTTGTTGGAAGTAGCAGATGGTTTTTTTGATCAGTGTACGGAGCTTATGAAAGATATTACTAATGGAACCATCAAAGGAAAGAGAGGACTTAAGGAGACAATTGCTTCTCTTCCTCATGATGGTCAAATTGCCCAGGTATTGGATTCTATTACTCATAGAAACGTTGCCTGTTATAATTGTCCTTATGCCTGTAATACGTTTGTTAAATACAGAGAGCCTGCTGAAACCATGGTTGCAACGGATGTAGATGAACCCGGCTGTTTGCTTACGGACCTTTCCGGTTTTATTAGCTTTAGTTTCCTGGGTAAAGATGCTGCCCAGGCAATAGAAAAGTGTTTCAGACTGGGTCTTGAGCCTACTGCTGCTGCGAAGTTAGTGGAAGCTGCGGGAAGTAAGGATTTACAGTCCACAACAGAGAAGTTGGACCAATTAGCCCAGTCGGGAGGTAGCCTCAAGGAATCAGATATTCCTCATCTCTATCAGGTTTCACCCTGGCCTATTTCTGCCTCGTTGGAGACGAGTCTGGTTCAAGCTTTTGGGATAGTGAGTAATGCAGTTCCTCCCATGCCAATAGTTGCCTCCTACCAGGACTTTGGGGTCAAAGATGCTGCTGTTGACAGGGCTGAATGGTGGATACGAAAACAGTCTCTCTCATATATTTTAGGAATATGCCCCATCTTTTCATTGACCTCGCCTGAGATGAGTGAAGAGAAGATTGTGGAATTGATTAAATCTTCAGCTGATTGGGATGATTTTGATATGAAGAAATTACAGGAAGTAGTTGGTCAGTTAGTAAATCAATCCTTGAAGCTTAGTGAAAAAGCGGGTGAAGTTCATTCTTCTTTGAAAGTCGATGGTTTTGATGATGCGATGAATGATCTTTTGGCTCGATTCTCTTAAGGACTGGAATGATTCTGGATGCTAGTTGCTTGATGCTGGATAAAGAAATTTAAGATTTAGGTTGTGTAATACGGTTGTGGTTGCGCAACTCGAATCGGTGTTCGTGAATCGGTTATGGGTAAGGTTAAGAACCAATATGAGAATGAGAAACAACGCAACCGTTTTACGAAAGACGAAACTAGCAGCGCAACCGAATAACGAGCAACTTTTTTATCCAGGATCCAGTATCCAGTATCTCGTCTGCCCGAGGGGAAATAAATTTAGTATCCTAAATCGAATTGCTCCTCAAATAAGGTTTTCCTTTGAGTGAGAGGGAGGTAATATGGCAAGAGCATTGGAAGGAATTAAAATCCTGGATTTATCTAGGGCACTGGCAGGCCCCTATTGTACTATGATGCTGGCGGATATGGGGGCAGAGGTAATTAAGCTAGAGATGCCTGGAAGAGGTGATGACTCCAGATCATGGGGTCCCCCCTTTGTGGAGGGAGAGAGCGCTTATTTCATGAGCATCAATCGCAATAAAAAAAGCATTACCTTAAATATGAAAAGTGATAAATCCACCGAGATTGTCCACAAGCTGATTAAGCAATCTGATGTCCTGGTGGAGAATTTCCGGCCCGGGGCAATGGAACGGTTAAGCCTGGGATACGAGCAGGTAAAGGCAATGAACCAACGGATCATCTATTGCAGTATCTCAGGATTTGGGCAGGACGGGCCATATCGGATGCTGCCTGGATTCGATCAGGTGTTACAGGGAATGGGGGGATTGATGAGTATTACGGGTGAAGCTGGTGGTCCTCCTATCAAGGTGGGAGTAGCAATTGCTGATATCTCTGGCGGTATGTTTGCCGCTAATGGAATATTAGTTGCTCTATACAACAGGGAAAAAACGGGAAAAGGCCAAATGGTTGATGTTTCTTTGTTGGATAGTCAGGTTGCCTGGCTTACCTACCGGGCAGGCGCTTACTTTGCTTCGGGTGAGATACCACAACCTATGGGTTCTGGTCATCCTGTCATCGTTCCTTACCAGGCATTTAAAGCTAAAGATGTCTTTATTAATATTGCTGTTGGTAATGATCAATTGTGGGAAAGATTCTGCAAAGCCGTCGGTTTGGAAAAGGTAATGAATGACCCCAAGTTTGCTACCAATGCCAAACGGGTGGAGAACCGGGAGGAGATTGTAAAAATTATCGGTGATCTAATTGTTACCAAAGATGGAGAGGAATGGCTTAAAATCCTTACCGATGCAGGTATTCCCTGTGGTCCTATTTATACGTTAGATAAGATTTTTGCTGATCCGCAGGTGCTGCATCGGGAAATGATGAAAGAATTAGATCATCCCAAGGCAGGCAAGATTAAAGTAACAGGTATCCCGGTAAAATTGTCTGAAACACCGGGAGAAATCAAAACAGCTCCACCTGTACTGGGTCAGCATACCCAGGAAATCCTCTCTGAGCTAGGATATAACGAGCAGGATATGGAAAAACTGAAAGAGGAGAAAGTCATATGAAACATTCTCCTTTATTAATACGATAAATAGGGGGACAATCCTGATTATTTTGTCAGATGACCTCCTTTTTTTATTTCAAATCCCGGTTTTGCAGTAGCTACCTATTGTAAAGAACCGGGTTTAAAAACAGTTGAACGGTATAAAAAAAGGCATGAGTAATAAAAAAACTTTTGACAAGTATCTTTATCCATGATAAATACAGTACTAACCGAGGTTAGAGGAAATTTTAATCCTATTAACTTATTAAAGGAGGGAGCTTATGACTAAGGCAGATTTAATTGCAAGGATGGCAAAGGATGCAAAGATAAGCAAGGCAGCAGCCGGTAAGGCTCTGAACAGCGTAATTGATGGAATTTCTAAAGCTTTAAAGAAGGGTGATAGAGTCACTTTAGTGGGCTTTGGTACTTTTTCTGTTTCAAAGAGAAAGGCAAGAACAGGTAGAAATCCTCAAACGGGAAAGCCTATAAAAATCGCAGCCAGGAAGGTTGCTAAATTTAAAGCAGGCGCTTACTTGAAAAAAGCAGTTAAGTAAACATTCTGCCTCACAAAGGTTTTATAGATGTCGGCAATTCCCTTATTTGACAGGAAAGAATTACTATAGTTTCATAAGAGGAAGGGAATTTCTGACCATAAAGGTTTATTAACCCTGATATAAATAACTATCAGGGTTTTTTTAATCCAAACCTTCTGCAATGAAATTTCTTTTAGCTTTTTCCAGTCCCACCTTTGTTGGGTTTACTCTAAAATAAGTTTTATGATGCGAGGTTTTTCTCCTTCATTAGTTGCTATGAGGGTGCTCAGGTCCAACAGTTCTTGATCTGTAATTTTATCTTTAAGGTATTTGTCTATATGCTCTTTTAGAGTTACCAGTGAAACCTGTTCACATAATGTAATATCGTATCTCCTTTTTAGTGACTTTTTTACTTCCCACAGTGTATTTATCATTATCCCAGTTATGTTAACATCGTTAAGCATCTCTCTTTCTACTGCTGCGATTTTTAATAATGGCTTTAAATAGTGATTGTAGATGATTGACAGTCGTTGCTTATAGTCTTTATTTGTAGCAATAAATAGTTTAGAGCTTTTAGTATTTAAAGAGAGGTAGGTTTTATAATGTTTGTTGATCCGTAGTTTACGGAAGCAAATTCCTGAAACATAATAAAACTCCAGCTGGTCGGGTTTGTATCGGGACCTCACATTGTTATAGATATTTTTGAGATTATTCTGATACTTGATGATGAGGTTTCTATCTTCTATCGATTCATAGATATAAGCCGGAGATATAGCTGATTCCATGCTTAAGGAGAAACGTTTGCTTTTGGTTTGGCAGGCAATACTCAACGTCAGTATCAGAACAATGAAAGTGAGGTGAAAAACGGGTTTTTTCTTACATTTTATGTGGGGCATGCAATGGGTAGTCGGTTAATTAGATTACTTAATAATTCCTTGATTTGGTGGCTACAAGATGTGCTCAAGGCAATTGAAATGATCCTGGATACTTGTTACTAGATGATGGATAAAACGCAACTGCATATATATCCAGCATTTGCCTATATATCTTCCTCCACTTCTTTTTGAGATTCCTCCTTCTTGGATCTCAAAGGTATTTGTGACATTACAAGGTCGATATCAACAAGTTCGCATTTTTCACTACAGTCTGGGAGGTGTTTCAGTATTTCCTCTTCATGCTGTTTGCGTTCATCTTCTGGCAATTTATCCAATATTCTTTTATCAATTATTTTCATGTTGATTCCTCTGTTAGTTAGTGCTGACAAATTTGTCTGATTAAATCTATAGATTAAATTTTGGAGAATTTATCTGAAGCAGTTTAAGGAAATGAGTTTATAGCAACCAACTTTATTGAATCGGTTGAAAACGGGATATCAGGACATAGTTTATTAAGAATGCTTACAATATTTCGACTTACATCTTCAATCTTCCTGTATTCAATCCCTTGCACCAAAATTTTGCCAATGTATTTATCTGAGTCTAAAGTGACAATCTGAAGGAGCTCAGGATCATTGTCCTTGAAGTAGAACTTATTATTGGGATTGCATTTGTCCAATCCTTCCTGGAGTCTCGCAGTTATTTTAAAACCAAGAAATGGCTGCACTTGATAAACATCTCCTCCTTATCTTCTCTTTTGGTGATATAGTTTATATTCTGTATTAATAACAGATTTTAATAAAAAGTAAAGTGATTTTTGAAAAAGACATTGCATAATCAATTTAAAAGGAAAATATAGTTCTTGCCTATCTTTCCTTAAGGTGTTATTACCTTAGCGCTTTTGTGTATTTAAGGTTTATTAAAGCTGTGATTCTTTGAGGGGTGAGATGTTATCAAAAAAGATTATATGGATTGTGCTTTTTTCTATAATGTTTTTGTTCGGGGGCTGTGGTAAAGAAAGAGGAGAAAATACTGAAAAGTCAGGTGACAAAAATCCAATAGAAGAATACGCTTCAACTCTTTTGAGTTCATTGGATAAGGCAAAAAAGGCTCAGTTAAAAGCAAGTCTTCCAACCATTAGATTAAGAGTTGATCAGTTTGAACAGGAAAGGGGGAGATACCCGGATAGTCTGGAGGAGCTTAATATATCTGATCTGCCTATTCAATTACTGCAATATGATCCGGAAACGGGTGAGGTTGGTTTGGGGCAATAGGAGATATTTTAATTTAATGGAAGTCCCATTTCATTGAATTGTTTGGTGCCCCAAGGATGGGATGTTAAAAACGAGACGATACTGGATACTTGATGCTGGATAAAATACAGAATGAAATATACTCCGAGCCTTATCAAGAGATTGCTGAGCTTGTTCCGAGCGAAACATGAAATCCCATTCATCGCAATGACAGATTGTCTATACGTTACGTCAACTGGCGAATGAAGTTGGATATGATCATTTTATTGGAGGGTTTTTTTAATGACGCGGGTAATTGACCAACGAAAAGAGATGGAAATGATCCAGATTGAGGAGTTAGCTTATTCTAACATGATTCAACATGAGGCTTTGATAAGAATGTTAATCAGCAAGGGGATCGTTACAAAGCAGGAGTATTTTAATGAAGTAGGGATTGTAACTAAGGAAATGAAAAGCAAAAAAGAGAAGAGTGATTAAAAAATCGTTCTCTAATTAATAACAACTCTTATTATCAAAAACAATTAGAAATTAAATCACTTTAAATCTATTCCCTCCACAAAAGCGGCTACGGACGTTTATTATCTATGGTTTGTCCCTTATTTAGTTTGAGCTGCTTACTCTGTTAGAATGCTGGTTTCTAATGGGGTTCATTTCTCTTTCATCACCTTGTTGTGTTGTTGCTTACATTTGTTTAATCTGTGCAAACTTTTCATTAGTAATCGTATCTTCTTCGATGGCAGGGCATAAAAAATGGATTCTCTAACTCAAATGGCACTGGGAGGTGTAATAGCAGAAGCAGGTTTCAGAGAGAAGCTTGGTAGTAAAGCTGTTGTCCTGGGTTGTCTGGGGGGTATCCTTCCTGATTTTGATATTATTGCAGGAATAGCCTTGAGAGATCCCTGGATCCAACTTGCTGTGCACAGGGGCATAACCCACTCTCTTTTCTTTGCATCTGTGGTTAGCTTGTTTTTAGGATGGGTCTTCTGGCGATGGAGTAAACGGCGTGCTTCATGCTGTTGGTGGTATCTGCTTGCTTTCCTTGTGCTATTTACCCACCCACTGCTTGACTGCTGTACCAGTTATGGCACACAGATTTTTGCCCCTTTTTCAAAAGTGCGGATAGCCTGGAATTGTGTTTCTATTATTGATGTCTTTTATAGTCTCCCTCTTTTTTTAACACTCATCATGTGTTCTTTATTAAAAAGATTAAAACCAGAAAAAAACACTTCATGGTTGGGAATTATAACTTTGCTTCTGACAACGGCCTATCTCATCTATGGTAGTTGGAATCATTCTGTAGCCCTTGAGCGTGCTTTTGCAGATGCAAAAGATAAAAAGATTACCGTCCTTCATGTTGAGGCTTATCCTCAGTTAGCGAATGTCTGGGTTTGGAGAACTGTGGTTAAAACGCCTGATGGTTATTTGTTAGGAAGAACCAATACGTTAGTTGGGAGGATTGTAGAGTCAACATTTCTGTCGGATGATTATGATCCCTGGATTGACAAAGCATTGAGCCATGAGAAGATAAAGATTTACAGGTGGTTTGCTAATGACTTGTTGAGGAAGAAGCTGGTAAAGAGCCCTCAAGGTGGGGGAACTGTTGAATTTCTTGATATGCGCTATGGTAATCCTGTGGAGACCAATTCATACCTCTGGGGTGCCAGAGTTTATGTGAATCCAGATGGAAGCCTTGGAAATGTCGAACGCTTTCACAACAGATCCTTTTCTTTGGGGGAACTTTTAAACAGAACCTTTAAAGGAATTATAACTCCTTAAACCAGGTAATGCGTTTAATAAAGATACTGGTGTATAGTGGGGTATTAAAAACCCCCACCTC
>SDBT01019437.1_pt1 | contig 10645 bp, 13 predicted proteins | sample 2277101 | NCBI WGS metagenome assembly SDBT01 (sample SAMN10404973, study PRJNA504765) | marine sediment metagenome | isolation source: marine sediment core GS10_PC15, 103 cmbsf | place: Arctic Ocean: Southern Knipovich Ridge | collected 2010
CCGACGCGGTTTTCAGGCCGGTCGGAGTATTTTATGACCACATCCTCAAACCCGAAATCACGGTAGATGGACAGGATCAGGTCATTGACCTTCACACATTCTTCCGTGATCTGCTCATGGGTGCAAAAAATATGCGCATCGTCCTGGGTGAAGTGGCGCACGCGCAGCATTCCGTGCAGGGCGCCTGATGGTTCATAGCGGTGTACTTTGCCAAATTCTGCAATCTTTATAGGTAGTTCCTTGTAACTCTTAAGACCATACTTGAAGATTTGCACATGCCCGGGGCAATTCATCGGCTTGCAGCAATACACCCTCTCGTCGGGGGTTACGGTGGTGAACATATTCTCCCCGAACTTCTCCCAGTGGCCGGATTTCTCCCAAAGGGCCTTGTCCATCATGTCCGGTGAATTGACCTCGACATATCCCGCATCGTTTTGACGCCGGCGCATATAGTTGATGAGCTCCTGGAACAGCGTCCAGCCCTTGGCGTGCCAGAAAACGGACCCCAGCGCTTCCTCCTGGAAGTGGAACAGGTCCATTTCGCGGCCCAGGCGGCGATGGTCCCGCTTCTCCGCCTCCTCAAGCATGGTGAGATACGCGTTGAGGTCCTTCTCGGAGGCCCATGCGGTGCCATAGATTCGCTGCAGCATTGGATTGTTGGAATCACCGCGCCAATAGGCTCCAGCGATACTCAGAAGCTTGAAGGCATTGCCGACCTTTGCGGTGGTTGGCATATGCGGCCCCCGGCACAGATCAAACCAGTCTCCCTGGGCGTAAATCCTTAAATCCTCGCCCTCGGGAATCGCATCGATGAGCTCGACCTTGTAGTCCTCGCCCTTCTCCTTGAAGACCTTTTTAGCCTTGTCCCTGGTCCAGACCTCCTTGGTGAAGGGTGCCCCGCGCGCAATAATCTCCTGCATTTTCTTTTCGATTTTGGGCAGGTCTTCCGGGGTAAACGGCTCCTCCCGGTCAAAGTCGTAATAAAAACCGTTTTCGATAACCGGCCCGATGGTGACCTGCGTACCGGGAAAGAGCTCCTGTACGGCTTGCGCCATCACATGGGCTGCGTCGTGACGGATCAGCTCCAGCGCGGCGTCATCATCGCGGGTGACAATCTGTATTTGCGCATCTTGCTCAATCGGGTCTGAAAGGTCGCTCAACTCGCCATCGACAACCATGGCCACGGCCTTTTTCGCCAGTGACTTTGCAATCGACCCGGCAACATCCGCGCCGGTTACACCGGCTTCGAAATCTCGCGAATTTCCATCGGGGAAGGTCAGGGAAACCATTATTCTCTCTCCTCTCACTCACTGCGTACCAGGCAGGTAAGATGGACTGAAGCCGACTATGGAGACTCAGTCTTGAGAACTTGGAATGCGTGAAATTACGGGTGGTTGTCAAGCTTGCGTTCGATATGCGCACCACTCCAGCGCCCATAACGCCATGGCGCCCACCAAGGATGATGCTCGCCGGAAAGGTTTGGTACAGGATCGAATCCACTCGTCCCCCAGGGGGAACAACGCAGCAGACGGGCCAGCGCCAGCCAGAGCCCTTTCCAGGGGCCATTCTTCTCGATTGCCTGCTCGGCATATTCTGAACAGGTCGGGAGATAGCGGCATTCGCGGCCCATGAATGCGGACAGCGTATAACGATAAAGGATGATCGGGGCCTTTAGCAGAGCTTTCAAGGCTCCTGTTACAACGCTCATTTGCTCAATTCTTCAGCCAGCCTGCTCAATCTCAGCTATCGCCTCCTCGACCGCATCGAAAACCAGCAGAGTCGAGGCGTGGCGCGCCTTGAAATCGCGTACAGGCTCCAGGACTTCCAGGTCTTTCCATTTCCCATTGGGAGGCGGACCATCCTGTTTCAGCATCTTGCGCATCTTCGCCCCGACGTCTCGCAGTTCATCAGCGTTTGAGCCAATGATATTGCGCGCCATGATTGACGAAGCCGCCTGCCCCAGCAAGCATGCCTTGACGCTCTGGCCGTAGTCCGTAACGACGGCGCCGTCCATGTTCAGATCGACCGAAACCGTGCTCCCGCACAACTTGGAATGCGCCGTTGCGCTGGCCTGCGGGTGCTCCAAACGGGCGCCACGCGGGATATTCGCCGCCAGCTCCAGAATGCGCGGATTGTAGATTTCATCCAGTACGCTCATGCACAGCTCTCAAACTTTTCATCTGGCCCTAGCCCTTGCGGCAAACGGCCATGAACTATATATCCAGCGGCGAGAGTATCGGCAGCCCGTGGAAGTTCCAAAGCGCTGACACAAAGCCGATATTTTCCTTGTCTCATATATCGGTATAGTTGCACATAATTCGCAAGGGGCGATTTCCGGTTATAATGGGTCAGGGCAGTTTGAACAAAACCTGGCCGGTTACGTCGAAATGCCAGGTTCTGCCTGACGGAGAAGGAATCCGATGGACGCAGTTGTCAAAAAAATCAGAGCCGCCAGGCCACAACTCGGCGCGGGTCCGGATGTTAACAGACCAGAGCGAAGCGAGGCCGAAGAAGCCGTGCGCACCCTGATTGCCTGGGCTGGCGACGATCCGAACCGTGAAGGCCTGGTTGATACACCCAAGCGGGTGGTCAATGCTTATGAGGAATTTTTCAAGGGATATGAAGAGTGCCCGATGGATGTGCTCTCACGCACTTTCGATGAGGTTGGCGGATATGACGATATTGTCATGCTCAGGGACATAGATCTCTACTCCCATTGCGAACATCACATGGTGCCCTTCATCGGCAAGGCCCATGTTGCCTACTTCCCGGATGACAAGGTTGTCGGCATTTCAAAATTGGCCCGTGTCGTGGATATTTATGCGCGTCGCCTGCAAACGCAGGAAACCATGACGGCGCAGATCGCCTATACGATCGACAATGTACTCAAACCCCTGGGCGTGGCGGTGATGATCGAGGCCGTTCATCAGTGCATGTCTATCCGCGGTGTTCAGAAACCGAATGTGGCGACAATCACCACCCAGTTCACCGGTCTGTTCAAAGACGACCGGGCGCAGCAGGATCGCTTCCTGATGTTAACGCGCGGCAGTAACTAGGTGCGCAACGCCCTGAACAACGAGATAGGTCGGCATCATGTCTGACACCCAATTTGCCAAACGTGAAAGCGTCGAACAGGTCGAGGAAGGCAGCGAGCTTGCTCCCAAATTCGGTGAGGACGGCCTGATTGCGGCAGTCACCACGGACGCCAAGACCGGCGATGTGCTGATGCTCGGCTATATGAACGCCGAAGCTCTCGCCAAAACCATAGAGACAGGCGAGGCACATTATTGGAGCCGGTCCCGCAAAGTCCTCTGGCACAAGGGCGCGACCAGCGGTCTGGTGCAAAATATTATCGACTTGCGCATTGACGATGACCAGGACGCGGTCTGGCTCAAAGTCGACGTCGCCGGCTCGGGCGCTTCGTGTCACGTGGGCTACATATCCTGCTTCTATCGTTCGATTCCAACTGGTGAAAAGCCCTCGCCAGAACTGGAACTCGAATTCAAGGAGCAGTCAAAAACATTTGACCCCGACGATGTATATGGTGACGCGCCAAATCCGACCCAGCTCTGAATCACAATATTGTCGGCCTGGCCCGGACGGGCTTTAACCCTGATTTAAGCTCCCCAAATTACTATCGACTGACGGCTTGGCAGGGTCACCATGCCGATGGACTCCCGAGATTCGGGGTTCCTGAGCAGGTGCGACGAAGATGAAACCTATGATAGGCATAGCCTTGGGTGGCGGCGCAGCCCGCGGATGGTCGCATATTGGCGTCCTGCAAGCCCTCGCCCAAGCCGGTCTTTCACCTGACATTGTTGTTGGAACTTCGATCGGTTCTGTCGTCGGTGGCTGTTCTGTATCGGGCAAGCTGGATGAGCTTGAAGTGTTCGCGCGCAGCCTGACCCGGCGACGTGTGTTTGGTTTGCTGGATTTCAATTTTGCTGGATCAGGGCTTATCTCGGGTCAGCGCCTGTCCGAAGAACTCAACGATCACCTGAAGCACGTCCAGATTGAAAGCCTGAACAATAAATTCGTAGCTGTAGCGACCGAGCTCAAAACCGGTCACGAAATCTGGTTGAGCAAGGGGCCACTCGTTCCCGCCATGCACGCCTCTTATGCACTGCCCGGCATCTTCCGGCCGGTCAGAATTAACAATCGCTGGCTGATAGACGGCGCATTGGTGAACCCTATCCCGGTTTCGGTTTGCCGCGCTCTTGGTGCGCGTATCGTTATCGCGGTCAATCTGAACTGGGACTTTTTTGGCAAAGGAACGGTTGTGCCCGACCAGAATGCTTTCGAAGAAGACGAGATACCGGAAGCTGAAAACCAGCCGCCTGCCGGCAATGGCCGCGCAGCGCACAATCTCCTACGCCGCCAGTTCTTCGGTCAGGGCAGTGATGCGCCGGGCATCTCAAGCGTCATGATGGATGCTTTCAACATCATCCAGGACCGCATCGCACGCTCCAGGCTGGCTGGCGATCCGCCCGATATAATGGTCATGCCGATTTTGGAAGAGATGGGTCTTTTCGACTTCCATATGGCGGATAAAGCTATCGCCAGCGGCAAACAGGCGACCGAAAAAGTATTGGAAGATATCGAACGCGCTGTCAGCGTGCTCGCCGCCTGAGTTGCCAAATCACTTCGAACAAGGTGCCTAGCCCGTGGCGATATAGTCCCGCATGGCAGCGGCTTCCAGTTCGGCCTCGGCGATCCGCAGCCGCACCACATCTCCAATCGAAATCACACCGATAACCTTGTCATTCTCCACAACCGGCATGTGACGGAAACGCCCGTCCGTCATCGCGGCCATTATTGTGTGGATCGTATCGCTTTTCTGGCAGGTAATGACCTTCTTGGTCATGGTTCTTGAAACCGGGGACTTGAGGATATCGGTCCCGGAATCGGCTATCGCACGAACCAGATCCCGCTCCGATACAATCCCTGCAATCCCGTCCTTGCCATCGCTCACCACGATGCAGCCAATAGAGTGCTCGCGGAGCGTTTTTGCAATATCCAGCAGAGAGGCATCGGAATTTGCGGATATAACCTCCCCGCCCTTTTCGCCCAGGATCGTTGCAACATTCATGTGTTTTCTCCTCTCTGGTCCACCTTGGACGGACCGCCCACTGCAAGCCATTGCGGGCTGAGCGTTGAACCGGGAGTGGTATGGTGAGCGCTCCCAAATACCGCGCGCCCTATCCACTACTGTTACTTGAATGAGCCCATTCAGGCTCATCGCCGCATCACGATGGTGTTATGATGAAGCCACACAGGGCCGGGCGCAATAGGGATCTGGTGTTTGTTAAAGCTGAAATAATACTTGCCAGTATTAAAACCGCAGATTTCGGTTGCTTTGGGCTCCTGAATCGAAAATGCCAAAGGCGAACAATCCGCATACAAATCCACCAATATGTGCCTCCCAGGCAATGCCACCGCCTGAACCATTGAGCTGGAAACCGCCAAGTCCGAACAGCAGATTGAGCGCCACCCATACCCCCAGGAATATGAGAAACCTGGGATTTGTGAGGGTTTCCCCGATTCCAGCGAGCGGTACAGTTGCCAGGTTCTGCGGTAACGGCACGATGGCGCGGCTGGAGCCGAACATGAAGCGGATAGCCCCGGCCATTTGCCCGGAAATGGCCGCAGAAGCTCCCACAACAGGCACCAATTCGCCAAAATGCACGGCGAGATGAACGAGTACACCTGCAATGCCGCACAGGAGGGAGAAAGTCACAAAGCGGAAATCGCCAATGCGCTTGGCAACGGCGCTGCCAAAAGCCAGCATCCATACGGTGTTGATGGCCAGATGGGTCACATCGCCATGTACAAACATATAAGTGATGAAGCTGGTGACATCGCTCCACTCGCCGCCCGGAAGGTCCGGCGTCGGCCCGGCATATCGCCCAGGTATGAAGGCCAGCGCCAGGAGCATCGTAAAACCTGCATCCGCCGGCAGCGAAACACGCACAATATGCAAAGCCACCAGAGCCAGGGCAGCAGCTACAACACTTATAGGGATATTGAACATCGGCTGTTTGCCGGACATCGCTGTTTGCTCCCGCTCAAGACCATTTTCTCTGGCTTAGCTGGCCAGGAGCGAGACGGCAAGTCATCGCTGTTAACCTTGCCAGCGGCCTTTTCACGCGCCTCACAGTCCTTTCCATAGATTGGCATGAGACCTGCTGATCCAATTGTCAAAGCACCGCTCTGGCTGGCCAAGTGTCCCAGATCGGGACCGGCACAGAATCCCCCCGGTTAGCGGTGTGCAAATGGAAACGAGCGTCAATCAGAGGCATGCGGCATGAAACACAAGTCGAGCAATCAACTTTTCGAGCATTGGAACTCCTTACGTGATGGCCGCTTCGCGCCGAACCGGTTTGAAATCGAGCCAGTAAAACTTGCAGAGATCCTGCCGGATGTCTTCATCCTCGAATGTCCCGATATCTCAACCTACAGGTTCCGCTTGGCTGGCACGCGGATATGCACATTGCTTGGCCATGAAATGCGCGGGAACAATCTGCTTGATTACTGGACCGGCGACGACAGGGAAGCGGTTCATAATCTCCTCCACAATGTCGCCAGTGACGGCGCCGGGGCCTTGATCGAGTTTGAATGCACCAATGCAGACAGGGAAAGTGCCGTATTCGAGATGCTTGTTCTGCCGCTCATACATAACGGTGAGAGTGTGAATCGCATGCTCGGCAGCATCGGCGCGCTCACCCGGCCTTACTGGACCGGGACACTGGAGATTCGCCAATTGAAACTTATGTCGTTCAATCTTATCTGGCCCGACATACGCCCCGCATTGCCACCGGCACATGAGCAGCCCGCGGTGTTCGCGGATACACAAACGCAGATTACCGGTGATCTCCGGCGACGTTTCCGGGTGCTGGAGGGCGGCCTCTCAAGGCAATCCGACTAGGCTCAAAAAACATACTCTTCCAACAATCCATGGCACAAAAGGCCAGTGCATGCTTGTGCCGTCCTTGATCTGTTTAGAGTTTCATTAACCACAAATCACCTAGCATCGCTGTAAATGCGGCTATCATCGCGCAAAGCGAACACTCATGAGTGCAGATCTAATTCCCGGCATCATTCCTGATCAGGATAGGAATGAAGTTGCCTTGCAAAGAGACAAACACGCACCACTGCGGCAATTGCTTGGCGCGAAAGCGAATATAGCAAAGACTGGCAATGACAGACGCCGGTTTCAACGTGTGAATATATCCCTGCTCGGCCGCTTCATGCGCCAAAACAAGCAGGAATATCCGTGTCAGATCATCAATGTATCAGCGGGGGGTATATCTATTCTCGCACCAGTTTCCGGCGAGTTGGGTGAAAGAATCGTGATTTATCTCGATACGCTTGGCCGGATCGAGGGAGAGATTGTACGCATCAACCCGGATGGATTCGCGCTGCAATTGCGCGCTTCGGACCACAAGCGGGAAAAAATCGTCAATCAGCTCACCTGGCTGGTCAACAAGGACCGCCTGTCGAATATCGAGGATCGGCGTCATGATCGGATCATACCGAGAAAGACAAAAGTCAAACTAACCATGGTCAATGGCGAGTCGTATGACTGCCAGATCCTGGACATATCGCTAGGGGGAGCGGCTGTCTTGGTTGAACCCAAACCCGAGGTGGGTCAGCTGGTGACTCTGGGCCTGACGCCGGGACGCGTAATAGCTCAAAGAGAGCAGGATATCAGCATCGAATTCCTTGAAAATCTGGATCCATGTTCTCAGGAACGACAGTTCGGCTGAACTTTTCCCACTCTGAATCCAAATAAATTTAGTTCGATTCAAGCGCCCCGCGAGCCAGCGATAGCGTCTTGCCGCAGACAGTTGAGGTTCGTGACCCTGTAAGTATAGCTGCCTTCGCTGACGTGAGTAGAGGGTGATTTTTCCCACAATTCCTAGATTTATCAGGGTCTATGAGGGGCGCCGGGCGAACAATATAATTAGATAAAATTTTAGATAAAATAGATTATCTAAAATTTTTGACGAATTTTATAACAATAATATTGAAATACATATCGAAACTATACTTGCTAATTACATGAATCTAAAAACCTCTATGCGATAGTTCCCCCAATAACCAAACGGGGGGAACAAATGAAACGGAATATTCTAGGAGCCGCAGTTTTCACATTGGGATTGGTTGCGGCGACAAACGCCGGGGCAGTCAATGGCGAACTGACTTTAGGGCAGGACGCAAGCTCACCCTTCATGCGCATTTACGGGCGCTCACTTCCACCAATCGGTCATATCGGCTTTTGCAAACAGTTTCCGGCCGATTGCGAACGCAATGGACCAAAACGCGCCAAGATGGAATTGACGCTTGGCCGCAAGGCGGATTTGCGTGCGGTCAATAGCCTTGTGAACCGCATGGTCCGTCCTGTCTCGGACATGAATCTCTATGGCCGTATTGAGCACTGGACTTATCCCAGTGGCAAAGGCGACTGCGAGGACTATGTGTTGCTGAAACAGCGTTTGCTCATTGAACGCGGCTGGCCAACAAGTTCACTTCTTATCACCGTCTTGCGCGATGAAAACAATGAAGGGCATGCCGTTCTGATGGCGCGCACTTCGAGGGGTGATTTCCTACTCGACAACAAGCGTGAGGAAATCATGACCTGGAATGAATCACATTACACCTTTGTGAAGCGGCAATCGGGCCGTGATCCCAAAGTCTGGGTATCACTGACACGGCCCGGCAAGAGAGCTCCAAACAGGACGGCAGGTACGAGCGCAAAATAGATTGGACGACCAAAACTTCTGATAAGCGGTGTTCCCACAGGCCCGGGAATCATCCCCCCATCCCCGACAACCGGGCCTAACCTTGAGCCGGCGTTCCCCGACGCCGGCTCATTTTTTTGTTGTCGCGGTCAGTCGTCTTGCGGGGCAAAACCTGAATTGTATCGTGCGCTGTTATCGACATAGTGCTGGGCGAGTTCCTTCAGATGTTCAGCGTCATCCGCGTTCACCTCACGCATCACACGCCCTGGCATACCCATCACCAGGGAGTTGTCGGGAATTTCCTTGCTTTCCGGTATCAGGGAATGCGCGCCGATGATGCAATTCTTGCCGATACGGGCACCGTTCAGCACAGTAGCGCCAATGCCTATAAGCGTATTGGAGCCGATGGTGCAGCCATGCAGCATTGCCATATGACCAACCGTGCATCCCTCCCCTATTTCCATCGGAAATCCTTCATCGGTATGCAGCACACAACCATCCTGTATGTTGGTGCGCGCGCCGATATGGATGAGGTCATTATCGCCCCGCACCACAGCACCGAACCACACACTCGCCTCAACCCCCAGCTTGACCTTACCAATGAGGATCGCGTTTGGCGCCACCCAATATTGCCCTTGCGGGGGGAGTTCAACGCGCACACCGTCAATCGTGTAGAGGACCATCCCTCACTCCTTGCCATCAATCGCGCGGCACTTTTACACGAGCCGATGCAGTTGGCGAGACAAGCTTTGAGGATATTCGTTGAGAAAAAACTAGAGACGGAACAGCAGATCCAGCAATACCACGCCGGTGAAGAAGCTCCAGATCGTCGATATAAATGTTGAAAGCGCAAGCCAGTAAGGCGCCCGCCCCTCGATAACAGCCCCCTTGATGGCATTTCGCATCACGATGACGGGACCCGCGAGAACACGGGCAAACACGCCCAGGATTGCCTGACCTGTCTTTTCTACCTGCAGCCCGAATTTCAATGGGCGACCGGTCACGAGTTGCCAGGCGCTGGTGCACAGTCCCGCTACGCAGAACCCGGTTGCAGTGACATAAACATAGAACAGATACTCGGACATGCGGCCTCCCGCGCCGCAAATCTGGCGCGTGGCCACAGTGCCGCATGCAGGGCTTTGCCCGCATGTGAATTCTTACCAAAAGGTTAATGCATGGACCATGCTGAAACACACAGCCACGTCGCCCATCGGGCCGGCTCAGCTTTTCAGATCAAAATCAAGGATTGCCATCTGGAACTGGTATGACAAATCCCCGTCATCATCGTCTCTGAACATGACGCCGATAAACTCGTCGCCGATATAGACTTCTGCTGAATCATCCTTGTTCGGGCGCTGGCGCACCTCGATAGAGTCCAATTGGAATAATTTGCGCAGATATGTTTCCAAACGCACGATTTCTTCGCGATTCAATCTAGCCTCCTCAAATGGGTGTTACGCTTGAATGGGGGTTTCAGCCGGTAAATGCAACCGCACTATTCCTGTGCCGTTTCCGATGCCGCCTCCAGAAGCTGGTTCATCGAGCGCGCAGGCTCGGGACATCCCGCCTGACCGACCACCTTGGCAGGCACACCGGCGACTGTCGTCATCTTCGGCACTTCCTTCAGGACAACACTGCCTGCCGCCACGCGCGCGCAATCGCCGACCTTGATATTGCCGAGAATCTTCGCCCCCGCCCCGATCATGACACCGCGTCCGATCTTGGGGTGCCTGTCGTCGGCTGACTTGCCGCTACCGCCCAGCGTCACACCGTGCAGGATAGAAGCGTCATCGCCCACTGTGGCGGTTTCGCCAATCACCACGCCCGTTGCGTGATCTATCATGATGCCCCGGCCTATCCTCGCCGCCGGGTGGATATCAACACCGAAGATACGCGACGACTGG
>SDBT01019438.1_pt1 | contig 10645 bp, 10 predicted proteins | sample 2277101 | NCBI WGS metagenome assembly SDBT01 (sample SAMN10404973, study PRJNA504765) | marine sediment metagenome | isolation source: marine sediment core GS10_PC15, 103 cmbsf | place: Arctic Ocean: Southern Knipovich Ridge | collected 2010
CCCCGTGGATATCCCGCGCAGGTTTGAAGTGGATAACCCTCGATTTTCTCTGGGCGTGGTGAACCAGAAGCAATATCGTGATTTCCGGCGTCTCAGCCAGGAGGCCATGGAACTGGCCCTGGAGGTCAGCGAGGATGTGGATAATGAGTTCGCCCGCGCCTTCGGCAGAGGGTATGGTATGGTCGAGGCCGTGGATACGGAGGCCGCTGACCTGGTTCTGGTAACCACGGCAACCATTACTTCCACGGCAAGGGCGACGCTGCCCATATTACGGAAGAAAGGCCTCAAGATCGGATTGGTGAAAATCAGGGTTTTCAGACCGTTTCCCACACAGGCGCTTCGCAAAATCCTTGATAGGGTATCCAAGATCGCAGTCATTGAAAGAAATATTTCTCTGGGCCGAGAAGGGATTTTTTGTTCCGAGTTAAAAGCCGCCCTAGTCAATAGCCCGGTGCGGAAACAGATACAGGGATATCTTGCGGGGATTGGCGGAACTGACGTTGATCCCGGGATGATTGAGCGTATCGTTGTGGATGCCATGGAGCGAAAAGAAGCCATGGACGGGCCCATTTGGATGACGGAGTAATCAACTCAAAAACAGCTGGGATAACGAACAGCAGCCCATTTTTGAAGCAATTAACGAAGAAGTATTGAAGCCGCCTGACGGATTATTCTCCTTCATGTACAATGGACTTTGCGGGTAACAAAATAACTTCTCCATAAATTCGGTATAAACAATGGGATTTCTAGAGTGTGGCTCGGGTGTTTCTTGAAGGCGCTCTCTCAAATGGGATTTACCTCTCACTTCCGCAGTGGTTGATATTTGGGGTTTTCTCCTAATGAACTCTATTAGTATCTCCATAGTTTCGGCAAAACCCCAAATATCAACCACGCTACGACTACTGGTTTAGAGAGCGCCGGAAAGAAACGGCTGAACCACACGGTGCCGGAGTTTATTGGGGACTTACAAGACAAACCATTTAACACTAAGTTTTGAGGAAATCTGATCATGACAGAAACCTCACGTCCGACAGAAGTGTTGCGGCCGGGTCACCTGGCCTGTCCTGGTTGTGGCCTTGCAATGGGCATGCGCATGGTCCTGCGCGCTCTAGGTAATCACGCAGTCGTGGTCGTTGTCCCCTCTTGCGTGGCCATCGTTTCCGGACCTTTTCCAAATGCGGCCCTTGATGTCCCCCTTTTTCATTCTGCCTTTGAGATCGCAGCACCCACAGCAGCGGGCATTTCCAATGCACTAAAGGTCCAAGGCAAAGACGATATTCCTGTCCTGGCATTTGCCGGGGATGGTGGAACCTTTGACATTGGGCTGCAATCCTTGTCCGGTGCTGCCGACCGAAATGAAGATCTGATATATGTCTGTATGGACAATGAGGGCTATATGAACACGGGTATCCAGGTGAGTTCGGCTACCCCTCGTTTTGCCTGGACAGGAACCTCACCAACAGGGAACACCCGGAGAAAAAAACAGATCATGGAGATTATGGCCGCCCATCGGATTCCCTATGCTGCTACGGCCTGTGTCGGTTTTCCCGAGGATCTGATGAACAAGGTCAAGCGGGCCAAAGAGATTCGTGGGACCCGATTTATTCACATACTGTCACCATGCCCAACCGGATGGAAGATAGCGGAGCACATGAGTCCCAAGGTGAGCGTCGCCGCGGTGGAGACCAACATGTTTCCCCTATATGAGATATACGACGGCACGCGATACGAGATCAATCATGAACCGATGTCCCTTCCGGTGGACAGGTATCTTAGTCTTCAGGGGCGTTTCCGACATCTTACCGAGGAGCAACGGCTGGAGACTCAGTCGGAGGTCGATCAGAACTGGAAGGTCTTGAACGCAAAGGCCTCCGGGTACGCCTGTTGACGGTCGCAGAATTGCGACGAAGACAAACGTTTTGTCTTAAAGACGCAAACGCTAATGGCCCTTTTGTTTACCCTCTCAGTTTGGAAGCGCAGTTCCCGATCCTTTCGAGGGCTTTTTGGATGTTTTCAAGCGAGGTGGCATAGGAAAATCGGAGAAAGCCTTCACCGTAAGCACCAAAGTCCGGACCCGCGAGCGCGGCGATACCCCCCTCATAAAGAAAATAGTCCGCGATCTCTTTTGAAGATCTGCCAAGACCGGTAATGTTGGGAAATAGATAAAAGGCGCCTTTTGGCGTTGCACAGCTGATGCCCGGAATTTTGTTTAGACCTTTCACAAAAAAGTCTCTTCTTTTTTTGAATTCAGCCACCATGGCTTCGACCGCATCCTGTGGCCCGTTTAGGGCGGAAATGGCGGCACGCTGGGTGAATGAGGCGGTACAGGAGTTGCTGTTGGTCATGAGTCGCGTGATATGTGCTGCGAGATCAACCGGCATAACCCCGTACCCGATTCGCCATCCCGTCATTGCATAGGTCTTGGAGAAACCTTCAAGTATGATCAATAGATCTTCCATGTCATCACATGCGGAAATGCTTGCAAAATCACCTTCATAGAGTATCCGAGAGTAGATTTCATCGGAAAGGACCGGTATTTTGTGTTCGATGGCGATCTGGGCGATAGCGTTGATGTCTTCCATGGGGAGGATTCCTCCGGTGGGGTTCTGGGGGGAATTCATGATAATGAGTTTTGTACGATCGGTAACTAAATGCTTCAATTCGGTGACATCAAGTCTGAAATCCAGATCTTCCCTCAGCGGAATCGGGATCGGCGTGGCCCCAACAAACTTGATAACCGATTCGTAGATGGGAAATCCCGGATTGGGATAGATCACTTCATCTCCCTTCTGAGCTAGTGCGAGCAGGACAAAAAACATGATGGGCTTTCCGCCGGGTGTGACGACGATGTTTTCGATGGACGTGGACAGGCCTCGGGACCGTGCCATTTCTTTAACAATGGCCTCCCGGAGTTCAAACATCCCGGCTGACGGTCCATAGTGGGTGTATCCCTCGTCAAGCGCCTTTTTTCCAGCCTCAATGATGTGGGGCGGCGTATCAAAATCGGGTTCTCCAATCTCAAGATGGATGATTTTCTTTCCAGTCCGCTCAAGGGCCTGGGCCTTTGCGAGCACTTCAAAAGCGGTTTCGGTGCCGAGCAGTGAGATTCGTTTTGCAAATTCCATGGCATCATCCTCATTATGTGGAGTAAGGACCTGCGAAAGCCCTAAACGACCGGTTTTAGCGTCTGTGGATCACCACCTCGCATAAGGCCTACGGTTGGGGTAAATGTCGATCAGCACAGTATGAATTCCCCTTTTCCAAGTGAACAAGAAACGGGAAAGAGGTGCAAAAGTCAAGAAAAATTCGTTCAAACCTCCCCTGGTATTTGATACGTATGACTTAAACCACAAGTCAAGGTCTGATTTTTTCACGGGGCAAAATTTTCAAGGAGGGATTCTGCAAGTATTGGTCACTATTTGACTTCAAAAATGCAAAGCGGGTATTATACCGTATCCATTTGTGGTGCAGCGGAAATTCATCTTGAATATAAAGGAGGAGGTTGTGCCTCTAGTGTGAGTAGAAAACAAATTATGCAGACAAACAGGACAAATGGCAACAACGAAAAACATGCAGGTCTGACAACAAAAAACTGCAAACAAGGAGAACCGCCAATGGAAAAAAAATCTGCCAGAAAATTCTATCTGAAAGAGTTTAGGGCTATTGCTCACGCTATCTCAACGTATGAAGATCTGAATCTGCTTTTTAATCATCTTGCTGAAGGTACATGCCGAACGTTTGAGGCCAAGGGTTGCAGCATAATGCTTTATGATGACAGGGAAAAACAGCTCTTTCCCGTAAGCAGTCATGGGATAAGTGACGACTATCTCGGAAAGGGTCCCATATTCGCGGATGAAGAACACTCTTCTTTTTTTACTGGTGAACCTGCATTTGTGGCAGACATGCAGGATGACCCTCGCGTTCAATACCCAAAGGCGGCGGCAAAGGAGGGAATCATTTCCATGCAGTCTGTGCCCATAATATATCGGGAAGAAACGATCGGTATAATCAGAATTTATTATAGCGATAAGGTTGTTTATTGTGAGGAAGATGTTGATGCATTGTGTTCGCTCGCACTTCTTCTGGGATTGGTCATAGAAAATAACGGATTGAAAAATTTCCTGGAAGCGGTGAAAGCCTCTCTCGGAAACCTCCCATTGCGTATGTTGGAAGGACTGTAGCCTATGACAGGGCGGCAAGTCGAAGACACCTCAGATTTTTTTTCAATAGATTATGGGGACGTGCTTTTAATTGGAAATAAAGAATACCTTGTGACCGGACACGAACACGAATATCGATTCGGGATGGATAACCCAAAATTTTGGGTAAAAAGGGCTGTGGATGTTGAGACGGAAGAAAAAAAGATAATAAAACTTTCATATTTTGAGTCTTTCAACATTTCTTTTGGCGGTGTGGATATAAAATGTTTTCGAAACCCGGATAAGGAGGAAGACATTCTGGATCTTGTGAGAGGACAGCCCAATTTTATGCAGGGAACCCCGCATAAAGATTCAAAAGGAAATAGCATTCGCGTCCTGGATATCGTACGTGGGCAGAATTTTTTTAACTATATTGACTCGCTTGGAATGGGACACGAGTCCTATTTTCATAAACTGCTGCCGGATATCTTGAAAAAGCTGGTGCAGGCATTTGAGGCGATTAGATTTCTTCATAACCACGGGTTTCGGCATGGCGATATAAGAAATGATCACATTATAATGGAACGTGATACAGGAAATTATGTGTGGATAGACTTTGATTATGACTATGAAGTTGGTGAAAATCCGTTTGGCCTGGACATATTTGGCTTGGGGAACATTTTGATCTATGCCATCGGAAAAGGATCTCACACTTTACATAAAATAAAACATGAGCCGTTTATTTACGGGGATTTAATAAATACTCTCGAACAAGACGATTTTTCTATTTTAGACAAATGGAAGTTTGTTAATTTGAAAAAAATGTATCCATATATACCTGAAACGCTCAATGACATTCTCATGCATTTTTCGATGGGTGCCGCCGTATATTATGAATTTGCAGAGGAAGTAATTAAGGATTTGGACAGCTACATACGCGCCAACTCATAAAAATAGGGGGAAATCCGTGGATAATTCGATTCTTATAGCATTGAATGATTCAGTGAGTTCCAGGGCGGTATTGAATTATGTCACCAATCTGTCGCTTTGTCTGGAAGAATGCCGTTTTACCTTGATTCATTTGTTTAGAAAACCGCTTGCCAGCGAGGAATTGATGGGCAAGAAATTTTCTGATGAACTTCCCGAAAGGTTCATGGACGTCCTGAAAACGGCCAGAGATAAACTGATAGAAAAGGGATTTGACCCTGACAAAATCGAAACAAGATTTGTAGACCAACATTACCCAACGGTGGCAGATGGGATCATCGACCAGTTCAGAAAAGGAGATTTCAACATGGTGGTGATCGGGCGAAAGGATATGTCAAAGGCTGAAGAGTTTGTCATGGGCGATGCAAGTGTCAAATTGATCAGGGAGCTCAAGGGAACAGCAGTCCTGGTGATCAAATCCCATTAGAGCCGGAGATAAACACCCGAACCCCACTTCATAAATCCTCCTATTTCTTCCGGACTTAAAGAGAAGTTGCCTTTGTTAAAGTTACCTCAATTGATTTATTAGAAATAAGGTTTCAGGTGTCGGATTTCTGGTTCAGAGTTGGTGCCGGGATGCTGGTTGCTGGGAGACATTAATCGTGAAGCAAGGTGAAATATGGTCGATTAATCGGAACGAAGGAGCATGCGGGGGCCTTTTGCGGTTTCGGGTGACCAGTCTTTGGGTGATCGGATTTTCTGATAATCATCGAGTCTTCCGAGTGTCTTAAGGCGGTCAATGATTTGTTGCCAGGCGCAGTCGACGTCCCGACCGACAACGGTGCTGATTTCGCACTTCCCGTTAGCCGACCCGCCACAGGGGCCATTAAATAGCCGTTTGGCACATCGTGCCATGGGACATATCCCGCCTGTATCGGTAAGGATGCAATCCCCGCATCCAAGACATTTTTCATTCCATACCCCCGGTTCATCCAGCGCCCCGAGGAAAGTGGTGTTGAGAGCAGGAATCACGGGCACCCCCTCAAAAACATCCGATATGGTCTGAACACCTGCACCACAGGCAAGGGAAAGAATCGCATGGGTACTTTGGGGAAGTTCGAGAAAGTTTTTTGCCAAATCTTTTTCGCATTGACGTTCGATGGTCTTTACGTCAAAAACAGGCGGGTTTTCCTTGTCAAGGGTTGCGCGGGTTAGTGCCGCGGCCAGGGCATGGGCCTCTTTGTCCCCGCCGGTCAAACAGACGGAAACGCACGTTCCGCAACCAAGGACAAGCACTTTTTTGTATTTGGAAATGGACGAAACTATTTCTTCAAGGGGCTTTTGATTTCCTACTATCATTTTTCATCTCCCTCTCGAGGGTTTCTTCCGTGTGCGACCCGTTTCCAGGTATACAACGGGAGAGCCTTTTTGTGGTGGGGACAAAGGGCTTCAACATTTCTTTTAAGTTTTTCGAAGAGGGTTTTTTCAAAACTGGCGGTATATATTGGCTCACCGCAAACCGTGCAGTTAACAAGCTCCATAGCGGCTACCTCGTCCCACCTGCCCTGCAGAATTTCCTGAAACTCAATTGCATCCTGGGGGCAAACCCGCCAACAGTTCCCGCATCGGGCGCAGAGGGACATGTTGTGTAAAATCTTTCGACTACTCCCTTGATCCACATGACTCAATGCGCTCGCCGGGCAATTTTGGGCACAGGCCAGACAACCGTTACATTTTTCGTTGACACTAAGAAATGACATTTGATCAGCTCCTTTTGGTTTCGGCCGTCATGGGGGGGCGATCCGGTTTGACTTGATAGCCGAGATAATGATCTGTAATTGCAGTGTGGCCGTGGATCTCCTCGCTGCTGTCATGATCCCATACCCCCAAGAGAATGGCCGTACGTTTATTCAACACCCTTTCAGGATTAAAGATGCATTACCCCGGCCAACCTGGCGGCGGAATGACGCATCTGAGGCCTTTGGAGCATATAGGGATCGGTGTATTCTAAGGCCTTTTCTTTGCATACCCGCACACATTCGGGTTCGCCTTCGCAAAGTTCGCATTTGAAAGATTTCCCTTTTTCTTCGTCAAATCCCATGGCCCCAAAGGGACAGGCTGAAACGCACATCCTGCATCCAACACATTTGCCGGGGTTGACCCTGGTTCTGTCTAGTACATCGTCGCGGTAAATCGCTTCATTGGGGCAGGAATCAAGACAGGGCGGATCTTCGCATTGATGGCATGTTACAGGAAGAAAAAATGTGTCATCATGATTTTCATTAATTACACGGATACTGGACCGGTCAGGGCTATTTATCCCGCTGTCTTTTATGGAACAGGCCACTTCGCAGTCTCCACAGCCGTTGCATTTTTCGGGATGTATAACCAAAATCCTTGAATTCATGACGCCACCTCTCCAATGCCATAATGCCATACTGGAGTTCATAATAGAGAACGTATTGCGTATCGTGAGGGTATTATAATGATTAAGAAACAATACGTCAAGCTGAGGGTTTCAAATGCGTTATATCTATAAAGTTGTAGCGATGGGGTCTTGATTTGATTGGTTTATTAAGTTGGTGGTGGGACTTATCCAGAGAGAACGTTCATTATACTGAACTGAAAGCGGCCAATGAAAGAAAAAAAACCATTCCCTAAATTACACAAAGCAGACAGGGGACTGTGGGCCGGTGAATCGGGATGCCCAATGTTGGGTTACGACGTCCCCGAAATAAAGGCCATTGTGACAATACCGGGCAGGCCTAAACCTGTGAACGGTTACTGCGGGGCTATGCTTTTTTGGTAACAAAATGAAAGTCAAAGGTGCTGTGGAATTGACAATTGTCACCTTCCTAATGTAATTTAAATACGGGTATACCCCGAAAGAATCCATTGGAGTATTTTATGGCGGAAGATTTCTATAAGATCTTGGGTGTCTCAAAGAATGACTCTCAGGAGAAAATAAAAAAGGCCTATCGCAAACTGGCCAGAAAATGGCACCCCGACATCAACCCCGGGAAGAAGAAGGCAGAGCAGAAGTTTAAGGATATATCCAGGGCCTACGATTGCCTCGGTAACGAGGAAAAAAAGAAGCTCTACGATGAGTTTGGGGAGGAGGCCCTCAAGACGGGGTTTGACGCCGAGAAGGCCAGGGAGTATGCCCAGTGGAGTTCTTTTCAAGGCGGGGCACAGAGCCAGGCTGGGGGCGGATTTGGCCAATATCAAAGCTATGAAGATATCTTTGGCGATTTGTTTGGTGCAGGGATGGGGGGCGGCGGATTTAGAACCACTACGGCCTCCAAGGGACGGAATATAGAGCATGACATGACCATCGATCTCATTTCAGCGCTAAAAGGTTTTGAGACCGAACTGGCCATGCAAAAAATAAAGACATGCCCCGGATGCCAGGGGTCGGGGACAGATCCGAATTCCCAGGTCAACACCTGCTCTGCATGCAATGGTTCGGGCAGGCAGGATGTGGCAGAGGGTCCCATGCAGTTTACCAAGCCCTGCCCCCAATGTCATGGTCATGGTCAGATAGGCAAGCCCTGCCCCGGGTGCGGAGGCAGCGGTCAGGTCCGCGGAACGGAAAAAATTCGAGTGGTTATTCCCAAAGGCGTAAAAGAAGGTTCCAAAGTGCGGGTAGCGGGGAAAGGGGAGCCGGGCTTTAACGGGGGTCGGGCTGGCGATCTTTACCTGGTCATTCACCTGAACTCGCATCCCTTTTTAACGCGAAAGGGTGATAACCTTACCATGGAAGTCCCCGTAACGGTGAGCGAAGCCATGGCCGGCGGGACTATCCGGATTCCCACAACAGACGGGCAGGTAAATTTAAAGGTGCCATCAGGAAGCCAGAGCGGGCAGACGCTGAGATTGAAAGGTAAAGGGGCCGTCAATGCCAAGACAAAGAAAAGCGGGGATCTCCTGGTCAAACTGGTCGTAAAGGTGCCCAAGACAAAAGACAAGGATATCCTTGAGGCGGTGAAAAAGATGGACGGACTTTACAAAGGAGATCTCAGAAAGGATATCAGGATATAAAAAGGGTGACAGGGGAAATGGTGGGTCAGCGGGGTGTCTTGAGTCTCTCCTCGAAATGACCGCGCAACTCTTCCAATATGGCATCAAACTGATTCCTCATGTCGATCATATCCTGTCTCATCCGCAAAATGATCTCGACACCTGATAGGTTGACCTCCATGTCTTCCACAAGGAGTTTTGCTATTCGCAGCTTTTCCAGTTCGACGGCAGAAAAGAGTTTGGAAGGACTCCCTTCCCGACAGACGGAACACACAATTTCCTCTTCTTCAAGATCGGCAACAAAACTCTCCTTTATCTCAAAAACCTCCAGGACTTCACTAACCGTCAGGAATTGCTTGTTCATGTTCTTTAGCCCTTTCATGTTTTAAGTCTCTCGGACTTTAACACACCATTAGATCCATGACAACCCCGTTAGGTCTTTCCCCTGTCTGGCCTTTCCTTGGGAAAGGTCCACCACAGGATCTTATCTCAGTGCGCCGGTTCCTTGACACGACAACCATCCCTCCCCTATACTCCAGGCACAATTGATGGATCAAGAATGCCCTCAGGAGATTGTATGATGAAAGTTCTGGTGTATGGTTCCGGTGGCAGAGACCATTGCCTTGCGGACAAATATGGAGACAGCCAACATGTGGATAAGGTCTATTTTGCACCTGGTAATCCAGGGGTTCTGCACACGCCAAAAGGGCGACGGGGGCTCATAGAGCGGGTTCCCACAAAAGACTTTAAAGAGATCGGCGATTTTTGTGCTGAAAAAGGAGTAGACCTGGTGGACGTGGGCTCTGAGACTCCACTGGGAGAAGGCCTGATTGACGTCCTCAATAAAAGGGACATACGAACAATAGGCCCAAAGAAGGAGTACGTACAACTGGAAAGCGACCGTGCCTTTACCGATGATCTCCTAAAAAAAATAGGGGTTCCCAAACCGGAATACCGTGTGTTTGATGACTCTGAAGCCGCAAAAACATACGTCCGAAACATCGGCTACCAGGTGGTTGTCAAGGCAAATGGGTTGGCCGCTGGAAAAGGGGCTATTGTCTGTGAAGGTGTTTCGGACGCTGAAATCGCTATTAACAAAATCATGGTTAAAAAGACCTTTGGAGAGTCAGGAAACCGTGTGGTCATTGAAGAAAGAAAATATGGCACGGAAATTTCGTTTTTTGTCTATCTGGACGGCATCCATGCCATGCCTTTGCGGACGTTTGCCCATGATTACAAACCAGCCTTTGATCCGGATGATATTGAGGCGATCAAGAAATTCGGGGGGAACTTGAATACCGGGGGAACCGGTTGTTATTGCCCCCACAGAGACGTCAGCCCCTGGCTTGTCAATCGAATCATAAAAGAGATCGTAAACCCCACCGTTAATGCCATCTATAATGATCTGGGCTGGGCCTACAAAGGGGTCATCTACTTTGGTCTAAACCTGGATCCCTATGACCAGCTGGATGTCTTTGAGATCAACGTAAGACATGGTGATCCGGAATGGGAGGTCATTGCGCGGAAGTTGAGTACGGACCTTTTTGAGATCGGGATGG
>SDBT01019439.1_pt1 | contig 10645 bp, 8 predicted proteins | sample 2277101 | NCBI WGS metagenome assembly SDBT01 (sample SAMN10404973, study PRJNA504765) | marine sediment metagenome | isolation source: marine sediment core GS10_PC15, 103 cmbsf | place: Arctic Ocean: Southern Knipovich Ridge | collected 2010
TTTCAAGTATTTGGCATCATTCCGGCTGATGCTTAGCGAAGGGATCGAAACGGGACCGGCAAAATTATGGACAATCAAGGCATCATCATTGCCCTGCCCATACCCCCCGGAGCAGCTGTTGATGATAGCGGCGGCTCCATGGAGCTCCGCCTCCAGGGTCGGGGCATTTACCCACCAGTCGTTAAGCATGTCGATGTCGATCAGCACGATCGCCCCTTCAACTTTGCGGCCTCTGTAATCCTGCTTTGTTCCCTTGCCCAGATACAGCAGCTCAGCGGTGATGCCTTCCCGAGAGGTTCCTCCGGAAGCATAGGCGTAGGGTTTGATGAGTCTCTCGATCCTTTCAGGCTTAAGGATCTTTAGCTCACTGCCGTTAAACTGCCATTTGGCGCAGGGAAACTCCTCCTTTTTCACTTCGAGGAGCCCGATTTTTTTCATCTCCTCTGCCAGCCAGTCGGCGGCTCTGTGCTCGGCATCGCTGCCGGCCGTGCGTCCGCCCAGCTCGCTGTTGACGATCTGTGTCAGTTGGACCGCGACAGAATGTCCGTAACTCCCGTCTGCTGATTCAAGGTAGTTGTGCCGGTATCCTGTTCTGTTCATTTCTGGCCTCCACCGAAATCATAGTAGGTGCTTAAGTGTACCAATTTGTTTTTTCACACCTCTAACAACTAGATGTTATCGTAATGATATTTGATACGAGATTCCTGGCCTACGAATACTTAGGGAAGACATGGGCTTTGATCTGGAAATGGGCCAGGCGAACAGAGAGATTCCGAGAGGTCTGAGAGGTTTGAATTTGATTGAAAAAGAAAAAACATCTCCTATGTCATTAGCATGTTAGTCGTAAATATTGAGTAGTTCTAAAATGGGATTACACGGCGCCTGTCCCCGGAGTACAGGAACATGGGCTGTGGTGCAGATCGTTTGTACTTTACTTAGCCTAGAGTAATCTCACTCGTAAGCAGAAAAAAACCGAACAAATAGCAAGGAGATAGCAGTATGGCGGGAATTATTAAAAAGGTATTTGCCAGGGAAGTGATTAATCTGAAAGGCTTCCCTACAGTGGAAGTGGATGTTCTGCTGGATGACGGCAGCTTGGGCAGAGCCGCTGCTCCCGGAGGAACATCAAGAGGGGTGCATGAAGCAAAAGACCTGAGGGATGGTGATGAGGCCTATTTTAACGGCATGGGCGTAAATAAAGCTATATTCAACGCCAACACCGAGATCGCTGAGCGATTGCAGGGGAAGAAAGCCGCCGATCAGGAAGAGATCGACCGGTTGCTCGTCGAGCTTGACGGCACTGAAGACAAATCAAGACTCGGAAGTAACGCCGTCGTAGCGACTTCACTGGCGAATGCCAAGGCTGCCGCCAACTCATTGGGTGTTCAATTGTTCGAACACCTCGGGGGGGGGAAAGAAATTCCCTTGGCCTTTATCTATGTAATGTTCGGAGGGCCGGCTTATGTCGGTATTGAAGGAACTCCAGATTTTCAAGAGTTTGCCCTTCTGCCCTTGTTCGCCGGAAGTTACAAAGAGGGATACATAGCAACTTTGGGCATGTACGACAAGCTGTCCCGGATCATGGCCGAGAGAATGGGTCTGGGAATACCCAACATCAAGGAAATGAATGTACTCAGCACCGCCAAATTTGATTCGAATGATGAAGTGCTGCACATATTAACTGAGCTGATCGAAGCTGAAGGATATGTCCCCCGGAAAGATTATGGGATTTATTTGGATATAGCGGCGAGCCATTTTTACGAAGAGGGTAAATATCATCTCAAAGCGGACGGCCTGGTATTGTCCACAGAGGAAATGATAGACAGGCTCGAGGAAATGTGTACGAAGTATCCCATTGTGAGCATGGAGGATTGTCTCTTTGAAAATGACTGGGAGGGATGGAAAATCCTGACCAAGCGCCTAGGCAACAAAGTACAACTGGTGGGGGATGATCTCTTTGTAACCAATCCAAAGAGACTGAGCAAAGGGATTGAGTTAGGTGTGGCCAATGCTATTGTCATCAAACCCAATCAGATTGGTACTTTGACCGAAACGATTGAAACCGTTAGGAGAGCCAAGGCCGCGGGGTACGGAACCGTAATTTCTCCGCGCTCAGGCGAGCTTTGGGATCCGTACGTCGTCCATCTTTGTGTGGGACAGAGCCTGGAACAGGGCAAGCTTGTTGGCGCATACTCAGGCGGCGAGACCGATCTAAACGAGCTGACCAGGATAGAAGACTCTCTGGGAGATGAGGCGATCTATAGGGGAAAAGATATACTGTCAAAGTTCCTCTAGTAGGAAAGGATTGAAATGATCATCAAGAATCGACGGGAGTTGCTTTCCAAGGGAAACATCAGAGGACGAAAGATCGCCCTAGATATCATTGATCACACCATGCAGGCCATCGATGCTTATGGGCTTACCAGGAAGTTAGTCAGTTTGGAAGGAAATCTCCTGAAGATTGATAGCCTAACTTTCGATTTAGCTCATCGGAACAATATATACGTCCTCGGTGCCGGGAAAGCGGTTTTGCAGATAGCGGAGGCCTTGGAGGATGTTCTGGGAGATCGGATAACAAAAGGGGTCATCATTGAGAAAAAACTGAATGGAATGACCAGAGGTTTAGAGAGGATTAAGAAATTAAAAAGAATTAAAGTGTTACAGGGCGACCACCCTGTGCCGGATGAAGTGGATGTAAGCGGTGCAAAGGAAATGCTTGAGATTGCCAAGAGCGCCGGCGAGGGGGATTTGGTATTTTTTTGTGTTCAGGGTGGATGTACCTGCCAGACAACTCTGCCGGTAGAGGGATTGAATCTAGAAGAGGTGAGGGAAACGACCGACGTTCTTCTTAAATCCGGCGCCAATGTAGAGGAGGTGAACGTCGTCCGGGCCGCAATCACCTTGTTGAGTGACGGCAGGCTGGCCCAGTATGTGCACCCTGCTGAGATTATCAACATTGTGGTCAATGATGGAGTCTGGGGTTTTGCCCAGGGATGGCGGTTGGAAAGCTGTGCTTTGGGCTGGGGACCCTGCGTCCCGGCGCCTGATCTGGGCCAAGATGAGCTGAGCTTCATGAACAGTACCTTGAAGAAGTATTCCTCAAGGAAACAAATTCCTGGTGCAGTCAGAAATCATCTGAAGCTGGCGGATACTAAGGCAAGCTTGCAGACTGTGGAAGATTTCAAAAAGTCAGGGATAAAATACCATAGCTTTGTTTTGGCCGATCCTGAAACCGGGGCCGAAGCAGCATACAAAGATGCTAAACAGATGGGACTGAGCTCCATGATCCTTTCAACTACTATTGAGGGAGAAGCGTCGCAGGTTGGCATAGTATTGGCGAGCTTTGCCAAGGAAATTGTAAAAAATAGAAGGCCCCTTAAGCCTCCGTGTGCCTTGATTGCAGCCGGTGAGACCACTGTCACTGTCGTCGGTGGGCATGGTCTGGGCGGAAGAAACCAGGAGGCGGCATTAAGCGCAGCCCTGAAGATTGATGGTGGTCAGGATATCGTTATAGTCTCAATAGGAACGGATGGGACGGATGGGCCGACTCCTATTGCCGGAGGCATTGTGGATGGAGATACAGTACAGCGGTCAAGGGAAAAAGGGATCGATCTAGTGGCTAACTTAAAGAAACATAACTCTTCCCATGTACTAGCAGCACTCGGTGATGCGATATATTTTAACGAGCCTGGAAACAATGTCTGTGATCTGGCATTGATTATTGTCACCGACTGAGTCGTATCGTGCGGTTTTCTGTCCTAAACGGCGGTATAACCGCCGTCAACCGAGAGCAAAGTTCCCGTAATAAAGCTTGAATCATCACTGGCCAGAAATAGGACGGCTTTGGCTGCTTCCTCGGGTTTGCCAATTCTGCCTATCGGATGAGATTCAATTAGCTCTTTTCGGTACTGATCAACTGACATACCGAAAGTGCGAGCCTCCTGCACGAACATCGGCGTCTCTATCTCGCCGCAGCAAATGGCATTGATCCTGATATTCTTTTTCGCATAGTCCAGAGCCATCGCTTTGGTGAGCAAGGCAACACCCCCCTTCGAGGCGCAGTAGGCGGGGGCACTGTAATCGCCGACGATACCGTTGCAGGAGGAATTGTTAACTATGACCCCCTCACCCTCAAGGATCATATGGGGTATCGTATGCTTGGAAACCAGAAAAACACTCTTCAGGTTGACATCGATGACCCGATCCCATTCCTTCTCGGTTAGTTCCTCGGCCACCTTGCCGATAATAATCCCGGCATTGTTGAAGAGGATATCGATTCGTCCAAACTCTGATACGATCCTCTCGATCAGTCGTCTGACATCCCTTTCTTTAGAGACATCGGCACGAATGAAGGATACCTCCTGATCCTTTCCACCTAGCTGCTCCGCCGCATTGCGACCCTTTTCTGCGGAGGTACCAACGATAGTAACCTTCGCCCCTTCCTCCAGAAACACCTTCGCTACAGCCAAACCGATGCCCGAAGTGCCTCCTGTAATAAGCGCAACACAGCCTTTCAGTTTCATTTGGTTCTCACAGTTGTCAAACATCTTACTCTAAATGCCTGTAGAACGACAGTAGTCTTATGCTGAATTTGATTGTTCTAAAAAACAGTGTCATGATATCAAGATATGAGAATCATATCAGAGCGAAAGGTATCATATACAAAGCTGGTAGGAGCATGATGAAGGTGTCTCGAGAATTGCAGCAAAATTACCCATCGAGACTTATGCGACGTAGATAGAATCGCTCTTGCGCTGTATGTAACAGTGGGTTTGGAGCTTCTGAACAAATAGCCAGGATAGAGGAGGTGACTACATTGAAAAAAATATTGATCATAGGAGCAGGAGCGCAAGGCGGGCCATGTGCTTCGATTTTAACCCGTGATAAAGACATTTCGGAAATCGTTTTGGCCGATCTAAATCCGGGACTTGCCAACAGGGTAAAGGATAAATTGAAAAGCGACAAAATATCCGTTGTTCAAGTCGATGCGGCAAAGATCGAAGATATTGAAAGAGCGGCCAGAGGAGTTGACGTTGTTATTAATTTAACATTGTGTCGTTTCAACGAGAACATAATGAAAGCTGCTCTGAGATGTAAAGCCCACTATGTGGATTCTGCCTTTGATGATCCAATCTGGACCCAATTCTTAGAAAATCAGCCCGTTGAGATTGACAGTCAATTCAAGAAGGCAGGTTTAACTGCTCTAGTCGGCTGCGGTGGCGCCCCAGGGTTGGTGAATGTATTGGCACGATATATATGTGATAAACTGGACGTTGTCGATGAAATTCATATAAAAGTCGGGGATAGGCTCTTGGAAGAGTCCGGGGATGTGATAAAAACTTGGGAGCCAAAATGGTGTCCCGAAATAGCACTTGCCGATTATTCAGATGATCCGATCGTTTTTGAAGATGGAGAGTATAAAAAGCACTCTCCCTTCAGTGGTATTGAAGAGTATGATTTTCCCGCCCCTGTTGGACGAGTATTGATCTGTCATCATAGCCACGAAGAACCGGTAACCTTACCACGTTTCATCGGAAAAGGGGTTAGGTACGTAGGATTTAAGTATCCAATCGATCCGATTGCCGCTGGGTTGGTGAAAATGGGTTTTGCTAGTGCTGATCACCTGGAAGTTAAGGGTGTAAGCGTGGCACCAAGAGATGTTCTGCTAAAGTTGGTACATCCTCCGGTTGATACATTCTTCACCGAAAATGAACTCACTGCTAAACTACCTCCTAAATCTGCTCACCCCTATTTAATGGAGATAAACGGTCAGAAATCAGGAGAGAGGCTAAAATACAAGATATGGTGGCCGGCTTCTCTGGCTACAGATGCTCAGGACAGACGAGAAATCTACAAAAGATTTGGAACAACAAATATAGCTGTAGCCCTACCGATTATTGCGGGGGCGAAGATATGTATGGAGGGTAAAGCCGCAAGAGGACTTATAGCTCCTGAATGCATTGACCCGATAGAATTCCTGAAAGAGATGGCTGATATGGGCTGGTCTCTGAAATTTCATGAAATGTTTTATAGAGAGGTATCCATATCGTGAGGAGATTGAACTTTGAAACATGATCTTCGAATCTTGAGGCATCCCATCCTCGACTTTAAGAGGGGAAGGAAGGTAGGTTTTCATTTCGAAGGGGAATGGATAGAAGGGTACGAGAATGAAAGCATTGCTGCCGCTCTATTCGCCTCCGGAGTCAGGATTTTCGGCAGCAGCAAACGCCTGGACCATCCCAAGGGGTGGTTTTGCGGTATCGGGAAATGCTCTTCCTGCCTGATGCGTGTTGATGGAATTCCAAACATCAGAACCTGCATCACCCCTGTCAGAGAAGGTATGATCGTAGAGCTCCAGGGCAAAAAGGGGGCACTGCCGGAACAGCCGGAGATAGAGGTGGAGAGGCAAGAGAAGCACGTTCAAGTGCTAATAGTGGGCGGTGGTCCTGCCGGCTTAGAAGCGGGAATAACTGCCGGAAAGTTGGGTTTAAGCACACTTATCATTGATGAAAACCCGAAACTCGGCGGACAGTTGATCAAGCAGTCACACAAATTTTTTGGCTCGAAAAAGGAATACGCAGGAATCAGGGGCTTTGAGATAGCCGAGCTGATGCTGGCAGAGCTGAAGGACTGCGGCGGGAAATCCCTGACCAATACCAGTACCATTGGATATTTCGGCAGGGGAGAGACCGGCAGGCATAAATATCTGGTCGTTCAACAAACGGCAGAGGGTTACAAGCTTTTGGAAATCAGCACGGATTACATCGTTGTTACCTCGGGGGCTCGTGAAAATTACCTGTCAGTGCCCGGAAATTACTTGCCTGGTGTTTACGGAGCCGGAGGAGTGCAGACGCTCATGAATGTCTACGGCATAAGACCGGGAAACAGGGCATTGGTCGTTGGAGCCGGAAATGTAGGCCTGATTATCGCATATCAGCTGTTGCAGGCTGATATAGAAGTGATCGCATTGGTTGAAATGATGCCACAGTTGGGGGGATACCTCGTTCATGCCTCCAAACTCGTTCGCCATGGAGTTCCTATTCTATTGAGACACACGATTAGGGAAATTACGGGAGACGAGTATGTCAGACGCGCGACAATCATGGAAGTTGATGAAAATGGGAAGCCTGTGGAAGGTACGGAACAGGAATTGGACGTAGATCTTATTTTAACAGCGGTTGGCCTTTCCGGTTCAAGCGAAATCCTTCTTCAAGCCGGATGTGAGCAGAACTACATTGAGGAACTGAAGGGTTGGATTCCAATTCACAGCACAAATATGGAAACGACAATCGAGGGAATATATCTGGCCGGAGATTCAGGCGGCATCGCAGAAGCCAGCACGGCCATGTTGGAAGGAACTGTCGCCGCTGCATCCATTGCTGAAAAAGCCGGCCTAAAGCCGGAGGAAGCAAAAAAGATTAAGACCGAGGCGTTATCTGAGCTAAACAGACTCAGGGAAAGTACGTCCTTGAAAACCGGTGCTGCAGGGAAAAGAAGATGCGATCAAAAATGGAAAGAGAGTAAAACCGATGAAAACTAATCCCAGAGAACTGGGCCATATGACGTATGCCGTATTACGTGAAAGGATCAATCTGCCCTCCGCAGAACGATTTGCCGAAGGTCCGGTGGTGATCGTGGAGTGTACGGAGGATATACCCTGTGATCCCTGTGTGGATTCCTGCAAATTTTCGGCTATCAGCTTGAAGAAGCTGACCTCCCCACCGGAGGTAGACTATGCAAAGTGCACCGGCTGTAGCTTATGCATAGATGTATGCCCCGGCCTGGCTATCTTCGTCGTAGACATGAGCTATGAAGAAGGAAAAGCAATCGTTTCCCTACCCTATGAAATGCATCCCGTACCTCAAAAGGGAGATAGAGTCGATACCCTGGATCGCAGTGGAAAAAAAATTGGAGAGGCAAGCGTAACCAGGGTACGGAAGGGCAGCAGGGGAACAATGGTTGTTTCTATGGCTGTGGACAGAGGCCTTGCCATGCAGGCCCGGTCGCTTAAAGTACAGGAGAAGTGACATGGATCGAGACAACGAAATTATTGTTTGTTTTTGCGAAGATATTACGAAAGCGGAAATACTCGAGGCGATCGATGAGGGATATACAGAACCAAAGGAGCTAAAAGTCCATTTGCGGGCCGGGATGGGCGAATGCGCAGGGCGAGGGTGCAGGCTTCAAATTATACAATTGATCTGCCAAAGAACGGGTAAATCCCCTGAGGATATCATACCGTTTACCGTTCGACCTCCTATCAAACCTACGCCCATTGGGGTTCTGGCAAAGATTGCCACACAGGAAAAACCGAAGAGATGAAAAATAGCGCAGAGGATGTCATCATGGGTGGGGAATATGATTACCCAGGTGTCAAACCCGTTGCTCTGTCTCTTTCTTGCCACACCCATACCATCTCCCGGGGTATTCGCGATACTTTTTCTCGAACCTTCTCAGATTAAAGAGTTCCATGACTCTATCTTTTTTCTTTTTTACGATTAGATCTGCAATCAATTGCCCTAAGGCTTGAGAAAAGCAAAATCCGTAACCGCTGCAGCCACAGGCCAGTATCAATCCTTCTACTTCATCTACTTCTCCCAAAATTGGCAGATCGTCGGGCGTTACATCGGCGAATCCCCCCCAATGTCTCACGACGTTCACATGGTTCAGCCTCGGAAGTAATCTCCGTAGAAAACCCACGGTGCCAGCCAAAAAATCCAGATTTGGTACCAAGCTGTATCCGGATTCCTTTTCGTAATCGGGCTTCTTCGGAGGCGCCGTTTCCAATCCCGCTATGATCTCTCCATTTTTTGTCTGACGGCTCCAAGCCTCAGAGCAAGCAGGGAAATAGGGTAACGGTTCCAGGGGCTCCGTAACAAGAGCCTGATCACGATACGGGATCGCCGGTATCTTAATGCCGGCCAACCGTGCTACATCACTGGACCAGCCTCCTGCGGCATTGATGATAGTGGGGGTCTGAATGCTCCCTTCCGTGGTCTGTACACCCTCTATTTTCCCCGCGACAACGTTTATGCCGGTGACCTCGGTACCGGTATAGATTTTTGCCCCAAGTCTCTTGGCCTTTGCGGCCAGTGCTTCGAGAGTTTGGAGTGGATTTGCAGAAGCATTCGCCGGATGGTTATAGAAGTGATAGCCCCCCACAGCTGGAAAATTGTCCACACCGATATACGGGGCCAGCTTTTTTATCTCTTCCGGTTTCAGGTATTCAGGGCTTACTCCAGCATGTTTTTTCATGTTGCGCATTGACTGAGAATACTCTTGTTCTTCCCCCGGTGAAACAAGAATCAAAGAATCTTCATGTGTATACTCAATATCCGTACCCAGTTCTTCCTCTAGTTCCGCAAAAAGCTCCACAGTGCTCATCCCGACTTCAGCTAAAATCTTCTTGGGCGAGTCGTTCCAAATACTCCAGATTATTGCACCGCAGCGGCCACTGGCTCCATCTGCAAGGCATCCTTTCTCAAGAAGAACTGTATCAACTTTTTCTTTCGAGAGCTTGTAGGCTAATGTGCAGCCGTTTATTCCACCACCGATTATAACTACTTCGGCATTTTTTTTCATATCTTCCTCGGTTACCATTTAGCGGTGAGTGCCAACATACCACCGCCCGGGATACTCCCGATATTCCTTCCCGAATCTGTTTAGGTTCAATTCTTCCATGCCCCGGAGTTTTTCCCGCTTGGCTATTAGATCAGAGATTAATTTACCCATTGCTTGGGAATAACAGAAGCCATAACCCTGGCAGCCGCAGGCCAATATCAACCCTTCTACTTCATCAACTTCTCCCAGGATCGGCAGCTCATCGGGAGTTACATCCTCTACTCCTGCCCACTGTCTCAGGATATTCACCCCGCCCAGCTTGGGAATCAATCTCCGAAGAGCCTGGGTGATTCGAGCCAGGAAATAGGCGCTTGTCCTGGTGTTGTAACCCGGTTCCTGAATTGGTAGGTCTGATTCCCCCGTAATTATTTGGCCACTCTTTGTCTGGCGGCACCACGTTTCAAACCCCAGGGGGTAATAGGGTAACGGATCCAGCGGTTCGGTAACGACGGCTTCCTCACTGTAGGGCATAGTGGGTATCTTTACCCCGGCCATCCTGGCCAAGTCGGCAGACCAGGCACCTGCCGCATTCACCACGATATGGGTTTTTATCTTGCCTTTAGATGTCAGTATCTTCTCCACTCTTCCATTTTTAACCTCGATGCCTGTTACCTCCGTATTGATGTTAATCTCTGCTCCCAGTCTTTCTGCATTAACGGCAAGCGCCTGCACGGTAAGGAAGGGATTCGCAGATGATTCTGCGGGATGACTGAAGTGGTGATACCCCCCCACTATTGGATAATTCTCTACTCCAATATAGGGGGCCATCTTCTTTATATCCTCTGGTTTTAAGAATTCAAGGGTTATGCCCAAATTCTTTTTTGTATTAAGTACCTCTTCACGGAAATATTCCTCTCTTCCCGGAGATACGAGCATTAAATAATCTTCTGTTTTGTACTCTAAATCAGCATCCAGCTCTTCTTCTAAGCCGGCAAACCGCTCCAAGGTTATACTTCCAATCCCCGCGAGGTCTTTGCTGGGAGAGCTGCCCCAAAGACTCCATATCATCGCGCCGCAGCGGCCG
>SDBT01019440.1_pt1 | contig 10644 bp, 26 predicted proteins | sample 2277101 | NCBI WGS metagenome assembly SDBT01 (sample SAMN10404973, study PRJNA504765) | marine sediment metagenome | isolation source: marine sediment core GS10_PC15, 103 cmbsf | place: Arctic Ocean: Southern Knipovich Ridge | collected 2010
CCGGCCTCCGGGGCATCCTTGACCTCGACCCCATAGATGGCTTTCAAGGTCTTGGCCTCGCAGACCGCTTTGAACATCTCGATCCGCCAGTCAGCCTCAGTATTACCGCCCATTGCCTCAGTGGCCACGCCTACTTCATAGGCCCTATCATAGCAATCATTCAGGGTCGTATTCAACCGGACTTTATCTGATACGGTAAGGATGCCAAACTGTATCAGGTCATTTCTCAAACCATCAATGGCCTCCCGGCCACCAACATGGCAGTAGCCCTTGCGGATTGCCGCGACGATCAACCTCCGTACTGCTATTGCCGTACTGTCGAATATCCGGCGGTCCCTTTTGCGTTGCTCCTCCAGAGCTCTGCTTAGGTCTCCGATAGACTCCAACAGGAAGGCGTTCTGCAATAATTCGATTATTGTCGGGGTTTTAGCATTATCCATTTTCAGCTCCTATTTCGATTGTTGTGTTTCTGAATCCGAGCAACTGGAGTTCCCGGCCCACCAATGGTTCCGGTCTGAATCCCAGCTCTCGCAATGTCAATGTCTTCAACGGTCTCTGGCTCTCATCCTCTGAATGCTCATCGCAGGCATACGTCCCAGGCGTAACCTTCCATCGTTTCGTGCGGGTAATGATACATGCCCCATAGTAATAGAACCCCGCAAGTCCCGCAGGTCTCATCCGTCAACCTTATTTCAATCTGAACCATCAAAGCACCAGCTGTCGTCGGTCCCAGGATATCGACGTATTGGATAGTAGCGCCAAGACCCTCCCGTGCCGGTCCCGGAGTTCTTTCACTCCCCACATGAGCCGGGCCGCTCCACAGAGGCAGATGCCTTCAACCGTTAATAGATGGTCAGACTCTTCGCAGATGTCGAAGTCCTCCAGGTTGATGACTTGTCCCTTCCGGGCCTTTAAAAACACTCCAGACAATTTTCTAATTTCTTCCACCAAGTGCGGAAGGTGCTCCGGCGCTTATTGGCATTGAAGGCTGCCTCAGCAATATTGAGCAACGTCTGTGCTTCCTGTCGATCCATAACCAGTATATAGGTGTTCCCCGGTTTATACTTGCCCTTGGAATCGAGACTTGCTTCATTCAGGACTTTCATTGGAACCTCTCGTTGATAAGTTTCTCGACATATCCCATCTCAAACTCGGCCTCAGCAAGTAATTCATTGATATTGGCTATCCGGTTTGCACAACCCCGTTGATATTGCTCCCAGGCATCTTTTTCCGATAATGATAGCATAGCACTGGCCCAACTGCTGTTTGCCCTCATTGAATGGCCTATGATTTCTCTCTGTCCAACCGGGAACTTCAAATACACACCTTCAAGAATTTCCTCCACCGGCGCACTGACGCATCGGGGAACTTTTTCGGGATTCCCCGATGGATTAATCACCCGGTATAGTCTCACTCCAGGTTTAATATTTTTGTGTTCCGATTTGGGTATCATTGCGCCTCCAATTCATCTTCAAAAGTCATGCTGTAGTTGGCCGCCAAGTCAAACGATGCTACACTGCCGCTTTCACCCTCCACGAAAACCAGAAGTTGATCGCCCTTTACGATAAATGCTATGAACCAGCCAGCCATGTGAAATTGGTGGCCGGAGATATTCACATATCGGGGGTTTGGTTCGATCTCACAGCGCCGGTAATATTTCTTCTGTGTGGCTCGCGTCATTGTGCCAGTTCCTCATATTTCCAGGTCACCAAATAAAGGTTGCCTTCAGTATCGCACCGCAGCAGGCTCAGGGGTAACCATGCGCCGGGGATCATGTCGCATGCCACCTCGGCGGCCTTGGGCTTGAGCTGATTCACTAATGGCCGGGGCAGGTCCTCCCAGCCCGGTAGGATTGTATAGTCACCGATGTCCATGTCTTTGATCACATCGACACAGCCCAGGAGCTCCTGATACTTACTCGCCATCTTCTTCCGGTTCACCCCGCACGATCTGGATCGATTCCCGCAACTGGCTGGCCTGTCTGGTGAGGGCTGCCGCGTTAGCATCGACTTCCTTGATCTTCAGGATCAATGCCTGATTCTCGGGGGTGTTGCGGGTCAAGCCTCTGGGGTCTACCTTGGTGCGGTTTCCCCATTTATTGATTACCCAATACAGGTTGTCAGCGGAGATTAATGTGACGTTCAAGACCTCATACTGTCGTTCCTCCCTTTCCCCCGTGAGGTCGATGACCTCGAAGAGCTCGAAATCGTCCTCCCTCTTCAAGTGATAATCGATAGCTTGGTATACGGCAGGTAGGCTCATTATCATGAGCGGACGGCTGTCTACAAGGCACATCCATTCACCGCCTTTATAACTATACCAAACCTCGAACCCCCTATATCTGTGCTTAGATAAGTCTTCACTGCCCATTAGTCTTCTCCCCTGATTATTTTCATTAATTCCGGGTGCTCACTGCCCGGCCCGACTCGCTTCAATCTGCTGGCGGCATCGGTGCCCAGATCGCTGCGAGTATCACCTGATACCTTGCATATTGAGCTTACCCACTCGTTCTGGATGAACTCGATCACGTAGTAGAGCGGATCATCGTCCTTCATTGGCAGAAATGCCACATCACCGCAATTCAGGTTGTCGCCGTCCTTATCCTTCAGGCCGGACCAATTCTCTGGCCCGATCCCAATGTAGTCGCCGGGATTCGCATCGACCTCTTCCTCCATCAGAACACCCACAAATCCGAGTACATCCGCCCACCTGTTATACATCACAGCATAATATGGGGCTTGGTGGCTTTTGGACTTGTCGTCGAAAACGATCTTGCCGGATTCAAGGCCTTTGGATAATTTCCTCAGATGATCTGCAAATTGACGCATGACCTCAATTACTTGCATCGCTAAACTCCTCCCTGATCGTTGATTCATTTTTCGCAGCCCAGACCCGCAGGTCGTGCTTATTCCTGAACACTGGGCTACAGGCCAGTGATCCTCCGTTGAGACCGGCGCTCGGGTCCCAGCGGATACCGATATGATACACCAGAATAATCCCGTCGTACCTACGAGGCGGATCAAATCTCATTGTGGGTATCGGGTCGCCCGTCTCGGGGTCAGTTTTCATCCGTTTATCAAATCGATAGCCCCGCTTGATTATTAGACCAACCTCTTCAAGGATCGCCTGTCCCTGCTCACTCAGCTTGCTCATGGTGGTTCCCTATTTCTAATCTGATTTTTGATTCATTCTTGGCTACCCAGACCAGCAGGCTGTGCTCATTCCTGAACTCGGGGCTACAGGCCATCCGCTTCCAGATGTGTCCTCTGTCTAAATCGTTGGGCGTGGCAATGACGAAGTATAAAATCATGCCCATGTATTTGCGCGGGGGGTTAAACCGATACGTAGGGATTGGATGCCCCGAATCGGGATCGGTTTTCATCCGCTTATCGAAATGACAATCCGTATGGATTATGAGACCGATCTCTTCAAGGATCGCCCGACCCTGATCACTCATCTTGCTCACCGCCACACTCCTCCCTGATCTTCGATTCGTTTTTCCCTGCCCAGACCAGCAACTTGTGCTTATCTCTGAGCGCTGGGCTACAGGCCAGTGGCCCCCCGGTGATCCCGGCAGCCAATTCGGTCGGTATCCCCAGATAGTAGACGGTCCTCACGCCGTCATCTTTTTTGCCGTTCCGGTAGGTAGGAATCGGGTAGGTGGTCTCTGGGTCTATCTGGAATCGTTTGTCGAACTCCAAGTCGGACATGACTGTGATCTCGAGCTCTTCAAGGATCGCCTGTCCCTGCTCGCTCAGGCTACTCACTGGCTTTCCTCACTTCGTCAATCATCTGGCTCTCATTCCGACCCGCATAATCAACCAGCAGGGTGAAAACCTCAGAGTTCGTCAACTGCTTTTTCGCGCCTGCTGATAACTGCAACTTTATATTCTCCCAACGCCGTGCTGTGTCAGGGGATACGCTCCCCAGGTTTATCATAGTCTTCTTCTTTACTTGAGGCATTTTTTTCCTTCCTTGGGGTTGACCCCTATCTACGATTTCGCTAAATGGAAGTTACGACGTAACGCTCCGTTACGCAACACTTCTTCCTGTTCCGTTATATAGGGAGGGGGAGGTAGAACCACACGGCCCTACTCACTCAATTTGCTCATACTGGTCCCCTATTTTTAGAATGGAATTGTCTCCTCGTCGCCCCGGTCATTTTCCCGGAGCCACTGGTTATGCTCCATTATCATTTGGAGGTCCTTGCCCGTGGCCGTGGTTGGATCAACGTCCGGGAATGGCGGCTCCCCTGTCTTCTGGGCCAACTTCTCAGCAGCTACAGAATCCGCAAACTCCCTCTGGTGATCCACCAGCTCCTGCTCAATCTCGGCCCGCTTGAACTTCGTTCGCTCGGCCCTTAGAATCGGATCGTAGGACATATATTCGTCGGTGAGCAGGTAGACCTCCCCAGCCTCATCGACTCGGAAATATTCAAGGTGTATCTCCTGCAAAATCACATTCTGCGCCGTGACCTTGACCTTGCAAACACGGGGTACGACACCGCCCAATTCCAGGCCATTGATCTGGACCCGCTCGCAACCACCCCACGGCCTCATCTTGGTGTAATCATCGGCCTCGTCAGGCTTTAGGACCGTGGCTACCTTTAGAAATTCGTCGTATTTCATCACCAGTTTTCCGGTTTTGTGTCCGCTGCCGGGCAGGGAGTCTTTCCCCCGGCCATTGTGGCATGTAAATGAATCAGCCCTCTCTTGCTGACCCGGACATTCCGCTTGCACCGGGGGCAGATAATCCTCGGCAGTTGGAGCTTACCCCTACGCATTACCAGTTCTCCCTGTAGGTGTCGGATGCTGGGCATGGGGACCTCTTCCCCTTGGTGAAAGCATGTAGCAGGATAAAGACCTTTTCCCCTATCCATTTCATGCGGATAATCCGTTTACATGCGGGGCATCTAATCCTTGTGCGCTTCATTTGGCCAACTCCAGGAGCACCTCCGCATGGCAGGGGAATGTTTTTCCTTCCGCATCTTTCAAGGCACACCAGCAGGCCAAATCCTTCCCCCTCAATGGGTCCAGCCAGTGCGGATCGCTTTCCAACATCAACAGAGCATAGGATCGGAATAGGCCCACGGCAGCCTCGTACCTCACCGATTTGGGGAGCTGCTTGTCCACCCGGTAGGGATTGGCATATTTCGTTGGGCGTCCCACATATACCACACCCTTGGGCATCTTATAGCCCTTGGTCCTCTTCCGGCGAACTCGTCTCGGTGTGCTCATTTTCTCACTACTCCTACATATCGATAGGTACCGGTGGCCCGATCTACCAACCTATATTCTTGAAACACGGGGGAACCATCCTCCATCACAACATTGGGGTCCGTCCAGAGAATGTCGTCTCGTAGCGCTCCCCACGAGTGGAGGAAGCAGTTATCATCATCCGAACCATTGCGGCAGCCCCAGCCCTTAACGCCGTCCTGCGGCCCGTCTATACAGTTGAATGGCTGCCCAGTACAAGATCCCTTGGCCTCGTCTTCGTAGCAGATACTCATGGCTGGGGCTCCTCGAAACAATCGGACCATCTCTTGGATAAAGCACTGGCCTTGCCGTAGTTTTCAGGTTCAGCGAATCCATTCATGGCCTCAAATTCTTTATACAACTTGTTGGCGGCCACCATGATTTGTTCATCACCGGCTATAACCAGATGTGGTTCCGCATGGGCCGGATCACCCACTATCAGAAAATCAGCGTCCGGACACTGTTCCTTGTATTTTTCGAGGGCGGCTTTTCGCACGGCAGCCTCACTACCGAATCCGGGATGTTCCTCACCAGCCTTATATGCCACACTCATTCCCATTGCGCCCACTTTTTTATTGAGGTATGCAGCTTCCCGGCTGGTCAGAATATGTTGCAACTCATACCCGGACCAATCGCTCTCCGGCCAAGTCAGTTTGCCGTAGTAATGCTCGGCACCAATGGAAATTCCCTCCCATGAGGTTATGTTTAGATGGGCGATGATCATCACGGTTTCCGCTCCACTGCCCTCTCCCCGAAACTGATGGCCACCTGCATTAAGTTGTGTTCGACCGGCATCAGCTCAGGCTCTGAACCCTTGAATTTATCCTGAGCCTCATCGAACTCCATGACCTTCCGGGCCACACATAGGAGCCGGGCCGCATTGTTCGGCCCCACCATCAAAGGATGATAGGCCACTGATTTCATCCCGTTCTCTTTATAGGCCGGGACCTGAATCACGTGCATGATCATGCACAGGCCGCCCATATTCAATATCTTCGCTGCCTCGCGTTGTATCCGCATCGGCTTCGGCAGGTGACTGGCGTGGTCAGTCCACTCGCTGGAGTAGCCAGCATTGTACGGGGGATCAGCCAGCACTATATCGAATGGGGAACCTTTATAGTTCAACTCATCGTAGGGTGCAATGATGTCCGCGCCGGTTTCGTGCCGGATATCCGTAGTCATCACCCGGTTGTACTCCTCGAAGTCCTGCTTCTCATCCAGGCGCAGCCGGAATGCCTTTACCTCACCACTCCCGGCGAACATCTCCAGAATCCGTTGATGTTCGAGGGGATAGTGAGCATTCAGGTAGGCCATGAACCGACCAGGATAGCGCTGCTTCTGTCCCGTGCTGGGACTCGGCCCTGTAAGGAAGGGGGTGATGTCCAATTCGTTCTCAACCGTGCCAGCAAATAATTTGAGGACGCCGTTCTCCACCCGGCAATGGATGTTCTCCATCATTGCTATTTTACTTCTGGAAAATCAGGCGGCCCTCCAATGGGAGCCACCACTGTATCCGCTGGAACAACGGGGGACCGCATCTCAAACGTAACAGGATTCTTGCAGGCCAGTAATAGTAACAGAATCAGTACCTTCATGTTATTTCCTTTATCTTTTATTGATCTTCATAATAGGAGCTTTAGCCTGTTCCGTCCACTCTTGGGGCAACGGATACAGGATATTTCTCACCTCAGCCGCGCCTCATACTCATACACCGTTGAGCAGGCCTGTACCTTCTCGGGCAAGGGATGCTTCTCGGCCAAGTAGAATTTTGGGTGATCCCCCGGCATTGGCTTTGGCAATGTAATAGTAGGATTCAGGGGCCGCTTGCACCGCTGTACTAGGAGAGCGAAAGCAAGATTAGTGAACTCGGCGGTTGAGTAATGTGTAGTCCTTCTAACCTTCATCGGGGGCCTCCAAACTCTTTCCAAAATAGCCGTATAATTCCTAGCATCGCTATGATTGTGATGAACAGGAAAATAACTTCCAAAATTTCTAATAGCATTTTCATCGCTTCGCCTACAGCGTTTCCCTTATCTTCTTTTTGGTGTTCTCGATTTTTCTGAATCCCCACCCCAGTCCGTTGTGCATTGCTATATCATTTGCCAAGTCTAAGAAGTTTGCGACCTTTGAGAGGTTTTTATCTCTCGCCGTCGAATTAGGTTTCGCCATCACTCGGTCAAGGCTCTCCAGACTAACCGTCACAGCCTTGGATAATTCAAGCAATGCCCTACTATATTCCCGCGCTACTTTATCCATCCCTCCCCCTATGGTCTGCCTTATTTGTCAGGGGGGGGGGACATGATCTGTCACCCCTGTTTTTGCTGAGGTCTTCATTGGCTTTGGCTGCCTTATCGACAGTCTGGATAATAGCTTCTACTTCAGCTGACTCCACGGGTCCCAGCTCTTCTGATTCCCGGATTTCGTCCGGGGGCTGTACTGCTTTCATATTACCTTCACCCTTCTGATCCAGCCGCGCCACCACGGCAGGGTATGTATCTTTAATTCCACATTCCCCGACAACCGATTCGATAGGCCCTTGCTCAACCATAGGATGCTTTTGGGCCTTATCCAGATCGTTAGGACGGCCCGCTGTTCCGTTGGTATGTGGGTTAGCTGGATTCTCGCCCGATGTCCCCAAGCCTTTATTGCCACCCGGATATCACCTACGGTTTTCAGCCTTCGAGAACTGTAGGGACAGACGTTATTGCGGACTGCGCAGTAATCCTTAGCCTCGCCAGTAGTGTAGTAGATGCAACCTGTCGGACCGCAGGGGTCCTCTTTATTTGGGTTAGCCACGATTATTCCCTTCGTTGTAGTATCTGGGGCCAATCCCCCCGAGGATTGTTGGCACTGCAATATTCCCAGATTATCGTATCGAGGCTACCAGGAGTCATCCTTCGCTTATCAGCCTCTTCAATAAATATTTGTTCGATCTTCAAGTACCTTGGATTGGGGGGGGTCTGTTTCGGCACTTCGTATCCCAGGTAAGCCAGCCACTTTAAAATATGGACATCCAAGATCGCATATTGGTCCTGACCGAATGCCCATTTGAGGAAGAACCGGGCTGTCTTGGGGCCGATACCCTTAACCTCCATCAGTTTCTCCAGCTCCCAGCTGAAGACCTCCACTCCGGCAACTTCGATGAAGGCCGGAACGATCCTTTTATAGTTCCCCGTCCCAGCCAAGTGAGCTCTGACGCGCACTTCGTTAAAGCCAATCCGTCTGATATATTGGAAGGGGGGTTCATCATCCGGTCTGAATAATAAAAACTTCTTTATGGCGTTCTCCGCAAATTTGGCACTCTTCCCCGCTACAACTATTGCGTAAAGCAGCATCCACTCAGCCAGCTCTCGGTATACCTCCATCAGGGCGGGTTCCTTCAAGCCCTTGGACTCGGGACCGAGTGCAGCCTTAATATGCTCTATGCGTTTTTGTTCATCCATCGATCCAGCCTTTCTTCTTGGCGGCCTGCTCAGCAAGTTGTATCAATGCCGCCAGAGCCTTGAATCTGCCTTCGACTGCATGTTGTGCTCCCCGCATCTGTTCGATGGATGCAAGGAAAGCTTCTTTCTCCGATAGGAAAAATTCATCTGCTACTACCCCACAGCCCCGGAAGTGGGAGTGACCTGTTGCCTCGTTGCGTCCCTCGAAATACACCCGATAGACAGTATGCCTCATCACCGGAGTGGTGGCTAATATCCTTAGGTCATCCACCTTTCCGGCCAGCCTGAACAGGATCGTGCCCGGCTTCAGTTTTTTCGCCTGCTTCATTGATATCATGCTTCCCTCCAACCTTCTTTTAGGGCGTTCACCTCTGCATGTTTTAACGCTGCTACTACTGCACAGAGGCTGTTTACTGCCTTCTCCTTAGCAGTCCGCAGGGATTTAATTGCTTCATAAAAGGCCTCCCCCTCCGACCAGGAAAAATCGGCGCTAATTATATGCTCCCCCTGACACCCAGCCATACCAGTGGCTTCATTGGTGGCCATGAACATAACGAAACCATCCTGAACCTTCCGCACTGGGGGGGTGGCCTGTATTTCCACTTCCAAATCCCCGACCTGTCGGTACAGGATCGCTTTCGGCTTCATCTCTCTCACCTGCTCTATCGGTATCATGTATTACTCCTAACCTTTTGATAGATTTTAATGGCCCAATAGATCAGGATACTCACCTCAATCATAATCCCGAGCCCAATTAAGATGCCTAATTGCAAATATCCTATCATACTTCACCCCAATCTGTATTAGTTTTCAGGAACTTCACTCGGTCATTGAATACCCGGCCATATTTCTCCCGGCTACGCCAGCGCTTCCAACCGGCATATTTCTGGGCGGCAAATTTCCAGCTCTGCTGCGGGCTATATTTCTTCGACAGGAACCATTGCCGATGATACTCAAACAGGAACATCGCCAGAACCGCCGCATACGCGAAATCGTCTTCCAATAGCATGATCACTGTTTCATCGCACAAATCTGCCAGATCGCCCTGAATGAAGTTTTTCCGCAGCTTTTTGCGGATATGGTTGGCAGTGACCAGTCCCATCCCAAACGGGCCGTAGGAGCGTTCCTCGCCATGATCAGTCTTTGCGCCCAGTGATGACTCCATCCATGCCAGCCCGGCCAGGGTGTGGCCGAGCCGGAGCCGGTGCTGCTGGCCATACTGGATGCACTTCAGGGCGTAGGCTTTCTGGTCATCAGTGGCATAGGTCTCCCACTCCTCTTTCGGAGTAAGTGGCGGTTCAGGCGGCTTTCGCTTTTTGGGCAATAGTAGCTGGGGCATCAGTACGATGGCTGCGCTCCCTATTATGAATTGTTTCCGTTCCAAAATCTCCCCCTCCTTCTCTCTCTTTCGGGCTATACTATATCTTCATCATTTCGAGATTGGCGTAACCAGAATTAATCCGCTGATTGTCATGCAGCAAGGGAATCGGAATGTCCTACCTTCAGGTAGGACTTCTCGTTTCACAGACGGGAACCGGGCGCAGGACGCTCGGAATTACCTCGTCTCCACGATCAGAGACGGAGTTCCTCGCCGCCTCAAGTGCGATGTTAATCGCTGCGTTTACATCCCTTTGATGAACGCTGCCGCAACCGCTGCACTTCCACTCTCGGATCGAGAGCGGTAACGATTGCTGTACTGAACCACATGCCGAGCAGGTCTTGGAGGACGGATAAAACCGCCCCACTTCCAACACCTGCTTGCCAACAACTGCAGCTTTGTACCTCAAAAACATTAGGAATTGACTCCAACCTGAATCGGCTATGTGGAAAGCCAATCTGTGATTAGACATCATTCCCTTGATGTTCAAATCCTCGACTGCAAAGGCTTGGTTCTCGTCTTTGCTCACGAGCATTCTCGATAGCTTGTGATTGAAATCCTTGCGCTG
>SDBT01019441.1_pt1 | contig 10644 bp, 7 predicted proteins | sample 2277101 | NCBI WGS metagenome assembly SDBT01 (sample SAMN10404973, study PRJNA504765) | marine sediment metagenome | isolation source: marine sediment core GS10_PC15, 103 cmbsf | place: Arctic Ocean: Southern Knipovich Ridge | collected 2010
ATGTATAAAAAGCATTTCCAAAAGATAATCGTAAAGGTCTGGTTATACTAAGATATTTGCATTCGAATAAAGTTATGTCAAATGTTGAGACCAGACCCCATTATCTGTTTAATGTGGTAAAAGTCAGCTTTTAAGTAGATATTCTGGTCGGCCAGACAAAACGATTTTCGAACTTTTTGTATGAGTGAGGATACTGAAAAAGTGTATCATAGGTTAGAAGAAATAATCAATATTTGTTAAAAATAAAAAGACAGAATTACTTGAGTTTAGTTAAAGAAGGTAAATGGCGTGTTTTTATACAGAAGGCGACAAAAATAGAATAAAAGAAAAGTAGGGCCTTAGTGTCCTGCTTATTCAATTTTTTATCGCCACTCCAGCTATACTAGATACCCTCCCAGTGCTCATAAGCACATAAGATGAGCCATCTGTAGGGAAACCCTGAAGGGGCGTTACATAGATTTCAAACTGAGGTGCGACGCCGCTCATGCTAGCAACCGCCAGCAGAGTTGCCGTTCCCGGCGTGAGGATAGCTTCGGCGGCAAGTTGATCAGCTGTCAAGCTTGCCTTGGTCGAGGGTAAATCTTGAGACGACGATAGATCTTGACCTGTCTTCTCAATAAGTTTTGGTGGCAAAATTGCAGTTTCTTGTAGCAAACTTACAGGGCTCTTCCCACAGCCAAATAAAAAGAGTGCTACTAGAGCTAAAAAAACCAAAATTACAGCAATTTTAGTTTTTACTAGTTTTTACCTCCTTTGCAAAATTTTTCTAAACTTTACTTTTCAATAAACTTGAAAGTGTAAAGTACCTGATTAAAAAGCTCTATATATCTATTATCTGTTATAGATACAATTTTTTCATTTTCCTCAAATGGTAAATTAATGCCTATTCCATAAATATATTCCCCCTCCTTTTTTGTTAAGTACTCAGTATAAGATAAATATCCATTCCAAACTTGACCTACTTTATAAATATTGAAATTTTCTTTCTCTTGTTCAATATAAGACATAATGCCTTTTTCGTTACTATAAGCCTTCTCCAACACCTCTTTAATGCCTCCCCTATTCTCAACTTTTGATAAATCTTTTTGATAATCCATAGATAGCCATTCCTTTATTGATACTTCAAAGGGCCTGTTATAGATTTCAAGCCAAAATATGATACTGTGAAAATCTGCAAAATTTGGCCCGAATCCTCGTGTGGTAACAATATTAATTATGTCTAGGCTAGGATAATGAAGAGAGGGACCTGTAAGATTTGTCGTTAAAAACCACCCTTTGGGTGGGTATTTTATTTCAAATCCATATTCTTCATTCCTATAAGTTTTCCAGTCAACTGTTTCATCTTGGGTAATTTCTTCGGGCTCTTCTTCAAATACTGATCTACCATTATTTACATACTCCAACAAATTTACAACCAAAAATACAGCAATCGCTATAATACAAACTCCAATAACATATTTTAAAATTTTACTTTGAACCATTTACATCATTTACCTAACTTAGTCTATTTATCCAACCTTTATTATCACCACAACACATAAATATTTAAAATCCAAGTTATGTTATTACCTCTCATAAAAAAGCCCAACCTTCTTAGCTTCGATAATTGTCATAATCAGCGCTTCGTGGTAAACAACGACTTGCACTACAGAAGGCGACAAAAATAGAATAAAAGAAAAGAAGAAACTTAGTGCCCTGCTTATTCAATTTTTACTAGCACTATTTCTCATCAATTACTATGGCTTCTCGATCACCCTTATTGTAGCTTCTGTTGATCTAACTATACATGGCCGGTCTGGAACATCGCTTATTGGAACATTCTTAGCTAAAACAATGGTTTCACCGTTAGCTATAACTTCAAGACTATAAGTATCAGTGGGGAGAGCACCTGGCTCTGGAACTACCTTTATCAAATAATTTCCTATTTTCTTTTCGGGAACAATTATCGTGTCATCAAACTCGCCATCTCCATCTATGTCACACACATAGTAATAGAAAGCACCGGGGATTTCATAAATATCTTTAGTAATTGTAAATCCCTTCGGGTCTGTGATAATCAAGTCTATATGAGGGCCACCGTGGAACTCAATATCTACCCTCGGTACCGTAAGTCTACGAAAACCAACAAAGCCTTCTAGGGCCATTAGATCTTCTTTCCTAGACCATATAATGCCAACACTGGGACTAGAGGCATTCACTACATCGTAGGAACTTCCGTCTGAACCTACATACATGGCTACATGCTCCTTATACCCATCGTTATTGTAATCAAAGAATAACAAATCACCAGGTTTTAGATTCTTCTCAGTTATACTTTCTTCAAAGTTATATCGATATTGCCCGTCAGCACCTTCATATCGCACTGGATTATCTTTGCCTAAGTACTCTATAGCTCCATATGCCTTGTTATATGACCAAAAACTAAGTCCTGAGCAATCAAGGCCCTTACCGTATCCTATCTTTGTTATCTCTTCATCTTCATCCCAATAGTAGTAGTGATATTTTTCCATTTTGATTTGCTCCGGTTCGAGAAATGCTTTGTAGTCGATGGACCACCCTTTTCCTCCCCATAAATAATCGGCGCCCACAATCTTTTTAGCAAGCCCTGCTGCAGAAAGCGTTTCTTCAGATGGCTTGTAATCTTTAGAAGCTTCACCAGATATTTGATTGTAATTTACTCTAACAGTCAAAATACCATCAGTTATACCAGTATTATCTGTAAAAGCAATAATGTACTGTTGTTGAACTCGCTGAGTGATTTCTACATATATATGTTCTAAATCAGTACTAGTGGGAGCATAGAAATATTCTCCCCCTGTTTCTTCAGCAATTTCTTGTAAATCTGCCTCACTCGTTGTATAACTCCTTACAACTTTTTCTCTAGTGAAATTATAACCTGCTAACCCAATAGTATATACTGTTACATTAAGGCTTTGAGCATGGGTAATAAGTAGGCTATTGTCAGGAGGATCTCCCCCACCATGAATGGAAGAACTCCAATTTTCACCTCCATCAGTAAGGGCAATCACTGCTTTACGGGGATTTGCTTCTGTTGCTGTATCATCAAGACCTTGCCAAATTCCATCATATAAAGCAGTCCATCCATGCACACTGATACCTTCAATGGCGGTAATTAAAGCTTGTTTATTATTAGTAAAAGATTGTTCAATTGTAGCATTATCACCAAAACTAATAATTTCTGCTCGATCATTTATCCCCATCAAATTTACAAAAGTTATAGCTGCTTCTTTTGCATCTATTAATGGTTGATCATCGCCATATTCTCCTTCCATACTCCCACTTCTATCAATCACTAGGGAAGTAGAGGCTGGGTAGCTAGTTGTTCCTGGGGCTTGAGTTACGGACAAAGTATCTATTTTATTTCCATTTATTTCTATTATAAAACTATCAGATTTTACTCCAACCATCGGTGTGTTATTAATTGGATCAAGTATTTGAACATAAATTTTTACTTTTGGGTACTCAGAATAATCTATCTGATTTATAACAATATCCCAATAACCCGCATCTTCACTTGGCAGACTAACCGCACCATATGTTCCAACAGGAACAGTTGTATCTGGTTCAACCATTACTTGAGTGGTAAGACTATTATAGCCAGAATTAATAGGTGGTTCTATAATAAGACTTACTAACCCTGTTATTACATCTTCAAGCAAAAAATATCCATTAATATTTGTAAAAACAAATTCATAAGAATTTTCCACACTAACCCTTGCTCCGGGCAATGGTTTGTACCCAGTAGGTGCCTGTTTACTGTCTCTAATTATTATTGCACCTTTATTAACTGTATCGGGAACATAAACATATCCTTCTATACTGCCATATTGCCGAAATAAAGAACACCCATTTAATAGTAAGAGTAATAATACTCCTAAAATCATAATAGAAATTACAATTAATTTAAAATTATTTTTCTTTATCACTTTTATTCACCTCACCACTTCCACAATATCAGTCTGCTGTATAGGTATATTTCTAAATTTGGTAGTAACCAAGGCAATGGAGAGTTTATCTTTAACTGTCCTTATCCTCGCCTGAGCTATTAAGTCAATCTCCCTATCCAAAACTTTATTAGTCTTGGGATCAAGTATTACTTCTCCTTCTCGATAGATTCTTATTTCGTCCCCTACCTTTATACCGGAGTTTGTTCCCAGATTGATATAAACTTGGGTTATTCCTCCGGAGGAAGTAGAGACTACCTTTACTACATATCCTTCCAGGGGTGCTGAATTTATGGCTATATTTTTTTGGTCTATTTTAGTGGCAAAATCTAGGGCTACTTTATCACAGATTAATTGGACCGCTGAGAAGATATCTACTGCTTCCTGATGAGAGAATCCTATACCACCGGGAATAGGAATGGGCAATACACCAGAGACAGCAGATTTGGAAGCCTTCTCTTCCTGAATGGTAGAATAGAGGATTTCACCGGTAGTAACATCTATGATACGAATAGTCATGACTACTCTGACCGAAGATTTTTTAACATTTAAAGGGCCAATTTTTATTCCTACCCCTGTTGCAAAAGAAATATTCGTCAGACTACCTGTAAGAATGACATCTACTCCGATCATCTTTCCCAGTTTTACAGCGGTAGTCTGGTCTACCAGACCGGAGAAGTTTTGGAAGTTCTGTTCTTGTAAGAGGAGATCGAGTTTGTCTCTTTCAAATACACGAAAATGTTTGGTTCCAAGGAGAGCATTTATCATTAGTTCAGTGGCACCTAAAGATAAAGGAGAACCACTCCTCCAGACATAACCAGGAGCAGTAGAGGTAATCCCCACTACAGCTATGCGGGGTAGTTCCTGGGAGTAACTTAGATTGGAAACAAGTAAGATTAAACTAACTATCATAATAATTAAAACTATATATTTTCGATTTATCATTCTATCACCTCATTTTTCTATTATTCTAATTCATTCTATCTATATATTTACTTCTATAGAGACAGGTTAATCACCAGAAGGAGTAATTTCTATATTTACATTAAGATCGGAACTATCAGCTGGAGGGATAGTTTTATTTAGCTTAGCATTTATTTTTAAAGCAGAATTTACTGAGATTTTCTTTATCCAGGGATCATACCCCCCCCAAACTGATAATTAGTTCTAATATTTTCCCTTCTTCTAAAGATAGTTCACAGGGAGTATTGCCGTAAAATATCCCACTGATTTCCACATCTGCACCGATCGGTTCTGAATTTACTGGTACTAATATTACTTTCGGGGCTTTAGTGACCTCTGGAGTTGTAGCTATTACCCTTTACCTTAGACTATTAATCGATTTTAATATTGCCTGTTTCATCAGATTTTGATAGATGCTATAGGTCTGTCCTGAGATACTGGTGTTTTGGGTACTAATAGGAAGTTCTTGAGCTGCTACATCCTGATCGATAAAAAATATAGTACCTCGTTCTGCGTCAACTATTCTTAATCCGATAGTAACAGAAATTGCGGTCCTCTTGGTAGTAATACCATAACCTTTAAACTCAGTAATCCTTTTAGTAATATCAATGACATTCCCAGTAGCTAAATATCTTGCTCCTAACATCTTTCCCAATTGGATAGCATAGGAAGGATCCACTAAGCCAGAAGCACTATTAAAACCTAATTCTTCCACCGATTTTTGTACAGTAAGCCGATCAAGTAGAGTAAACATTCCCGATTTAGACAAAGTACTTTCCAAAAATTGTAATCCCATATTCTCCAGGTCAGTTACTTTTACATTGGAGTGATTCTCAAAAGACACTACTGCTAAAGTGGGTAAATAATATTCTGTAGCAGAGGCGATAGCCGGGATAAAAAGAATGCAAATTAAGGTTAATAAGATTAGATACTTTTTCATTTTACTTTCCTCCTTTAATTTATTAAATTAAATACATTTCCCCTAATTTTTTATAATCTAATACTTCCTAAAATTTAATCTTTTTTATTAATTCTGTTAATCACGCAAAAAAGCCGGTAGTCTGGCTGTCATAATATCGTACAAGATTACTTCGCTTACTTTTGGCTGGCTGGTAACTACAATATTTTTGACCCATAACTTTGTGCCCTACCCTTTCGGGATAGTTTACCTTTTTCAGCTTTTAGTAAATTTTGTTTATTATTTCTACATAAATAGAAAGGACAGAACAAAAAAATAATTATCTTACTTTCTCACTCTGTCCTTTTACCTGAAAGATTCTTCCTAAAGCATTAGGAAATAATTCTTTTTAGCAAACTCTGTAAGGGTTTTCCTAAAAATCAGGAATTGCCCCGTCTGTGCTTTTTATGATAAAGCTGGCCAGAGTTCTGTCCGGTAACAGTTCTTTTTGCCTGAAAGTTTCAATACTTTTGGTATCTTGCCTCTTCGGCTCCTTTTCTTTTATGATGGAAAGAAAAGATCTCTCCTGTTACCTTCATACAGGTTACGATATTAAGTTTATTTAAATTTTATGTTATTTAAAAATGTGAATATCAATTTGACATACTACTATTTGTTTAATACAACACTTGCTTACGAAAATCCTTCTTTTTTTCAAAAATAATTAATAGAAATAAAAAAGCCCTTCAGCAAAAGGCCTGAAAGGCTTTGTTTATAAGGATTTGGTGGAGGCTAGTAGACGAGTTTCGCAACTTTTGTATAAGTGATGAAACTGAAAAGGTGTATCGGAAGTTAGAAGAGATAATCAATGCTTGATATTATTATTGATTATTAAATCCCTTACACAATGTTAAAAAAAGTTACCGAATTATTGACTTGGCATAACCGTCCCTTAACACACTTCATTTTTGCCGTGAAATTATGGTTTAACATAAAAAATATATTCATTTGATTTCTGCCCATCAGGATTTGTTATCCAGACTTTCCAATTTCCGGAATCTGTAAGACCAACATATACTTCTATCCTCGCTGAATTAATAAAATAAGTCCTGTCATCAGGAATAGGATATACACTTGAACTTATTTGGAGAGTAACTTGAGCATTACTGGCAAAATTATTTCCCAGAATATCAATATATTGCCTTGATGGATTAGCAGTTGGTTGAGAAGGGTCAACTCCTGTCACTTGGGGTGTTAATTGCGTATAAGTTACCGTAAACGACCTTGATGCCGTTGCACCAGTGGTGTCCCTCAACGTTACAGTCCAGTAAGCCGTTCCAGACCAGGTAGGATTTGTTTCTACTACTCCAGGCTTTAGGGTCATGGAATTATCGGAGTTAACCGTCACCTTATTATTCCAATCTGTATCACCCTTGTACCAAGTTGCACTGCCACTTGCCGCTCCACTCCAGCTAAAGCTTACCCGGTTGACGTTGTTGAAATTGCTGCCGCTAGCTTTAAGCGTTGCCTGATATGGCGCAGTGCTCGTCGGTATTTGAGAAGGTGTTAAATCGGTAAAGCTGAGGGAAGGTGTGATAACCGTAGATGTTGTAAAGAGTTGATCTTCCCCAAAAGTCGTTCCACCAACACTATTGGTAGCAACTATCCTAAAATGGTAGGCGGTATTTGGCGAAAGTCCAGTCAGATTAGATGAAATACTAATATTATTTGTTCCACTACCTAAAACTTGGGAATCGGATAGATTTCCATAGGATGTGTTAGTTCCCCATTGGAAAAATGCTCCTGTTGTTACACCATTGGGGTTGACTGTACCATTCAATGTAGCAGAATTAAAAGTAATATTAGTGGCTGCATAAGTTGTGGCTGTTGGAAGAGTAGTATCAGGTATAGTTTCAGCACAATCTTCATTGGAATATGATGAGTTACCAGCTCCATTATATGCTTTTACTCTATAACAATAGGTTGTGTTAGCAGCTAACCCAGTATCTTCATAATAGACGCCAGATCCTGTACTTGCGGTAGCCCCAATAGTAAAGATTTGGGTGAATATTCCTGTTATTCCTGTCTTTCGCTCAATTTTAAAACCTATTTCATTATTAGAGTTATCTTGCCAGACAAGGGCAATATTATTTTGAGATAAAGTAGTAGCAGAAAGCTCACTGGGAGCAAGTGGGGAAGTAATATCCTGGGAACCTGTTGTAAAATCCCAGACAGGCCCAGAAGTTTTAGCTCCATGATTATCTTTACCAACTATCTTCCAAAAATAATGTGTATTATAATTTAAAGTTCCTAAATCATAAATTGTACTAGTTTGATTAGTAGATACGAGCACATCTGGAGTAGAATCATTTGCTTCAAAATAAACATTATAAGTTACAGTATCTTCGGAATTAGGGTCTCCTCCCATCCAATCTAAATTCGTATTTATAGAAATACTCGTTGAACCACTTGTAGGAGATGGATTATTTGGTATAGAGGGTGGTTGATTAGTTGGAGTAATATTACTAACTGAAAAAGTAGCAGATATTAGATGGGCTTGGCTTACATTAGTAAAGGTGTATGAACTTACCGCTCCTACTGAACTTCCATCTACTAAGACATCAGCTATCTGATAACCAGCATCAGGGCTAATGATAAATGACTTATCTGAACCTTGATCTATGATTATATTTCCGGAGGGACTTATAGATCCATTGGGGCCAGCAGAAGTAGTGATAGTAGTGATAGTAAGAGTAGTATAAGCAACTAAAATATCTACTGATTTACTATCACTTTCTTTCCCATCACTTACTTCACAACTAACCGTATACTTCTCCCAGGTAGATGGAGCTCTCCAGATTATGGTTGAACCTGTAATACTTCCTTCAAAACTTCCCCCACTTTTAGTCCAAGTGTAAGTAAGGGTATCTCCAACATCCGTGTCATAGGCAATACAGTGTATACTAGTAGTCTGGTTAATACCGATACTGGAAGGAATAGCAATAAGGTCATCTATTATCGGGGGGTAATTAGTAAAAAATACCTGATCTACAGCATAATCTAGAACACCTACTATAGCAGATACGCAACCCAATGGATCTGTAGCACCAAAAATAAAACATGAAGCGGTGCTTCCCCCCACTATAATTAAATTATCAGTATCATTCGGAGTAATAGCAGCAATTGTTGAAAGACTCGCTCTACCACAAGCCCACTCAACAGCTGGAGTAAGAGCAAAAACTCCTCCAGTGTAATACGTAAGACCAAGAGTAGCCACACAGCCACCTACACTAAGAGCAACACCTCCCCATTTTAATACATCTGCTTCATTTTTCACACTCCATCTTTGTTTTAAATAAAAAGAATTATACAATTGTTTTAATTCTACTAGATCTGCGGGATCTATATTTATTGTAGTAGGTTCCTGAATAAGATTTCCATTAGAATCATATATAGAAACATCTACAGTAGAATTTGTATAATTCTCAAAAATTACTGTATTACCTTCGGAATCTATTAAATAAGTTGGAAGGCCATCTATTCCTGCATCAATACCAAACGAATCTCCTTGTTCTGAAACGTAAACCACCCCCGTTATACCTGTGGGATCTCCCTCGATGTCTTTTTCTCCAAGAATGGCCATTGCATCTTCATTTTCTTTCCCGGTTACAAAAATTATGTTACTTTCTGGATCGGTAACTTGGACTAAAACAAATTCTTCACTAAAAGAACCCTCAGGTTCTAGACTAATAGGGGGGATTGTTGGGACCCCTCGCAGCCAACGATCGTAATTATAAAGCTTAATATAAGAAATAAACAGACCACTTTTTTCCACATAACCAACACCTCTTTTAGTTTTATTATGAATAATGCAGAAATAATAACAACAACTGTCAGAATATTATTAACATTTTTTGCATATTTATCTATTTCATCTTAACTTATGAATAATATTATAATTAATAGCACAAATATTTTTTTCAAATCATTCTGTCCTCTGGTTTTGAGTTAGACACACCATATTCATTAAAATGTGGTGTGTTCCTTTTCTATTTGATATTAATCAAATAAAAAAGCTTGTAGTTTGGCAGTCCTAACATCGTATGATATTGCTTCACCTACTTTCAGTGTTCGCAATGACCATGTTTTAGGCCCACAACTTTGCGCCCTACCGTTTCGGGATAGTTTACCCTTATCAGTTATTAAGTACATGAATATATTATTTTTTTAAATAAAAAAAGACAGCATAAAAAAATAAGGATATTATTTTCTTACTCTGTCTTTTTACCTGAAAGATTCTTCCTAAGAAATTAGGAGATAGTTCTTTTAGTAAACTCTGTAAGGGTATTCCCAAAGATTAGGAATTGCCCCTTCGGTGCTTCTTTGTATAAAGCTCTCCAGAGTTCTGTCCAGTAACAGTCCTTTTGCCTGAAAGTTTCAATACTTTTGGTATCTTGCCTCTTCGGCTCCTTTTCTTAAATAAAAGAAAAGGTCTCTCCTGTTACCTTCATACAGGTTACAATATTAAATCTATAAATTTATAGAATATAAAATACTTATTTTATGTGAAATATTCCACTTTATATATATCAAGTATACGACATAAGTTTTAAAAATCCTTCTTTTTCTTAAAAATAATTTATAAAAACAAAAAAGCCTTCAGCAAAAGCCAAAGGGCTAATACTTATCTATAAATGGTCGGGGCGAGAGGACTTGAACCTCCGACCCCCTGAACCCCATTCAGGTGCGCTTCCAAACTGCGCTACGCCCCGACATTTTACATTATACTAAATGATTTTATTTATAGCAATAAAGTTT
>SDBT01019442.1_pt1 | contig 10643 bp, 9 predicted proteins | sample 2277101 | NCBI WGS metagenome assembly SDBT01 (sample SAMN10404973, study PRJNA504765) | marine sediment metagenome | isolation source: marine sediment core GS10_PC15, 103 cmbsf | place: Arctic Ocean: Southern Knipovich Ridge | collected 2010
CAATTGGATATCTGGATCCGGTCGTTGATGCTCTCACTCACATCGAGGGATCGCCTGTATAAATCAAGTGCCTCCCTGTGGTTGTTGCATTTATTCTGAACCACACCTAAATTTGACAGGCAAAGCGCAATATTCTTTGGGCTGTTTTCCCTTTCAGCGATCGCCAGAGCCAATTGAAAATATTCCAGTGACCGTTCATAGCTTCCAAGGTAAACAAACACATTTCCCATGTTAATATAGGCCTTTGCAATATCCATGGCATCTTTCTCCATATCCAGGTATTGTACCGATTCATCATACACTGAGAGTGCCTCTACATAGTTTCCCCTGTTCTTGTAAATAATACCCATGTTGTTCAGGCATCGACTGATCCCTTTCACCATATTGTGTCTTCTGTAGAAATCAAGCGCACTGTTATAATGATTCATCGCCTGGGTATATTCTGCCATGAACAGGTAAACGTTCCCTTTATCCTTCAGGGTTTCAAAATAGCCTATATCATCGTCTGCCTCGGAGTAATAAGCAAGTGCCCTGTCGTAATTCAATATGGCCAACCTGTAAGATCCATGGTATGAATGCATCTCTCCCAGAATTTCATAGTATCGTCCCATTCCCTTCGCATCATCAATCCTCATGGCAATGATTTTCCCGTTTTCAAGGTATTCCAGGGCGGTGATCGTATCGGTTGCTTTGAATTCCGAAGCGATATCGAACATGATCCGGCTGCGGATGGAATCATGGACCTGCTCACTAAGCCGGGTCATAAGGCTATCGACCTTGTACATATTCTGTCCATAATCCGGAAATACCTGGAAACAAAGAAGAAAAAAGAAAAGAATGCGGGGTTTTAACATACCAGGCCATTTAATGCGGGTTAAAAATAAGAATTTTTAATCTTTGCAGTAGAATTTCAAATTTTCGTGTTATGGCCAGAAAAATTTCAATTCCTCATACTTATGTGATCGTCTTTTCTTTTATCGTAGCAGCAGCAGTGCTAACCTGGATCCTGCCGGGAGGAGAATTTGAGCGGGAAACGGTTGATGTAAACGGAACATCCAGGGAGATTATTATCCAGGATTCATTCCATGCGGCTGATAAGTCTCCACAAACATGGCAGATCTTCAGTGCAATGTTTGATGGTTTTGCAGGGAAGGCAGACATCATTGTGTTTATTCTCATTATTGGTGGAGCATTCTGGATAATGAATGACAGCAGGGCCATCGATGTGGGCATCCAATCCTTCCTGATCCGGGTAAGAAAGCTTGAAAGACTCCGGCTGTTCAGGTGGCTTGGTGTGGATAACTTAATTATCGCCTTGATCATGCTTGTGTTCAGTGCATTCGGAGCAACATTCGGAATGAGTGAAGAAACCATCGCCTTTATTATCATTTTTGTACCGCTGGCCATTTCCATGGGTTACGATTCCATAGTGGGGATCAGTATGTGTTTTGTGGGGGCGGGATTGGGTTTTGCGGGAGCCCTGCTGAACCCCTTTACCATCGGTATTGCCCAGGGATTATCCAACCTCCCGCTTTTTTCGGGCATTGAGTACAGGTTGTTCGTCTGGCTGGTGATCAATACCATTGGTATCACCTGGGTGCTTCGGTATGCGGCAAGGTCATTGATTCAATGTTGTACCAGGTAGCACAGTCCATGCAGGAGTTCGGAAAACTCGCTTCGGTGAGCATGATGTACCTGATCCAGACCATGATTAACATTGTGATCCCCAGTGGTTCTGCCAAAGCAGCCCTGACCATGCCCATCATGTCCCAATTTTCAGACCTGATAGGTGTATCCAGGCAGGCAACAGTTATGGCATTTCAACTGGGTGATGGATTCACCAACATGATCACCCCAACCTCGCCGGTGTTGATCGGGGTACTGGGTGTGGCAAAAATCCCATACGAGAAATGGCTGAAATGGGTCGTACCGTTTATGATCATATTGATCGTCACCGGGTGGCTATTGTTAATCCCTACCGTTACAATGAACCTGAATGGTTTCTGACCACTATCTGAAAGAGACTCCAACACCAACAGAATGTGTTGTGTAGAGGGTATGGGTAAAGTCATAATGTAAGGTAAACACGCCCAGTTTGATGCGGGCACCCAGGTTTAGCCTCAGATTATTGAAATTCTCATACTCAATCTCGATGGGATCCTCTACTATTTCATATGTGGTCTTACCCAGATCTGCGCCCTCAGTAACAACGGAATGGATAGGGAAATGACCCTCCACAAGCATTTCAACAAGTGAACTGGCATAACCTATACCCTGGTAAAACGTGATCACAGGCAGGGTCTGGGAAGCAATCAGGTTTACCGTCCATCCTTCTATTTTCTGCACAACAAACTGGTCATCCCAGTTAAAATCCGGATTCGGATCCACCTCTACTGTGGACTGGGGCTCAACCACCACATGGGCCGATGAAGTAACTTTCGTGTAACCACCCTGGATACTGATATCCAGAATCTTCACCTTGTTAATAAAAGGAAGCCATTGGGAAATAGAATGTTTTCCGCCTACACCCCACAAACCGATCTCCCCATAATCACCGAGATGCATCATGGGTATAAAACGTGCTGAAACATCTGTTCCAAAAGGCAATCCAACTGTGAGCTGACCCATGGGCAATGGAAAGAAGTCCACTCCTGTCCCATTGGGCACCGTAAAACTTGCATATTCTTTTTCCTTTTCAACGCCATCCACCGGATCGAAATACGAACCGGTATACGAAAGTTCGGGTCGCACCTCCTGTTCCCCTGCTATGGTGGGGGCCCGGCTCGTATTGCTCAGATCAACATCACCATGAAGATCCAACTGTGATATGTCATAGCTAAGTGCAGACCCGGGTGCTGTGGCCCAACTCACTGTGGCTGTTATATCCAGTCCTCCCAGTTGATGAGGTCTGGCTGTATTGTACCATCCTGCATTCAGGTCGGATCCAATAATATTTGCAAAGGGTTTGAGATATTCCTGCAGGATCTTCTCCGCATCATCAACGCCTCCATAAATGAAATCCAGCGTAAGCAGTTGTCCGCTTACAGGAAGCAGCAGTCCCAGCTGCATGGTACATAATAGCAATCCTGCTCTTCTAAACCAACGTTTCATAATTCTTCCTCCTTGATTTTCTGATGCTAAATTAAAAAAAAACTAAATTTGCCGTAATGGTATCAGGTATTCAGTTTCCCAACCAGCCCCTGGCTGATCGCATGCGTCCCGGAACGCTTGATGACTTCATCGGCCAGGAGCACCTTGTGGGCCCCAACGCGGTTATACGCAAAATGGTGCTGTCAGGTTCCCTTAGTTCATTTATTTTATGGGGACCCCCCGGAGTTGGCAAAACAACGCTGGCCAAAATCATCTCACAACAACTTGATCGTCCGTTCTATAGCCTCAGTGCCGTTCAGTCGGGTGTGAAGGACGTGAGGGAGAGCATTGAAAAGGCCAGAAAATTGCAATTTTTCGATAAACCCAATCCAGTGATGTTTATTGATGAGATCCACCGATTCAGTAAATCACAGCAGGATTCGCTGCTGGGTGCAGTGGAACAGGGTGTTATAACGCTCATCGGTGCCACGACTGAGAATCCATCATTCGAGGTTATTTCTCCACTGCTTTCCCGTTGTCAGGTCTACACCTTGAATACACTTTCAAAAGAGAGCCTGATAGAGCTGCTGGGGCGGGCTATGAAAAAAGATGCATACCTTAAAAAACTTAACATTAAAATAAGCGAAAACGAAGCCATGCTTCAGTATTCCGGTGGTGACGCACGTAAACTGCTAAATACACTGGAGGTTGTTGTGAAGTCAGAGAGTTCTGATCCGGACTTCAACCTGGAAAGCGAAATAACCATTACCAATGAAATGGTGAAAGAGCGTCTCCAGGAGAATATGGCCCTTTATGATAAAAACGGGGAGATGCATTATGACATCATTTCTGCATTTATCAAGTCCATTAGAGGAAGTGATCCGGATGCGGCGGTATACTGGCTTGCCAGGATGCTGGAAGGTGGTGAAGAGATTAAATTCATTGCCCGCCGACTGGTTATCCTTGCTTCAGAAGACATTGGTCTGGCTAATCCCAACGCCCTTTTGATGGCCACCAACTGTTTCCAGGCTGTACATATGATTGGAATGCCGGAGGCAAGGATTATTTTATCGGAGACAGCCATTTACCTGGCAGCTTCGCCCAAAAGCAATTCAGCCTATGCCGCCATCGACCTGGCGCAAAAAATGGTACGGGATACAGGCAACCTTTCAGTGCCGCTTCATTTAAGGAATGCCCCCACATCCCTGATGAAGGAACTGGGGTATGGCGAGAATTATAAATATGCCCACAATTACCAGGATCATTTTATACAGGAACAGTATCTTCCTGAAGAGCTTAAAAATCAACAATTTTATACTCCCGGTGTAAACCCGAGAGAAGACGAAATGCGTAAACGGCTTGGTCAGCTCTGGAAAAATTTCAAACAAACGTGAAAAAATTTAATCACATGGAACCATATGGAAAAAGGGAATAAGTTAAAACCGGGATCGGTCATTCCCTCTCTTAAACACACAGCTGGCAACGGCTTTCTTTTAATCGCCGGTCCCTGTGTTGTTGAAGGCAGGGATATGGCCATGAAGATTGCCGAATATATCCATGACCTGAGCAACAGATACAAGATCCCATATGTTTTCAAAGCCTCTTATCGAAAAGCGAACCGCTCGCGCCTCGATTCCTTTACCGGTATCGGTGATGAACCGGCATTGAAAATACTGGAAGAGGTCAGCAGCCAGTTTTCCGTTCCAGTAATAACCGATGTACACACACCCGGGGAAGCTGAGTTGGCGGCAAATTATGTGGATGTTTTACAGATACCAGCCTTTTTATGCCGGCAGACCGACCTGCTGGTTGCATGTGCTGAGACCGGGAAAACCGTTTCCATTAAAAAAGGACAGTTCCTGTCTCCCGGAGCAATGAAATTTGCAGTAGACAAGGTAGTCGAATCGGGAAATAATAAGGTGATGATCACAGAGCGGGGCACTACCTTCGGATACCAGGACCTGGTGGTGGATTTCAGGGGAATACCCGAGATGCAGCAGTTTGGATATCCGGTGATACTGGATGTGACCCATTCCCTACAGTTGCCCAACCAGCGTAACGGTATTACCGGAGGAACCCCGGGACTCATTGAAAAAATGGCAAAAGCCGGGATCGCTATGGGAGTTGATGGCATTTTCCTGGAAACTCATCCTGATCCAACGGTTGCTAAATCTGACGGATCCAACATGCTTCGGCTGGACCTGCTCGACGGACTCTTAAAGAATCTGATCCAGCTCAGGGAATTGATAATTAATATGTAATTTTGAGAGAATCCTGAAACCCTTCATCGATGCGTACACTGCTATATTCCATCTCCATTCTGATACTTACTCTTCCATCCATTGCTGCACAGGACCTTGAGGATATCCTTCAAGCCCATTATAAGGCTGCTTCACAGGAGAAAATGCAAAAAGTGGAAACCATCATAACCACCGGAAAGAACATCTATTCAATGGCTGGAATAGAGTCTTCATTCACCGTGTTCCAGTCAAGGCCCAACAAGATCAGGATCCAGGGTGATTTCCAGGGTTCAGAGGTAATTCAGACCTACAATGGAAAAACCGGATGGATGTATGCGCCGATGATGGGGATTCCTGAACCAAAGGAGATGTTAGGCGAAGAGCTGGAAACAGTGGTGAGTCAGACTGAATTTGAGAGTCCGCTCTGGAACTATGAAGAGAAAGGGAATACCCTGGAGCTTGTTGGTGAATCGAGTGACGGAACAGCGGATCAAATACAACTAACCACCGGTAATGGTGATATTCGCCATTTATTCATTGACAGGAAGAGCCACCTGATCACTTCGTTCAAAACCTACCAGGTTATGGGTGGATCTGAAACTGAGATTGAGGTTATCATCAGTGGTTATAAAGGAATTAAAGGGATTCCGGTGGCACATCACGTGATCACAAAGATGAATGGTCAGGTTGTAACCACCATCCAGATAGAGAAAGTGGAATTCAACAAAAAAATCGATCAGTCACTCTTTGAGAAACCAGTGGTACAATAAATAAACGGGGTCTCCCCCGTTTATTAAAAACAGCAATTGTATAAGCCAGGTTCTGTATCCTGTTTGCACAGGATTCCTATCATTTTTCTGAGCGGCCTACCCCCCGGCAGAAGCGGGTAGCTTTTATTACACCGGTATACATGGCCTTTCAGCCCGCAGGACAAACAGCTGTAACGATCGCCCGTTACACTGGTAGGCTCTTACCCCACCTTCTCACCCTTACCCCGGAACCGGGGCGGTTTTTTTCTTCTTTGCTACCATGCCTTCACAGGCATCTGTTTTTCAACAGTGCGGTACCCTGAGCTGCCCGGACTTTCCTCTGTGGATCATTTATACCCACAGCGATAGGACCAACTGCTGCAAATCTTCAAAGATCCTTACAAAAATAGCTATTTTTGCGGACAATGATCGATATGGAAAAGTACCGGTACATGCTGCCGGAAAAATATATAGCCAAATATCCTTTACCCAATCGGGACCGGTCCAGGTTACTCCGGTACAAATCAGGGAAAATCACACACCACACATTCGGAGAACTCCCCGGGATAATCCCGGATGGCTCATGGCTTGTATTCAACAACACCCGGGTGATCCAGGCCAGGCTGGAGTTCAGAAAACCCACCGGCGCCAGGATTGAGATCTTTTGCCTGGAACCTGTTGATCCGGTTGATTACCAGCAATCATTTGAGTCGATGCGGTCATGTAGCTGGAAGTGCCTGGTTGGAAATGCTAAAAAATGGAAAGAGGGTTCAGTTTATCTGAAAACAATGATCGACAATCTGGATGTAACATTGGGTGCAACGATAACAGGACAATCCAGGGGCAGTTACACCATTGAGTTCATTTGGGACAGCAGCAGGTTCACTTTTGGGGAGATCATTGAAAATGCTGGCAGCACCCCCATTCCTCCCTATCTGAACAGGGCTGCAGAACAGATGGACAAGGAACGCTACCAGACCATATACTGTCGCACATCGGGTTCTGTGGCGGCACCAACTGCCGGGTTGCACTTTACAGAGAGGATGATGTCACAGTTTGGTGAAAAGGGGATCCATACCGATGAACTTACCCTGCATGTGGGAGCAGGAACATTTGTTCCTGTGAAGGAAAGCGATGCGAGGCAGCATGCAATGCATGAGGAGAAAGTATCAGTTTCTCTGGATTTTCTGGTTCAATGGCTGGTGAATCCGGATGGTTTAATAGCCATAGGAACGACCACCACCCGCAGCCTGGAATCCCTTTACTGGCTTGGAGCAAAGATTCTCTCAGGGCAAAAACCGGGACCGGATGCAATCAGCATGTTGCAATGGGAAAACGAACATCTGCCTCAGCATATTACCCTGACCGAGAGCCTGGAAGCGCTCCTTGAGTATTGCAGGAACAACGATCTTGATTATCTGAACTTCTCCACACAATTAATGATTGTTCCAGGATATACATTCAGAACCATCAGTGGACTCGTAACAAATTTCCACCTGCCGGGAAGCACTCTGCTGCTGCTGATTGCTGCGTTTATCGGGGAAGATTGGAGGAAAGTGTATGAGGATGCTGTAAAGAGTCAGTACCGGTTCCTCAGCTATGGAGATAGTTCCCTGCTGCTTCCCTGAGAAGGGAGGCAAATCCTTCGATATCCTCCTGTGTCGTATCAAAAGAGCACATCCATCGCACTTCTGAGGTATCTTCATCCCAGACATAGAAAAAATAGTGCTTTTGCAATTCAGGTACAATTGATTTCGGAATCCGGGCAAATACTGCATTGGATTCAACTTTTCTGGTAATCTCCACCCCCGGTATATCGCAAACTGCTTTTAAAAGTTTTTTTGCCATGTTGTTGGCATGAAGGGCATTTTGTTTCCAGAGATCTCCTTCCAGGAATGCCTCAAATTGCGCCGCAATGTACCGCATTTTGGAGGCAAGCTGCATGCCCTGCTTTCTCCTGTACTTGAAATCCCCGCTCAGGCTTTGGTTAAAGAATACAACAGCCTCTCCGTACATCATCCCATTCTTGGTTCCCCCAAAAGAGAGCACATCCACCCCGGCACCACCTGTCATCTCGTAAAAACTGCAATCCCGGGCAACCGATGCATTGCTGATCCTGGCACCATCCATATGCAGGATCATATCATTTTCATGGGTAAAAGCAGCAATGGCCCTGATCTCTTCTGTGGTATATACCGTCCCCAGTTCGGTGGATTGAGTAATGGAGATCACCCTGGGCTGTGCATGGTGTTCAAAACCGAAACCATGCATATGCTGCCGGATCAGATCCACAGTCAGCTTCCCATCCGTTGTGTGGACAGTAAGCAGTTTACATCCCGTAAATTTTTCAGGAGCACCACATTCATCCACATGTATGTGGGCTGTATCTGTACAGATAATGGCATGATAAGGCTGCGTGGAAGCTGAAAGTCCCAGCACATTGGCAGCAGTTCCGATGAATACAAAAAAGATATCGGTCTTGTGGCCAAACACCTGTTTCATTTTGGAGATGGCATTGACTGTATATGGATCATCCCCGTAAGCAATGACATGGCCATCGTTTACATCTCCCATGGCTTTCAGGATGGACGGATGAACGCCGGCATTGTTATCGCTGGCAAATCCCCTGCGGTTTAACTGGTTGGACATTTGTCAGAATTTTTCATCATAATTTGTCCAGAGCATATCCCCCAATTCCCAGGCTTTCTCTACCACTTTATTGCCCCACAGCATGGTATGGTCTGTCAGGTATTTATTTAGCTCTTTGTGCTTGCCTTTCTGATGCAAATCAAGTGCCCTGTTTTCAAATGCCTCCTGATTGGCAAAGAGTTCTTCCTGCCACTCATCCCATACCTGGTTCACATCATACCTCATTTCTCCCCAACGCTGTGCGGTAAGTGTACCCAGCCGGTTAAAGGCCCACCATGCAGATTTGGTGGTATATCCATTGGGCCGTCCGGGAGTTTTATAGGAAAGCGGAAGATTATTTACCGAACAATAGACAGGGATATAGATGGAAGAGGAGACATTGTCCTGGGCAAGCCATACCACTCCCCCGATCTCATCGGGCAGCCAATCCCTGCACTGGATAATGGTTGCATACATGGTGTACCACCGTGCAATGGTACGTTCACCACGCCAGCCCCATCCCCCGTTTATGTGGAAAAGTTTGTTCATATCATATGGAAGGTGCGGATTGGCCAGTGGGGAAATCATGCTTTTCCCATCCGAACCGGTCACAAGCATCTCCTTTGTCATATCAAAAGGAGTTCCCTCATAGTAGTCGGAAAAAACCATCCTTAAGTCAGCCACCGACACCGGTTCGTTAGGTTTAACCGAGAAGGGGTAATTCTCAGCATTGGGGTCCAGTCCAAGGGAGGGAGCCAGCAGATCAAAAACCCTCCATTCCCTGCGTCTTGCAGCCAGGGAGGTCCTGCTATCCGGTGCATATGCATAACAAAACCGGAAGGTCTCCCCTTCCTTCCACCAGCCCTGTTCAGCAGCAGTACTATAGATATTTTCACAGGCCATGAAATAATCCGGATCATCCAGGTTGATTTCTTTGATGGTGCTGGCATTGGCATTTACCAGTAAGATCTGACTTAATTCTTTCAAGTTCTTTATCTGTGTCCACCTCATCGTTATCTAATTTGAAGGCTTCTATCAATTCCTCATCTGATATTTGCAACGACCTGACGAATGTACGGAAACCGCCCCGGATTTCAATGGTGAATTCACCGGCCTCGTTTCGATCTACGTACACGCCCAGAGGTTTACCCGCTTTATCAGTTCCCCAAAAAGCCTTAGTCACAAGTTCCCTCCTCCAATCATAATCCTTCTCCCAAATATACTCCGGTCGGTTGCGGGTGACGTTGGCGATGACTGCGGCCCCCATTTTGCTGGCCTTCTGTAAGCGCTCCGGGTTGGGTATATCGCTGAGTTCGGTTTCGATGATAGATAGCCTGGCTGAGAGGGCGTTCTCTTGCTCCCGGAGCTTGAAAATGGCTTTCTTGGCCTCCTCTTTGGATATTATCCCTTCAGAGATACTCTCCACCACGTTTTCCTTCTTACTCCGAACTTGTAACAGGTCCGGCCCCAGCGTCATCTTCTCAGTCTCCAACACTCCTATTCGTTCCAGGTCCGGTGCTCCACTGCGCAAAGCTCTCTGAATACGTTCTGGATCTCCGAAAGTTTTGATCAGTTCAAACAATACCGTTCGTTCAATCTCCGCAGGCACACTTCTTGCTTTTCCAAACGTACAATCGGCATTGATTCCACTGTCCATCACCCGATGGCGATAGTACCGGCGTCCTGAGCGGTTGTTCCAATACGTCATCATCCGGTAACCGCACCTGTTGCAAAACACATATCCGCCTAACACGAATTGATACTTGCGATTGCCGCGGCCGTTGTTCTTGTTGAACTGGACTTGTTCCCGGATCTTCAGGCGTGTTTCCTCGTTCAGAATCTCAGGAACTTGTAAGACCACTGTTTCTTCAACATTCTTCAGTTTTTCGGGCTTAAATTCTATGACAAATTCAGTGCCTGTGTCTTGGGTCAGTAC
>SDBT01019443.1_pt1 | contig 10642 bp, 8 predicted proteins | sample 2277101 | NCBI WGS metagenome assembly SDBT01 (sample SAMN10404973, study PRJNA504765) | marine sediment metagenome | isolation source: marine sediment core GS10_PC15, 103 cmbsf | place: Arctic Ocean: Southern Knipovich Ridge | collected 2010
TGCGTGGATGCCCGGGAACACGGCATATTTGGCGATTTCATTGAAGCCAAAGGGGACATTTACTGACGGCGAGCTGAATTCAAAGGCGTCAATCACTCCCCTTTGCATGGCCTCATAGATTTCACCACCGGGGAGGAAGATTACGGAGGCACCGAAGTACTCGGTGAGGATCTCTCCCCAGTCACCGGCGGTGCGGAACTTCAGCCCCTTGAAGTCGGCCATTGTTTCCAGCGGTGTGTTGCTGTAGCCGAACATTTCCGCGCGCCCTATGGTCAATACGGAGAGCCCCATTACATTGTAATCCGCGAACAACTCCTGGATTAGATCCTGACCGCCTCCCTCAAGGTACCAGGTGATATATGCCATAGGCGTCGGACCGCCTACAATGATGTTAAACAGACCGCCAGTGGAGAACTTGTCCATGTTATAGTGCATGCCGGTCTGTGCCATCTCAATGATACCACGGTCCAGAGCGTCAAATTCCTTGGTCGCTGGCGCCACGGCGCCGCCCGGGAAGAATTCAATGACAAAATTCCCGCCGCTCATGGCTTCAACGTTCTTGGTCATACGTATTGCTGATTCACCCCAGGGATTTGTCTCCGGCAGATATGAGGCCAACCGCCAGTAAACTTCCTCGGTTGGTTGTGCCGGAGCCGGGGCTGGTGCTGGAGACGGTGCTGGCGTTGGAGCTGGTGCCGGTGCAGGAGCAGGTGCCGGTGCAGGAGCTGGTGCTGGAGCTGGTGCAGGCGCTGGAGCCGGTGCTGGCGCTGGAGCGGCACATCCGGCAGCCAACAGGCCGACCAACAAGATACCGGCGATAGTCAATGAAATTATTTTCCTTCTCATTTGTTCCTCCTTTGATAGAATGGAGCTTCAACTTGTAACCTGTTTGCTAAACGCAACCACCCCCTTTTATCTGCTTTTATTAATTATAACTAAAGCCTAGTCTTAAATTGCAACGTTATTCTACCATAAATTGTCAAGAAGTAAAGTAGTTATTGATATAAATTTTTATAATAGTGAATAATCAATGTAAAGCAGGAGGTGGATTACTTAGACAGATTGGATATATTTCCGATGATATGCCGACAATAATAGGCTGACGGTTTTCAAATGGCGCCCGGTGAGACTGCAGGAAGCCTGACGATGAATTCCGCTCCCTCTCCGGGGCTGCTGCTGGCCTCTATGGTTCCACCGTGGGCCAGTACAATTTCCCTGGCAATGGCGAGTCCGAGACCAACACCGGTCCGCATACCGCCTGCCTGGTAAAAGCGTTCAAAAACATAGGGTAGCTGTTCCGGAGGTATTCCCGGCCCGCTATCCGATATCCTGACCTCAACGAAACTGGCCTGCACTTTGCGGACATCAATCAGCACCTCTCCCTTGAGCGGACTATTTTTAATGGCATTGTCAAGCAGATTGCTGAAAACCTGCTCCAGACGGTCGAAATCCCCGATAACCGTCAGAGCAGCTTCCGAGTTCATTTTAAATGCCACCCCTTTTTCCTCCGCCTGCACGGTAAAGATTTCCCGGCAGTGTTCAAGGAGTTCTTTCACATCCACGTGCTCGCGGTCGATTTTAAGCTGGCCGGCCTGCATGCGAGCCAGCTCGAGCAGTTCATCTACTTGATGTCGCATCCGTTGCGATTCGTCATTGATAATCTGGACCGCTTTCAGTCTGGTCTCTTCATCGGCGGCGGTTCCGTCCAGCATTGCCTGGGCAAATCCCTGGATTGAGGTGAGCGGCGTTTTCAGCTGGTGGGAAACGTCGGCGACGAAGTGGCGAAGCTGCTGCTGCGATTTCTTCACCTGCTGCGCCATTTGATTGAAACTGGCGGCAAGACCCCTCACCTCCCTCGGGCCCTGCAACGGGACTTCCTGGTCATAATGCCCCTGGGCAATTCTCATTGCCGCTTCGGTTACGTTGTGTATTGGCCGGTATATTGAGCGCGCGAATATTATGGCGATGATGAGGGAAATGGCCAGCGCAATGAGTCCGGCAATAAGGAAGGGGCTGAACAGGCCTGCCATGATGGCGGCGGCTTTGGTACGTAGCAAGGAAAGAACCAGGGTCTCTATGCGCTGGGGATCAGATGCACCGGAAGGGCGGACAAGGGGATAGGCGGCGTAAATGTAAGTCTGGCCGTTCACGGTGGTGAATTTGCCCTGTACTGGTTCGGAAATATCTTGTGGAATATCACCTGGCAGTACTTCAAGTGTCGGTCTGGAATTGGTCTGTCCCGGCGAGAATTGCCGTAGAATATTGCCCTCGCCGTCCACCAGTAAAATATTGACCTTGTTCTTCTCCGCCTGTTCTACCAGGTTATCCAGTATCTCGGCCATTACTATTTGACGGCGCATCATGGTGGTAACCTGTATTGAAATGGGACGAGCGATGGTATCCAGCCGTTCCATGGTCAGGCGGTCACGAGAACTCTGCAGGATAACCGTAACTGACAGGGCAACCAGCCCCAGGCAGAGAATGACGACCAGAGAATAGGTGGCGAAAAGGTGGGTGCGCAGGCTCACCTATGACTCCTCGCTCACCACCATTTTATATCCGGTACCTCGGAGCGTCTCTATGGCGACGCCGGCGCCGGCGATTTTTCCCCGCAGGTGGTTGATGTGAACGTCAATGGTGCGCGTTTCACCGTAGTAGTCATATCCCCATACCACGTCCAGCAGCTTCTCCCGACTGAATACGATGCTGGGATTCTGGGCCAGAGTAGACAGCAGGGCAAATTCCTTGGTCCTGAGCTTGACCGGGACACCGGCCGCGGTAACTTCGTGACGGGAGAGGTCGATGTGCAGGTTGCCGATTTCAATGCTGTCGTGCGGTTTGAGTCCTGCCTGATAACGGCGCAGTATCGCCTTTACCCGGGCCACCAGTTCTCTCGGATTGAACGGTTTGGTGAAATAGTCGTCGGCACCTATCTCCAGGCCAACTATCTTGTCGACGTCCTCTTTGCGCGCCGTCAGCATCAGGATAGGAACATCGCTTTTCGACCTTATCTGGCGGCAGACTTCGAAGCCGTCTATATCAGGCAGCATTAAATCCAGGACGATAAGGTCGAAGTTACCGGCGCTCTGGCTGGAGAGGGCTTCCTGACCAGTAGATACCGCCTCGACCTGATAGCCTTCGCGCTCAAGGTAGAGCTTGGCCAACTCAACGATATTCGGCTCGTCATCAACGACCAGCAGTTTCGGCATATTTATCCGTTTACAATCGAATTTTTGTTTCATTATACCCCAAAGTTGGTACCCTGCATATGTATGCAACGTAGTTCCGCGAATTAAGTTAGCACTGAAAGTGGGGCCAGCCCTAGCAGGGCTGGCCCCCGTATTTAGTTTTCCGTCGGCATCAATCCGGGTACATTACTCGGTCACTTCTTCCGGTTCCGGTACTGGCTCGGGTTCAGGTTCCGGTTCAGGCTGTGGCGGTACGGGCGTTGGTGCAGGCATTTCGCGGACGCCGATGATGGTCACGCCGGGGAAATACCCCTTCTTGACGCCTACCAGCAGGTAGATTCCACCTGAAGAGAAAGCAACGCTCAGCTCACCATCTTCATCGGTTCTGCCGAGGAAATCGCCATGGATGTCCACCAGAGATTCGTAGTCTTTCTCCTCAGCGGCAACGCTGGTGTCCTCGCGGAGAGCCTTCATCTCTTCCCTCAGGACCTCGGCTTCCTCCCGGGAAAGGGCCCAGATGCCGGCACCTTCAACCGGTTCCTCGGTCCTTCTCTGGGAGACGGTGATAGCCACGTCTTCACCGACTGGCGCACGCCGTGGCGCCTCGATGCCGAGGGCTCGGGGCCGCATTCCGATGTTGATGCCGGTGAAGCCGGGGAAGTAATGCTTCTTGACCGCGGCCAGCATATAATGGCCGGCCTCGTCAAACGCGTGGTAGAGCTTACCGTCTTCATCGGTCCTGCCGAGAAAGGTGCCATGGATACTGATGATGCCCTCAAGGTCGGTATCTGAAGAAGCCAGGTTATTTCCTTCCCTGAGCGCTGCCAGCTCCTCCTTCAGTACCTCGGCTCTCTCCTTGGTGAGCGCCCAGACACCGGCATCAGGGAACGGTTCCTGGTTTGCCCTGAGGAACACGGTCATGGATACTTCCTCACCAACCGGGGCTATTCGCGGCGCGACGATTGCCAGAGAACCCTCCCAGAATGATTTGGGATAGTCAGCCTCAGTTTCTTCATCGTTCTGTGCCAGAGCGGTCATCGGGCCTGCCATCAGGATGAGCAGGGCCATCAGGACAGAAATGATTATGGTTAACTTCTTCATTTTCTTAACCTCCTTTTTTTCTGACTGGGGTCGGTAGTCACTCATGACCGGGGCCCCTTGGCCAATCATTGCCACCAACTTCAGTCTACTAATGAGTATAGAGGGGCATTGTTATCCCGGTTTTACCGCTGTGTAAACTCTCTGTAAAATATCCGGCCAGCAGAAAAGACGTGGGAAAGGTGAAGGGAGGATAGATTAAAACGGCCTGCCCTGAAGCGATACCGCAAGCCGTTGGAAACTTCAATTACGACAAGTAAGAAAAAATGTGGTATGTGGACGCGATTATGCTACTGGGAGAAATCACAGAAGACTATTGATTTTGAAATAGCGTGGTGAAGGGTTACGTGGGAAAGATATTCCTTATGGGGTGGGGGGAAGAGTCAGCTTTTTCGAGGCGATTTCTTACTCGGCTTCTGTTTCTTTGAATCAGAGATACGGGATTCCTCAATCCTGGTGAAGGTATCGGCGATTTCCGGGTCAAACTGAGTCCCTTTGTTGGTCTCTATTTCATTTAGAGCCGCGTCAGCACTCATTGACGCCCGATAAGGTCGCTCGGATGTCATTGCTTCGTATGCATCCGATATCGCCAGGATGCGGGCGCCAAGCGATATCTCGCCGTTTTTCAATCCATCCGGGTAACCTTTGCCGTTGTAATGCTCATGATGGCTGCGGACCGCGTCTAGAATCTCCGTGCTATCGACTATCGGGCTCAGGATATGCTCACCAATTTCAGGATGTAGTTTTACCAGTTCGAATTGTTCCTCCGTCAGGCGGTCGGGCTTGTTCAACACTGATTCCTGAACACCTATCTTACCGACATCATGAAGCAGTCCGGCAAGTTTCAGTTTATCAATCTGACTTTGGGAAAGATGTAACTGCCGGGCAATGGCCGCTGATAATTGGGCAACCCTCTGGGAGTGTCCGCTGGTGTAGGCATCCTTGGCTTCAAGAGCGTAAACCAGAGCCGTAATGGCGTTAAGGAACGATGCCCGGATTTTATTCGCCTGCTCGGCGACCTTCTGCTCCAGGTGCTGCTGATATTCCTTGTTCTCCAATTCCAGCCTTCTTTTTTCCAGTGCCCGCGCCACGCCGATGGTTATTTCATCCAGTTCAAAAGGCTTGATTAAGTAGTCGTAGGCGCCCTGCTTCATGCATCGAATGGCTGTCTGCATATCAGCGAGCGCGGTGACCATGATAACCGAAGTATCAGGATAACCAAGTTTTATTTCGGGCAGCAGTTCAATACCCGATTTCTCCGGCATCTTGATATCCAGCATGACCAGGTCAACGTTGTTATGGCGCAGCTCATACAGCGCCTGCCTGGCGCTGGATGCTTCACGACACCGGTACCCCTCGATGGTCAGCTTATTATTGAGGAGCCTCCTTACTGACTCCTCATCGTCAACGATTAGTATTCTTTCCAAGTTTTTGGTCATTTTTTCCGCTGCAACGTATCCTGAATTACATTGAGTAGTTCATCAAGCGAGAACGGTTTACGCAGTACTGGACGGCCACTTTGCTTCAAGAATTTCTTGATATTTCCTACCATCGCCATTCCAGTACAAAAGACAACCTTATTTGCCAGTTTGGGGTGGTTCTCCAACAGCCACTGGTACAACTGCTTCCCGCTCATTTCCGGTATTAAAATGTCGATAAGGAAGAGGTCATAGTGGTATCTGTTAATCATTTCCTGGGCGGCACGGCAATCAGCGGTAACATGCACATCAAAACCTTCAGTTCCAAGTACTGTACGACAGATGTTGCGAATGACTACCTCATCTTCTACAATCAGTATTCTCTTTTTACGGCGGGCAGTGTCAACCATGATGACACCTCTGCATCTATTCTCATCTTACGGGCAGTTCCACGATAAATGTTGTCCCCTGGCCGGGCTTGCTTTCCGCGTAGATTCGGCCGCCATGTTCGGTGACTATGCCGTGGCAGATACTCAAACCAAGCCCGGTGCCCTGGCCTACTTCCTTAGTGGTGAAGAACGGGTCAAACAGATGTCTCAAATGTTCCTTTTTTATACCCGGGCCATCATCGGCAAATGAAGCCAGGATGGTGTCTCCTTTGACTTTCGTCGTGATGGTGATGGTACCTCTCCCATGTGCCTGTCCAATGAAGTATTCCGCGTTGATGATGATATTGACGAAGACCTGCTGCAGGCGGAAAATGTCGGCGGTGATTTCGGGCAGTTCAGGGTCAAAGTTGGTAACCACTTCAATATTGTGCACCTTTTGTTCGTAGGCGCGCAGGTCCAGAACTGATTTTATGGCCTTGTTGATATCTGCGGGTTTTTTGGTTGTGTCATGCTTGCGGGCAAAAGTGAGCAGATTTCTCACCACCTGCGCCGTTCGCTGTGCTTCCCGGTTGATGATTTTCAGGTCTCCTCGTACATCTTCCGGAACATCTTTATTCAGCAGCAGTTCGGAGAAACCGATAATACCGGTCAAGGGATTGTTGAGTTCGTGGGCAACCCCTGAAGCCAGCTCACCAATTGAAGCCAATCTGTCGGTAACGATGAGCTGTTCCTCCATTTTCTTGCGCTCGGTGATGTCCCGGATATAGCCTACATTGACCGGTTTCCCTTTGTAACTGGAATAAGCATAGGTAACCTCAACCGGCACCTCGCTTCCGTCTTTCCGGACAATGGTTATCTCATAAAGTCCAGGGAGGACTTCACCACGTATCCTCTTTTCATATCTTTTTGTGGCCTCTGTACGGTCTCTGGGGTGGATGAGTTCGGCCATGGACATATTGAGCAGTTCCTCTCTGGAGTAGCCGGTGATACGCGCCCACTCATCGCTGACGTAGACATGCATAGCTACTCCGCGCTCATCATCCTGCAGCATCACCACCGCTTCACCGATTCTTTCTCCCAGCTCTAACAGGGCGCGATACCTCTCTTCCGACTCTTTTAGCGCCTCCTCCGCCATCTTGCGCTCGGTGACATCGTTGATAACTGAAAGCAAACACGTTTCACCGCCTATTTCAATTTTATCGGCGGAAAATAATGCATTAACTTTACGCCCTGACCTTGTATAAAATTCAGTTTCTAAATTTTTCACTTCTTGTGCTTTCTTGAGTCGTTGCAATAATCTACTCCGAAATCTGCCGGTCTTTGCTATTCCCATCTCCACCGTGGTTCGGCCGAGCAGTTCCTCGCGGGAGAAACCGAAGGTCTGCATATAGCTGTCATTGACATCCAGGTAGCGGCCTCCCTCCATGGTGACGATGCTCATGGGATAAGGGTTGGAGTGGAATGCCCTGGAAAATTTTTCTTCTGATATTTCCAATGCTTCCTCGGCTTTTCTTCTTTCAGTAAGGTCGAAGTGTGATGAAGCGATATATAAAGATCTTCCTTCATCATCTTTAACCAATGTGGCAGTCGACAGGGTGGGGAAAATAGTACCGTCTTTTCTCTTACGTATCAGCTCACCGATGGCACTGCCAGTTTCTTTTATCCGCGCTATCCTTTTCATCATGAATTCATGCTGATCATCCGGATAAAGTGTAAATAAATCTTTGCCGATGAGTTCATCTATTGTATAACCGTGCATTCGAGCGTATGACTCGTTGGCATAAATAAGCCTGCCCTCCATATCACCTATCGAGACGCCATATGCCGCGTTATCAGCTATTACTTTGAATTTTTTAATATCCTCCTCCGCCTTTTTCTGCTCGGTGATATCCCGGATTACGGACAGGATGATTGTCTTGTCTCCAAGGTTTACAGTACGGGCTGCTACTTCCACGGGGAAGACACTGCCGTCCCTGCGCCTGTGTTCTGATTCAAAAGTGATAACCCCCTCCTCTTTCAGGTGCCTGAGCCTTTCACCAACTAGTCTGGCAATGTCCGGTGACACCAGCTGTCGCAAGTTCATATTGAGCAATTGTTCCTTGGAGTAACCGTAGGTAAGGCAGGTCGCCTCGTTCATGTAGATGAGATTGCCATCCAGGTCGGTGGCGATTATGGAATCGGTGGCTTCATTCAGAAGGTGTGCCCTCAGATGTAAGGCCTCATCGGCACGCTTGCGTTCGGTGACATCGACCATGGTGCCAAAAAATCCCATGGGTTTACCATCGCTGTCAGTATAAACATCAGCCACCGAATGCAGGACTCGTTCTTCACCATCAGGACGAATGATTCGAAATTCGATATCGAACCCCCTCCCTTTCAAACTAGCATCGTCGCGCGTTCTTCTCAATGCCTCTTTATCGTCAGGGTGAACGAGGTTAAGGACATTTTCCTGAATTGGTTTGAACTGGTCCGGCTCGACCCCAAAGATTCTATAAGCTCCTACTGACCAGGTAGCCTCTTCATCTCTGAAATCACGACGCCAGTGACCAAACTGTCCTAGTTTCTCAGCATGTATATACCGTTGTTCACTCTCTTTCAGTGCTTCCTCCGCCTGCTTGCGCTTACTTTCTTGGGCTTCAAGGTCGGCGACGCGCTGGCGCAGTTTCGTCAGCTCGCCCTGGAGCTGCTGTTTAGGAGTCACTTTGTTCATCTTCCAGCCTCCCACCTTGAACATTCTGCTGCGGCAAGGGAGGGATAATGTGCCTACAGACAATGAAATAGACAGTAAGATATGTCATTTGGCATTTCCAAAACAAATTATGAATACGAATAAGAACGTTCACAATATTAAAAATATAATATTATGGCAAGCGTGTCAAGTTAGCCGATAATATGCCAAAAGGCGAAAAATATAATACCCCGGCTCAGTCGAAGCTTTTACGTACCCTGACGGTGGCAATAACGAGGGTGACCGCGGTCATGGCGGCGAGAATCACTGCCTCCTGCCACAGGTATTCGATGCCCACACCCTTCACCACGATGCCGCGCAGAATACGCAGGAAATAGGTGAGGGGGATGACCGAGGCAATCCACTGCGCCACTCTGGGCATGGACTCGACGGGGAAGATGAAGCCGCTGAGAAAAACGGTGGGTACCAGCACCATGAAGCTGGCCTGCATGGCCTGGAACTGGTTCTGTGAGGTAGTGGAAATCAAAAGGCCGAGGGCCAGCGAAAACATGAGGAACAAAGAGGACAGGGCTAAAAGCAGCAGGAAGTTACCGCGCATCGGCATGCCGAAGACGACGATAGCGGTGGTAATCACCAGAAGTAGCTGGGCATAGCCGATGATGATATATGGTATCAGCTTGCCCACGATAAGCTCCCCCCGGCGCAACGGGGATATATTCAGTTGCTCCAGGGTGCCATGTTCGCGCTCACGGACGATGGCTATGGAGGTTAGAATTATGGTGATGTTCTGCAAAAGTATCCCCACAAACCCCGGCAGGTAAAACACGGAGCTCTGCATGGCCGGGTTGTACCAGATTCGCGGCTGGAGCGAGATTGGCAACTGCACTTCACTCAGCTGTTTTTTACTCATCAGTTCGGCGCCCTTGGCCGCCGCGATAAGGTTGGCGTTGGCCAGCGACTGGATACCGGCTCCAGGCTCCGACCCATCCGTGAAAAACTGTACTGGAGCGGGTTCTCCGCGATGAATATTCCTTGAGTAGTCAGGTGGAATCACCAGCGCGCCCTTGGCATCCCCCGATTCGATGCGCATGGTGATTTCTTCATAGTCGAAGGCGTAGTAATTCACGTTGAAAAACTCTGTATGGTGAAAGTTCTCAACAAGTTCACGGCTTTCCACCGTGTTGCTGGCATCCCAGACCACCAGCGAAACATCTTTGATATCGGTCCTCACCACATAACCCAGGATGCACATCTGTATTATGGGCAGGGCAAACACCATGGCCATGGAGCGCCGGTCCCGCCTGAGCTGGATAAATTCCTTGACGATGATGCTTATCATTCGCTGCCACATATCAGTCTCCTTTCTGCGCCAACGAAGCGGAGTGGTTCATTTCCTGCGCTTCCATCAGTGAGATAAACAAATCCTCCATCGAAAATGGAATGCGGTTGATACCGTGTACGGTAACCCCGCCGGACTCCAGAAGTCGTTTGATTTCTGGTGAGGCTATACTGGCCTCGTCAACAACAACGTGTATGGCGCTGCCGAACAGGCTTACCTGATGGTAGCGGGGGTCCGCTGAAAGCAGTGCTAGCGACCGGGCGTAGTCTGAGCTGGCGACCTCAAGAAGTTCGCCCTTTACCTGCTCCGTTTTCAGCTGGTGGGGACTGCCGAGGGCGATAAGCTGGCCCTGATACATCAGGCCCAGCCGGTGACAGTGCTCGGCCTCATCCATGTAGTGGGTGGTGATGAATATGGTCGTGCCGCGTGTGGATAGTTCCTGAATCAATTCCCAGAACGCACGGCGGGATAGCGGGTCGACCCCGGCCGTCGGTTCGTCCAGGAAAACCACCTCGGGGCTG
>SDBT01019444.1_pt1 | contig 10641 bp, 10 predicted proteins | sample 2277101 | NCBI WGS metagenome assembly SDBT01 (sample SAMN10404973, study PRJNA504765) | marine sediment metagenome | isolation source: marine sediment core GS10_PC15, 103 cmbsf | place: Arctic Ocean: Southern Knipovich Ridge | collected 2010
ATCACCCCCCTATTTCACGACACTAGATAGTATAGCATGAATACTTTAAAAAGTCAATCTCTAGGGCTTATTCCTACTTAACCTGTTATTGAGAACTGTCCCCTATTATAAATCAAGCCCCGAAGAGGTATTAACTTTCACCAGATTTTTGATGATTAGAGAACTGCCTTCTAAATCACAGGACTTACCTCTTGACTTTTTGTCTGTTCTGTGTTAGGATAATATATCAAAGAAAACAGAAATCCAGAGGAGGAAACCAGCTAATGCTAAATCTAGAAATTCCGGAAGAAATGAATATCTCTGATGCTTGGGTTATGGCCTACAAAAAGGCTATTATCGAGGAAACTGATGTGTCGTTTGTCTTTAACGATACCACCTACACCACTAACCCAGAAGGAGCAAGACAAGATCTATCCAAAATAAGTCTTGATAGTTACATCGATGGGCTCTGCGAGCGCGAAAAGGAGGCGGTAGATCAAATCACGAAACTGCGCCACCGGATCAGAGAAATAAGACAATTTGCCGAAAAACATCTTGGTGTCACCATACCAAGGAAAATCTTCGCCAATCCCAAAACCCCCTGAACCAAAAAGTAACGATTTTTCACGACTCAATCTTGTAAGAGTCTCTCAGCAGAGACTCTTTTTCTTATCTTAATAAAACACCCAAACGCCCTGATGCATATCGGGGCGTTTGAAGAGCTCCAAAAACCTTGCATTTGAAGGAGTTATTGAGAACCGTTGCCTAGTACTAACATTTGTTTATAAAACTTCCTTAACTTTTTTTATATACTGGCAGAGTTCTTCTATCGGATATTCTCTCCCACAAAAATATAACGTTTTGCTTACAGGATTATACCATCTGAAGTTATCTTTTGGATTTAATCCTATAATCGCATTAATATTACCAACATTTTTGTCTGCGTAGTTATGCTGTTTTGAATTAATAACCCAACTATCTATTCTTTCATCATAATGTTCGAAGTCGTTTCTGATGTGAACCAAAGCTGGATCAATATCAGGCAACTTAGGAAACTTATTTCGTAAATTTCTTGCTCTGTAATTTTTAAAATCCATATCCCCGGAAATTTTTGGTTGAATAAGTTTAACAACATTTGAAACATGAATTATAAAATGATGAATGCTCACAAATAATAAATTTATGTCTACATTGGAATTAGTTATTGCCTCATAGGCCGACTCTGCACTCTCAATTTGGTCTAAAATCTGATCCCTATAAATTTTTATATAAAATTCATCCACAAATTTCTCCTAATTTTTTACTAACCAATTATTTTTCATTGAGGATGACTAAAATTTTATTGTCTTTGTCGTAAATATGTTTCTCTTTGTATTTGTATTTGACAACCCATTCTCTATTACCTTTTCCTAGATAAAAATTTGCATGAATTTCGTCATAAGAGGGAACAATCTGAAATCTAACGCTTTGAGCTTTATCAATCTCCGAAGAAGCTAATTCTACAATTCTTTGAAGAGCAATTCTCCATTTTGGAAATTTGTATATTTTCCTACTAACACGTTCCTGTTGAGGTAATAAAGTTTTATCGAGTGATATTTTTTCCGTACTGTGAGGTAATATTTTCATTAATTCTTCCTGCCTAGTCTTAGAATAAACAAACATTTGAACGTTTTTACTTATTTTTTTACCATCATAATTTAGATAAAAATTTATTTCCTTTAATTCTCCGTCAGAAGACCAATTTTTGGCCAAGTCTTCGCCATATGAATAAATCAACTGGCAAAATCTTTCGGATGGCAAGTTGCTAATTAAAACCTTGGTAAAATCATCTCCAGATACTGAGACTTCTTTTATGTTTGATGATATTCTAACCTCATTCAGCTGTGCTTTAATACTTGAATAAATTTTAATAAAAATAATTCCTAATGAAAAAATGGCAATAATCGCCACAGGCCAATAAATATAAGGATTCTTAAACTTTACTACTAAAACGTTCAGACCTAGTATGCTCCACCAAAAATAGATTTTAGGACCTTCGTTCCAAAACAAACTAAACAAGCTTTTAATTAATTTCATAGAAACGCCAATTATTTTTCATGCTTCCACTTTCTTTTTAATAAAATTAATCTTCATATTTTTTAATAAATATAAAAAATCTTTTTACCGGCTTCTTGACTATTTTATTTTGTATTTTGTTGATTATATTCAGGATCTTCTTTTTTAATAATCTGTTTTTCGATTTTTTTTGCAATATCTTTATTTGCGACCTGAAGAGTTTGAAACTTTGTACCACCAGGTATTTTTTCTTTGGGATTATTTAAATGCTCCAATAATCTTTCTTGTCCTCGATGTCTACCAGCAATACCGGTATATAAATTTTCACCTGATGCATTTTTCATTTTATACACTATAGATTTATCATCTGGCATTCTCTCAACATTTGTCTTGTTAAAATTTTTGGTAGGGCTAAATTTTTTCATCATTGTTTCCTTTCTAGTCAATTTTCTCTATTATATCATACAATACCGAACAAAACAAGAACAAGCAAATTACTTAGAAATGTTTAAATTTAGCTTTTTTCGAAAACCGTCCCCTCAAATTGATTTTGCCATCTAACCCTCTATTTATTGATTTTTGTAGGACGGCATCAAACTGAAAGCTCATTTACATCAATTTCATCGGATTCTTCGCTTGGCGAACTTTGAACTAATTCTTTCCTAACCTCTGCGAACTCATTTTCGATCTCTTGAAGCCTCTCTCGGCTGGCCTTCACTAATATAGCTCCTTCTTTAACTTTCTCTAAACCTTTCTCGACGTCAATTTCTTCTTGGTTCTCAAACCAGACATTAATTTCCTCTAATTTTTTTAATGATTCTGTTAAATTTAATTTTTCCACAATTTTACTCCCTTTTATTTATTTTATTAATTGTCGATAAAACTTCACCATCGTTTAATTTACTATTCAACAAATCGTCTTTTTTAACTTGGCTAATTGATTTTATAACCTTGCCACCAGAAAACATAATACTATAACCAAGTTTTAATTGGCGTTCCGGATTATTTTGCTCTAAGCTTTTTACAATATTATCAATCTTCTCTTTTTTATATTTTAAAACATATGTGAAACTATTCAAAACTCTTTTGATAATTTGGTTAAACGACTCGAATATCTTTAATATTTTTTGGTAATAATGTTTTATTTGCGAGAAATATTGATCAATCAAATACCTATTATTATTTAAAATCATTTGGAATTGGCTTAAAATATTTGACTTGTATTGATTAATTTTTACAACTGTTTCTTCCCAAGATCTATTTATTTCTCTGGTAACGGCCGTAGGAGTCGAAACGGCCATATCGGCAACCAATGAAAAAAGCGGAATATCCTTGTCGTGTCCGATGCCACATATTATTGGTACTGGAAAATCAACAATTTCTCTAATTAAAACTTCGTTATTGAAAGATTGTAAACTTTCGAGACTTCCGCCGCCACGAATAATTACTAAAACATCTATTGACTTTTCTTTAAAATATCTAACGGCAGAAATTAAATCTTTCACAGCCATCACGCCTTCAACTCTGGCATCAACAAAAGTGATTTTATAACCGAATCTGCCAAGATTACTTTGAAAGTCGTGAATAACCGCTCCATCTTTTGAAGTAATTAAACCAATCTTGAAAGGTAAATTTGGTAGCGGCTTTTTTCTTTCCTCATCGAACAACCCTTCCAATGCTAATTTCTTTTTTAGTATATCGTATGCTTTCTTTAACGAACCTTCGCCGACTAATTCTATTGCTTGGGCTTTAAAAGTAAATTGACCTCGCGATTTGTAGACTTCTGGAATTCCATGAGCAATTATTTCCATACCTATTTCCAAATTTATTCCAGCGAGTTGATAATTACTTTCCCAAATAAGACAATTAATAACACTTTCATCATCCTTATCTTTTAGCGAAAAATAAACATGACCTTTTTTGTTAACACTCGATACCTCACCTCTGATAGTAGCTTGAAAATCGGAAAGATTGGAATTTATTAAATTCAAAAAATCACTTACAGAGTAGACCTTTTCCCCATCTATTATTTTCGTAGTTTCGGATTCTTTCCCAGAACATTCCTTAATAATTGCAATTATTTCTTTGCCATATTTATCATATTTTTTCTCGCCAAAACCTTTTACCGCGACAAACTCTTCTTTATTAATAGGTAAGGCTTCAGCAATTGCTTCAATAGTTTTGTTATGCAAAATTACATAAAGCTCGATATTTTCTTCTCTGCCTTTTCTAACTCGCCATTCCTTTAGTTTTTGAACAATATTTTGATTCATATTATTTTATAAATTCCTCGATGATTTTTATTTTATCAATTGCTCATTGAAAACATTAGCGAATGCATTTTCATCTGTCTTGTTAAACAAAGGTAATCCGATCAATTTATACTCCTTACTTTCCACTTTCAGCAAATCATTATTACAATATTTTTCAGTAATTTCTTGTAAAAATTTTTCTTTCCATTCGTCATGCTTTATCAAGTGCTCACCTTTTGGTTCAATGAATATTTGATAATACAAATTACTATTATTTCCTTTTAAAAATAGTAAAAAGTCTGGCTCAAATCCACGTCCTTGCTTAAAGTCATAAATTTTGTAAACTTCTTCATTCCGGAGTAGATAAACTTCCTTATATTTTTCTTTCAAATTTCCAATTTTACTTTTCATAAATTCCAATAATTCTCGTTCCTCGCTTGTTCCGTTGAACCCATTCAAAACATACCAATTGTGTTGTAATAGTTCGGTTTCAAGAATCTTGCTTTCCGGATAAACTAGCACGCTTTTTTTCTTTTCTTCGCCAAATAGTTCCTCAAAAGAAAAAGGTTCAAATTTTTCTACTCCTTTAAATGGATTAGCTATTTCTTTTAACTTTTTCGTAAATTCCTCAAAATATTCTAATAACAAATTTAGCTTTTCATTATTGCTAATATCGTCTAGGTTATTTTTGTCTTTTGTTGTAACTATGTTTATTTTGAAATTTCCAATAAAATTATCTGTTGAAAGCTCGTCGATGCTATTTATTATCAATTCGTTTTGCAAATAATCAAACCGCAAAATAGAAAGATCTTTTGTTGCCTTTTTATTTATTACCTTAGCTATGATGTGTTTCTCAAAATCGCCAAATTTTACAGATATTGTTTTTCTGTCTTTTTGTTTGCTTTCAGCAAGTAATTCGTCCGTATCTTTATCTAAGACAACCTGCTGTTCTTTCATTGAAAATTCACTCGTCGTAAATTCAAAAACAAATTCATTTGCTAATTCGGCCAAGGTTCGTTTCCTTCTTTCCGGATTATCTATCCTTTCGTTTTTCCAAACTTTAATTTCTTTGAAAAAATCACTCTGTTTAAATTCATCTTTCAAACCAAACTTCTTGACTGTGCGATTATCTTGAATAAATCCTTTATTTTTAAGTTCTCGTTTTAATTCATCAAGATAGCGAACATCATCATCGCTATGGTAATAAAATTCTTCCAGTACCCTCATTGGATTTTCTAAATCATTATCAAATTTCCGCTTATTTTTCTCATGTTCGTTGTAGACAAAAGGAAAATATCTAACTCCGCGCCCGATAAGCTGTATTTCTTGAACTGTTGCCTGCCCGACGACTCTCTTTCCGTTTAGATGGCCTTCATCACGTCCCTCATAAAGACGAACAATATCAAATAGATTAAGCACGTCCCAGCCTTCTGTTAATCGTTTAACTGTAAATATTGCCCGAATGTGGTTATTTTTATCCTCTAAACTGTTAAGTAATTGCTCCTGTTCTTCGGTCGTTTTTTCTTTTGTGGTGGCCTTATTATCTTTTGAGTTGGTTATAATGCAATTTCTTTCAGCAAATTCATCTTTAATATAATTTACAATGTCTCGAATATTTATCTTTTCAGCTTTAATAAATGCGATCATTTGCTTTACCCGGCTTTTGCCCTGCTCGTAAACTTTAAATAAGCTTGATTGATCTTCTTTAATGCTATTTTCCACATTTTTCAAAAAATCAAAATCAGCAGGTTTTAAATCAGCAACAAGAGATAAAAAGTATTTATAATCTTTTTTTGATTCCTCAATTAGCTTACTACGAAACAGGATTACTGGCTTAAAATTAGCTATCCCGTTTTTAAGCGCGACTTGATGGCGATACCAATTAAACAGCAAAGCGAGTAAAATTTTCTCTTTTTTATTAAGCGAAGTGGAAACAAGGTTTATTTCTTTGGTATATCCAGCTTTTAGAAAATCTACCAACTCAAATTTATAAATAGTTCTTGGACGATATTTCTCAATAACATCGGTGTTTTTCGGTATTGTCGCTGTAAATTCAAGTAAAACATTTTTATTTTCGCTATCTTGTCTATTTTTTCCTTTTTTTAATATTTTTTTTAAAACGGTATTTTCCCAACTTTTTTCAATATCTTTTTCGCTGGTGTTTTCTTTTAACTCTATTGGTAGATCCATTTCAATTCGCCCGTTTCTCATCGTTGAAGCGTTTAGATGGTGTGCTTCATCGCCAATCATTACCAAGTCTCTTTTTTGAAGTTCGTCCAACGTTACAGAATTTTCTTTTGCCAAATAAACCGCGTTATGAAGCTTATGAATAGAAGTAAATTTTATTTGAATATCGTCGATATCATCAAAAGTTTCTACTTTACGGATATTTATTGTTTTATCATCGATTATAATATTTTGCCGGAATTCATATTTTGTATGCAGTTTATTGATAAAATTATTTTCTGTTTTATCGACGATATTGTTTTGATTAACAAAAAAAATGAAATGTCGATAACCTTTTTTGTAGTAATACAAAATCAAAGCCGCCATCATCATGGTTTTACCCGTTCCAGTGGCCATGTTAAACATTAAATGTGTTGGCTCGTTGGCCGGCTTTTCGTATTCGTATTCCGGATCATCAAAAGCTGTAAAGTACTGCAAAGCTTCTTTTTGCCAATACCAAAAATTATGCTTTAAATTGCTTGTAATATACTCCGGCAATTCAATCTTATAAATTGTATTTTGTCCGACTTGCCGTTCAATTAATTCTTGTAAAATTGGTTCTGGCATAATTTACTTTTTGGTATTATAAAATTCTTCACTTAGAGCGATGTCTTCTTTTGAAAGACCATATTTCTTGTCAGCTCTCTCGCTAAAGTTTACATACATTTGATTCATATCAAGCATTTCCACAAATAATTTTTTCTGCTCATTTAAGCTGAGTTTTTTAAATCCTTCTTCCTTAATCGTTTTTTCTTTAAACTCTTTTGTTTTAATATTGTAATTAAGAAAATATCGTTCATAGAGTTCATCAAATAGTTTTTCCAAATCACTTAAACTTTTTGCTTTCAAAATTTTTTCTTTTGCTTCTTCGTTCCACTTTGCCAATTCAACATAAATAAAATCACCTCCGCCTTGCCATTTATTTTCAAGTAAGGTTGAAATGCCGGTCTGTTCACCGGAAATTACCTTTTTTAATCTTTCAATATAATTATCAGACTCATAATCCATTTGCTCAACTCCTATGTATTGTCGTTGCATTTTTTGTGCTACAGCACAAGTGGTCCCCGATCCAAGATGAAAATCTAAAACAATTTCTCCTTCATTTGATCCGATCTCAATTATTCTCTTCATTAAATACTCCGATTTAGGATAATCGAAGCTTTTCTTGCCATTAAATAATTTTTTTAATTCAAGAGTCCCAAACTCATTGCGCATTTCACTTTCTGCCCATACCGATCTTGCCATTTTTGATCCATCTCTATATTTTTCTACAATTTGCAAGGAATTCTTTGTCTTTTTTGCTAAAACATTCTCATTCAAGTTTTCCAATACCTTGTTCTTACTCCATCGCCAAACTGTTTGAATGCCTTGTGATTTTTTAGGCCACAATTCTAACCAGCCCTTTTTCTTATCAAGCGATATTTCATATAAATCCTCGCCTTCAATTAAGTTGTCTATATTGATATAAAAGGGATAGCAAAGATTTGGGCGATTCCCGTCGTTAAATTTAATATTACGGTTTCTTAATTCTCTTAAATCATATTTTCCAGTCTTATCTTCGAACAGCATTTTTTTATCTTTATCAAAATAGTTTGATATTTCATATTCGGGTGTACTGGCATAAACCAATATATATTCGTGTGTCCTTGCTATTCCGCCGTAATCTCGTCCTCCAGGATTGCTCACCACTGCAATTGTTGAAATGAAGTTATCTCTATCAAATATTTCATCCATCAGTATTTTAAGATATGCTTGTTCATTATCATCACACTGAACAAATATTACTCCCGTATTACTCAATAAATCTTTAGCAATTCTAAGTCTATTTCTCATAAACACCAACCATGTTGAATGTAGAAAATTATCATTGTATCCAAAACTGTCAGTACCTGTGTTATATGGCGGATCTATATAAATTAGTTTAATTTTTCCAGCGAATTGCTCTTTAAGTGAATATAAGGCGAGAAAATTATTGCCTTTAATAATTAAATTCTCCCGAATAGTGCCGTCTTTGTCTCTTTTCAGCTCTTTTACTTTCTCCTCGCCTTTGGCAATATATCTTTTCCAATTCTCCAGTACTTTCGGGTCTTCAAGCCGGTCAATTTCATCTTCGGCTAAAACCTCGTTGAAAAATATTTCATTTCTTTTTTGGTCTTCTTTGGTCATACCTCCTTCAAGTACACAATCCTTAAAAGGCCAATCCAAAACTACCTCGTTTCGCTCTGAAAGAAGTTTATTGCCAAGTCTAAGTCCGATTTTGTTTTGATATTGAGTATAAGAGTTATCAAGCTTGTTTTCATCTATAAAAAACTTTAATTCGTTTTGCTTCAAGACAAATGCATCTTTAACTTTGATAAAAAATTTCTCTTTAGTTTTTTTATTGCTCAAGAGCAATTCAATCAATTTTTCATCCAGTTTATCAATCAAGTCTTTCAAAAGAGTTTTATTTAGGTCTTTCTTTTCTTCATCCCAAACTCTAGAATCTTTTGTTAATAATTCATAAAACTTGGTTTTAAAATTATTCATATTCAATCCTTCCGCCTTAATCTTATCCAAATCTTCCCCCTTTTACAACCTCCAAAAAACCCAATTTTCAGAATTACTTGAATCCCTCAACCGTTGAGGGATTCATAATCTAAACGTCTCATCGGTTATAGCGGTGAGCCGTTTACTCATTAGCACAAAGAATCTTAAGGAAAGATTAAGATATATAGACCTCTTTGACTTTGCTATATTTAGTCCTGATTATTTTTAATTATATTATGGACGGCTTCGGTGTAGTTGTTTTGGTTTTCTTCTAACTCTTTTAGCAATCTTTTCTTATAGAACCATTTAATTTGTTCGACTTCTTCCTCTTGAATTTTGAATTTTTTTAGTGGCCAATCAAGGGAAAATAAAAATACTTGGCAAAATGTTTTGTATGGATTGTCGAAAAATAATTTTGGGCCGAGAGAAAAGTTTTTAGTGGATAGCCCTATTTCTTCTTCAGCCTCTTTGTAAATATTGGTTTCGTATGTCTCCCCTTCTTCATTGGTGCCGCCTACTGCTGGTCCCCATTGTCCAGCATGGTATTTTCTATTCAAATTTCTCTGAGCTAAAAGAATTTGATTTTTAGAATTTGATAACCAAAGAGTTGAGACTCGGCAAATATCATTAGTTGGGTGAAATATTTCCCGTTCTTTTAGATCAATGGGATTATCATCTTTATCTACTATAATTATCTTTGCCATATTTAGTCCTGGTTATTTTAAATACAATCCAATTCTACTCCAAATCTCCCCTCTTTTACAACCTCCAAAACCCAAATTTCAGGGTTATTTCAACGGCTTTGGTCTTTTGGGTTGACTGAGTTAGAAAATAATGATAAAATATCTAAGTAAAGTCAGACAATTCAGGAGGAAAGATTTGATGGCAAAAAGCCAGAAACCGCCGCAAGACAACCAAGTTCGTAAACCTATCGAGCGTCCGGAAGGATGGGTATATCTCAAAGCTCTGAGAATGCTCGGTGAATGTGTTATAAACACCGACACCTCGAAGGCATCCGAGGCCGAGATGCTCGACATGAATTCCTGCCATGAAAGCTATTACCGCATCATTCTGAGTTTGAAGGGGTATGATCTTCGGCTTCCGGAAGATGAAATCAGAGAACTTCTCCGCCAGTCTGTCCAAGTATTTCTCAAAGGACTCAAATGCTGGCCACCTGATTTCATCGACTTTCTGAATAAACAGTACAGATACGGACTTGGCCTCAGCAAAAAAGATGCGGTTAACAGCCTACAGCAGTTACTCGATGAGTATGCCGATCCGAAAGAAGGATGGCAGATCAACTTGTGTGATTGCGGCTGCAGCAGAATCACAGAAGTCTCCAGTGAAAACTATCGCCAAGAACAAGCCAAAGAACCTTGTCATTACGCGTTACTGGATTTGTTACTAACCGGTGGGTCTAGAATACTCCACTAGCCATATCGCATCCCGGGTGAAATCTTGCCCGGGATTTTTTCTATTTAAAAGATTAACTCTAAAACCCAATTTTCCTCTGTTTTTTAACGGCTCACACCCTGAGCCGTTAAAAAGTATTGATTATTTTCTAACTATGTTATATACTTTAGGCGATTTCTCTTCTCAAAAG
>SDBT01019446.1_pt1 | contig 10641 bp, 18 predicted proteins | sample 2277101 | NCBI WGS metagenome assembly SDBT01 (sample SAMN10404973, study PRJNA504765) | marine sediment metagenome | isolation source: marine sediment core GS10_PC15, 103 cmbsf | place: Arctic Ocean: Southern Knipovich Ridge | collected 2010
GCTTCGTCTCAACGGGGTATTGATATGGTTAGAGACAATATAACCTCATTCTGTCAGACTATACCATTGGGTGATTATAAATATATTCTATTAGATGAAGCTGATTATATGACTCCAGAAGCACAAATGCCATTAAAATTTTTAATGGAACGATATCATGAATTTACCAGATTCGTATTAACTTGTAATAGACCTCATAGAATTGATTCTGCAATTAGGTCTAGATGCCAAACTTTTAGTATTGACAAAATTGATGAAGATGAATTCATTATGCGAGTTGTAAATATTTTGTTACAGGAAGAAATAGACTTTGATCCTGAAATGTTAAAAGAACAATATATTGATACGACTTATCCTGATTTGAGGAGTTGTATTAAGAATTTGCAATCAAATACACGAAATGGAAAATTGCAAGATCCGTCAGCAGCAATGGAAATGGAAGAGGATTATATTCTCAGAGCCATTGTTCTTTTCAAAGATAAGAAATATAAAGAAGCACGGAAAGCACTGGCGAATAACACGCGCCAAGGCGAATATGGTAAGATTTATAGATTACTATATGAAAATCTTGATTGGTGGGGAGCAGATGAAGGAGATCAACGTAATGCAATTGTTCAAATTGCAAATGGTGTGAGGTGGAATGATAATTGCGGCGATCAGGAAATTAATTTAATGGCTACGCTTATACAATTAGAGATGTTAACTGAGTGAGAAAATGTTTTTATATGCCTATCATGAAATAATACAGCCTAAAGCTGGTGAAAAAACGCGGATTGACGAAAGGATAGAATTCTTTAAGAAGCGTAGCAACAAAGCTGAACTTTCTGCTACTTATGTTATTGACTTGCCTGAAAATAAGTGTATAAAGAATAGATATAAATACGATCCTGACAATCCTGTCGAGGATCATATGGTCGTCAGGTATTTTGTAAATGAATACCGAGAAGAGATCATTGCAGAGATGAGATTGTGGGAAAAAGATAGATAAAATATTTCTTACAGATGTGGATGGAGTCATTTTACATTTCAGCCCCACGTTTGAAAAGTGGATTCAGTCTACTGATTTGAAAACGTCGACACCAAATCTTATCTCACATGAGAGATATTTTAGCATTAGAGATTGGGTAATTGATGAAAGAGTTACCAGCACTGAACAGTTGGTAGTAGATTTCTTTGAAAGCGACTTCTCTCATAATTTTATTCAATGGCCTGACAGTGGTGTAGCAATCAGTCACTTAGTTGATAAGGGTTGGGTTTTTATCGCAATTACGGCTATTGGCCTATCAGAAAAAGCCCGTAAAAATAGATTAACCTGCCTCAATAAGTTATATAACAATGCATTTGCAGATGTGTTAGTTGTGGAGCCTTCCGCTTCTAAATTGGAAATACTTAAAACATTTGCACCTACGTTTTGGGTAGATGATTCTCCAAATCACGTCACAGATGGAATTGAAGCGGGTCATGTATCCTTTCATATGCGTCGTGAGGGTGATACAAGAATATGCAATAGTCCAGATGCAATTATTGTCAAAGATTGGCATGAGATTGTTGATTTTATAGAATCAAAATGATTTGTAAAATACATGAATTGTGGGCTTTAGACACTGAAAATTTATTGAAATACGGCAATAAAACATTTAGTCATATAGTATATAGATCATATGATCATGGATGGATTGGGATGCCTGTTACGGATATGACTCACTACGAATTTATACCTCTACCTCCTCTTCCAGATTGGATCAAACAAATTAAGGTTGATATGGAAAATGAAATGTAAAATATATGGAATGTGGACATTAGATTCTGAAAATCTGATGAAATATGGTACTGAAACATCATTTGATTATACATTGTATGGAGGTACATATGGATGGGCTGGATTAATTAGGACATGGCCATACTATGATTCTGTGCTTTTGCCTTCTCTCCCGAATTGGGTAAATCAAATTAAGGTTGACATGGAAACCAAAATACGTTAATCTGGAGGCATGTTCAAATACCATGTCATAATCAAACGGCCTGAGAACGTAAGGAATTGGCACGAATCACCATTTCGTCAATTTCTAATAGATCCTGATGTGCCAGGCGATAATGAATATTGGATTGAAACTACTGGGAAAGGTGGCTGCAGAGTAGGCACTAAAATTGGCAAAGTTTTTGCTAAGACTCCAGAACAGGCTTGTCAACAGCTTATCAATTCTGGACAAGCTGGCCTGACTTGGCCAAAGAATTGGAATTATATTCAAATTGATAAAACTGCTTATAGCGTTCTTTATCAACCTACCATTGGCGCTGGTTCAGGCGCATTCAAGGTTAGCTTTGCCTTTGAAGATCTTTATGATTATTTTAAGAAGGAGTTCTGTAATGTTTGAAATGGCAATAAAAATCTCTGCTATACGTTATTCTACTCTTTGGGATTTTTTCAAAGAGCATGAATTGACACATGAAGACTACAGCCTTAAATTCGTTGAATATCACCCTGTATTCAGGGACAATTCATGGATTGTCTATTTTAAAGACGAAGCTATGATAAGAATTTTGATGAGTGATATAAAAGCAGGAAAATTTGGTTGACAACACCTCGTAATCTTGCTATAATATAGGCTAACAAGAGGAGACATGCAATGAGCACATGTGTAGAAATTTATAAGCAGCTTGGCGCAGGGCGCTTTGGTGTAATGGTCGGCGCAAAGAATTGGGTCATATCGCCAAACAGCCTGAGCTTTCGGCTCCCCAGCACTCCGCACTTCGTAAAAGACAAGATCAATCACGTCCGTATCGTGCTTGAGGATTCGGATCTCTACACGGTGACGTTTAGTCGCATCTGGGGCTTGAACGTTAAAGAGATCAGCAAGTATGAGGGCATCTACAACGACATGTTGGTGAAGCTCTTCGAAGATGAAACAGGACTGGCAACGAGGTTGTGATCATTCATCGTTATATCAACGCTTCTGATAATCCTGCTCAATATGCCGCCGATCAATTGGATAGGCAAGAGATTACATGGGCATTTCGTGAAATCTTCCAGTTGTATGATTTGGTGCTTTGGCAATGGATTGATGGTCAAGAACTTGATCCCTGGAGGCTGGTTGATGAGTGGCCTGCTGAACCCAATGTTCGTATGTTCATGCAACGTGACCAATTAGCGGAGGCGGGCAGACTCTGTGGAAAAAAAGGTAATGGTAAAAAACCATTTAATATTCTTATTAAATGAGAATTTCAATATATTCTTCTCTCAGAGATGAACATGCCGGGCACGGCGGATCACGTAGTGTGGGTTTATGGAAAATTGGTGTTTTAAAAGACATACCAGCTACTCGTTATTGGGAGAATAAAGAAAAAGAATTCGGTATAACTCATTATTTAATTATGGCATTATCAACAACTGATTTAGAGTTAGCAACAGTAGAATATTCTGTAAAATTTATAGGCCGGCCTATAAATTTAATGTGTGAAATGAATGATGAAGAATTAGCTCTATTTTTACTTACATACTCCTGATGTCATATAATAATGAATGTATGTAGACGGATATCAAGATAACAGATCAAGCACTGTTCACATTGTAGAACGAGATAAAGACGGAAATAGAATATTTAAGAAGTTTGATACTCCTTACACATTCTATTATTCAGATCCAGCAGGCCAATTTCGTTCTATTTATGGAGAGCCCTGCTCATATTTTGAAACAACTTCTCAAAAATTATTTAGAAAAGAGATCAGTAAGATGGGCTCTTATCTAAATGTTTTTGAATCGGATATCAAACCCCTTGCAAAGATATTAGAAGCGCATTATAAAAATTCGGATGATCCTCCGTTACATATTTGTTTCTTTGATATTGAGGTTGATTTTGATACGAAAAGAGGATTTGCACCACCTGAAGATCCATTCAATGAGATCACAGCAATTTCACTCTATAATAAATGGGAAGATATCTGTTATACATTGGTCAAAGCACCAGCCACAATAACAGAAGAGCGAGCTAAAGATATATGCAGCAGATTCCAAAATACATATCTTTGTTCCTCAGAAGAGGAAATTTTACGCATATTTTTAGAATTGATAGATGATGCAGATATTTTAAGTGGATGGAATAGTGAAGGCTTTGATATTCCTTATATTGTTGGACGAATTATGCAAGTTCTCGGTGGGGATTATGCCAGAAAATTATGTCATTGGAATGTGATGCCAAAAGCCAGAAACTTTATGCGTTATGAAAAAGAGCATTTGACGTATGATTTGACGGGCAGGATTCATCTTGATTATCTCCAATTATATAGAAAATATACGTATCATGAGATGCAAAGCTATTCATTAGATTCAATCGGTCAATATGAGGTCAACGAAAGTAAGGTTGCTTATGTGGGATCGTTAGACGACCTGTATAACAAAGAATTTGAGAAGTTTATTGAGTATTCTAGGCAGGATACAATGCTTTTATCTAAAATTGATGATAAGAAGCAGTTAATAAATCTGACCAACACAGTGGCACATCAAAATTGTCTTCAATTACCACGAACAATGGGAGCAGTTGGATTGACGGATGCAGCTATTATTCTTGAGGCACATGAACGAGGATTCGTTATTCCAAACAGAACTAGAAATACAGAGGATGCATATTTCATTATGGAAGGTGAGGATGATCTTAAATCTAAAATCAAATTAACACCATCTGAAATTATGGAGTTGATATCAGGTAGAATTGCGGGTGGATACGTTGCACATCCAAAGAAGGGATTAACACCCTGGGTAGGTTCAGTTGATATTACATCACTATATCCATCCATAATTATGGCTATGAATATCAGTCCAGAAACATTAGTTGGGCAGCTAGAGCAAAGTGAAACTAGGAAAATGCTTTATGATAGAATGTCAACAGGATTTGGAAATGGCTCATTTGCTGATGCATGGTTAGGCCACTATGCCGCACTCGAAGCAGTTAAGGTATTTGAAAATTCAAAAGAAAGGGTGACTTTGTCTCTAGAAGAAGCTAAAAAGACAACGAAAACATTCAAGATACCCGCATATGAAGTAAACCAATTTGTTTTCAATAATGATCGGTGTATAACTGCAAATGGCACTATATTCAGATCTGATATAGATGGTATCATACCTGAACTCATTGCTAAATGGTTCACTGATAGAAAAGCAATGCAGGCAAAGGCTGAAGTGCTTGAGAAGATAAATAATGGCATAGAACTGCCGTTAGACATTTTGAAAGGACTTGAAGATGCTTAAAATACTTATATTTTCTTTGATAGTAGTTCTTGGACTGAGTTCCTGTCAAACGACGACCTATGTTTCGATTCCTGTAGTTTCGACTCCTGTAGTACCAATGTATTATCCTAATAATCATTATGAATATGGATATAGATCAAGATATGTTGGTCATGATCATATTGGTCACAGGCATGGTTACAGACATTATAGAAGTTATCGTCGCGTCGATAGGAGACATAGAACCTGGAGACTAAAATGAATATAATCAAAATTTTATCATTCATACTCGCTTTTTCTTTTTTGGGAATAGGTGTATCGTCTGCACAAATGGGATGTGGTGATTATAATGAAATGGTTGAACGACTTGAGAAAAAATATGGTGAAACACGTCGTGATATTGGTTTAAGCGACAATGGAAGAAACCAAGCCCTATTTGAATGGTTTGCTAATGATGCTGAATCAACTTGGACTATATTGAGAACGACAACTTTTGTAGACGAAGAAGGAAATATCAAAAAAACTGCTTGCCTGATGGCTGTTGGAAGCATATATATTCATGTAGATGGTCATAAAGATGCTCTAATTGAGGGTGATAAACAACCAATTAAATTTACTCCCGGATTTTGACTTATTCCTTTATTTTATCATAAAATAAAGTATGGATATTACAATATTAAACAAAATTAATGAGTGCATAGAATCAAAAGATATACATACACTCAAAATATTGATTGAGACGCATGATCTTATAGTAAAAGATGGCAAAATCTTTCCCAGGAATATAATTAAATCCAAATCTGATTATGTATTTTGGGATCAACGACAATTAATCAAAAAAATCCAATTGAACTCATTATATGGAGCGTTGACAAACGCAGGTTCTCATTTTTATGATCAAAGAATGGGACAAAGTATTACATTGACAGGACGTTCAATTGCTCGTTATATGGCAGGAACGATTAATAAGATTTTAACAGATGAATTTGATCCAACAGGAGCCTGCATATCATATGGTGACACAGATTCAACATATTTTTCTGCATGGCCTATCAGAGATATTTTAGCAGAACAAGATTTTGAATTCACAGAAGATTCTGCAGTTGCTTTATATGATAATGTGGCGGCGGCGACGAACGCAACGTTTAAACCATATATGATGAGTCAATTTAATTGTGTTGAAAAGAGAGCAGGTAGAATCTCAGCGAATAGAGAAATTTGTGCGCGGGCCGCTTTATTTGTGAAAAAGAAACGATATGCTGCCTTGGTTTATGATAAAGAAGGTGTTAGATTCAGCTCACCCAAGCTGAAAATTATGGGTATGGATACGCAAAGAGCAGATACGCCAACTTATGTGCAAAATTTCTTAAAAGATGTTTTGAAAAAGACGTTGTCAGGAGATGATGAAGTTGCAATTATTGAATTTATTAAAAATTTTAGAGTTAAGTTTAAGTCAAATGACCCTTGGGTAATGGGCACACCAAAACGATGTAATGGTTTGACCAAATATACCAATATGGAAAATAAAATTAAGAATAGTAGATTGCCGGGTCATATTAGAGCTGCCTATAATTGGAATAAATTAAAAAGATCAATGGGTGATAATAGATCTATGGATGTTCATGATGGTGGTAAGACAGTATTTTGCTATTTAAAGAGTAATCAATTTGGCATAGGTAGTATAGGTTACCCGATTGATCAAATACATTTACCTGAATGGTTTAAAACGTTGCCGTTTGATACTGAGAAAATGGAGTTTAAACTAATAGATCAGAAGTTAAGTAATATAATTGGGTTGATGAAATTTGATTTGGCAAAGTCCAAACAAAGCGAAGCAGTATCTGAGTTGTTTTCTTTTGAATAAATACATGCATGTATTCATACAAGCTGAGGCAGTACGGTACTCCATGTGACTTTTATCATACTGAGTATGGATTTGTCTCAACGGATGCTTACGCCACAATCAGGTCTCATTTAGATGAACTTCAAATTGATTGTGATATTATGATTGTAGATCAGTGGACAGATGTATATCACAATGTGGAAATATATGAAATAGTTTTAAATTTTACTTCAGAAAATGATTATGCATTATTTCTACTTACAGAAAGTAATTGAGGTTGAAGCATATAATAAAAATAAGTTCTCACAAACCAGACTTTAGCGATGAGGCTGCCCGTATTGAAACTTTAACAGACTGGCTTATGGCACATGATATTGAGTATGATATCGAAATTAGCCATGCATTGACAGGGAGTCAGTATATATTTTGGAGCTATGATATAACAATTGATTTTATGAATGATGAGCATCATGCGTTATTTTTGCTTTCTTTTGCTCACGAATTTTGACTCTAATTATGTAATGCTTTATAATAATATATGAATAATTTTAAAGGAGAGATAGATGGTAACCGTTAAGGATACTTTATTGGATTTATTGGAGTTCACAAATAATGAATTTTTTGACTGTGTTAAAATTATAGGATCTGACAAGGAGACTCTTATCTCTGCCTCAGATGGTGAACCTACATTAATTCTTAATGCACGAACTAAAGAACCATCAGAAGAATTAATTGGAACTTTAGGTCTTGGTTCATTGTCTATTTTAAGTGGGCTATTTAAATTAAAGAATTTAAGAAATTCTACTGTAGAAGTGATGACAAAAAATCGTAATGGTATTGAATATGCTGAGATGTTTAATTTTGTTAGTGATACTGGAACAGAAGCATCATATAGATTAATGCATGAATCAGCATTGCCTGATATGCCAGTGTTTAAAGGAACAACCTGGGATATAGAGTTCACTCCTAAGAAAGATGAAATTGAAGAGTTCGGTCAATTGGCCTCATTGATGGGTGACATTGAATCTCAATTCAATGCAAAAGTAATTGACAATAATTTGGTTTTCTATATTGGTGAAGAGTCAGCATCCTCACATAAAGTAAAAATGATTTTCGAAGTTGGAGTAAATGGATCTGTAACAGCAGGTTTGAAATGGCCATGCAGGCAGGTTCTTTATGCTTTAAGAGCTTGTGTGACTGGCAATAGAGCATCAGATCCAATAATGAAGATTAGTAATAAGGGTGTTATCTGTATCAGTATTGATAGTGGCCTTGGTGAATATGATTTTTATATTGTAGCGAAACAGAAATAATGATAAAGGAGAAATAAAAATGACAAAAGTAATTGTTAACGGTATTCGGTTAAAATTGAAAGGTTATAATGGATGTATTTTTAGTAAAACATTTTGTACCAACAGATAGAATGCCTGATAATGAACGTATTAAGGCTCTTGAAGATCATAAGAGTAGGCATTCTATTAAAGCGGAACTTGAAGGAAAAACAGGTGGACTTGTATTTGAATTTTTCTTCTCTTCACATCTAACCAATATAACTATAGAACGAGTAAAGGAGCATAATAATGCATTGTAAAATAATATCATGCCAATCATATCTTGAAATTATTGAACTAATGTTGAATGAATATATGTTTGAGATAAACGATAAGATTCTTCGAAAAGAAGCAAAGCAAAGAACTGAATACGTGCTTAAGAAATTATCATTAGATTGGTTCAAGGTTATATGCAATGGTTCAAACAACACAAGAAAATCAATAATTAAAGGCGACTTAATTGTAGGTTTTGATATAAGATTCAAAACTGGAGAAAAGATTAAATTCTTTGATATAAGGGTAGGCAAAGATGAAGACTAAAGGCCCAAATCTTACAGAGAAAAATAAAGACTATGCTATCTTTTTACCAAGTATAAGTTCTGCATATTCACGATTTGCAAGTGAATACTATAGAATTGATGGAGAATTGTCACCACGTAATGGTGTTCATCCTGATTACATGGAACATGGGTTTAAGTCATTAGATTTTCTTGATCCAGACAAAGGATTATTTTATTATAAACATGCCTTATATTCTGCAGGTCATGCCCAACTTGGTATTGAGCAGACTAACAAAGTTGAATCAATGGTCTCGCTCAGAGATAGAAGTAACACTTGGATCTTAGGAGATTCTGGTGGATATCAAGTCATTAATGGTTTATTAAAATTTCCCATGCATGATTTGCATTCACAAGATGCAGATGACATGCGTTTCAAAATTATGAATTGGCTTGAGTACACGGCAGATTATGCTATGCTTTTAGATTTTCCAACGTCCTCAATAACCAATCCTAAATCTCCATTGAATTCATTTAGGGAATGTCTTGAGGGATCTCTACAGAACTTTAATTATTTCATGCGTAATCGACAAGGCAAGACCAAATATCTTAATGTGTTACAGGGACGGTCATTGACAGAGTCCAATACTTGGTTTGATGAGGTCAAGGATTTTCCGTTTGAGGGTTGGGCATTTGGTGGCGGACATAATAATGACTTTGAGATTATTCTCAACAGAATTATTACACTCAGAGATGGAAAGTATTTTGAAGAAAATAGCAATGGTGATAAACGGGATTGGATTCATGTTCTTGGTCAGTCAAGGTTGACAGCAGGCTGCACATTATCACATCTTCAAAGATTATTACGAAAGCAGTTGAATAATAAGAATTTGTCGATCAGTTATGATAGTGCATCTGCATTCATAGCAGTAGCACATGGTCAGATTTATACTAATGATGTATTTGAGAAGAAACGTTTCTCTTATATTATGGATAAAATGTATGATGATAAAGATCTAGTTGGGTCAGATAAACCTTTTCCTTGGAGAAGCACTATAGGTGACTTGTTAACAATGGGAGATATCTGTGTGAAAACTGATGCATGGTATCAAAATTCTGGTAAAACTGGTAATACATCTTGGGATTCATACAGTTATGCTTTGATGATGATGCATAATGTAGAGCGGCATATTAGAGCAATACAGCAGGCTAATATGATTTATGATTTATCAGATAATATTGGGGTCACGTTTATGCCACCTAAGTTAGCTGAATTTAAAGAAGTTCTTGAACATGTTTTTGAATCTGAGACACCATTTACAGTTATTACAGAGAATTACAAATTATTGAATGATATTCTTGGTCGTAGAACAGGTAAGGGCAGCATTGACAATACGGCATTAACGACAATGTTTGAAATGCCTGTGGTCAAAATGCCAGAGATTGATTATGAGGATCAAAATGATCCTCTTCTTGAGGCTATAAATTTAGACAACCTTTTTTCATAATTCTTGACTTTACCTGTAAAATATTTTATAACGTCACATGAGAAATTTAGCAAAATATCCAATAGACGATAATGAAATTATCGAATGTCTTAAGAAGCTATCAAAACAGTTAGTTGACGAAGGTAGAATTGGTGATATGCGTCCCATGCTTCTGACAGAGGCAGCGAAACGTTTAGAAATCTCCGTTTGTTCACCATGTCCGCCCTGGGATGAGATGTTGGATGATATGGGAAGAGTTGAA
>SDBT01019447.1_pt1 | contig 10641 bp, 12 predicted proteins | sample 2277101 | NCBI WGS metagenome assembly SDBT01 (sample SAMN10404973, study PRJNA504765) | marine sediment metagenome | isolation source: marine sediment core GS10_PC15, 103 cmbsf | place: Arctic Ocean: Southern Knipovich Ridge | collected 2010
CTTGACATCTTTCGCCATAATAACTTATTCTCTTTCCGCAATCTATACATTTATTATTAAAACATTTACCATGTTTAAAATTGCCATTTCTTTTACCTTTACTGGCACAAGAACGACATCTTCCCGATTCATATAGGAAGTTGAATTTACTTATCTCGTTATTACATCCAAGTTCTATACAGTAACATTTTTTCATTATTCACCATGATATTGGTAGTCAATACTACGTTTATATTCTCTACAACTTTCAACATTAATTGTAGCTATAAAATTATTAAAGTTTAAAGTAATTGATTTTACATTTATTGGGTCTACTATATTATCTATTTTAATTCTTTTATTTAAATCTATTCCATAATAACAATAAGCATCTATAGTAATATCTATCGAACCTTGAGTTTTTATATCACATATTTTACTAAGTTGCCAATAAGCATAATTTTTTGCAAATTCTGTATCGTCCCAAGAAGGAACTTGAACTACTTCTCCTGTTGCAGGATTAACATTTGTAAATCCTTCCTGAACACTCAAATTTGCAAGATTAAGAGTGTCTATAATGGTTTCTGGATAAGTTCCCATTTTATCTGTATAAAACATCAAAGGATTATTATCGGAATCTTCTGTAGGTGCATCGTTTGGATTAGTAGCTGGACTATCTGACGAATTATAAGTAGCTCTTTTTTCTTGAATAAGATATAACCTTATATTTTTTCTTTTGGTAGAAATTACTTCTTTATTGTCGTTCAATATATATTCAACTTGAGGTTCTGCAAATGTTACTATAGGAGTTATCTTATAACTAATTTCTCCAAGAAAAGTTTCATATTCTACAAGTCCTTGATAATCTATTGTAAATCCTTCAGTAGTAAAATGGACATTTTCTCCCCAATAAGAAGTTCCTGTATAAATTTTAATTACTGGAGGAATTATATTGCTCCAACTTGCTTTTGTCGTAGATAATCCAGGTAATCTAAATTTTCTATAAACATCTTTATAATCTTTATTAGGGTCTTGATAATCATATCCATATCCGCTTCCTGAATCTTTTGCCACAGTTTCTAAAGAAGAATCCCATACTGGTTCTGCAAAACCCGAATAATAAGAAAGCCAAGTATGTTCATTAGAATTATTACCTAAACCATAAGCATTATCTTGATTATAACTATCAGTGGATTTTCGAATAGTTTTAGCTCCCATTTGGACTCTATATTTATTTATAATATTAGATATACTTTCACTTAAATTATGCCTTATAACTTGATATAAACCAAGATTAGTGCCTAAAGATTGTGCTTCAAGGTTTATTATATTTCCTTTTCCTTCTTTATGTAAAACTTTATTTTCATCTAGGTCAATATACCAAGCAAAATTACCAGCATTTGAAACTAATTCTGTAATAGCATCTGCATGTCCTCTTCCATATTTATCCATAGATTGTGGAATAAAATTGCCTATATCTGTAGAAAGACCTAAATCAGTAAGAGCTTCATTTATAGTCTCAAAATAATAATCTTCTGAATCTTTAGGTTTTCTACCTACAAAGAAATATTTTTTTTCTTTATTTAATTCCCAATATTCATCTTGGCAAGATATTCTAATTGCTTCTGGACTATCTGTTGGAGTTATATCTGTTATATAACCTTCATATAATTTTATGTCTTTATATTTAATTTTTACTACAGCTTTTTGTGAAGGTTTACTGTCATCATAAGCTCTACCTAAATCGAATGAAGCTGTAGAAGCTCCGTTAAGAACTCTTGTTATAGACATACTATCAATATTTGCATCGGTTTGTTCTACATCATTTATATATACTTTTACTTCTTTTTTACCTGCGGATTGAAATCCTATAGCTCCTGCTGGAGGTTGTTGCCAAGCGGTCATCATTCTAAAATCGTTATTAATATTAGTGCGAGATAAAACTCTTGTTCTTATATCATTGTTCATATCTAAAATAACAGCTTTAACCATCGAAAAAGCATTATTAATATTTTTAACTACTTCAATAGAACTCCTAAAATCATTATTAAGGTCTTTTACTTCTCCTTTAGTTGTGCTAATTTTATTTAAGATAGCTTTAAGCTCTTCTTTAACAATTCTAATATCAGAACCTATATCTTTCCTTACGATATTCCCTGCCATTCTAAAATCATTCAGAATATCTCCAAAAATATCTATCAAACTCATTCTAAAATCATTATTAATATCAGTTCTTACAATTACTCCTGCCATTCTAAAATCGTTATTAATATCTATTATTTCTTCTGGAGCTGTTTCTACATAATTTTTAAATGCCCAATCTTCTCCCGAATCTAATCTCCAAGTCGATTCACTATTACCACTATATAATTTATCACCATCAACATAAAGGTCTCCTGTAGCATAATAAAGAGATAATCTATTGTCTGAACCTGTGCCTGATGGTTTCCATACTAAAGCATAATCCGTTCCAGCAGTAATTCTATAAGGGGTTAAAAACGTAATACTTTTCCATTCATAACTCGTAGAAAAATTTGATTTATCAATTAACTGAGAAGCCAAAACACTCCCATCTGGTTTTCCAAATCCATCTACTCCTTGTATTTCAAATAAAATATCATAATAAGCTCCACTTGTATGCTCTAGTTTACAATATATTTCAATAGTTTCTAAAGCTCCAGATAATCCAGCTTCAAATGTTTGACTAACAGATTCTGTATTTCTTTCAATATAAGTTGGAATACTTAAAGTAGTCTGTTGTTGGTCTAATTGAAGAGCCATTTATTTTATTTCCATCCTTGTATATTAAGTCCTTTTATTTTAGAGTCATTAATATTAAATTTTCTCACAGTAATATCTCCTAAACGAAATTTATCGGATTTCCTATTAATTAAAGTTATCCGATATGACGTTACTTCGTTACCTTTTTTACCCATAATATAAGCATATTCTATTACAGGAGCATTGTTTAATTTTTCAATTTTATTTTTTGTAACTCTCATCCAATCTTTTGTCGCTTCGACTATATGATAATATTTTTCATATCCTTCTAAACAAATATTGTCCCCTGTGGGAAGGATATAAAATATACGTTTAATAGGTTTGTTAGGAATTTCGAGCCATATTGTTTTAAAATATGAAGTTCCTCCGAGAAAGTGAGTCTTGTCTTTAAAAATTATTATATAAAGAGGTTTGTCCATGATTTTTTTATCAGACATTTTATTCTCCTTTGTTAATTTGCTCTTATGACCATGTATAACGAGTCGTTAAAACGAAAGTCTCAACAGCAGGTGTAGCATAAGCTGTAGGTATAACTATTTTAATATTAGCATAAAGTTCTCTTGAACTTTCACCAGAAGTTAAAACAATAGCCCCATTACCGTCATTCAATTTTACTACTCTTGCAGAATCAGCTCCAGCAATAGCAGTTCCAGCCCAGCTTGCTCCAGGTAAACTTGAAGTAGTGCAAATCGCTTTTACCATAGAATCAGCAGGTGTTCCATAACCTAATACATGATTAGCATAAGAATCGTGGTCAGAATTATCCCAAGCTTCTATTTGAGGTTCAGAAGCAGTATCTCCATCAAAACTGAAAGCAAATACATAACGCTTATTTTCACCCAGACCTTTAACTAAATGAGTATAATAACTTCCACCAACATCATGAGAGTAATCCATTAAAAAACATTTAGCTACTTCTTTAGGATTATCGGGGTCGATTTGAGTAGCGTCATTATTTAACTCAGATGTAAGAGGTTCATGGGTCATTAAATCTGTAATCTGGTCATCGCCTTCTGACCATATTAAATAATCATTAGTAAGGTCAAGTGCGATATAATCTGCTGGCGTTGTTTCAAAACTGACATCAGCATCAACATAGTTTATTCTTGCAGTTAGATTTGTTGCCATAATTTATTTCCTCCTTTCTTTAAATTTAATAGCTTATTACGTAGAAAATTATTTCATATTTTTGTCCAGAAATTCTAAGACTTTGTTCGAATCTTATCTCTTCCAATCTTCTTACTGAAAAACTCCAATCATCTATCCAACTCACTCCACTTAAATGTTGAAGTTTTAAAGTAGCAGGGTTACTAGTGATTTTTGTTCGCATTTCATTTATTAAAGTAGTTAAAGCATTATAATCATCTGCCATTAACATCCCTCTAACAGTTATTTCGTGACTCTTTTTTCCTCCAGGAATAACTATACTCCCCGAACTTCGATTTCCATGTATTACAGTGGTTTTTATTCCAGGAGTCGGGTCTGTTATATGATAAACATAGGGTAAAATATAATCTCCTGAACCATCATTAAAAGTTATACGCACAGATACATTACTCATTTTATAATACTCCTAATTCTTGTAATTTTTTTTGTGTTAATATTTTTATATTTTTATCTTGATAATTCTTTTTAAATAAGTTAAACTTCTTCTTCGCATCATCTCTCCAATAACCTTTTATTTCAATATATAAATCAAATTCGGGGATATAAAAATCTGGAGTATAAGTTGTATTTCCTAAATCGAAGATTTTAGGTTCGTATTGATATTTTATTCCTGATAAGTCTAAAAATTGAGCAAAAAGAATTTCCCAAGAGGAACGCATTAATATTCCTTTATACTCTCCCCAAATTCCATGTGGAGATGGTCTACCAAACATCCCATTATTTCTTCCAATTGTTGTTCCACTTTTTAACATGGTTTTACTAATTTTTTCTTTCCATTTAATTATACGATTTTTAAATAAAATCTTTAATCTTTTAAAATGACATTTCGGACATCTTTTAGCATTATAATTATTTAACTTTATTCCACAATCTTTACATTTAGGAAGTCCACCTATCCAACTAGGATTACTTTCGCCCTTCATTCTTTTACTATGTTGTTTATCAGCACATTTTCTGCATCTTTTACATCTATAATCGCTGACTTTATTATCACAGTCAATACAATAATATTTTTTCATTTTTTCTCTTCAGTAAAAATTCTAATATTAAATTTTCTTTCACATTCTACACAAAGTAATTCTATATTAGCTTTATTTATGTTTTTTTGTATAAATCTTTGACATTGACATTTACATATAGTATCAAGTGTAAGATTTATTTTATCATTTATTATCTTCATTTTATAAGTGAGGACGAAGTAATTTCGCCAATGCTTTCTGTAAAGTTTCATCTTCTTTTAATCTGTTTGTTACTTTTTCTCCAACATTTTGTGCCATTCTTTCTAAGGAATCTTCTGGAAGATGAACATGAATATTTTCAATAGGAGTATTTATATTAGTTTCATAAGCTTTAGCAGATATAGTATTTTCACCAAAAAATCCAGACATAGCTCTACCAAATCCTCCTCTAAAATATTCTTCAAAGGTTTTTACTGCTCCTTTTCCTTCTTCTACCCAAACTTGCCAAAATTCTACATTTTCACCTGTAGGAAGTAATCCTTCAGGAATAATAGGTATAGTAGGTTGTGCTGGAGCTCCTGTTTTTAAACCATACATTCTTGTTAATACTTCTCCAACAGCTAAACGACCTTGCGAAGAAAATCTATTCCAATATTGGTCTATAATGCGTTGGTCAAACATATCGGTTTCATAAGTTTTAGCTAATTGTTCAGGACTAAGTAATCTCAACTCCATCATTCTTCTTATTCTTCCTCTTTCTAATTTATCCGCTTTATGATATTGCATTGCAATATTAGTAGCTATTGTTAATTCTCTTTGTTTGGCTTGTGCTACTGCTACTGCTGTTCTTTGTCTTAATTGTGCTAATTTTAATTGATATTCCTCATTTTTATTTTGAGCATATTGAATATTTAACTGTTGTTCTTCGGTATCTAATATTTGTAATTCAGTAGCTCCCATAGCTTTTAATATATTTAATTCTGTTTTTCTGAAACTATCTACTATTTTTTGTCGAAAACTTGTTTCCGCCTGGATTAATTCGTTTTTTGCTTTTTGGAGTTTTAAAGATTCATCATCTGCTTCTAAAGTTAATTCAGAATTTTTTAGAGCTTCTAATTTATATCTAGCTATTTCTAACTCACCAGCTCCTCTGATTTTCATTAATTTAATTTGATGAGAAAGTGCAGTTTTTTCTTCTGCTTCTAAATTTAAACTTAATTTTTGAGTATCCTCTTTAGCTTTAACTAATTTTACTCCTTCTTCTCTTTCTTTATTTATTTTTTCTATAGCTTTATCCATACCTATAAAATAATCAGTAGGAGTTTCAAACTTAATTCCAGTAAGGGATTTTCGATAATCTTTCCATCTTTTAATAGCGGATACTGGCAAAATAAAACCTTCCCACCATTTCACATCCTTACTAAACGCAGAAATCAATCTCTCAGTCATTAAAGTAAACATCGATAATTGAGTGAAAGCATAACCAACACTAAATCCTACATCTTGAAAAGACTGTCTCGCTGATTCAAGATTTGCATTTAATATTTTTAATGTCCTGGCATAATCTCCTGCTCCTGTAGCTCCTCCCATAAAATCGCCAGCTAAAACAGCCAATATATTTTGTAAACGCCCTGCTTGAGCTCTTACTGTATCCATTCTTATTTCTCTTAATTTTTCAGCAAATCCATCTGCATGTTTTCTTGCATTTTCTAAAGATTCAATTAATCCATCAAAAGATTCTAATAATAATCTCGGAGATACTGCTCCTCTTGTTGCAAATACTTGCTGAAGAGCTTTCTGTTGCATAAATGTTAATTTTGTGTTTTGTCCTAATACTTCTCTAAGTTTTATCATAGTATTCAAAAAACTAATCGGTTGGTCTGGGGCGAAAGTTATACCAAAAATTTTAGCCAATTTAGCCGAATTTTTAGTTAATTGTAATATAGTTCTAGCTGTTAATCTTCCTGTTCTAGTTCCTCTTAACATACGAGTATTTAAAAAACCTATAATTGTTGTTAAATCAGTAAAACTGTCACTTAAACCTCCAACAAAAGGGGCTAATTTGGCGTAGCCTCCGATTAATTCGTTCATTTCAACATCTTGAGTTGCGAAAGTGAAGGTCAAAACATCAGCGATTTTAGTGAATTTTTCGGCTGTAGTTAAAGTAGAATCCATCCGTTTACCCATTGTGTTAAATACACCAGCTACTGCTCTAGCCATTTCTTTTGCACCTACTCCTGTAGCTACCATTGCATTTACTGTTGGCACAAAAGCAGATTGAGCTTCGTTTAAATCTAAAGAAGCGGTTTTTAAGAAATAGAAAGCTTCAGATAATTCTTTTAATGACTTATTAGTTCTAGTTGCCATATCTAAAATTTGCATCTTGATAGCTCCCATTTCAGCTTTTATACTTCCAGCAGTTCCTTGCATAACAGTTTGTATTCTTACTAATCCATCTTCTAAATCTAAATTGGCAGAAACTACACCACTAATAGTTCGTATTATTCCCATAAAAACACTACGTAAGAGTAACCATACTGGAATAACTAACAGAGCTCTTCCAGCAAGTTTTTTCATTTGTCCTGCAAGACCTTGAGTAGCTTTGGTTGCTTTTTTGGTCTGTTTAGTAGTTCTGCCAGTTGCTCGTTCCATAGATTTTAATCCCTGAACGACCATTTTATTACCTTGTATAGTCGCTAAGAAACTTATTAAATATTGTCTTTCCATAATTTATTTTTCTTCTTTCAATTACTTTACTTAAAAATTACCGAATCAGATTTACCTGATTTATCTGTTTTTCTTTTGTCTTTCAAGTGACGAGTTTTTCTTTTAAATAATAAATAGGCATCACATCTCATATCATCTATAATAACAGATTTACTAAGATAATCTTCTTCTGAAGCTAAATCCTGGTAAAGATTGTGGTAAATTTGCAACCACATTAAAAATATTACCTGAATCCAAGAAAAATCTATCTCATTCTTAAATAATTTTATACCATTTAAATCTTTAGCTTTAATATATAACAATTGGTATCTATCTGACCTAGCCAGTTTACGAATTATTTTTTCCATCATTATCACCTATAATATTCGGTTGGTAAATTAGACGATTGGCATTAAAAAAAGCTCTATTTATTAAATCTACTTTTTTACTTTTTAAAAAATCCTCATAAGTTTTAAATAATCTAGCAAATTTATCTTTACTTGTTTCTATCTCTAAAACTAAATAAGTATAATAAGAATTTGCCTCATTTGTAAGTTGAGCTTCTATACAATAACTAAGCAAATCTGTCATTTCTATACTAATACTAGACTGTTCTAACTTAATTTTAGTAATTTCGTTTTTTAATTTTTCTACATCTATATTATTTGCTGTTGTTGCTAATTTAAACTGTATAGTTTCTATTTTAGCTTCAAGTTGAATTGTATTTTCTTCCATTTTTTCTATATCAATATCTTTCGATTTTAATTTTTCTACTAATTGTTTTCTAAAAAGAGTATTTGGGTCATTTAAAAATTCGAAATACTTTTGCCTTCGAAATTTTTCTAATTCAAGTTGTTCTTCATAATTAGGTCTACGAACTTGATATTTTTGGTCTTTTATTTTAAAAGGGATTTTATTATCTTTAATAACTCTTTCCATCTCCGACATTTGTTCCAACTCGCTTATAGTCTTTGCTAATTCTTTAGCTAATTCTTTTCGATTGTTCTTTTCTTTTTTCTCGCTCATTTTCTTATTCCTCCCTTACTTTTTCTTACATTATATTATTAAAGTTTCAATTTTAATTTTTGGTAAATCATTTGCATCAGCAACTATTTCTAAATGCTGAATTCGTGTAGTTGAATCAATAATTTTGAATTTTTTTAATAACCTTACCAAACTTCTTTCAAACTTTACCTTATCATCCTTATCTTTAATTGATTTATTATCAATAACTTGACCATATTTTTTAACTAACTTTCTTAAAAACATCAATTTTAAAGCTTTTAACTTCCATTTTAAATTGTTCATTTCCTTACTCCTCCTTACGATTTTCATTTGATTTTCCTATAATAAAAAAGCCAAAGCTACAAGATATATTAATCTTGCTCTTTGGATTTTTTGGTTATAAATACAGTTTTACCTATTTTAAATCTTAATTCGATTAATTTTTTCATAGCTCTAAACTGCTCATACACATGCTCTTTTATAAGAGCTTTATATAAAGCAACGGTCAGAGCGTTTTCTTGGTCAAGAACTTCTATTCTTTTAAGTAAAGTTCCGACTAAGACTTTAGCCTGATAATCTATTAGTTCTATAAGTTCTTTATAATTTTCCATACTTTTCTCCTTACTTAGAAAAGAAGCATAGGTAAACCTAATACCTCTTCTCTTCCTTGTATAAGGTAGAGAGAAGCCTTCCATAAACGGTAGGCAATCTCTCTACCATCAATTACAAATTAAATACCTAATACAGAAGAATCTGCTGTAATAATCAGATTCTTACCTATAAGAGTAGCATCTTTTCTAACGTATTCTTTAACTGTAGAACCTGGACTAAGTTCGCTAGGTGTTAAGCCTGTTGCTTTTATACCATATTTGAAATTAGCTTTAGTATTATCATCATAAACCTTGATTATAATCGCTACTTGGTCTGATAATTTCTGTATATCAATTTTACCATAACCAGCACCTGCACCACGTAATACTTCTTCAAGACTAAAATCTTCAAGAAATCTACCTAATGTAATTGTTACAGATTTATCAGCTATACCTCTAAGGACTACATCCTTATTACCTAATTCCTTTTGGTCTTCTCTTTCAAAAGCAATTTCAAAACCGACACTTTGAAGTCGATAAAGATAATCACTTGAAGAAGGTTTACCACTTGCAGGAATATATAGATAAATATCAATACTATCTCCCAAAATACCAGCTTTATCAGCAGTATTCGGAGTAAACTGAGTATCTGGAGCAGTAGCAGAAGTGTAATAAGCTTTAATTACATCATCTGTTAAAACGCTAACAATAGTCAATATTTTAGTTCCATCGCTATAGGTATAATCAGTAGTAAGAGTAAGTTCTGTGGAAACTCCACTTCTAACTCTTATAACCCTAAGCATATATACACCTGTTTCATCAGGGTCTTCCGCAGGGGCTTTAGCACTAAGGTCTATTTCATTATCTGCACCAGAACCAGCAGTGTGTTTCTTGTAAATAAAATACTTATTATCTTCTTGCCAAGTAATAGCACTTTCTCCAACAAAATCAAAACTACGTTCTATTACGCCATCAGGTTCTCCAATATTTAAAGAAAATCCAGCCGTTCTTAAAGAGGGATAATGTTTTGTTCCTCTAAAAGTTCCATCATCATCTGTTAAATAAGCTACTATATCAAAATAAGATGTTTTAAAATCATCCAAATCAATAGCATCTTCCGCAACATTACCTTTAACAGTAGTATTTACCAGTTTCTGATAAAATTCAATACTACCACTTTCATATTGAGTAAGTCTATACCCAATAGTAGGACTTTTCTTTAAATAACCTAGAACATCAGGATTTCCTATTTCATTTACTTCTTCTCTATTAAGAGTTTCAGTAAGGTCAATGGCTTGTGCTCGGTCTATCTCAGCATCGTCGCCAATACCCAGAATAGGAAATATTCTTGGTTTAAAACCACTATAATTTATCATTTTTTCTACCTCCTATGTAGAATGTTTTTAAATTAAACTAGTAATTTTTCTCCTATAAAAATTCTAGTTCTATTATCT
>SDBT01019448.1_pt1 | contig 10640 bp, 13 predicted proteins | sample 2277101 | NCBI WGS metagenome assembly SDBT01 (sample SAMN10404973, study PRJNA504765) | marine sediment metagenome | isolation source: marine sediment core GS10_PC15, 103 cmbsf | place: Arctic Ocean: Southern Knipovich Ridge | collected 2010
GCTAGAGTTGACGTTGGACATCAAAGACCTGTCCGAACGTGTGATCAAACCGGCTATGATTCAGTTGGCGAACCAAATTGATGTGGACCTTATGGCCCTCTACAAGGACGTTTCCAATTGGGTTGGTACGCCGGGCGAGACGATCAACAGCAATCAGGACTTCTCGAAAATGCCTGAGCGCATGGACTTTAACAGCGTTCCGCAACAGAACCGCTGCGCTGTCCTGTCCCCTGCCGACCAGTGGGGATTAATCGGTGCCCAGACCGCGTTGCTGCAAGACGGCTTGGTTAAGTCGGCTTACACCGAGGGCCGTCTTGGCCGAATCGGTGGTCTTGAAACCTATATGTCGCAGAATATTCCGACCCACACGGTCGGTTCCGACGTGACAACGGTGACGGTCAACCAGTCGATTGTTACCGGGACCACCACCTACGCGGCTACCAAGGACTCCGATCAGCAGACTATGACGATTGCTGGCGGCACCTTAAATGCTGGTGACGTGTTCACAATTGCGAACGTGAACGCTGTCAATGCCGTGACCAAGGCTGACTTGGGCTTCCTCAAGCCGTTCACGGTTGTTTCGTACAGTTCAAACACGTTGGTATTCTCGCCGGCGCTGATTTGGACTGGCGCTCACAAGACCGGCGCGATTGCTTCCGGCACGACCGATCTCAACAGTGCTGCGTTGGTGTTCAAGGGTACGGCATCCACTGGATACGTCCAGAACATGGCGTTCGCGCCCGAAGCGTTTGCCTTCGTGGCGGTTCCTATGGTCTCGCCTCCGGGTGCGGTTGATGTTGGCCGTCGTTCTTACAAGAACACCAACGTCCGCGTCATTCCGGGCTACGATCACACCAACGACAAATCGACCTGGCGTTTGGATGTGCTCTACGGCGTGAAAACCATTGATCAGCGTCTTGCCGTTCGCGGCAGCGGCACTGCTTAACAGATAGCCAGGAAAGGAAAACACCATGTCTACGTATCTCGATGACGGCGATCCTGCCGGTACTATCTTTGGACAGTCAACTACTGCGTTGGTCGGCTTCCATGACGTTACGGGGACGGCAATTTACGCGCTGTCTTCAACTCCCGCCGTTGCCACCACACGGGCGACTACGGGTGCGGCCACTTACGGCCTTACATCCGCACAGGCAAACGGGGTTCTTGATCTCGTTCTGGCTTTGCGGGCTGGCCTTGTGGCTAAGGGCCTCGCGTCCACCTAAATGCGGATAACTCTGCATATGTGTTCAAGGGGGCGCCCGTTACAGTTGACGGGCGCTCTCCTGAGCCTTCACGACAACGAAAGCGGCGACCACGACGTTAAGTACGCGGTCGCCGTGGACGTTGACGACAAGGCGACCATTGGAACGCTGGTTTCGTTACAAGCCAAAATCCCAATAGGGTATCGGGTCGGCGAACGTCCGGTTTCTCTCGATGCGCTACACAATCAACTCACGAAGGATATACCCGCCGATGTCTATGTTTGCTTCATAGACGACGCCCTGTGCCTGACTAAGGACTGGGACGTCCGCATTGCGGAATTGTACGAGGAAGACCATAACGGCTTGTGGTGGTGGACCCCGAAGGGCGACGAATTGACGATGATTCCAATTATGTCGAAGGGCTTTTACAAAGCCGCCGGCAACAAAATTTTCCCTGAATATTTCCCATTTTGGTGGGGCGATACATGGCTTTCGGAAGTGTATATGCTGGCGACGGAAAGCCACCTGAAATTTGCACCGATTGAAGTGCTTGACTGCCCGAAGGATACGATGGGCATGAGAGAATTGCGGTTCTGGCATAACTTCTATTTATGGCTTCAACCGGAGCGCATTGCCGAGGCGAAGAAACTTGCTGAGAAGTTGGACCTGCCGGAACCAACGATTGCCGAAGATTTACGCCGTATCATTGGAGCGCCGAATAAATCATTTGTTGAGGACATTGATCGCATAGAGGCGATGCAGGGCGACCAGGGCGAACCACATGAGGGATACAAGACCGCCAAGGCGAATGCTGTTGCCATGATGGAGGGGAACGACCGACCTATGCCCAGCTTCGATATTGTTGACCTCCTGACGCCGGAAGTCATCGCAGTTCTCGACAAGCATTTCCCAGAAACGATAAAAGCCGCATAAGGAAAACTATGATGTCAAACAAACTTTTTAATGCCGTAACGGCCACGGGTGCCAGCCGGACAGTCCCCGTAGAGCCGTCAAAGGACTCGCATACGGTTCAAGCCGAGATGGGCGGAACAGTTGTGGCGATCGCCGTTACTATCACCCTGGAGGGTTCCCTGGATGGCGTTAGCTGGGTCACCCTTGCGACACATGCTTTCTCTGCGGCTGAAATAACGGCGGAGGAGTCCCTGTTCCACGTTACGGGCAAGCCGATGCCTTTCATTCGGCTTAACTTGACTGCGCTGACCGGCGGCTCTAGCGCGTCCGTTTCTGCTTGGTACCAGGCGGGTGATTTCGAGGTTGGCCGCAAGATCGAAGGGAAGGGCTCAATAGCAGTAAGCCCGGACGGCTCTTTCGCCAACGTAAGCGCAGCTTATGATATTCTCCAATCAGCAGTTAATGCTGTTCCCAACACTGATGCGGCTGTTGATGTGTTCTTGTACGATACGAGAAACGATAGTGATGGTGGCAAGTCCAGAAATTCCGTTGCAAATACGAGCCTTGGCAAGTTTCCCGAAGTCGGCCTGTTGGTGGTTGTCGGGGGTTCTACGGATACAGTTTCATATTATGACGCGCTTGATCTTGACAGTTCTGGTGTGCCGGTTTTATTCAAGGCATGGACGCTGACAAATCCAAGCTCGGTCACTGCTAAGGATGGGAAGATTGTTATCGGCACAAGCGCCGGTGTAACGGTTATCGACCTTGTTGCGGACGAAGTGTTGAACTATGACGCAACTGACTTGGCCCGTGCTGATCAACTCCCGTCATCATTCGATATGTCTACGGTCACTTGGACCTCTGTTACAACGGCGGGCGCGATTGTTAGCGCCGCAGTCAATGACGTTGCGATCACCATCCTTTCCGGTGCGCCGATTGATAGTGCGACAGGATTGCCAATTCCGACGATTGCCGCCGCAACGGATGCGGGTGTGTCGGTTATCCAAAGCGACGGGACTGTTGACGATCTTGTGCAGACTTCCGGTGACGATGTAAACGAAGCCGCATTTAATTTCTTTGGTGATGTTATATTCCCCAACGAAACAGCGGGTGAACTCGATATTTTCCGCGCTGGCGGATACTCGGCAGACAACACAACGCCGGATGATCTCTATGACGAAACAACCAGCCCGACTCTCCTTGCCGCTCCCACGACAACAAAGAACGGCATTGTAGACTTCGGGACGATTGCGATTGGCTCGGCCTCCGGGTTGACGCTTGTCCATGAAGACCGTTCAACTATTACAAATGGCATGGCCTGCCATATCACCTCCGCGTATAATTCGGGTTGGATGCCTGGGGCGATTAAGGGCGCGTGGCTTGGCACAACGGGCCTCACTGATTTGTCGGTCCATAGCAACGACCTAACCCATAACGGCACGGTTCCAACGGCGGTTGTTGCAACGGGCGCGGACCTCATCGCTCATGGAGTTTTTAGCGCGGCCAACAATTTTACAGCAGCGTCTAACGCTGAATGGGATGTGGTCACAACCGGGGCATTAACGGCCTCTATCTGGTTTAAGACAGCGGCTAACTCAGCCGTTGAAAGCTATCTCGGGTTTGCGAATGCCGGGGATACGTTACGGTTTATTATCACCATCGCAGCAGACGGGACATTGAATTGTATTGACGACGGTGCCACCGCTTCTGTCGGAACCGTGAGTGCAATTGCATACGACGACGGTAATTGGCACAAGGTTGACTTTATCCGTACCAGTTCCACGGCCCGCGCATTATACGTTGACGGCTTGCTAATTACATCCAACACGACTGATGCCGGTTCACTAACCAGTAGCGGCAATCTACCTTTGGCGATTGGTGTTGATAGCGACGGTTCAACGACGCCGGCAACAACTTCGTCTCTGGCTCTTGCCCGCGTCTCTGCATATGCTCCAACAGAGGCCCAAATCAAGAAGATGTACAACGACGAGAAACATCTGTTTAACGCGAACGCCTCGGCTTTCATCATTGCTAATGCGGTTACGGCAGTGGCTTATGACGGTGACAGCGACAAACTCTACGTTGCCACGGCTTCCGGCGCTTCTGTTATGCGGGGTCTTGAGATCGTTGACGAACTCACAAGCGCTGACCTCGGCACAGCATCCACGTACAATTCAGCAAGTGCAGCGCGGAATATGTATCTGCTTGGGAACGCAACTGAAAGCGTATTCCATGTTCCGTCTCGGAACATTGCAGAGAAGTTGCCGGAGGTTGACGCCCAGCCGCCTAAATTGATCCTTACAGGAACAACGCCAGACGCAACAGGTGCGCTCGTTGTCGGCTCAATCCCGATATCTGAAAACGAAAGCGCGACAATAACCTTGACAGTCAGAGCTTCAAATGCTGTTGAGGCTGCGCGAGGCACAGATAACGCAGCTTACGTTATTATCGCCAATGTCTTCCGGGCAATTGGCGGAAATGTCACACTTCAAGGTCAGACTGCTGTTTCAACCATTGAGAACACGGCTGGAATGGCTTGTGTGGTTGCGGCCAACACAACGCCTCAGACTATCGAGGTCCAGGTAACTGGTGTTGCTTCTACTGTTATTGAGTGGGTGACTACGGTTGAAATCAATAGCAACATTGACAGATGGTTACGTTGAAAGGACTAACAATATGGCTATAAAACTTCTCAATGCTGTTACCGCGACTGGCGTAAGCCAACCGACCGAAGTTCAGCCAGCAAAAAGCTGGCATACCGTGCAGGCTACAATGGGGGGGACGGTTGTCGCTACGGCTGTCACGATTGCCCTCGAAGGCTCTGTAGACGGCATCACCTGGTTCTCCCTTGCGTCACACGCATTCTCTGGGGCTGAAATTTCAGCGGAACAAGCGATGTTCCATGTGGCCGACAAGACCGTGCCGTTTATCCGGCTAAATCTCACCGCATTAACCGGCGGAACGGCCCCCACCGTTACCGCATGGTATGTGAACAAGGATTGATGGCATGGCTGATACAAAGGTTTATAAAGGCCCACAGTCTATTACGGGCGATCTCGTTGTTTCCGGCGGCATCGAAACAGGCCCTATCACTTCTTCGGGCGTGAATGTCACTTCTTCGGGTGTCGGCGCTAAAAATGGTGCTGCTGTAGCGGCTGTTGAAAATGGCATTGACCCCATTCACGAGACTGTGCTGACTTGCACGGCGCTGACTTTTGACATGGCAGATGATGCTGCACAGGGCCAATACGGCGGCGTTAAAGTATACGACTTCCCGGCTGGCGCAATTATGGTTCTTGGCGCGGTTATGGACGGCGATTTTACGGCTGTTGAGCCTTGGCTGGATGCGTGGGAAGGCGACGTTGGTTTGGGCACTGCTGTAGCCACCGACCACAACGCCGTACTTGCGACCGCTTCCAATATCTTGGGCTTGTCGGATATTAGCCAAGCCACGGCGCTGGTTGCCCCCATTAATGCGGCGCTGCCCACCCCGACAACCTTAGTCGAGAGTGGCGCTAACTGGCTCGATGGCACCAATACGGCTATTGATTGCTTCCTCAACGTCCTAGCTGACGACGACGACGGCAACACCGCGACAACCGGAGCCATGAAGTTCACCGGAACCATCACCATTACTTGGATTAATTTGGGCGCAATAGCGGCCTAACACTAAAATTTAGAGGAACAAAATATGATAAAACCCACCACGGAACAGATTGCGGAAATCCAGTTGAGTGACGAAAGCAACGCTGTTTTAGGCAAGCGGATCGGCGTGCACCACAATGCGGTGGAGAAAGTCCGTAAGAATGCCTTCAAGAAGGACGAAACGGCCCCGCACAGCGACGTCCCCGTCCCCGTGACCCCTGCGGTGGTGCGCATGGCCGAAGAGTGGCCCACGACCGTCTATACGGACGGCCCGGATGATGTGGTTCAAACCCTCGCATGTAGGGATGGCGTGATTCCTGCTGGTTGGTTTGATAACGCGGCGGATTGCAAGAACTACATCGGCAACGATACAACGAGGTTCGAGGCGTTTGAATGACCCTGCTCTCGATCACCAACGATGCCGCCGACTACAGTTTAGGCCCGCGCCCCGCTACAATCATCGGGAACACGGAGCCGGACGCGCAGACCCTGTTGCGCCTGGCCAATCGTGCCGGGTTTAATTTGATGCGGCTTTTCCAATGGCAGGCCCTGTGGAAGCAGCGGGAATTTACGGCAATCGCGGGTGACGAACAGACGGGCGCGATCCCGAGTGACTTCAACCGCTTCATAGCGGAGTCATTTTGGGATAAGGACTTACGCGCCCTCGTCTCCGGCCCGATCTCGGCTTCGGAATGGGCGGGGCTACGGACGGAAAGCGCCTTCGATAGTCGGATTAAAAAATTCATTTGGCGCGGCGACTCCATATTCACCATCCCGGACCTGGGCTCGGGCGTCTCATGCGAATTCCAATACGTGTCAAAGAACTGGTGTACGGACACCACAGGGGCCACGCCAAAGGCAAAATTCACTGTTGATACCGACTTATCCTTGCTCGATGAGGACTTAATGGCGTCTATCGTGGCCGCCGACTGGCTAGAAAGTCAGGGCCAGCCCTTCGCGGCGGCACGGCAATATGCCGAGGACTCATACGAACTGCTCACCACTAACGAATCCGCAAGTGAGGATATTCTCGTGGTGGCGGATGTGTTTGGCAGGGCGAGCAGACATTACGATTTTCAGCCCAGAACTAGCCGTTTATTTTGGCAAGGCACCGGTTCCTGATATTGCCCCCTATCTGTACACCACCAAAGGCGTTCCGGTTTTGATATAAAGCGGGTGTTTTGGTGCGCCCGCCTTCGTGGTCCCAAGGCATAATGCTGTCGGCCTACGTGATGTAATCATGTTTTTCATTTCGGGCGCGCGATCAATTGCCATTTTGTGAGCGCCCCAAGCGCAGATCGGCACGTCACACCGTCCGATGGCGACGGCAACCACTCGGTCGTTATCCGGTCCAACCGGCTCGTCAGCTTTCGATAGTTCGCTGGGGTCGGTGGCCCGCCAGCCGAATAAGTTTACAACCTCAAAAGACCCATAGCCCCACGACCGGCAAAGCCGGATGCACGAGCGTATCGTTGCATCGTCCACTTCGGCGTCAGCCGTCGAGGGGTTGAGCATAACGAACAGCGCCCGCATCCTGTCGTGGTCCCAAGTGCGTCGGAGCAGATAGCGGTATTTCCCGCAGTCGGAAATCACGGCGTCTCGTTCTAAAAACAGGTCGCTCATAGTATCTCCTACTCATCCTCTGGCGCAACGAACGGAACGTCTTGCCACGGGCCGGGCGACCACGTTGCGGGTTTCCCGGTGTCAGCGGATATGCCAGTTAGTTCCATCGGGCGGTATTGCAGCCTTTTGACGGTGCGGACCACATCCCGGCCCAATTCTGGTGCTAGCTCCGTTCTATCAACAAATCTCAATTCCATTGTCCTATCCTTGTTGGTTATCCACTTGCTTTATCAATTCGGCGGCCTGTGTCGATTGCAGCGGAACATGTTCAATAGCCGTGCCTTCACACCTAACTATTCCGGTTCCAAATAGCAGCATATCCATTTTCATGTCGGCCCATTCTGATAACCACCAACCGACCCAAATCAACTGGCCGTCCGTTTCGCAATACCGGCCTGGTAGATGTACTTTCACATGGTCGCCAATTTTCATCGTTCTCTCCTTGCCCGTTGGGGCTGGTTACGTTATCGCCAGATTGAAATTTTCTTACCGCAGTCAAGGCACGTTGATTGGGCGGTTGACCAATTGTTGTGGTAATTATGGACGCCTAGAAAACATAAAAACCAGGTTAACATTCCAATCCCTCGCTATTGGTTGGCTGTGAAGGAAGGACTCGAACCTTCAACTTTCAGCTTAACAGGCTGACGTTCTACCATTGAACTACTCCACATGAATCCCTCGTTAATTTGGCAGACGCGGGTGGGCTCGAACCACCAACCTTCGGGATCAAAACCCGATGCGCTACCAATTGCGCCACGCGCCCCAACTCTACTTGTCGTTCCTAATTTTGCACGGATTAGGACGCCAATACATACGAACCGCTTTGATTGTTTTCTTCTTCTGGATAATCGCCTTAATCACCCGATGCCTGCCGTCCGCAATCGCGCCATCCCAAGAAAGAATAATCGGATTTGAAAAGTCAGCCTCGATAACCTTTTTGCAGTGAAGGGCCAGACTGGTAATGTTGCACCTAGCCCAAATCTCGTCACTTAGATCAAGCGCGGCAAGGGGGCAATCAAAGGGTGTCAAATCCTTCGTGTCGTCTATCAATTTGGCGATACTCCAATAGTTACCATCCCCGGCGTGAAACCTATCTTGAAGCGGCTCAATATCTTGCAGCTTAACTATGGGTGGTTTGTTAGCCATAAGCGCTTCATTCCCCCCTCAGTTTCTCCGCGAACGCCTTTAACCTGGCGACGGCGGCTTTTCTAACCCACACCGAAATCTTGGTCAGCCCCCGCGCCCTCATTCGGGCTGCGTACTCGCGCTGGCGGGTGGCGTTGGATTTGGTCATTGCGCGGGCACAACCTTCGGGCAACTGCATTCAAACCGGGGGACGTCGCAAGTCTCGCACCATCCGCAAGAAAGGTGCCGTATCTGGCCGGCGAACACACAGTTTACCCGCTCCAGATCATCCTGCTCCGGCTTGCGGCCTGTCCGTTCCTTGAATTGCGCGGCGTTCATATCTTCTCTCCCTATATGTTATGGGGTGGGGTTAGGTGTTCTTTGCAAGACCGCGCTTTGGGCGCTTAAATTTGGGTTTAGGTGTCCTAGGTTTAGGGAATTTTGCGAGGGATGTATATGCGTTGCGCCCATGCCCCAATGAACGTCCGGCATCCCCGCAACGTGGCTGTGAATGAACGGCAGCTTGGCGACGTTGCGAAGCTGCTCCATCGCGCTATCCTCAAACGGTTCATGGCTGTCCCATAATTTCAGGGGAACGGCCATGTTGCCTATTTTCTCATGGTAACTGTAATTTTGGTCGGTCATCTCATTCCCTTTGACGATACCAGAAGTATTCCAAATGGCCCGTTATTGATAACACGCCAACAACCCAACATCAAGGACGGCTCGATTAAATAGAGTCGCGGATACGTTGTCAGATGAGCGTGTTGCGCGGGGGCTTAGGCTGCACGCCGAAATCGTATCAACCATTTGAATATCTCTGCTAAATGATATAATATCCGAATAGCCCCGTTGTGAAACGGCGCGGCCCACTGATGGAATTGATACATGCCGTCCACATCAACCGCATTGCCCCCCCCAATTTCTGGGTGGAATCAACGCGATAGCCTCGCTGACATGCCGCCGACTGACGCTGTAATTCTTGATAATTTCTTCCCATCTACGGATAAAGTAACCACCCGGCGCGGCAACTCAGCCCACGGCACGGGACTATCTGGCGCGGTAGAGACCCTAATCGAGTACATTCCTCTAACAGCCACCGGCGAATTGTTCGCGGCGAATGGGGGCAAGATCTATGACGTAACGAGCGCGGGCGCTGTTGGCGCGGCGAAAGTGTCGAGCCTGACGAACGACCGCTGGCAATACGCCATGATAGGCACGTCGGCGGGGCAGTTCGTCCGGTTGGTGAATGGCGACGACACGCCCCTCGTTTACAACGGTTCGTCTTGGGGGACCACACCTACGATTACAGGTACGATTACACCCGCAAACGCGATTTGGATAAATCTGCATCAACGGCGCATGTGGTTGGGGGAGAAAGCCAGCCTTATCGCCTATTACTTGCCGGTCAATTCCATCGGCGGAAGCGCAACCGCATTTAGCCTACAGGGCATTGCCAAGCGCGGCGGGTTCTTGATGGGGATGGGCACGTGGACGCGGGATAGCGGGTCTGGAATGGACGACGTAGCGGTGTTCTTCACTTCCGAGGGCGAGGCCATTGTTTATACGGGGACGGACCCGGCAAGTGCAGCAACATGGTCGTTAATCGGTGTGTTCGCCATCGGCAAGCCCATCGGTCGGCGCTGCTTTATGAAGGGCGGTTCGGATTTGATAATCGTCACCCAGGACGGCTTCGTTCCCCTCTCGGGCATTCTCTCCATTGACCGGAGCCAGGCGCGGCTTGTGGCGCTGTCCGATCAGATCAACAAGGCGGTGAATGATAGCGTTCGCTCGTTCGGTTCGCAGTTCGGCTGGCAGCCCATTCTCTACCCCAAGGGTACGATGATGATTTTCAATATCCCGCAGAGCGCCACCAAATATTACCAGTACGTTTTCAACACCATTACCGGAGCGCCGGCAAGGTTCACCGGAATCAACGCCATATGCTGGGGAATGTTAAACGACAACCTCTATTGGGGCGGTACGGACGGGACGGTTAATAAGTTTGACGACGGCAACGATGATTTGGGCTCAAACATCGAGGCCGACGCATTGCAAGCGTTTAACTATTTCAAGTCCCCCCAGGTCAAGAAAGCGTTCAAGAATGTGGAGCCCATCTTTGAGGGCGGGACG
>SDBT01019449.1_pt1 | contig 10640 bp, 6 predicted proteins | sample 2277101 | NCBI WGS metagenome assembly SDBT01 (sample SAMN10404973, study PRJNA504765) | marine sediment metagenome | isolation source: marine sediment core GS10_PC15, 103 cmbsf | place: Arctic Ocean: Southern Knipovich Ridge | collected 2010
GAGTGCGCCTGATTCGAACTCACCCGGCGAGGCGAAGCCTCGATGGCCCGTGAGGTCGACGCCGAAGGCGCCCCAAGCCCTGAGCCTGTCGAAGGGCGCAAGGAATCTCATCGCCCGCTTATGTGAAAAGGCCGTCACCCCAAGGTGGCGGTCTTTTTGCATAACTGAGTTGGTTGGATTCGAACTCACGCGGATTGGCCGCAGGCCAAAACGCATCGCGAGTTTTTCTTGCGCTCGCACAGTGATGGCTTGATAAACTGGAACAACTGCGATAAGAAAGACTAGGCACATCAAAGCAAACCATAGTGCGAGATATACGTGAACAGTACATACGGAAAAAAGATGACGAAAATCGATTTTGGATCCAGTTTAGCGGCGGGACGTCTTTCACCCGAAATCCGAGCCGACATGGCCGATCTTCCACTCCAGGATCTTCTCGATAAAGACACCGGCATGTACACGCTGCTGAAAGATGACGGCGTCTCAGGCCATTGGGGGCTCGACGCGATCATGGCCCGCTGCGAGATCGCCCCAAAACCGTATGAGAAGCTCGTGGATGACAACGGCGTGTATCAAGCCGAGCGCGTCGTCTTCGCCGATACCGGAACTGGCGCGACGATGATGATGCTCACGCAGATTCCCTACTCCGAGGAATCGGGCGACGAACTGAACTATTTCGGCAAGGCCAACTGGAACGCCGACGGCAAGGTGATGCTCTTTTCACGCAGCGTCAAGGCGGACATCTGGGGCCCGCGTATCCAGGCTACGACCGAAGCCTACGGGCCGATGTTAGTCGACGCCGATGGCGGACGGCCGCGAATAGCTTTCGGCAAGGGCCGTGCTATGGGAGCAACCACCTGCTCACCCAAGCGACCCGAAATCGCATATGCGGAGGTGCAGGGGAGAATCATGGAACTGAACCTTGCTGCCGGCAAGGTCGGAAAAACAATATGCAAACCCAACCATACCGGGCGGCTGAAAGTCAGCCCCGATGATAAGTACGTGATGGGTTGTGCCGGAGATTACTTCTGGATCCACAGCCTTTCCAGTCACGAGAAGTGGGCCGTGCCGCTTGACCTGAATGAAAAAACCGGAAAAGCGTATGATGTTCACAGAGGGTATATGTTTGTGCCCGGTGATACCGATTGGATCATTTTCTTCTACAAATCCGGCCATCCCGGTGGAGGAGGGCGAGAAGAAGGTTTTCGCCTTCACAATTTCAAGACAGGCCAGGAACATCTCGTGCCGTTTTACTTTGACTGGTGCCACGGCGACCTGGGCAGGTACCTGGGAGTTAACCCTTCCATCGGCCGTCTTATAGAATGGACCGGGAAGATGTTCCGACCTCTGGGTCTACTGAACTGCCCCGATAATAACTGGACCGATAAGCCGCCTTATTATGACATACCCCCCAATTCGGCCTCATTTGGGGCGCACTGGCCTGATGACCAACTTTGGGCGTATGACTGTAAATACAAACGATACCCTCGGCCGCACTACCTTTCGGCTATCAACAAAATCTTCGCCAAGCCGTTTCCCGATGGCGGGAGGGTGAACCGATTCAATATTTGCTACAACAACAGATGGAGCAATGAGGACCGTTGGGGAAACAGGTATCTATGCCACACATCTGCCAACGTGAGCCCTGACGGAACGAAGCTGCTTTTCAACTCCAACGTGTTCACCAGGACCGGAGTCTTCATGGTGGTCGCATCCAATCCGCTCCCGCCCGTTGACGTATCGGCTCGAATTGCCCCAGACGGTGTCGAGATCAGCTGGAAACCGCCGAAGTATCACAGCGAAATCGCCGGATATCACGTCTACCGCAGCGACCAGAGCGGTAAGGGATTCAAGCTGATGTCACCAAGAGTGGTAACCGGCAATTCGTTTATCGATCCGCGAGCTAATCCCGATACGCCCCACTTCTACGCACTGCGCAGCGTTGAAAACTCGCGACTGGAAAGTCCGCTGTCCGAAGAGGCCACCGTCGGCCCGATTAACGACGCGCCGCTCCGAGTTTTCTGCCAGGCCGAGAAGGCCATTTCAGCGGAACTGGATGCTCCGTCGCCTGACGCGATCTGGATGAACTTCGACGGGTTCGCCTCTAACCTTTACTACATCTGGCAGAGGCGCCCCGACAAGCCAGGCTGCGTGACGATGGCAGTGAATGTTCCGCGCGATGACCAATACTACATCGTCGCCCGAATGAAAGGCCGCGACGGAGCTACCTTCGCCATCGCAGGGCAGCAAGTTTGCGTCGAATCAACCGACACCTGGAAATGGGCACGCTCGAAGAAGCCCGTCACACTATCTGCTGGCCTGGCAGACATCGAAATCGCAAGCTCGAAGTACGGTTCCTGCCTCGACTGCTTCTATCTTGCAACGGACAAGTCTTTCGAGCCGACAGGCCGCATTGTTACCGAATCGCCCGAGCCACTGGAACTCTCAGCCGAGACTGACGACGGCCTGGCCTGGCTTAAATGGTCCGGTCCCAAATCGCCGAGATGGCATCACTACAATCTCTATTGTTCGACGGACAAGGACTTCACCCCCAGCCAGGCGACGCTCATCGCTTCGCCCGACCGCGAGACCTATCTCGACTGGCAGACCGAGCCCGGCCCGGAGTACTACTACAGCGTCACACAGGTAACACTGGACGGTTTGGAATCGCCGCGGTCCAACACGGCCGCATATCCAACCGCATGACTTGCCCTTTTTTGCCAGCCGCGCATCCCTGCGGAACAGGCGTAAGTAGGCGGTCAAGCTTATCGGACACAAGCCATAACGCTTATAAAAAGGCTATTGAGGCTTGCCTGGCGACAGTCTTTTACCTGACAAAAGCACTTTTGTACTTGACAAGGACACCCTTTTTCCCGATAATAAACCTTAGTCTTGAAGTAGAAGGCCTGGGGGCGGGTTGCAGGACGCAGCCCCATCTACGGACGATTTACGTCCACGAAGTACTTTTAGTGAACTCACATCATGGCCCGTTGTAGGCACATGCGACGTTTGTATTTGTTAAGTTGAGGTTTTTTGGCTGGAATCGGAGGAAATACGATTCGCCATTAAATTGCATTAAGCGAGGTCAGCGGAATATCTATTCCCGGACACATTTCGACGCAGCGGTTGCGTCTGTATCAAGCGAGGTAGGAAAACCAACTCAACAGTTACTCTTTTTAGGAGAAGTGCTATGAAATCACGCGCATTAGCTTTGCTGCTTGCTAGCATTATGGTGCTGGCAGTGAGCACGTCGGTCGAAGCCGACACAAGTTATGTTGTACAGCAGGACTCGGCGGTAAACATCTGGTCGAGTGCTAATTATGGTACAGGCAACTTGCTTTATATGCACATGGACGGGGCTACCCCGCAGTACTCGGCAATTTTGGACTTTGGTACGGTCTTTGAAACTTCCATTACCAGCGCAACGTTGCAGCTGACCGATTACTGGTCGAATGCTACAACGTTCGATCTTTACATCGCCCCGATCACCCAGGCGTGGGAAGAAAACGAAGTTAATAACGTCAAAAGAACAGCTACCGAAAACTGGTCAAGCTCAGGCGTTCAGTTCGATGCTGGAGAGAGCATCACCGTCGAAATAACTATAACACAAGCCCAGGCTTGGCCGGTTGTTGACATCACCTCCATCGTTCAGTGGTGGGAAGCAGGCAACCCCAACTACGGTATCATGCTCCGGGCACAGACCACATCAACCGCCACCATCGAAACGAAGGAATACGGCCTTAACACAGAAGCTGTACTTTCAGTAGTTGGCACTCTGTCCACACTGTACACGCTTGATGTCACCGACGGATCCGGCGATGGCACATACGTCGCAACGGCCGACATTGCGATCGTCGCAGATGCACCGACTACCCTCAACTGGGTCTTCGATGCATGGACCGGCGACACAACCGGTATCACAGATACCGCAGCCGCAAGCACCAACATCATCATCCAGACAGCAGATGCAACCATCAACGCAACTTACGTTCTCGGTACGACCTATGCCCTGACAGTAACCAGTGGTTCAGGCACTGGCGTTTACCTCGAAGACGCAATAGTTAACCTCGTTGCCGACACCGCCCCAGCAAGCATGATTTTTGACGCATGGGTTGGTGCAACAGTCGCAGATGCAGCAAGTGCTGAAACCACAATTACAATTGGCACAGCCGCCGTATCAGTAACAGCCACTTACGCATCAGTACCCCTTGCCGGTACGTTAACATTCGGCCACGGCCAGGCCGGCAGTTTTGCAGCTGACAAGATTGACATGGTTTCAATGGACTTCGGTGGTTGGAACTCAGCCTACGGCGATGCTGAGCCTTCAGACGAAGATTTGCGTATGGGCGGCCTTTCTTATGACGCCAACGGCGCAGCTACCGCTGGCTTCGCAGGCCTGTTCGGCATTGTCGAACTGTTCGATACGCTTCCGGCAGCTGACCTTGTCGTAGATTCCGCAACACTTACCCTCCAGTTCGAAGCATATCCGGTTGGTGGCGAAGCTGTTACCGTCAGTCGTATGCTGACAGAATGGCTGACCGGTGCCGCTGGTACAAATCAGACCACCGTTACTGCCGATTCTTACAGCGGCATCGAATGGGCAACTAACCCGAATACGGTGATTACTGGCCTCGGCAGTGGTTTAAGCCCGTATTCATTCGGTACTGCTGATTTCACAACCACGAATCAGGGTTCAATCGCAATCGTAGATGGCGTCAACAACATCTGGGGCAGCCAGCTTGACATCGACGTCACAGATGTACTTGATGATCTGTTTGCTTCAGGCACAAATGCCGGTTTCATGATTGAATACACCGGTGCAGCCATGAAGCGGATCCAGGATTCCGGCAACAATGGCGCCAACTGGACAGAAGACGGTTCCGGCTCTTTCGCGGGCGGTCCGACGCTGGTCATCACATATCACTACACCGGCACCGATACGCTGGCCGTCGTTGATGGTTCAGGCAGTGGTGCTTATGTTGCAACTGCAGAAATCGCAATTTCAGCAGATGCAGCACTTACAGTTGACTTCGTATTCGCAGAATGGGTTGGCGATGTAACAGGTATTGCAGACGTTCTTGCAGCAGATACCACCATCACCATCCAGGCCGGTGCAGCAACAATCACCGCGACCCATAAATTCATGCCGATACGTTCAGCCCTTGACGATGGCGAACTTCGCACCATCCAGTGGGCAAACTGGCAGCATGATGGAAACGACTGGGTCGCAACGTACGGGGTAGACTGGTTCGCCGATAACGCGAATTATAACGGCCTCACCTACGCCCCACTCCGCACAGATGTTGGCCCTGGCGACAACGGTAACTACGATGCGAACCTGCCGGGCACTACTCCGGTCAGCTCGTGGAACACTGGCTTCCAGAATGACCCCTATGTCAGCAGGCCATGGTTCACGTTCGACCTGACCGGTATCAGCACGGTTGGCGAAGCAACGCTTACCCTTACCCTGAATAGTGCTACGGGCACCGAAACCCAGACCGGTAGCGTCTATCGCATGACGACCGCCCCGACAGCCACCTCCAACTGGAACTACGACGTACAGGGTAGCACCACGTGGACGGCCGCAGGTGGCGATTACGATGCAGGTACAGCAGGAACGTACTCCGTCGGCACCGCTGTCGTTAATGGCGATACTGTCGACATCGACGTGACCGATCTGGTCGCGGATGCAATCGATGCATTCGAGACAGAGATCTCACTGCTGCTGATCGCAGACCCAGACGCAACGCCAGCTGATCCGACTGAAGGTCAGTGGATCTCGATCAAGACCCTCGAAGGCGCAGCTGCCGGACAAGAGCCCACACTGACTGTCGACACAGCAGTGACGGCCCAGTATTGGGATGGCGATCTGAACACAGATGAGATCGTCAATATCACCGACCTGAACATGGTCCTGATCGATTGGAGCAAGTCCGGTGGATTCACCGATGTCCGCTCCGATGCAAACGGCGACGGAACGGTTGACATTGTCGACCTCAACACCGTCCTGATCGACTGGAGCAAGACAGGTTTCCAGCCGTAAACAATTGAATATGTCTCCTGTATTACGTGTGCGTGATATAGGCTCAGCCGGCTCGTCCTTAACGGACGGGCCGGCCTTTTTTTTGGTAAACGCATACTTCAGGCGTCACAACTGCCCAGCCATAAAATCCGATCAAGAGGACTGACTAGTCAGCCATGCCCCGTCTGCATGTGCCGAACGGCGGTCCATGAGCAGCCAGGCCCCTTCCATCCGGTAGGAATCGTCAAACACACCAATTCGCGGTCGGCATGCTCGAACAGCCTCGCTACGAATAGCAGGCGAAACGGCGAGACTGTTCCCGCAGCAATTCGCCTGCAAATGATTCACCGCCAAAGAGCCCCCAGAAGCCGAAGTCAATATCGCAGGCCAGCCTATCTGTACAGACTGGTGGTTTTCTTATTCAGCCCCTCACCTCGCCGGAACATCGAACCGCTTTACCGATGCGTGGCAGCGCGCGGGCGGGTTCTTGGTGATGTAGTCCTGGTGATAATCCTCGGCTGGGTAGAACTCGCCAGCCGGTGCCAGTTCCGTCACCACGGCATAGCCGTTTTGGCGAAGTTGATCTATCAGCCGCTCGGCCGTCGCCTTCTGGCCATCGTCGCCATAGAACACTCCCGAGCGGTACTGGCTGCCGTGGTCGGGGCCTTGGCGGTTCAACTGCGTCGGGTCATGAAGTTCAAAGAACAGCCTCGCCAACTGCTCGTAGGTCACCTTCGCAGGGTCAAAGACTACGCACACCGCCTCGGCGTGGCCGGTAGTTCCCGTGCACACCTGCCGGTAGGTCGGATCGGCCACACTGCCACCCGTGTAACCCGACGTCGCTGAGATTACCCCGTCTATCTGCTGGAACTGATGCTCGACTCCCCAGAAGCATCCGCCGGCGAAAATCGCCTGCTGCGTCGCGTCGCTGTCATCTGTCATTTCTTCGATCCTCGCATGTTCCCGACCCGAATGGCCTGGCTTATCGCATCCCCACAATACAGCCAGCCACACCATCGCGAAACCTGTCGCCATCAATAGTAGTACCTTCATTCCCAACGCCTTCCACTTGCTTCACCTAATTATACGAGCGAACGGTGAGCTTGTTGCGTTGTTAATCGTCAGCCATCGCGTAGTGCAAAGCGGCGAGAGAGTGACCCGATCCTGCGTGCGGACGGTTGACCGGTGGTTTGGCGTGAGTCTATAATCCACACCCAAGGCACCCTTCAGGAGATAACCGTGAAAACATCTGGCATGACTTTGATAATCGTGATACTCGCAGCCGCTCTCGGCTGTAGCGAGAACACCGACCTAGCCACCACCGCAGCCGATAGGCCGGTTCCCGAACCGATCAATCTGCTTCTGCCCAAGACCGTCCGCATACATCCGTTTACCGGTACGCGGAGCTTCGACGAGGCGGGCGGCATCAGGGGCATCGACGTTCGGATCGAAGCAGTCGATCACTACGGTGATCCGACCAAGGCGTTCGGACAGATGCGGTTCGAACTGTTCCGCTTCAAGCCCAACAGCACCGATCCCAAGGGCAAGCGAATCGCCGTCTGGGAAGAATCCACCATTGCTCCGAAGAAGAACCTGGTGCACTGGGACAAGATCACGCGAACCTACGAGTTCAAGCTGCAGTGGGATTCGCCAATCCCGGTCGGTCGAAAGTTCGTGCTGCAGGCTGTGTTCACAAGCCCGTTTACGGAACGAATGTTCGCCGAGCGGGTGTTTATCTCGGGGCAATAGCGACGGAGGCCGCTACTTGGGCATGGTACTCGGCAGCGATGCCGGACCTCTGGGCATCACAGCAGGCTGCGTCGAAACAGGCTGGGCGGACCCAGTCGGCTGAGTCGCCGCAGGCTCGCGTAAGTTCACCGATATCAGAAGCGGAGTGCCCCGGCTGTCTGTGACTGATCTCGCCGTTGTCACCGGCTGCCACTTGCCTGCTTGCCGTGACTTTGTGGCCGGCTTCTTTGCAGGTTGTGATGCTGCCCGTGCGGGCTTGGCCAATGGTGCGGGCGGAGATACCGGATTGGCAACAATGGGACTCGGTCCACTCTTAGCCAGAGATAGCTTGCCCAGGCGATCCTCATGGATCGCTACGTATCGGCGTGTTGTCGCTGAAACCGACGCAACAGGTTGGGCTGGTCTGCTGGTTGACGCGCCGCCGCGCAATCGTCGGAGCTCATTCAGCCGCGATATATTGAACTCTTCGATATCGGCCAGGCCCTTCATCCGCACGACAGAGAGCGAACGCCTGATTCGCGTCATCTGCTCGGTGGTGACGTAGGCCATGTACTGAACCTGCTTCTCGGTGGCGGGTATTACCTGGAAGTAGTTGGCCCGGCTCATCGCCTGCTGACTTGTGATCATGGCTCGGTTGCTGAACGGTGGTGAGACTCTCAGCGGAATGACGCCGTTTGTCACCAGTACGGTTTCGACGAACTTCTGCGCACCTGGAAGATCGTCGGTATAGATATCTTCCCGGCGTGCCTCGGCCAAAACCAGTTCGACGGCCGACGATGGCAGAGATATCTGAGACGATGGAATAAGCGGCACGAATTGGCCCAGCTCAATGTTGCGATTGGCTTTTTCATAGTCCAAGCCTTCATCTGACTTGGTCAATCTGTCCGCCAAAGAACCACCGAAAGCAAATCCACTTCTCTTGGCTTTGTCATCCACCGACCCGGCGACAATAGCGGGCGGAGTTCCCGCAACACCAGAGGCAGCTTCGCCCTCTTCAAGGATCACGGTGACACCACCAACGGACCAGGAGGCTTCCGGAGAAGTCTTGATCGCCAGAGTAGAGTCCACACCGGCTGATTCTTTGTCCACACCATGAACTTTTCGCAGCACGGTTCCGAGAGATATCTCTTCGCTGCGGCTGGGCTCACCCGCCGCCACCGAGGAACGAGCTGGCTGCGGAGCGAGTTCAACGTTTTTCCTGCCCCTGCCTCCTGCTGCACGACCGCGGCGGCCTCGCTTGGGAGCAGCTAGCGTGGCAACCGTCTCATCAGCAAGTGTGCCGCCGGATCGTACGTCGGCAGCTTCGTTGGGCGGGGGCACTTTTTTCTCAGCGTATTCATCGGAATCCAGAGCTATTCGCCCTGCCGGCTGAGCCTCGTTCCCGGCACTGTTCTCCATAAAACCTGGACGATTAAGCACGTGCGTGAACAGCGTTCCGAGGCCAACTGTGATTAGAATGACCGCAGCCGATGCGATATAGCGGACCCAATTGGTTTCGGGACGCTCTGCATGCCCGGCGGCTCCGAGCAGATCGCGACGTTCGGCGCGAGATATTACATCGGCAACGAAAGCGTCGCTCGCCTCTTGGCGCGGCAGCGATTTGATCAGTGCCCTGACGGTCTCGAGCTGGCTAAGTTCGTCGGCCAGGGCGGAATCGGCCTCGACTGCGGCGGCGACCTTCGCTGCGTCGGCGTCGGAGAGCTCACCGTCCAGATAAGCGGACAGTTGCTGACGGATTTTATCGTACTCACTCATATCTTCGAATTGGCCGGACAGGTCCGGTTCTAGCTCACCAAGTCTTTGAGCTTTTCTCTCAGCTCGTTTCTCGCCCGATGGAGGCGACTTTTTACCGTACCCACCGGAGTATTAAGCACATCGGCTATTTCGGCGTATTCCATGTCTTCGCCGTCACGAAGCAGCACGACCAGTCGCATCTCGTCGTCCAACTCTTCCAGCGCCGCGGTCACCATCAATTGCGTCTCAGCCGAAGCAACCGCAGCGGCGGGCGATTTCTCGCGTCTTGCCGCCATCTGAGCCGTTAACACACCGGCCTGGGATTCCCCCTCGCCATCCGACGGGTCCAGCGTATGGAATCTTATCCTTCCGCTGCGCCTGCGATGTGAAATAACCAGGTTCGCCGCAATGCGAAACAGCCACGTGTAAAACGAACTCTGACTACGGAATTGTGTTATTTTCTCAAGCGCCTTGAGAAACGCCTCCTGGGCGAGTTCCTCGGCGTCTTCGCGGCGGCCGCACATCCTGTAGACCATGTTGAACATGCGATCCTGATACTTCGCCACCAGAGCGCCGAACGCCTGCATATCACCGGTTCGTGTCCGCTCGACTAGCGTCGCGTCTTCAAACAAGATGGTCTGGCCGCCGCCGACCTCTGCGTCGGGTTTTGTCTTCCGTGTAACCAATATCTTTGACGCTCAGAGCTCCGTTAAGTTCCCCGGATCGCCATATTCCTGATCCGAGATTATCGTGAATATACCACGCCCTTCGGATGCACGCATGGGTTTTCACTGTCTATACGTCTTTAGCGATCAAAAGGTTGCCTCCAACCTGGCAATCTACCGCCACGTCTGCGGGCTCGTCATACGCCGAGACGGAAGATAAATGGTTTTATTGACGCCCGGAGGTTGGGCGACAAAACACATCCCGTCAGCGGAGGATCGCAAAAGCATTCGGCTTCTGCCGGGCGATGCATTGGCACCGGTCATAAGAAGCGTTCCATATGCGGGCAATTGTGATTGAGCCAATCGCTCCACCTCGCAGGCTAGGTTGGCTCCTATCCATTGTTCAGGTTCGATATTAGTGACGTCCTGTGGCGATGCGCATCCGCCCCGCTATAGCGTCAGGCAATTAG
>SDBT01019450.1_pt1 | contig 10639 bp, 7 predicted proteins | sample 2277101 | NCBI WGS metagenome assembly SDBT01 (sample SAMN10404973, study PRJNA504765) | marine sediment metagenome | isolation source: marine sediment core GS10_PC15, 103 cmbsf | place: Arctic Ocean: Southern Knipovich Ridge | collected 2010
ATGTTCCGTCTTCTCTTTGGAAACGTTATTGACAAACCCTATATCGTCCCACCAATCTCCAAGCGGTTTTAATCTTCCATCTAACACAGACTGTTGCACCCTTCGATCATAGGGAGCATCATACGGCTGTGGTGATTTAGAGAAATCGGGCTGGCAGTTGTAGCAACTAATGAGTCGGTAGTTTTTGCTGAGATTGCTTTTATAGGCCCAGCCAATGACTTTTTTTGGTTCCTTCCTCATTGCCTCATATACCAGCGACATGCTTTGCTCAGGGTAATGGACTATACAACAAGGAAAATCCTTAAACATGCTGAGCATTTTAATGTATTCGTCTCTTGGCATGTTATCCTTATACTCATCATATTTGAATTTCTGATTGTAGGGCGGGTCGAAGATGGCTATGTGGGCTTTGCTGAGTAAATCATGTTTTGGGATTACTATCCTGCAATCGCCCTGATAGAATTTGACTTTGGATTGTATTGTTTTCTTCTTTTTCGCCTTTATCGCTGTTTCAACATTGACAACATTCCGAATTCGAATCTTTGTTTCTTTTATGCAGTCAGGATCTATGTCGAACCCTATGAATTTCCTCCCCATTTTCTTGCAGACAACGCCGGTGGTTCCTGCTCCGCAAAAGGGGTCTAGGACAGTCTCTCCGATTCCTGAAAACTTTTCCACTATCGAATGAAGTTCTCTCTCGGATTGTTGCCAAGGGTGAAGCGATTTTTCTGCCCCTGAACCTTGGATCACATCGTCGCAGTACTCATCTTGCTTTTTCTTCGGCGGTTTTTGGAATATTAATATCGGTTTGTAGAACTCATTAATCCTTGTAGCATGGACTGCTTGAGGATTGAACACTCTTGAATTACCACCGTGATGGAGTAGGACTATCTGCCAATAGTAGTCCAGGTATTTGTCCATAATGCGCATGACATCAGCCAAGAACATTTTTCCAGTGTAAAAACAGCAGAATCCACCTGGCTTCAAGACTCTCTTGGCAATTTGTCCCAACTTGTCGAAGCATTCAAGGGCGTCTTTCGAATAGGGCGGATCGGTCATTATGCAATCGATTGAATCATTCTTTATATGTTTGTCTGACAGGTCTAATGAATCGCCGACATATAACTTGATGTCCTCAGGCATTGAGAGTTTTGCAGCTTTCTCAAGTCGCTTTGCCTTCTTGTTCTTATTGTGTTCAGACCTCGCTTGCCAAAACTCCTTTCTACCACTGATTACATCTCTGATTAGCTTTGAGCCAAAAGTGGACAGGCCCAAAATGTCTTTTTTTGTTAGATCAACTTTCCTGCTCAGAATTGCTTGCTTTACTTCGCTCTGCTTCTTGGGTTTGGGGTACAATTTGATGATAGTGTCAACGGCGTCGGTGAATTCCTCATCATTCCTGATTGTTCTTGGGCTGACTTTGTAAGCTTTGGCTAGTACGTTCTCTGTTTTCGAGTGGCAACTATTACCACTTGATTTTCTGTCTCCACCTCGGTTTTGCTTTTCGTTCCGGTACCGGAGGCCACGAAGGTAGGATTTAGCTTCCGGCGTGCAATTTCTCCGACCTAATTGATTGTCAATAATCCAATTGATGACTTCGTGCCTATTTTCAAAATGTAGCTTAATGACTTTGTACTCAGGGATGTTGTGCTTCTGGATTATCTCCCAGCGGCCGAAACCGTCTATAAGGTAGTTCTTCCCGTTCTTCCACACTACCAAGGCATTTCTGACGCCGTACTTCACGATTGATTGCTTAAGTGCAGACGATTCCTCCTCCGTCAAGGGAGACATCAGATTCTGAAATTGTCTGTCAACTGTGATTTTCATGTACTAATCAATCTTGTACTCACAGGCAAGACGTGCCTGTTCTTAAATACCTATTTGCTTCAAAAGGAAACGGCGGGGCCAATACCATCAACATGTAGGCAGACCCTGACCGCCCTAAATTATTGATGTTTTATTGACCCCGCCGTTGTATTAGGCAGGTGTTTATTAGATGATTATTCTTATTATTAAATGGCAGTATACCATATGCACTTTCACTTTCAAGAAAATTCTGTGGAGGTACTTGAAAAAAATCTTGAAAAGTGAAAGTGCACGAGTATAATACTGGTCAGATGGGTTTTATATCCCATATCATTACACATAATCATCACTAATGCGGATTCGCACTTCTTACAGGCGGGCCGAACAATAATACCTACTAATTTCACTGACGGGCAGAGATGCTCTGTTTGATGGGCGGTCTGTTGTTCAGCCCGCTCTTGCAGAAAGAGGCACCACCGTGTTTTATGGTCCTCCATTAACGATTAAGGTCACAAACATGAAAAACGAAGGGGCAAATCAGGCGATGAATACTGGGACAGCACCACTGTCCAGTCCTGGCCCCTTCCCCGACCTCATGACGGAGCAAGAGCTTATCCTATTCCTCCGCATCCCTGAAGTCAGCAAGGCCAAGGACTACCACAATGTGGTCAAAAACCTGATTCGTTTTAACGATTTGCCCAGAATCCACATATGCAAGAAACGCTTATACCCACGGAAAGCAGTTATGGCCTGGATCGACAAACAGACTATTCCCGGAATGTCCTTGACGGACTACACAACTGCGGACATTACTGGTCCCCCCAAGAAAAAGAAATACAGGTAGTAGCGATGAGAAACAAGAAACAATTAGTCAGGTTATGGAAACGACCGTCAAAGGATGGACGGAGTTTCACCTACTACCTACGCTTCTATAATATGGAGAACAAACCAGCTATTCAGTCTCTTGGGCATTCTGATCACAGAAAAGCAGAAAAACAACGGCTTGCCAAAGAAAAAGAACTCCGTATGGGGTTTTGTCCTACAGGAACCATGAGACTTAGGGAATTTATGCAAGATAGTCTGGAAAGAACAGGCAGTAGCATTCGTGAAAGCACCAGGGAAGAATACCAATCAGCTATGGATGATTTTATCAAGGTAGTGGGCAATATTGACTACCAGAGCATAACACTTGAGCAAGGTGAATTCTACCGACAGGCCTGTTTGGACAAAGGCAATTCTCCTGCCACCGTCAAAAAGAAGCTCATCGAAATCAAACGGTTTTTTGAGTTGGCGATAAAAAGAAAGCAGCTTGATGAGAATCCACTCAGATATATCGATATGCCTAAGCCCAAAAAGAAAAGAGTCAGGATATACTCTGAGGCAGAGTGTCGTAGGATGCTCAAGGGAGCAAGGGACTTCATATCAGATAGAAACGACAAGACTACCCTGAGTTGGGATCTGCTCATCCTGGTTGCTCTTGAGACAGGTATGAGGAGAGGTGAGCTTCTTAATATGGTTTGGTCAGATATTGATTTTGACGAATACGTCATTGATATCACTGGCAAGGACGATACTGATGAAACCTGGGAGTGGTTGATCAAGGACCATGAAGAACGAACAGTCCCCATCAGTGAAAATACTACAAAACACCTTATTGGGTTACAGGAAAAAAGCCCACCTGGTTATCCCTATGTCTTTATTCCCCAGTCCCGATATGATTTTATACAGACAGAACGTAGGGAAAAGGGAAATTGGTCCTACTCAGATTCGAGGTTGGGAGTTATCAATAATTTCTATAAGCATTGGAGCAGTATCTTCAAAAGAGCAGGGATCAAGAAAAAGGGAAAGTTTCATGACTGCCGTTCCACGGCACTGTCAAATTGGTTTGCTCAGGGACTTAGTGAGTATGAAGTTATGAAGTTGGCAGGGCATTCCAGTTTTGAGACGACTCATAAATTCTATTTGGCTATTAAGAATGACTACATCGACAAAGCTCGACAGGCAAATGTGGGGCTGGGGTTGAAGTTGGGGGTAGGGGAGTAGCTAATAATCTTCTGGAGTCCTTTTCTCCGCCACAACGCCTGTGCATGTGGCTTCTTGCGGCTTCCATTCCCCTGCCACATTCCCTTTCAACTGAGAAGATATATCTTCCATGAATTCCGCAAAACTTTGCTTTAGATGTGGATGACGATCTATCTTGCACTGAACATGCTTCATATATGTATCTGAGAAGTAATAGCCCGCAAGTATCTCTTTTCGTATTTCCCGCAATTCCTTCTCAGTAAACAGAGGGTGCTGAAGAATGGGGCGAAATGTGGTGTAATCCTCATATCCTATAGAGCAGGAGATTTGCTCCCTCATACTCGCCCATAGTGGTGTTCCAGGAAAAGGGGTCAAAAATGACAGCCTCACTTCGTCAGGTCCAAGACGTTTCAAGAATTCCGTCAAATGCCTGTAATAATCCATTGTTTCATCAGGATGCCCAATCATAAGGAATACTTTTGACAATATCCCCAATTTGTCCAGATGTGATACGATCTCAAGAAGAAGCTCCTCATTGACTCCCCTATGCAAATCTCTACCAATTGCAGATGAAAGAGTCTCTATCCCCAATCCGATCTTCGTGCATCCGGCGTTCTTTAGGGCTTCTAGCATTTCTCTATCAATCTTGATATCACCATTCGCCGGACGCAGTAATACATACCATGAGATGTCCAGGTTGGCTTTGGAAAGGCAGACACAGATATCAAGCATTCGATCTCTATCGCAATTGAAGGTAAGATCAACAAAGAAAGCTGTATTCACACCGTATATGTCATGAAGTCTTCTCAACTCACCCACGATCCTATTCGTACTTCTCCAGACAATTCCATTGCCCCATACTTGCTGTGCATCGCAGTAGGGACAAGCATAGGTGCACCCACGAGATCCATACACGGAGGCCATTCCCTTCTGCTGACTCTTTGGCGGCCACATAAGAGCACCAACCTTGCTCCATGCAATAAGAGATTGGTGTCGTGTTGGATCAGGCAATGAATCAATATCTTTGATTCTCTCTGAGCGACCCGATCCTCTTAACTGGCCTTGCTCCTTCCAATAAATACCAGAAGGGACCTCCATAGCCTCAATAATTGAGCCTTGATTCTTGGTAACCCATGCCATACTCCTCTCACCCTCTCCGCATATGGCAACATCAAATTCGCCATAATCTCGAAGACCTTGCGGGTATCCCGATATGTGATCTCCCCCTAATACAAATCGAGCCTTCTTCAACATCTTCCGCAGTTTCCCTGCAAATGATCTTGTGGCTGGGATCTGACATGTCATTGCCGAAAAAGCTATGATGTCGGGAGAATACCTGAGAATACGAGAAAGCATTTCATCGGCAGACAGCCATTTTGTGTCAATTGCCGGATGTAACAATAGCACACTATGTCCGAAGCTCTCCAAATAAGCCTCAATTGAGAGGATTCCAAGAGGTTCGGCGACATTGCATACAGAGAGAGGATGATCCTCTTGGAACCAAGTTTCTTTCTCACATAGTTGCACAAGACATACTTTAGACATACAGTAACAGTTTCCTATTTCACTTTGACTATTTTATTTTCACCAACGTCATATTGCACTTCAACCATCATTGTTCCGTTGTATCTTGAAGGATTGCCGGATTGCGGAATCTTGACTATCTCTGCACCGTCAATATGACGATTGGGACCCGGGGGGGATATCCAGCATTGTATGTCGCCATCCTGTGAAATCACCAAGACGGCGGATACTTCTTTGTGAAAAGCAATGAAACCTGAACTCCACCGCCTAGATCCAGTGCCGGTTAATGGAAAGTCCTTCTCATGGGCACGGGTGGCGGCAACAAGTTCATTTCGAACTTGTTTATGAATGTCGTCGGCAAGCATCAACAGACGATGCCCCCAATTCGAAGGTTTGCTGATGCGGATTGAACTAGCTCCATCGTGTGCTATCAATGCAACTCTGTCTTCTCGGCTCATATCTTCAAAAACCCACGGCTCGCCCATATGTGGAAAGACTTGGGAGAGGTCACGATTTTTGCTTATCAGTATAGTTCCTCCCGTTTCAGGATTGTCGGCCACTGCCAAGGTTAGATCAATTGCTTCGCTTATGAGATCATCTTCATCTAAACCAAGCTTGTCCTTCAAAAGGAATTTCAGAAATCCTTGTCTCTTATCACTAATCTTTGCCCAATATTTGTCGCGAAACCTCGTCACCTCATCCACAGCCTGTCCTTTTCCCTTTAAGATGACGGTTCCAGCCTCACCCCTTACTCCTACCGAAAAAGCAACAACGCAAACGGGGATATCAACGCTCTGATGTTCACGGAATCGCTCAGCAATGACGTACTCCCAACTGCTATGAGAAATGGAGACAAGGCCACAAGGGGCGAGCGATCCTCCCGTCACATCCCACAACATGGCGTGTTTTCCTCGTTCAAACCATGGAAAATGCTCCTTTGCGAGCATCTTGGCAGCCCTGCGAGCAGCTTTATCAACAACTTCGAGGTCATTAGACTCAGGAATCTCGAATGCTTCTACCTCATTAGAAAGAGTCTTGAAATCTGTCCTGTGATGATCTTTGAAGTCACTTAAATCGCCGGCGATTAAGAAGAAATCCAGGGGGGATCCTTCATGCACTGCTCCATGCAAATACTCAAGCACTTTTAGAAACCACAGACTGATGACTTTCAGCCGTTGCTTCTGTAGATGGAATTTGAAGACGTCTTTCATGGTTGTCTCAAAGGCGTCTGCCTGACTGATTTTCGGATGATCGAGAAATGATGGTTTTATTGTGGGATTCTCAAAGTTCGTAACTGGGATCAATTTCTTTCTTTCTGCTACGCTTAGATTACCAGTAAGGTTTACCATGTCGCACGCATGGGAAAGAAAAGAACGAAGCCCGTTCTTGGCAACCTCCATCTCTTGTACATCCAGCCGAGGAGTGAACACCGCCACAGCAAAAGGTATAGTTTCCTCAGCCCAAGAACCAGGTCGAATGAAAATAGCAGTCGCTTCCGGTGCAAGGGTCATTGTGTCATCGCCAAACTGCAAGTAAAATAGAACCGACTGAAGGGCACAGAGATGTCTCCACTTATTGCGGTGACTAGCAATGTATCTTTCCAAAGCTTCTTCTTCGAGCGGCACAGTCTTGGCAATGCCGATTGGGTCATGGTTTTTCGACATAGACAGGCCAAATGCATGGCAGCGTGCCAACTCAAACGCAGAGCGGATATGTCTCTTTGCCTCATCAGCAAGCTCTCCTACATGGTAAAGGTGTTTCATGTAATTTTCTGAAATAGAAGGGATCAGAATCTGAGTGATATTCCGACTATAAAGCCATGAAAGATGAGCAGACGTGCCATCTGGAGACAAACTGGGGGTCTCAAAGTCACACCACGCTCTTGTTGAATCAGGAGCAAGGAAAACATTCAAAGAATCGAGTCTCGGTGCGTTGATCATGGCTGTTCTAAAAGAATCCTCAATGACACTTAAGAGCGTATTCTCTCTGTCAAAAGCTTTGATGTGGCTATCGAGAACATCTCTGTGTCTCTTGCTCCTTTCAGCGTCAGGGAGTGCATCTCCGTCTAAGTTTTGGCAGAACTGTTCAAGCAGGATGCCATTGCGTGTCCGAATAGTACTCTTTCGTATTGCACCTGGAACCCTGTCTGAACCACCGAGAAAGTGCACCAAACACAATTTAGCTCTTTTGATGTGCCGAAACAGTTGGTCGGCAGACTCTTCAATCCGTGATTGAATTGGATCAAGTTGGAAACCATTTTCCATTTGTCACTCTCATTTCTTTGACCGGCTGTTGACCCACGGAAAAACAAGGTGCCATATCAAGTTAAGAAAATAGCAGAAGCAGAACCCGCATATCCCAAGTATCGCTGTGAAGGCCCATAGATTTGAATACTGACTAGCCTCTTTTGCGGCAATAACCAGCGAACCTATGCCGCCTAGATTCTGTAATAACATCTCAGAAACCACTGTCACACCGAGCGACAAAGTTGCGGCAATGCTCACAGAAGTATGCAAAGAACCTGCGATCTCTGGTATGACGAACCGCAATAACAGGGTGACATGGCTATCAACGCGAGCATTCAGAAAACGCCATTTTTCATCATCGTAATCTCGAACGGCTCTGATTACAGGTATTATTCCGTAAAGGGTAGAAACCAGGCCGGAGAGCAGAATTGGCAAACGCAAGTCCGAACCAACCACAGCAAGGGCAATCGGAACATAGAGTGCCACAGGCAAGACTCTGAAGAAATTGAGAGTCGGTTCAAAAAGCAGCGATGCTCTCCTACTTAAGCCCAACAGCGTCCCCAATATCACGGACAGAAGAATGCCAAGCGAGAATCCCAATGATGCAGAAAATAAGGTTACTGCGACTCCCTTAATCGTAACTGGATCGGTTATCAGTATTCTTACGGCATTCAGAATCGTGCTTGGCTTAGGAATCACAATGAAAGCCGTTGATTTGACTCCCACGGCCACACAAACGACCACAGCAATTTCCCATATAAGGACTACACCCACAGGTATGGCAATCCCGCATAGCATGCGTCCCGAGACGCCGGGCATCTTAATTCGTTGACTGTATTGTCTTATCCAACTGCTTCTCATTCAATGATCCCAAGAAACGCTTTTTGGATTCCTTCACGGATTTCGGCTGCTCTGGTGAACTCCAGTGCATTAGTAACAGAAGATGTCTGAAACTCATGTAGCGAATTTCCAGATATCACAAACGATCTGTCTCCCAGTATCGTGGCTTCTGCTATATCGTGGGTGATAACAACCAGGATTGACTCACTTTTGACCGCTATGTCATGCAAAACGACGTAGATTTTCGACTTGATTTCATAAGATAATTGAGAGAAAGGCTCATCTAGAAGAGTGACGGGAAATTTAGTCATATCGAGAATAGCACGGCAAAGGACAGCTCGCTGCTTCTCACCACCACTACACTTGCTTGGATAACGTTCCAAAACAGACTTGTCGGGAAACAAATCATCTATGAGCTTGACGACTCTGCCCGAAACGTATTTCTGTGTGGCTTCTAGCTCAGCAGTAGCAGGAGATTTAACCTTGACCCCAGGAAGATAGATATTCTCACTGAGAGTCAGATGGGGAAAGACTATCCGACTCTGGTCCTGCGGGACATAGTTGTAGTCAAACGGATGAGCAGCAGAGTTATTCAAGACAATCGTGCCTCTTGTAGGAAAGAGGCGGTGGGCGATCAAATTAAGAAGGGTGCTTTTTCCAACACCGTTCTGTCCCAGAAATGTCGTAATGGATTTTGAAGTGAAATCAATATTGACTGGTCCAATTAGGAATCCATCTTGGTCAGGCCACTGAAAAGACACGTCTTTCAGTTCGAGTGTTTGATTGTTCTCCATAGAATTAGCTCATGGTTTGTAGAGTGCATTACTCAGATCAGCAGGCTGCTCAATGATTCCATTCTCGTAATACAACTGCAAGGTCTTCTTAATCAGCCCTGGATCAACTTCATCAGAAAGTTCAACTCTCGAATTCGGAATCATGCTAAGAATGTCATGAAATGCACCAAGATATTCCCCAATTGCCGATTTTGCCTCTTCCGGTTTAGCTCTCGCATCTAGTATGCCATTTCTGAGAGCGTCAATAGACTTGCGTGCCAGGGCAGGATCTTGATCTGCCTTCACCTTATTATAAGTATATCCTCCTACAACAAGTTCAGGGAGTAAGTGTTCTTCCCAAAATCCACTCTGAATGATTCTTGCCCAACCATCTGAAGCAGCCTTGGTTGCCACTGGATCGTAAAATATACCGGCATCCGCTTCTCCTGATAGGAGAGCTTGAGGCATGTCTGAAGGTGCTCGCTTTATAAACTTCACCTCCTCTACTCCCAGCTTCTTCAAAGTCAACTGAGTCATCGTTTCACTATAGGAACCTGGGAAAACCACAAGTGTCTTGCCAGCTAGATCGCTTGCCGTTCTAATGTCGGAATCCTTGGAGACCATGAGATAGTCGAGAGGATGGGTGCTGTCACTTATTAGCAATGCTACGATTCCGAGACTTCCAGGTTGTTGGTTCTCAACTGCGGCGATATTCTGGATTGGTATCACTGCATCTAAGAAGACCTTTCCACCGAGGAGAGCATCAAGTGCGTCATTTGCACTCCGAAATACTGTCACCTTAGGCTTTAGGCCCTGTCTCTCAAAGAAGCCTCCTTGGATAGTGTGCATCATAGGATAGTTGACTGAGCCAGGCTGTAGCCCAACTGAAAACGGAACAGGTTTCAAGATGATTACTACTGCGACAACTGCCAACACCAACAAGCATGTCGCGGCGACAATCAAACGTCTATTCATAGTATGATCCTTTCCCATTAATGTGTTGTCATATATTCCAGTTCAATGCCAGCAGCCGAATTGCTATTTCCTTTAGAATCTTCATCATATTGCCCAGTAGAATACCACTATTTGCCAATAGGAGCAAGGTCTCCATTCTGCCGCTTCCCACCTCCCAACAGGAGCAACGGATTCGGAGAAACTCCTAAATTTCCATGCCGGTGATCTGCTCTTTTCAGATCATTTCAGATCACCACCCCTTTTTGGGTAAAACACAAAGAAAGGGTGGCTCCGTAAGCTATTGATATACAAAGGCTTACAAACCACGCCCGGCACGACTCGAACGTGCGACCTACGGATTAGAAATCCGTTGCTCTGTCCAACTGAGCTACGGGCGCTTGTGCTTTAAGTCCCGGTAATATAACGACTTCTTATCTACCTTGTCAATCACTTTTGCTTCGGAAACAGGCGGTG
>SDBT01019451.1_pt1 | contig 10639 bp, 5 predicted proteins | sample 2277101 | NCBI WGS metagenome assembly SDBT01 (sample SAMN10404973, study PRJNA504765) | marine sediment metagenome | isolation source: marine sediment core GS10_PC15, 103 cmbsf | place: Arctic Ocean: Southern Knipovich Ridge | collected 2010
AAATACCGCTAGTTGCGCCGATTGCCACGGCGCCCACGCAATACTCCCCGCAGACAACCCGGAATCAAAAGTTAACCGGGTAAATATACCCGGCGTTTGCGGCGAATGCCATTCCGATAAAGGAATTATGGCGGAATACGGTTTACCGTCCGATACATACGATAAATACGCGAAAAGCGTTCACGGCAAACAACTGCTCGAAATGGGTGTCACCGGGGTCGCCGTATGCGTAGACTGCCACGGGAACCACGGCGCGGCTCCTCCCGGCGTTTCCCAAATCAGAAACGTATGCGGGCAATGCCATATCAACCAGGACGAATTCTTCAGCCAGAGCCCCCACGCAAACGGTGAACACTCAATCATAGAGGCAAACGGCGCCAGCGATTGCGCCGCCTGTCATGGTTATCATAGTATAAAAAAACCGGACCATAAAATGTGGACCGGTAATTCCGAAGGCAATTGTGGTAACTGCCACGACCCGGGTTCAAAAGCTATTATTCGCGCCGAAAGCATTCTGAAAAACATAAATGACGCGGAACAATCCATAAAAGACGCCAGAGCGGCAATTAAAAGAGGCGTAAAAATGGGAGTTTTCGTAGAAGAACTTGAGGGTAAACTTAAAGAAGCTGAGAGTAGCCTTACCGAAGCCTACCCCGCCGCCCATACCCTGGATATTTCGGAAGTTACCAAGCGTACTCAAGAATCGATAAAAACGGCACACGACGTCGAATCTGAAATTAACAGATTCGAAAGGGAATATAAGAAACGGCGCCATATATTAATCGGCGCGCTAATCGGGATTTTAGTTGTTCTCTTTATGCTCGAAATGAAACGTCGCAGGCTGTTTAAAAAGTTATTATAAACCGAGACCGATAATGCTGAATCTTCTTAAAGACCTCTGGCTGTTATCTAAAAAGTATCGCCGCGGTTTTAAACACCTCTCAATAGGCGCCGGCATAACTATCGTTGTCGTTTTGTTGACGTTTATCCAGGTTTCCGATTCCCCAAAATTCTGCGCAACGTGCCATATTATGCGGCCGTACTACGCTTCCTGGGAAGAATCCAGCCATAACGAAGTCAACTGCCTGGATTGCCATTACGAACCGGGTATCACCGGCTTTCTCGTTGGCAAATACGTAGCGCTCGCGCAGGTCGCGCAATATATAACGGGAACCTACGGCACCCGGTTTTGGGCCGAGGTCGAGGATTCGAGTTGTTTACGCGAGGGATGCCATAGCAGCCGTCTATTATCAGGTGAAGTCGAATATCTAAACGGAATAAAGTTTAATCACGCCGCCCATCTCGGCGAACTCAGGCGGGGTAAACAATTAAAATGTACCTCCTGTCATTCGGCGATAGCGATGGGTGACCACCTTACGGTAACCGAATCTGTATGCTTTACCTGTCATTTTAAGAAGGACGAAGCAGGCGACGATATTTCCGACTGTACAATTTGCCACGATGCCCCCGAAGGGGTTACGGAATATGAGGGTGTTAGTTTCGACCATTCTGCATATTTGAACGAAGGTTCGAGCGTAGCCTGTAAGAAATGCCATACCGGGGTAACTATCGGCAACGGCGAAGTACAACCCCGGGCTTGCGTCCGGTGCCATCCGGATAGAACCCTTGAAGTCGGTACACATGACGAATTGCACAAGACGCATATTACCGACCGTAAAGTAGAATGCTTCGAGTGCCACGAAGAAATCGTACACGGGCGCCACGAAGTTTCGCCGTTATTAGGACGGGATTGTACCGCTTGCCACGGCGATATGCACAGCACGCAAAACGAGATGTATATCGGGACCGGCGGCGTCAACGTCAAAGGCACAGCCGACCCGATGTTCGCTGCGGGTATCGGGTGTACGGGTTGCCATACCGGCGAAAAAGAAGTATCGGGCCACGAAGGGAGTATGGCTCATTTCCCGGCGGCGGATGAAGAAGCGTGCGTGAATTGCCACGGTAATCTATTCTCAGCGATGCTGCCGAATTGGCAATCCGAAACAAAAGAACATTACGGCGAAGCGGTACGGATCATATCCAACGCCAATAATAAAATAGCCCCATACCTGGGAACTCCGACCGGAGACGAGGCACAAGAACTGGTAAAAGGCGCCGAGAAAAACTTGCTGTTGGTCGCGCTCGACGAAAGCTGGGGAGCGCATAACGTTGTCTATACGAATCGGCTAATAGAAGGCGCCGTAAAAGACGCAAATAAAGCCGTTAAATTAGTCGGCGGCAGGCCTTTATCCTACGTAACGGAATTCGACCACGCGGCCGACACCGACGCAAACTGCGCTACCAGGTGCCACTTCGGAATCGGGCATACTTCTTTACAGGTGAACGGCCTGGCCTTCAGCCATAAAAAGCACGTTGTGGTCGAAGGCGTAAAATGCACACAATGCCACGACGAGAAGCGGCACGGTTCACTTTTAGAGGACGCCTACGACTGCGCAACTTGCCATCACGTAAAGAGCGACGCCGATTGCGCATCCTGCCACGACGATTTCCGCTCAAAATCGATATCGTATAAAGGTAAGAGCTTCAACCACGGCCCCCACCTTAACAAAGCTAAATTAAGCTGTTCTAAATGCCACCCGGAGGACAAGCCAACCGCCGTATCGGTAAACTGCGTCTCCTGTCACCACGAGGATAAAACGAAGGATTGCGCGGTTTGCCACGGGACACAATCGAATATGTTCCGCGGAACGGGCGGAAAAGGCGTAGAAGCAACACCGTCGGTGATGCCCAACTTAAAGTGCCGTTCGTGCCATACCAACCTGAAAGAAAGGCCGGGGGCGAGCACCTGTACTAAATGCCATAAAGACGCTTACGCCAATATCCTCGGTTCGTGGCAAACATCGATCGACGGGAAATCGGGCGAAGTAGCCATACTATTGGCCGAAGTGAAGAAAAATAATAGTAAATTATCCGGCCTAACGATAGACGGTGAAAGCGCTGAAACGTTATATAAGAATGCCAGACTTAACTACATTTTCGTAAGAGCCGACGCTACTAGCGGCGCGCACAATCAGAAATACGCAAATACTATCCTGAAGAAATCCAAGAAAGACCTCGAGGCGATACTCGAAGCGCTCCAATAAACGTAACGATTAATTTAATATGAACGAAAAGCGGGGTTTTATCCCCGCTTTTTTTGTATATAAACGTCCTTATTTTAATAGCCGAACGTTATTTCATTATCCTCTCTTCTTGCCAATCGCCCCGTTCTTTTTTAATCTCATATTCGACCGGGTGTTCTTCCTCCATCTCCTCTTCGGTTAAAGTACCAGTTAACCAAACTTGATTCATAGGAAACTTCTTGGGATTAAAATGAACGTTGTAAAAATGCCAGATAACGATAGCCAGTATCGCTAGCACGGCTTCATCGCTGTGGCCTATCATCGCGATTGGAATCAACCAGCCGGGTAAATATTGGGAGAACGTTACCGGATACATCAAGATTAACCCGGAACCGCCCATAATGAACATACCCCAGAAGACGGCCCAGTAATCGAACTTCTCTTTGTATGAGAATCTACCGAAACGGGGTGGTTCTTTACGGATACGTAATATATAGAGGATATTATGGAGTAAATCAGCCACGTCTTTCGGTAACGGCGCTAGCGTCTTCGACGGGTCTAATAGCGCTTTGAATTTCCCTTTTGTACGTAAGTACTGGATCGCAACATATATCACGTGGAATATAAAATCGCCAACCATAACTACGCCGGCCGCCCGGTGGATAATCCTTGCTATTTCTATACCGCCGAAGAACTCGTATAACGATACGGCCCAAGCCACGTCCGGGAATTTAAGGGGCAACCCGGTGAACATCAGGATGATAAACGTGATGAGCATAACCCAGTGCTGGAGCAATTCGATTGTATTAAACCGGGTTATTTTTAAACTGGTTTCCCGGGTAGCTACGACCGGTTCCGCGGAAAGAACTGCTTCGACCGTTTTGCCGCCCCCGTCGTCGGCATAACCTATCACGACGGGTAAAAACGGGAAAACCTTCTTGAGAAACTTCTTCAATCCGACGAACCGTTTCTTATCTCCATTACCTTTATTTCTCTTTTTCCTCTCCCTCCGTTCCCGTATTACGGCGGGGAAATCGCGGGTGAACTCCGCCGCCATATGCAAAATTAAAAGGAAGATGACGCCACGAGTGAGCCACGTGAAAAAGAACGCCGTCCATTTTTGTACCGGGTCCGCGTCTTCTCCGCTGTCCATTAGATGCCCGCCGGCCAACACGAACGACTCGTTAGCGTCGGGGTGGCACTCGTTGGCCGAACAAGTCGCCAATAAATTATCCTCGTGTACCGAGGATTTAGGGTCGGTTTCCGGTAGTATAAAGTGCGAAGTGTGGCAATCCACACAGTCGGCGGCGTCCTCAAAATCGTAGAAATTCGCCTTCCCATGAAAGGTATGCAGGTATTTTTCTGCCCTACCAATAGGAACGCCCGCTTTATACATCTTGGTATCATCGTCGTGGCAGGCGACACACTGCACTATCCGCTTACTTTTGCTCCATCCGGTTGCGGTCCCGATTTCGTGCCCGCCGTGGCAATCGATACAGTCCGGAGCCAATTCGGAACCGTTGGCGAGCGCTTCACCGTGGACGCTGTTCGTGAACGCTTTAAACTCATCTTCGTGGCATTCTTTACAACTGTTATGCGCGTTAATAAAGAGCGTCAACGGGGTCAGCAGGGAAGGAAGCCGGGAATCGTGGGGAATATGGCAATCGTCACAGCTCGCGCTGAACAGGCCGGTCTCTTCATCAACCGAAGAGTGAACGCTCTCTCTCCATATATTAACGATACCCATTTTACCTTCGCCGTCGGAGTGGCATTCCGCACACAGGTCAAGCCGCTTTTTCGCTAACTCGTGTTTACGGTAGCCCTCCCCCCCTATCTCGTGAACCGGACCGTGGCAGTGGTAACAGCCCAATACCATTCCCGATTCCGTTTCGGGTTGGCTGCATCCTGAATCTATGAAGGAGTTTGTTTCGCCGCCGTGGCAATCCATACAAACCGCAGGTGCGTACTCCGGTTTGAATCCCGCATAGCTCAAAGGATGGACGTTATGCCCGTAGCCGTGGCAGGTATAACAGGTCGGGCCGTCGACGGTTCCCATCCTATGGGCGCTTTTCGCGTAAGATTCGGTTATTTCGTCGTGGCAAACATAGCAGGTTAATGCGCCCGTACCCTTAGAATGAGCTTCGCTAGCACCCGGGTGACAGTCTAAACAGGATACGAAGCTACCGTGCGTAGACCTTAAAAGTCCGGGGGGCGCCGGCGCGGCGGGTCCCCCCTCCTTATGGCAAAGTTCGCAATTAGTATAATCTAACGCATATGAGCTGATAGAAGCTATTAAGACGAGCGTCGCTACCCAAAGCGTTTTCGAGATTGATTTCGTTATCATATCACACCTTACGGCACAAATTATCTATAGCGGAATCCCTACCAGCTATTCTTTACGTTTTTTTTTAGTGATAATAAAAAGGAGTATAGACTACTTATAGCGAATTGTCAATCACGAGTTAATTGCTTATGATCACACGGATACGGCTATACTCTAATGAAATGAACGCTTCTATTTTATATGTTTACTTCTCTTCACCGCTCCGTTTGGGTTTCTTTTTCTTCCCCCGGTCTTTTTTCTTAAGTTTATCGTAGAAAGCCGGTTTCTCGTGCTTCAACATATCCTCGGTCATTTTACCGTCGAACCAGGCGAAGTTCATCGGATATACTGCCGGATCGAATATCACGAAATACAGGTGCCAAACGATTATAGCCAGAACGGCGAGTATCGCTTCATAGAAGTGAACCGCCCTGAGGACTTCATATAGCCAATACGGGAAATACCCCTGTATATACGGATCTAACCACATATAGATTCCGGTAGACCCCATTACTACATTACCCCATACCAACGCCCAGTATTCCGCTTTTTCGGCGTAATTAAATTCTTCGTAGTCGGGCGGTTCTTTAGCCAAACCTATCTTATGTAAGATCGAGCGGTAAACATCGGTTACATCTTTGACTTTCGGGAAGATAGAAACCAGACGTTCCCTGCCTTTATTAGTAAATAGGAGATACCCGATATGGAAGATCGAAACCACTATTATAATAACGCCGAGGGTTTTATGCAGTATAACTCGAACCGGGAACGGTCCCTCTAAAGTTACGACCCAGGAAAATAACTCAACAGGGTATTTGATCGAGAAACCGGTTATAGCCAATAAAGAAAAGCTCGATAATAGGATAATATGCTGTATTCGTTCTATTAAAGTCAACCTGGTAAATTTAGCGGATGTTGCCTGGGTATTTCGGATTGCCTTAATTTTCCCTATATAATCCAATCCGTTATGTACCAGCATCCCGCCGATAACCAACACTATCAGAGTTATATATATAACCGCAACGATACCGGCCGGGTCTATATCTCTGACGTTCTTCTCGATGACATTAGTTCCTAAAACGTGAACTTTAGTATTCGTGAACCTTTCGCCTGCGTCTTCGTGGCATTCGCCGCAAGTTTCTTCCAGGTTATCCGGATGCGTCGTAGATAATGGGTTGGACGAGGGTAGAACTTTATGAACCCCGTGGCAACTTCCGCACTCCGCCGCAGTCGTTTTTCCCGCAGACGATATAACTCCGTGGTAGCTCTCCTCGAAACTGGTTACCCTATCCTCCGGAATCCCGAACTTCGACGATAAAACTTGAGTGAAGTGGCAGCTGGAACAGGTTTCGACGATACGGGTATATCTCGCTCCGCCGTTCTTCCCGTTTACGGTCTCTCTGGCGACGACGTTGTGATCGCCGTGACAATCGGTACAGGTCGGCGAATCACTCACCCCGGCGGCGGCGGCCAGGCCGTGCACACTTACCGAATAAAGGTCATATTCCTCTTTGTGGCATTTCCCGCAAGAAGTCGCGACTTCCATAAAATTAGTGGATGATCCAGGTATCCAGCTCGGGTTCGTATTATGTGGGACGTGGCAGTCGTGACACCCGGCGTTCATTTTGCCGGTAACTTCATTGATCTCGCCGTGAACGCTCATTAATAACTGTTTGGAGGGGTTCGGGATGTTAAAGGGCGAATCCGATGTTGCTTCTTTACCTTTATGGCATTCGCCGCAGAAGACGGGCAGGTTATCCGGTGCAAGTACCGGCGTATCGGCAACCTTCATCAATGTATGGAAACCGCCGTGACAGTCGAAGCAGGAAGGTGTTTTTTCCGAAGTTTCGACGGACCCTCCGTGAGCGCTTCCCAGATAGTTCCCGACTATTTCCGTATGGCATTCGGAGCAGGTATCGGGTACTTTGATATCCCCTTGCTCCATAACCTTGTCGGCGCTTAAAACGGAGTGTCCATATCCGTGACAGCTATAGCATTTCGCCGTGCCCAATTTATCGAAATCGTGAGCCCGCTTTTCCCCGGCCGAAACGATATCGGAATGGCAAGCCGCGCAATCCAGCGAAGGAGCGCCATCGCTATGCGCCTGCGTTGCCGCCGGGTGGCATTCGGTACAACCCAACCCGGCATGGGGCGAAGCGTGTAGACCCCGGGGCGCGGCTGGAGCGGGACCGCCCGTTTTATGGCACATCTCGCAGTTGCTGAAATCGAGAGCGCAGGAGGCCGCGGCTACTATAAGAAATACAACCAGGAACTTTTTCGTATTTTTCATCACGTCGCACTCCATAAATGATCTAGAGAGTAATATGAGAAATAAACCTGAAACCCTACCGAGTCTTTCGCCAATTCGACTTCGCCGAAGGTAGTTTTTTTATTGGGATATTTAATCGCTTATCTGATTATCTTTTGTTAGATACTACCCTAATAATTTGAGCGTATCAAGTGAAAAATTTCGCAAACTACGAAAAAACCGCTTAAATATCCTTGACGCCGCTACTCTGCTTTGTTATTTTTATCACAATTACGGATATCCAAATTAGCGTACCCGAATTAGGAAGGAGCGTAAATGGCGAGAATAAGTTTGGTGCCGCAGGAGAAGAAGTTTTTCGCTTTGTTCGAACAACAGGCTGCCCTGGTCACAAAAGGGGCCAACCTGCTTTTCGATATGATGGTTAACTTTAAAAACGTGGAACAGCAAGCGCGGGTTATAAAAGGAGTCGAGAACGAAGCCGATGAAGTTACCCACGGGATAATAACGCTGTTGCACCGTACCTTCATAACCCCCTTCGAACGGGGAGACATACACGCGCTCGCGGTAGGTATAGACGAAGTTCTGGACTTCACCGAAACCGTTGCGATGAAGTTCTATACGTACGAAATTAAAGAACCGACTCCCGAAGCCAAAGCCCTGGCGGAGGCTATCGCCAAATCGGCGCACGAACTGGAACTGGCCGTGAAAGCTATTCGCAGCCAGAAAATTTGCCAGGAACACCTTATTAGAATACGGGAACTGGAAGAGGAAGCCGATCGCACCTCCAGAGCCGCTTTGTCCCGCTTGTTTCACGGACAGAAAGACCCGATAGAAGTTATCAAATGGAAGGATATTTACCAGATTATGGAAACCACCACCGACGTTTGCGAAGACGTCGCCAACATTATAGAGGGAATCCTGGTTAAAAACGCCTAATTATGCCTATTATCGTATCTGTCATAGTGGTCGTTATAATGGCGCTCATCTACGATTTCTACAACGGGATGAACGACTGCGCCAATGCCATAGCGACGACCGTATCTACCAAAGCGCTGCCCCCCTGGGCCGCTATTCTTCTCGCGGCAGTATTCAACACCGTCGGCGCTTTCGTTACTACCGAAGTCGCCAAAACTATGGGTAAAGGGATACTTGACCCCGCACTCATCACCCCGGAAGTCATCCTGTTCGCCCTGATAGGGGCTACTGCGTGGGCGGCGATATGTACCCGTTTCGGGCTTCCGATAAGCATCACCCATTGTATGGTGGGCGGTATGATCGGAGCCGGAGTAGTCGGTTATGGCTTCGGAGTTCTCATTATACCCGGCATTACGAAAGTTCTCATCGCGATGATACTGTCGCCGATAGTCGGCTTTTTCTTCGGCTATCTGGTAATGGTAATCGCGATGTGGATTAGCAGAAAAGCCAAACCTACCGCCGCCAATCGGACTTACAGATTACTTCAAATCCTCTCCGCTACGATGATGTCCTTCACCCACGGAATGAACGACACCCAGAACGCAATGGGCATAATTACGGCAATGCTGGTGGTCGTAGGCGCGCTCTCTACATTTATAGTACCTACCTGGGTAATCCTCGCCTGCGGCCTGGCTATGGGGTTGGGTACGGCCATAGGCGGTTGGCGAGTCATTAAAACTATGGGCCATAAATTGGTCAAGCTGGACCCGATACACGGTTTCGCCGCCGAGACTTCTGCAGCGGCAGTCATCGGGCTTAACAGTTTAATGGGCTTGCCTATCAGTACGACCCACATCGCCGCCTCGTGCATAATGGGCGCGGGAGCGACCACGAACATCCTCAATATCCGCTGGAGCGTAGCCCGCAACGTAGTCGCCGCCTGGGTATTGACCTTACCGGCGGCGTTTGCGGTATCGGGTGGTTTGTTCTTTCTATACCGTTGGATTGCCGGGGCGCTTGCTTAGATAACTATTACCGGCGCAAGGCAAGTTTGTAGAGCGATAAATCCGTTGAAAAATAAATCGAACCTAAATCTCGGCGGGGATAAACTCCGCCGCCACTAAATTATCGTTTAATTCCCAGTTATAAATAAACGCCATTTTACATTGCGTTTCCTAAAATTCGGTGATATAGTAAATCCCTATTTTCGCTATTTAATTAAGTAGATATCTATATAAAATAATTTCAGGAGGTAAACTCTAATGGGTAAAATTACCCTGAGCGTCATCAAAGCCGATACCGGCGGTTACGTCGGGCACAGCGCGATGCACGACGATATGATAGTGGTCGGTATCGAGTGGATGGAGAAGGCCATAAAGTCCGGCCTGCTCATCGACGCCGACGTCCGCTGGGTGGGCGATGACCTGGTGCTGGTTATGACCCACACCAAAGGTGACGATAACAAGGAAATTCACGAACTGGCCTGGGATACCTTTATGGCCACTACCGCGAAAGCCAAAGAACTCAAGCTGTACGGCGCGGGACAGGATATGCTCGCCGATACGTTCTCCGGAAACGTCAAGGGGATGGGTCCCGGCGTAGCCGAGGCCACCTTCGAGGAACGTCCCTCGGAACCGGTGTTGGTTTTCGCCGCCGATAAATGCGCCCCCGGCGCGTGGAACCTTCCGCTCTTCAAGATGTTCGCCGACCCGTTCAACACCGCGGCGCTGGGCATTGACCACCATATGCATATGGGGTTTATCTTCGAGGTCTTCGATATCTATAAGGAACGTAAGATATACTTCGACGCCCCGAAAGACCTGTACGATATGTTGGTATATATCGGCTCACCGGACCATTTCCTAATTAACGCTATCTATCGCAAGAACGAAGACGGCTCCAAAGGCGAAATCGCCGCGTCCAGCTCAACTCAGAAGCTGGCCCTCATCGCCGGTAAGTACGTAGGCAAAGACGACCCTGTGCTCATCGTACGCAGCCAGAGCGGCCTGCCCGCCGTTGGTGAAGTGCTCGAGCCGTTCGCGTTCGCGC
>SDBT01019452.1_pt1 | contig 10638 bp, 9 predicted proteins | sample 2277101 | NCBI WGS metagenome assembly SDBT01 (sample SAMN10404973, study PRJNA504765) | marine sediment metagenome | isolation source: marine sediment core GS10_PC15, 103 cmbsf | place: Arctic Ocean: Southern Knipovich Ridge | collected 2010
GTACAGCAGTGTGCACCTACGAGAGGCCGACAAAGGACCTTGGCGCGTGGAAATTCGAGACCAGCAAGACCGCGTCATTCGTTACCTAAGGTTCAGCATCGCGGATTGATTGCTATGGATAGCCTTTTATTATTCTTCTCCACCATTCGCTGGCAAGACGTGGTTGATATCATACTAAACAGCTATATCCTTTTTCGTCTTTATGCCCTTTTCAGACGGACTACGGTATTGAGAGTCCTCGTAGGGCTTGCACTCTTTTGGTTTTTCCACAGGATAGCTATTTCCTTGGGGCTGATCTTAACCAGCTGGGCAATTCAGGGTATCACCGCCGCCGCCGCTCTCATTATTATCGTTGTTTTCAGGAATGAGATCCGCGTCGTTCTCCAGGCAAAAACCTTGAAGGCCATTTTGTGGGGAGTTCCCCGTAAACCCGGGAGGTCCCCTGTGCAGACGGTTGTTGAAGCCCTCTACGAACTTGCACAAAAACGTGTGGGGGCCCTTATCGTGTTTCCAGGCAAAGACGATGTGGAGGAAGTCGTTCACAGCGGCGTACCCTGGCGTGGGTTGATATCCAAAGAAATGATCTGGAACATTTTCTGGGACGATAACCCCGTTCACGATGGCGCAGCTATTGTTCAGGGTGATCAGGTCACTCAGGTGAGGGTGATCCTGCCTTTGTCCCGTCGAAGAGACCTCCCTTCACGTTACGGTACTCGTCACAGGGCAGCGGCCGGATTAGCTGAAGCCACAGACGCTTTGGTTGTGCTTGTATCAGAGGAAAGCGGCAATGTGCTCGTAGTTAAGGGCTCCGAAATGCATGTCGTGGAAAGAGCGAACGAACTTGTACGGATAGTGCGGGAACACGAGGGTACCACTGAAAAACAGTGGGGTCGGTTGAAGGAGAAGAGACTGGAGTTTGTTGTTGCGGCTCTGCTTGCAGTGGTGTTCGTAACAGCGGTCTGGTTTAGCTTCACACGGGGCCTCGAACGGTTGGTAACATTTGAGGTTCCCGTAGAATACATGAATCGCAATCCTAAAATGGAAATTGTGGATACGTCAGTAAATGCGGTTCGTCTTGACTTAGGCGGCTCAGGAGCCCTAATTAGATCTGTTCAGCCTGAGCAAGTCCGGGTTAAACTGGATCTGAGTAGAGGAGTTGCTGGTCGCAATACCTTCATGATTACACCCGAAGACATTGACCTGCCACCAGGCGTTCTCTTAAGAAAAGTTGAGCCTCCGGTCGTGGAGGTAACTCTCGACGTCACCATTCAAAAGGTATTGCCTGTTCAGGTCGACTGGGTAGGCAAACTGCCTCGGCACTTATTGCTCACAGGAGTGAACGTGAACCCGAGCACCGTGAGATTGGGAGGAGGAAAGCAGGCGCTGGATACCATTTCGACTGTCTACACAGAGAGGGTGCGCCTTGACAACGTTGAAAAATCAGGGAGTGTAACGGCCAAACTGGCACTTCAGCCGGCATTTTTGAAGATTGCTCAAGGCTCAGAGAACAATGTTGTGGTCGAATATGTGGTGAAGGAAAGGTCCGGATAAGTGGGGTTGTATCTTTGCAGGCTGAGGTTTGAGGCATGAAATATTTCCTGTGCGTTGTGGGAATGGTCATGGTCATAGAAGGGCTTCCTTACTTTGCTGCCCCTTCCAAGATAAAGGTTTGGGTCCAAATGCTGGCTGAATTGCCCGATTCAACCCTCAGGCTTATGGGATTCCTGCTGATGCTGGCCGGCCTTGGCCTGGTCTATTTCGGAACAAGGTGATACCGGATGCCTGAAGCCTGATACAGGATGCCGGATTCCCGATGCGATATAACTTGGAGGTGGTTGAAACGAAACAGCGGTCGTTTTAACCGGCACCGGACAGAGGATGTTCCTTCAAGGTTAGGCACGTTAGCTCGTGCCCATCCACGAATACTGATTTACCAAAACATGCCTTTTGGAGTGGCACTGTCAGGTGTTCGTTCAGAAATGGTAGATTTTGGCCGGAGGCAAGGCCGCACAAGGGTTTTCGCCGCAGGCGTAGCAGGGCTACGTCGAGGACGGAAGCCCGCGGAGAACGCCGCATCGGGCCAAAATATGCCATTTATGGATGGACACTAGCTCACGTTAGGAATTCATATTGTTTTCCATAAACGATTACAACTACAGCCTCCCCCCAGAGTTTGTCGCTCAAGCACCGCTTTCCACCCGGGAGCAATGCCGCCTGATGGTCCTGGAAAGGAAGGCCCGAACAGTGTCTCACCGTTGTTTTGCCGATATTGCCGGCCTTTTGGAGCCTGATGACGTCTTGGTTGTGAACAATACCCGTGTGGTGCCGGGTCGATTGAAAGGCACCAAGGAGACAGGGGGCAGTGTCGAAGTCCTGCTCATTGAGTATCCTCAAGATATGGAAAGACCGGCAGAGACGGGGAGACACACCTGCCAGTGCCTTGTCAAGGCATCAAAGCCGCCGAGGCCAGGCTCGGCCATGCACTTTGATGGAGGCCTCAAGGCAACGGTTCTTGAAGGTGCTGGAGGCATTTACAGCCTGGAATTTGAGTTTCAGGGGGACTTTGGGCCCCTCCTTGAAAGGATCGGGCAGGTTCCCCTTCCTCCTTACATAAAAAGGCAGGGTTCAGACTCCGCCCCTTGCGACGATCGCGAGCGTTACCAAACCGTTTACGCTGAGACAGATGGCGCTGTGGCAGCACCCACGGCAGGGCTCCACTTTTCCCGGCCCTTGCTGAGGGACATCGCTGAAAAGGGTATTGAGGTAATTTCTATAACTCTTCATGTAGGTTACGGGACCTTCTTGCCTGTTCGGGTAACAGACATCAGAGAGCACAAAATGCATCCGGAAGCATGCGAGTTCACACGCGGGGCTGCTTCTGCCGTCAACCAGGCAAAGGATGAGGGCCGGAGGATCATTGCCGTGGGCACAACCACCGTCCGCGTGCTTGAGTATGCTTCAGACACGGCCGGGCGGGTAAAGCCCGGTGCTGGCAAATGTGATCTTTTCATCTACCCCGGCTTTGAGTTTAAGGTGATTGACGGCATGATCACCAATTTTCACCTGCCCAAAAGCACGCTGCTGATGCTGGTCTCTGCATTTGCGAACCGCCAATTCATTCTGGATGCCTACCATGAGGCGATTCGAACAAAGTACCGCTTCTATAGTTATGGGGATGCGATGTTGATTCTTTAGGCCAGGCAATCCGGCGCAAAGAGCATAGGGCATAGAGCACGGGGAACCACATGTGCCGTTTCTGCACTTTGCTCTATGCTCCATGCCCTATGCCATCGTGGGACCACACCCCTTCCCAGGGGATATGTGCTTATGAGCTTTCGGTTTGAAATCATACATGCATCAGCGGAAAACGGTGCCCGAGTAGGCAGAATCTCCACCCCGCACGGGTCGATTGACACGCCTGTGTTTATGCCGGTGGGCACACAGGCTACGGTCAAGTCCCTTACATCAGAGGAACTCGACGATCTTGGCGTCCAAATCGTACTGGCCAACACCTATCATCTGTATCTTCGCCCGGGCCATGATGTCATATCAACCGTTGGTGGGCTTCACCGGTTCATGCACTGGGACAGACCCATCTTGACGGACAGCGGCGGATATCAAGTGTTCAGTCTGGCAAAGCTAAGGCAGTTATCTGACGAGGGTGTCACCTTCCAGTCCCATATCGATGGCTCAAGACACCTTTTGACTCCGGAAAATGCCATAGAGATCCAGGAGTCCTTGGGCTCTGACATCATGATGTGTCTGGACGATTGCACTGCCTACCCGGCCACTCACGACGAGTGTCAAGGGTCCCTGAACCTGACCATCGATTGGGCTGGCAGGTGCAAACAAAGCCTTCAGGCAGATCGGGGCGTGCTGTTTGGCATCATACAGGGGGGCATGTTTGAGGACCTTCGTGCCCAAGCTGTTTCGGCCGTGACAGATATCGGTTTTCATGCATATGCACTGGGCGGCCTGAGTGTGGGCGAGCCAAAGGAATTGATGCTGGACATAGCTGCCTTCACCCTTGGCCTGCTTCCGGACGCCCTCCCTCGCTATGTCATGGGGGTGGGAGCGCCTGAAGATTTGGTAGAGCTTGTCTCGTTTGGCGCAGATATGTTCGACTGTGTGATCCCTACCCGTAATGCCAGAAATGGTCAGCTTTTTGTCAGCACCGGAACCCTGAACATCTCCAATGCCCGGCATCGAGAGGATCCGTCACCTGTTCAGGACGGATGCCCCTGCTACACCTGCCAGCACTATTCAAGGGCATATCTGCGCCACCTTTTTATGGCAAAGGAACTCCTTGCCTACCGCTTGAATACCATCCACAATATCCACTATTTCATGAGCCTTATGAACAACATGCGAGAAGCTATCCAACAAGGGAAATTCAGTCAGTTTAAGAGGGACTTCTATTACCAACTCAGCCGATAATAGCAGTTGCAAAAGACCCTGATTTCAGGTATGTTGGGCTGTCATTCAAAAGACCAAGGGAGGACGTGAAACGATAATGAAAGAATCGGTTCAGGCGGTCATCGACATGATACGACCGAATCTGCAGGCTGATGGCGGGGATGTTGAATTGGTCAGCGTTGAAGACGGCGTGGTTAAGGTGCGCCTTCAAGGAGCGTGCAAGGGCTGTCCCATGTCTCAGATGACCTTGAAAAATGGCATTGAGAAATTCGTCAAGGAACGAGTACCGGAAATAGATCGGGTGGAAGCAGTCGACTAGGAGGCTGTCGAAGAATCGACAGCTTTCTGGAGGGACCACCGAACAACAGACGCCCCCCAGGTTAGGCCTGCCCCAAACGTCACCATCAGGACATGGTCACCTCGTTTTAACAAGCCTTCTCTGTTGGCTTCGTCCAAAGCAATGGGTATGGACGCTGAAGAGGTGTTGCCGTACTGACTGATGTTGGTGTAGACCTTGTCCATGGATATCGACAGCTTTTCCGCGACAGCCCGGATGATTCTGAGATTTGCCTGGTGCGGAACCATCAATTCAATGTCACCACAGGTAAGGCCGTTGCGCTTCAAGGCCGAGGTGGCAATGTCAGCCAGCCTGGAAACCGCTTTTTTGAACAGGCGGTTCCCGTTCATTTCTATGTAAAAAGGCTTTTCCGCTATCGTATTCAGGGCCTTGGGGATCTTGGATATCCCGTCAGACGAATAAAGCAGTTCCCAATGTTTGCCGTCAGATCCCAAGTGGGTTGAGAGGATTCCATCACCCTCTGTGCCTGGCGTAAGCACCACAGCACCAGCTCCGTCGCCCAGCAAGACGCAGGTGCTCCTATCCTCCCAGTTTGTGATGGCCGAAAGCCGCTCCACTCCAACCACCAGGGCATTCTGACAGCCCCCGGCTGCAATGGCGTTCTCTGCCACAGACATGGCATAAAGGAAACCAGAGCACCCGGCAGACACGTAAAATGCCACGGCCCTCTCGGCATTAAGGGCCTTTTGAACAAAACAAGCGGTGGCAGGGAATTGATGGTCCGGCGTTACGGTGCCTACGACGATCATGTCCAGGCTGTCGGGCGAAATGCCGGCCATCTGCAATGCCTCAAGGGATGCCCCTGTGGCCATCGCCGAGGTGTCTTCGCCCCGTTCGTTTGAGCAAATGCGTCGTTCTTTGATACCTGTTCGCCGCGTGATCCATTCGTCAGTGGTATCTACGATGGTCTCAAGGTCCTTATTGGTAAGGACCCTGCTGGGGGTGGTGGAACCTGTCCCCGCAATGCATGGCCGTATCATTGACGAAAATGTCTCTCAGTGCGTTTACAATGAAATCTGAGCATTACGTGACAAAAGGCTGAGTCAAAGTCTTAGGGAATATGATAGGGCTGTGTAGCAAAAAACAGATGTACTGTCATTTCTTTTTGCAAAGCTTAGAAAAAAATCGTACTCATTAGTATCGAGATCTTTCAAAAATGCTCAATTTTGGTCAAGTTCAAGGAAGGCGAAAATTTTAACCACAAGAATACATTGAGTATTTCGAGGACCAAAATTTGAGTCTGCCGCCGACACGGAGTGAAGCATAGCGCTCAATTGGGCAAAAGAGAACGATTTGCAGAGGTCTCACGTTGTTGAAAGGGGGCTGATATGTCAATTGCTGTAAAGATTAGTGGTATATTGGAAAAGACTTCTTGGATTCGAAAAATGTTCGAGGAGGGCGCACAGCTAAAGGCGGAGCATGGTGCTGACAAGGTCTTTGATTTCACTCTGGGAAACCCTGATCTTGAGCCCCCTGTCCGCTTCAAAGATGTCCTCGCCGACATGGCCGGGGTTTCAGGTCCATACCTCCACGGATACATGGCAAACACAGGATATCCCGCCGTGCGCCAGGCCGTAGCCGAGTTTGTCTCCGATGAACAGGGTGTGGCAGTCACGTCTGACGACATCATCATGACCTGTGGCGCTGCTGGAGCCTTGAATGTAGTCTTTAAGGCTATCCTTGACCCCGGTGACGAAGTCATAACCCCGGCCCCGTATTTTGTTGAATACGGCTTTTATGTGGACAATCACGGTGGAGTGCTCAAGGCTGTGGCAACCAACCCGGATTTCACCCTGGACGTTGAAAACATCAAGGCCGCCGTTACGTCGAAGACAAAGGCCCTGTTGATAAACTCCCCCAACAACCCAACGGGTCAGGTGTATTCCAAGGAGACCCTTGGGCAATTGGCGGATCTGTTGAAAACGGAGGGTCACAGGTTGAACCGCACCATTTATCTCGTCTCTGATGAACCGTATCGAAAGATCACCTTTGACGGCATCAAGGTCCCGAGCATATTCTCCTGCTATCCTGACAGCGTGATCGCTACGTCCTACTCCAAAAATCTCTCCATAGCCGGAGAACGCATAGGCTTTTTGGCCGTAAATCCCCAATCGACATACAGGAAGGATCTCTTGGCAGCCACCGCCCTTGCGAATCGCATCTTGGGATATGTGAATGCCCCTGCCTTGATGCAGCGAACCATACAAACCCTGCAAGGCCTGTCAGTGGATGTATCCATCTACCAAAAACGGCGAGATCTGCTGTGCCACGGCTTGTCTGAGTGCGGATATGAATTTGTCAGGCCAAAAGGGGCATTTTATCTTTTCCCTGAAAGCCCTCTTGCCGATGATGTAGCGTTTGTTGGAGCCTTGCAAGAAGAACTTATCCTGACCGTGCCAGGGAGCGGCTTCGGGGCGCCCGGTCATTTTCGAATTGCCTTTTGTGTGGATGAAGACACGATAAAGCGCGCCTTTGCTGGCTTTGAGCGGGTTCGGAAACGCTTCTGACTACTAGCCTTTTTCCAGTACTCCACGCATGGGCAGGCACAGTCAAAGAACCCTGGGGGGCCCTCCAGGGAGACTTGGCTTCTGAGGCTGCAGTGAGGCTGACAGTCGTCCAGCAAGGGACCTCGGCCTTGCTCACAGCGCCAAAATGATTCCTTGACAAGGCTCACTCTTTCATCTAAGAGAAATTGCTTACAGAAGTGTGCTAATGTCCTGTAATCCTCATACCTTGTTGCATATTCATCGCGACGCATCTTGGATGGAGACTCCTTACACATCACAGATGTCGATGACATAAAACGGAGGCCGCAAAAACTTGGCTGCATCCACTGACCTCAAAGATGGAGACGTCCTGTTGGAACTTGCGGACATCCACATGTCTTTTGGCAGGGTGGGCGCCCTTGCTGGTGTGAGCCTTGATGTCAGAAAGGGCGAAATCCACTCCATCATTGGGCCCAACGGGGCCGGCAAGACCGTCATGATGAATTGCATAAACGGGCTCTACCGTCCCCAGGAAGGAAACATCTATTATAAGGGCCAGAAGATCAATCGACTCAAGCCTCATAACCGGGCGAAACTGGGTATTGCCAGGACCTTTCAAAAAGTGGAGGTCTTTGGCGGTATGACAGTCCTGGATAATATACGCCTCGGCCGCCACATCCATTACCGTTCGGGCATTGCCAGTGGAGCGTTGTATCTGGGCAAAACCGCCCGCGAGGAGATCAGGCACAGGGCCTTTATCGAAGAGGAAATCATAGATCTGTTGGAGATCGAACACATCAGGAGTAGTCCAGTCGGGATGCTTCCTTACGGCCTTCAGAAGCGTGTTGAGTTGGGTCGCGCCCTTGCCTTGGGGCCGGAACTTCTGATCCTTGATGAGCCTTTGGCAGGTCTCAACCTTGAAGAAGTGGAAGACATGGCCCGGTTCATCTTGGACATAAACGAAGAAGAGCGCTGGAAGGTCACCTGTATCCTGGTTGAGCATGACATGGGTGTGGTCATGGATCTATCTGATCGTGTGTTTGTGCTCAACTTTGGAAATCAAATCATAGACGGCACACCAGAGGAAGTGCAAAATCACCCTGAGGTCATCAAGGCCTACCTTGGCGAAGAAGACCTCTATGCCACAAGGAGGTGAGACAGGGCGTTCCGGCATGCAGATTACAAAGGACCTGACCATTCCCAGGCTATTCTGTGAGCGCGCAAAGGCCTATGGCAAGAACAAGGTGGCCATGCGGGAGAAGGAGTTTGGCGTCTGGACGCCCATCACCTGGTTCGACTACCTGGAAAACGTAAAATACCTGGCCTTGGGTCTTGTTTCTCTTGGGCTCAAGGAGGGAGACAAGGTTGCCATGATCGGTGACAACCGCCCCGAAGGCCTGTGGGCAGAGATGGCCACGCTGTGTGCCCGGGGCATAGGGGTGTGGCTTTTCCAGGACTGCCTCGTGGACGAGGTAAAGTATATTGTTGACCATTCCGACACCAAGTTTTTGTTCGGCGAAGGTCAGGAGGAAGTGGACAAAGCCATTTCTATCTTTGATGAGTGTCCCGTGCTTGAAAAGGTCATTTGGGACGATCCCAAAGGGATGCGAAACTACGATCAGGACTACCTCATAAGCCTCAAAGAGGTTCAGACTCTGGGCAGGGAGCTTGAAAGAAAACAGCCCGGCCTGTTTGAGGAAATCACCAACAAGGGCCACGGCGGCGACGTGGCCTTGCTTTTTTACACCTCAGGCACAACAGCGCTGCCCAAGGGTGCCCTTTTGTCTCACTGGAACTTGTTGAGCATGGGGAAAAACCTCATGTCCGTGGACCCGTGCCGTGAGACTGACGACTTTGTCTCCTACCTTCCATTCGCCTGGATCGGCGAACAGATGATGTCCATCTCCTGCGGACTTCAGATAGGATTTACCATCAATTTTCCGGAAGAACCCGAGACAGCTCAGGAAAATATACGCGAGATCGGCCCCCACGTCATGTTCGCCCCCCCGCGTTTTTACGAGCAGATGACGCGCACTGTTCAGGTCAAGCACCTTGATGCGTCATGGATCAAGAGAAAGATTTTTGAACTCACCACCAAGATCGGTTATCATGTTGCCGACCTCAAGTTTCAGAAAAAATCTGTTCCGTGGTACTGGAAGATACTCAGGTGGATGGGATACGTATGCATGCAGAAAAAGCTCAAGGACCACCTGGGACTGTCGCGTGTGCGTTATGCATATTCCGGCGGGGCAGCCATGGGGCCTGACCACTTTCGTTTTTTTCACGCCTTGGGGGTCAACCTGAAACAGATCTATGGGCAGACAGAGATTGCGGGTATCTCGGTAGTCCATCGAGATGGAGACATCAAGTTTGACACAGTTGGTGTTTCCATTCCTGAAACAGAGGTCAAAATTACCGAAGGAGGGGAGATTATATCAAAAAGCCCGTCGGTCTTTCTGGGCTATTACAAGAATCCAGAGGCCACAGAAGAAACCTTGCGCGATGGCTGGCTCTATTCGGGCGACAGGGGTTTCTTGGATGAAGACGGCCACCTGGTCGTCTTTGACCGCTCCAAGGATGTAATGACTTTGAGCGACGGCAGGCCCTTTTCGCCCCAGTATCTGGAAACCCGTCTGAAATTCAGCCCCTACCTGAGAGATTCGTGGGTAGTCGGAGACGCAAAAGACTATGTCTGTGCAGTGACCTGCATCGACTACCCTGTGGTGGGCAAGTGGGCAGACGAAAAGAAGATTACCTATACGAGCTATCCTGAACTCTCTCAGAAGCCCGAGGTATATGGCCTGGTGGAAGAACAAATCCGTCAGGCCAACAAGGACCTCCCTGAAGTGGCCAGGGTCAGAAAATTTATCAACCTTTACAAAGAATTTGACCCGGATGATGAAGAGCTTACGAGGACCCGAAAATTGCGTCGCGCCTTTGTGGAAAAAAGGTATCAGGAAATAGTGGAAGCCCTTTATTCTGATTCGGATTTCGTTCACATAGACACGACCATTACTTACGAAGATGGCCGAAAATCACATATCAAGACAGACCTTCATATCAGAAAGGTCAGAGATTGAGGGATTCCCGGGTTAGGGGATCGGGGGATTAGTCACTGGTCGCCAGTATCAGTAGCCGATGCCGTCGATTCCTGATGCCGGATGTAAGCACACGATAGTCGAAATCAGGAATCCGGTATCAGGAATCGACGGCCACGGACTATTAAGGCAATGATGGTCTCGTAAAAAGTCCGAATAGACGGCAAAGCAAAAAGCTCCAAGTTCAAGGCGCGCAAATCCTGAGGAATGAGGCGTAGTTACTGTACTCCGCAGTGACGAAGGATGCAGCGCAACACAGAAATTGGACTTTTTGCGAAGC
>SDBT01019453.1_pt1 | contig 10638 bp, 7 predicted proteins | sample 2277101 | NCBI WGS metagenome assembly SDBT01 (sample SAMN10404973, study PRJNA504765) | marine sediment metagenome | isolation source: marine sediment core GS10_PC15, 103 cmbsf | place: Arctic Ocean: Southern Knipovich Ridge | collected 2010
AACCCCTTCAAATATCCCCCGATCATCATCGAATACTATTAGTTCTAAATCATTATGATAATTTATGATTGCTTTTTCTACTGCTTTTTCTATTATGGTAACCGGGATATTATCTATATCTTTCTAATAACTCCCTATCAAATATTATAACACCCGTATTATTACCCATATTTTTCAAGCCTCTTGTTATTTTACAAGCTATTTTATTTAGACTATATAAACAAAAAAGTGCGACAAGAAAGTCTTATGTCCGAATACAGGACTTGAGAACATAATTTTATGGAGATGATTTTCAAAAACTGGTATTGAGATGACCGATAATGGCTACCCAAACATGCATCATTGAAAACTTGCACGCGGGGTTCCTAAAAGAGGAAGAGGATGGTAACATCCTCTCCTTATTTAACACTCACAATAAAAATTGAATACCGAGTGTAAGATTAGTGATTTCTACGATAGCATAAATGGCTACAACCATATACCACAAAACCAGCACTTAAATTCTCTAAATAGAAATAAAGAATTGTGGAAAAATACTTAACCCCAAAAGTAAAGAAACACTCCAATCATTCAGAACTATCTGAATTTTTCTTATTTTCTATTCTCAAATATCTCTTTGTAGCACTTGCAACACGGAATCCCGATATTGAGGGAATATCCTTTTAGCTTTTTGCTTTTCGAGCTCATAATATCTATTAAATTATCTCTTATAATGTGTCTATCAAAATAGATTTTCTTTAGATTAAAAAAGTGAAGGTATTCACCACATAAAGGACATGTAGAATAAGTTCTCATAAATTCATTAAAGCATTGCTTTTGATCTTCTGGAAGACTCTGATATTTTATATCAGGATGATTAGCTATAATTTCCCTTAAATTGTCCAATTCATTAATCATTTCATCTCGTAATTGATTAGGATTCAAATGATCAATTTCTTGGTCAAAATTTAATTCTCTTTTGTCAAATCTGTTATAATACTCGACTGCTTCATTAAAATATAATAAATCTCTATCTTTCCTTTTTGAAAGGATCTTATCTTTCATAATTTCTACTTCTTTTATTTCTCAAAAATTGAATGGTTCATTGAATATTTAGATAGTAATTCTAAAAAATCTTATTCTTTATGTATGAAAATTAAAAGTTTTTTCATCTCGGGTGAATAAATCATTCTTCCTTGGATGACCTAATCTCCTAAACTCAATTACTTTAGTAGGTGCAAAATATTCAAAATCGAAGTTGACGTCGTCTCCTGCTTTCTTACCTGGTATTGGCATTAACCGGGCAGTAATTGGCTTGTTTAGTTTAATAGAGAGTGTCGCTATATCTAATAAGATATAAAACAATTCTCTCTCTGAAATGTCCCCTGGTAAAGGGATGCAATCTAAGCCAGTTCCACACATAGTAGAATATAATAAAAGAGAATCTAAATTAAATTTATTTTCTGATAGTCTTTTAGCAATCGTATAATCTTCAAAAACGGGCAGCATTAAGCCTGAGAAACCTAGAACCTTTTCTTTGAATTTTGGAATTGCATTAGTAATTAAAGCTGCCCCAAGCATACTTCCGTTAGCTCCAAAATATTCTATTCCTAACTCCTCAATTGCCGTTCCAATACTTCTTTTTGATTCAGGAAAAGGTGCAGGGGAAAAATCTATTCCGGCAAATTCGATTCCGTATTTTTGAGCAAATTTTTCACATATGTTCAAAATCAAATCATAAATCTCGAGAAATCGAGATCTTAAATTTTTTTTTGCGTCCTGTAAAGTGTTAGCTTTTGAAAAAATTGTTATTACCTCATCTGCCATTTCAAGGGCTATAGAAAATTTTTGTGTATCGGATTGGTCATGATATGAAGCTGGGAAAAATGGGGTATTAGGTGGGACATTCGAATTTATACAAAATTTTAAATTATCGAAAGGTTCTGGTTCTGAAAGCTTTTTAATCATTTTCGCTCCTGCCTTTAAAGCAGGAAAATATATACTCTTGTTAAAGACTACCGGAAGTGAAGTAAAAAAATTAGGATATAAAACTAAAATTTTGTGGAATTCATCAATTATTAAATTTTCAAACTTATTAATATAGTTTAAATCCCTCGGTGCCATTGTGGAGCATGCAAAATAATCAAAATTGTATTTTTCAATCATAAGCTTTAAATTACTTAGAGTTTCATGAAGAGAATTAGTCGTTTCGAAATCTTTATTTCCATTATTAGGTTGATTTTCATAATTTAGTAGTGGTTGAGTGCAAAATCTTTTAGTTTCGACTTCTAAATTATTATTCTCAAAGTCTTTGATTAAATCGTTATTAAATTTTGAAAATTTTATAAAATTTTCTTCTAAAGAAGCTCCATTTTCTTTAACATTATCCTTTTTAAAAATAGGAATTGTTTGACCAATTGTTATAGTTCTTACTTTCATTTTACTCACATACTTAAAAAAAATAGGATAATAATTAAAGTGAAATTTTTTTTTCAATTTCTTCATTAAGTTTCAGTGCTATTTCACCATTAGCACTACCACATTTTTCTAAAATTATTTTTGCTTGTTGGGCATAAGACTTCTGTTTTTTAATTTTCCAAGACTCACTCGTCATATCTATAAGATTATCTAACCGATCGGCCATTTTAATTATTTTAGCTTCATTCGATGCACTTTCAAAGGATTTTAACCACACGTCTTTATTTCCTTTTTCGGGTTTCGTTAGTTCTATTACAATGGAAGCTATTTTAGTCCCGAATTGAGCTTCTATCTCTTCTAATGGAGTTTCTGTATCCTCAATAAGATCATGAAATAAAGCAGCAATCATTATGTCTTCATTTTCGTTCTCATTAAAGCCTGCTGCTCTTAGAATTGCTGTAATTCTAATTGGGTGCACAACATAAGGTATATTTTGAGATTTTCTCTTTAATTCTCCATATTTAGAGAAGGCAAATGTTATTGCCGCGCAATAATTTGAATAATCTTTCAAAGCTCATCCCACTGAACTTTTTTTCTTTGTTTCTTTTTTTTCACTTAGGATTGGACGTTGATATTCCCCAGGTTTGATCGGTCCTAGTTTCTCCAGCTCCAATTTAAAATCAGAAACTACCTTGGCAAATTTTTCTCCTTCGCCAGCAGAGATACTCACTATCTTTACCCGCTTTTCATTTATTCCCGATTCAACTAATATCTCTTTAATACTTTCATATCGATTTTTTGCTTTAAGGAAACCCGTATCGTAGTGACAATCTTGTTCATGACAACCTGCAATTAACACTCCATCTGCTCCATTAAAAAAAGCCTCAAAAACTAGTGAGGGATTAAGCATCGCAGTACACATTACATGTAGGGTTCTTATATTTGTAGGATACGTTATTTTACTTGTCCCAGCGAGGTCTGCCCCTACATAGGAACACCAATTACATAAAAAAGTCACAATTAAAGGATACTCGCTCTTTTTGGTTAAAATTGCATTCAATTGAGCTGAAATCTGAGTTTTTCTAAAACCTGGAATATATAGGGCATCTTCGGGACACATTGCTGCGCACGCTCCGCATCCAGTACAATTCGCTTGAATTACATTTAATTCTTTATCACTAACTTCTAAAGCGTTAAACATGCAAATATTCTCACAGAGTTTACAATATGTACATTTCTCTTCATCAACATACACGATATGAGGATCCAATTCCACTTTTCCTTTAGACATTAACGAAATTGACTTTGCTGCGGCACTTTCAGCTTGAGCAATGCTAGAAGGGATATCTTTTGGACCTTGTATAACTCCAGCTAAATATATCCCATTTACAGAAGTTTCAGAAGGTTTTACTTTTAGATGCTTTTCTAATAAAAACCCATTAGTGTCTTGGGAGATGTTTAAAATTTTACTTAACTTATCAGTATCTTTAGCCGGTTCAATACCAACAGCTAAAACTGCTAAATCTGTACTGTTCTCAAAAATTCTATCTTCGATTATATCCTCTCCTCGGACTAATAACTTATCCGATGTATCGCTTTTCAATATAGCTGAAACATTACTCTTAATAAATCGTATACCAAAAGTATCTCGAGCTCTATTATAGAATTCTTCACAATTCTTTCCCATAGCTCTAATATCATTGTAATATATATTAATTTTAATATCAGGATATTCTTTCTTCAACAAGATTGCTTGTTTTATTGCCACATTACAGCAAACTTGGCTACAATATTCTCGATGGATTTTTTTGTTTCTTGACCCAACACATAAAACAAATGAAATTTTTCGAGGAGGCTCTCCATTGGAGGGTCTAACAATTCTTCCTTTCGTAGGACCATCATTATTTAGTAATCGCTCCATTTGCATTGTTGTAATTACATCTGGATATTTTTGATAGTTTAATTCAGCAAGTAAACTAGGATCAAAAGTGTTAAATCCTGTAGCAACTATGATTGCACCTACGTTTATTTTAAATTCCTCAGGTTTTTGATCGAAATCAATAGCATCTCTATCTCCACACGCTTGTTGACAGGCTTTGCATCCGATACAATACTCTTCAATGATATTTGGAAATAACGGGATTGCTTGCGGATAAGGAACATCAATAGCCTTTCTTGGAAAAAATGTATCTTTTATATCAATTGGGCATACATCTCTACATATATCGAAACAACCCACACAATTCTCTTCCACAATAAATCTAGGATATTTCTTGATTGTTATATCAAAATTGCCTACATACCCTTCCACTAATACTACTTCTGAATAGGATAATAGTTCAATATTAGGATGATCCTTAACTTCACTCATGAGAGGACCTAAAATACATATACTGCAATCTAAAGTAGGAAACGTCTTATCAAATAGCGCCATATGCCCTCCAATAGTCAAATCCTTTTCAACCAAATAAACTTTATATCCTGCATCAGCTATAACCAATGCAGCCTTAATTCCAGCAATTCCCCCCCCAATAATTAAGGTTGAAGGAAGAATATTTGCGTACTGAACTTTTAGTGGTTCCAATAATTTGACTTGCTCAATTGCCATATTAATTTGATCTATTGCCTTCCGTGTTGCTTTTTCAGGCTCATCTGAATGAACCCATGAATTTTGTTCTCTAATATTAGCAAAAGTTATTAGAAATCGGTTAATACCTACTTGTTCAATAGTTTTGCGAAATAATTGACCATGAAGTTTAAAAGAGCAAGCGGCGATTACAACCCTATCAATTTTTTTCTTTTTTATTTCCTCTGTAAGTTCATTTAATCCTAGTTCTGCACATAGATATTGATTTCCTAAAACATGAACATCCGGATATTCTTTAAAATGCTCATTCAGTTTATTGGTATCAATAGTACCAGAGATATTTCTACCACAATTGCATATAAATAACCCAATTTTCAATTTTTTCCCTCTCATTATTGCCTTGTTCTCTAAGATAAATATAGAGTTAATTTTTTAATAATTATTTGTAATAAAAAATAACTAGCAATCAAATTTTAATCAACAAGTAATATCCTTTGGAAGAAACTCGTAAACTTTAAATATATAAAAATTATTCCTCTTCATCTTAAGGAAAAAGAATTTCTCCAACTCATGTTCTTTTTCTGCCCACTTTAAAATTTCTTCTTTTGGATAATGCTCTCCTTTATTTTCAAGAGAATTCTTAAGAGCAGGGCATTTTTTCGAATACTCTTTAAAATTGTTTAAATTATTGACAAGTAAATTCCATCCTATTGGAAACGCACTGCACTGAAAAGGTCTAGCCTTATGAACTGTACATGTTTTCTTTTTTAAAAATGCACATTGATCATCATCTCCCGTGAACTTAAAGCCAATAGAATCGTATTTATACTTTTTTCCTCGTTCAGATCCAGGGGCCTTCCAATAAAAAGTATCTTTAACAATTCTCAAGTATTTTAGACTAAATTCTTTTAAACCCTTCCTACCTTTATAGTTTAGATGATCTGCTAACCGCTTTATATCCTCCTCAAATAAATATACCTCTCCCGTATCCTCACCACGACAGCAATCCCCGCACATCTGACATGAAAAACAGATTCCGGTTTCAAATTTTTTTAATATTTTAATCTCTGGTGTTGTCAAAGTTTCCACTAAGTAAACATTATATGAATGATATTAAAATATCTTCATTATTAAGTTTTAAATAAAGTTTTTATAAAAAGCCCTTATTCTTTAATATTTGAAGAGTGATCTCTTCAAATATAGATTCAACATTTTCACCCGTTTTAGCTGAGCATTCAATTACTTTAAAAATGTTTTTAATTTGTGCAAAATCTAAAGCTTCTTCAATTGGAATACTCCGTGTATCTTCAAGATCCAACTTTGCACCAACCATTAATAAAGGAATTGGATTATTTTCGAAATCTACTCCCTTTTTAAATGTATTTAACCATAGATCAAAATTTCTTAAAGACACATATCTAGTAATATCATAAACAAAGATTCCTGCAAATGAACCTCTCGCGTATGCTGGGAGAAAAAATCTGAAGCGTTCCTCACCTCCAAAATCCCATAACTGAAGTTTAACAGACCAATCCTTAACCTCTACAACCTTTGTTGCGATATCTAAACCAATTGTCATTTTAGTGCTCTCTTTGAAAAATCCCGAAACATATTTTTGAATAAGAGTAGTTTTTCCTACACCACCATCTCCAAAAATGCATATTTTGAAGGTCCCAGATTGCATCTTTTTTTTTAACCTCAACCTTATTAAAATAAAGAAAAATTCCAATTATTTATAGGTTTGGATAAGTTAAAGTCAAGTTTGTCCCGTGAATACTATTCCCATCTAAAACCCGTATAAATCCTTAAAAAGAGATTCTAATTATAGATTAATTTATCTTATCTATTTTTTTATATATGTCATCTATTTCAGGTAGTAATTCCAATGTTTTTTCGATAGCAGTAATGATTCTTAGAAAGTAAACTAATTCATCATGGCTAAGTCCTCGTTGGAGAGTATTATATTTAAAAGAAGAGTTAAATTTTCGAGATTTTAAAAATTGTTCTATTTGATTAATTGTGCCAATTGAATAATTCCAAATTTCAGGAGTTATTCCTTTGATCCAGGGTACTTTATTTTTAGTATAATCGTCATTTTTTGGTTTATCAAAATATAAAATTTTTTCATCTGGTTTATATATATAATCTTTAATAATCCAATTACTTGGATCTATTTCTGAAATTTCCAAATTAAAGCTAATATCATTTTTTAATAGATGGATATTTGCTAATTTTTCACCTAATTTACCTAAAGTTAAAAATAACTTAAGATCTTTCGGAAATGGTATTCTAGGAAAGTTTTTTGTTAAGTGTTCATTATATCTACTTCTATATGATGGAGCATTCAAAGTAGCATAAATAAAATAGAATATTTCCTTTGGGTTTGATTTAAAAGGTAAATTGGGTTTAGAAACATTGATCTTATTATTTAAATATAGGGGAAAAGCATAAGATGTATCAGTTATTGACATAAAGCATTTTTCTAGTAAATTTTCAACAATGAAAGCAGTCTCAAATCTATTTTTCCGAGAAGATTTAGTTACAGTTATTGCTGGATTAGCTTGAGAAATTTGATCAATATAACCCATTCTATGTCCTTCCAGTAGTATTCGATCATATGCTATAAACCGGAAGTCCCATCCACGATAATTTATTTTTCTAATACCCCTTTTTGTTTTTTCAAAATTAGTTCCCTTAAATACCTTTGATTTTTTCCAAGTTTTAGTGTCATGTACCTTTATTTTAAGTTTATCTAATTCTTCATACTCTTCATTAAAGAAGAATGATAACTTTCTTTTCAGACATTCTTCATCTACATCATAAACTAATCGATCTCTACCAGACATTATTCCACTTGTGGGATTAGATTTAAAAAGAGAATCAATAGGAATGAATTGTTCGAAACGATCAAGATATGTTGTATCAATCTCAATAAAATAATTCTTTTTCGTCTCTGATAATGGTTTAAATTGGTCTTCTTGAAATCCTTGTTTTAATATAACGAATTTTTCTTCTCGGGATGAGTGGGGAACATCCATATATAAAATATGAGCGTTTTTATTCGGACTATTATCAATCCTTACCATAAAAGCAATAGCAACCCCAACACGTATATCAAAAGGATTTCCTGATTCTTTTTTCCTCATATCTCCATGAAGATTAACAATATAAATCTTATCAAATGTTTTTCTCAAGGATTGTCTCATTATAGAGAAGACTTGTCCATCTAAATATCGACTATTTGTAATAAATGCCAAAATTCCAGAACCCACTTGTTCAATTTTCCATTGTCCAAAACGAATAAATTTAACATAATCATCGGATAATATTTTTAAGTTTTTTTCATCCAAGCCAACTTTATAATCATAAATCTTTTTATTAATCCATTCAGAGTTGTTCTGACTACTCAAATTATATGGCGGGTTTCCCATAATTACAAAAATATCCTTTCTTTCTCTAACCATAAGTGCCTCCTTAATTTCATGTCCAATATCTGAATTATTAAATACCCATTCCTCAATTCTTTTACCTTTAGGGGGGGTCATTAAAGTATTCATCAAATAGGATTTTAATTGATAATCTTGTGAATTAATCGGCAATCCTAGATTTTCAAGTGTAATAAAAGTTCTAATATGCCCTAATACATAAGGAGCCATAAGAATTTCAAAAGCAAAAACGTTTTGGAAAAAAGTTTCTTTTACCCATTTATCAAAAGCTCCTTTTGCTAAAGATAAATTTTGAAATTTATTTTCAAAAGTTTTTTCTGCAAAGTGTAACAGACCACAAGGAAATGCCATTGTTCCTGCGGCAGGATCAAGGATTCTGAGATGTTGGATTACTGCATTTTTCTTCTTATCAAATGATTTACTTACTTTTAACTGTTTTAGATTTGTTGATATCGGTATATTTTTTTCTTCTAAGATGTTTTCGGAGATTAAGCCATCAACTTTATTTAGCCATTTTTTTAGCATAAAATCAATACCTTCTATTATAAAATCAACAATTTCATGAGGAGTATACACAACCCCTCTGTTCTTGGCAGTTACAGGGTCATATATGTGTAAAAAATCACTATAAAACGTTGTTATTATTGATTCGGTATTAACTAATCCTTTATATTCAGTTTTTTGTAATCGTAATTCCATTTCATTCAAAATGTTTTTAAATTCAATTGGACTTTTACTTTTTAAGGTTAAAAACAGTTCACGAATAAAACTCCCGAATGGTAGATAATCTCCGACAATTTTGAGAGTAAAATCTTTGTTATTTTTTGATTCTCTGCAATATTTCATCCATGCAGAAAAAGTTCCATAAACAATTGTCTGGGCAAATAGATCTGAAAATAGAGAATTTTCATTTTCTACTTCTTCTTTAAAAATAGATTTCTTAAAATCATCTCTAATTGTTTTTAAATATTTTGCTGCTATTTGCTCTGTTCTGGAAAATCTTTTTCCTTCTTGATGGCTATTTAAAAGATATAATGCTTTTTCCCTAATTCCTTTAGCGATATCAGCTAATGGGTGTATAAGTTTTTTAATGTTAGTTATTGTTTGAAGATGTTCCTCGCATGTTTGAGTTAGTAATCTTTTGAGTTCACTAACAGCTTTCTTAGCGGGTTTAAATTTCTTATCGATTTCATTTAATAGAACACATTTAAATTTTAAACTTTGTTTTTGTTTTGGTTCATTTGGGATTGTAGAATCGACCAAAAAAATCTTCGTAAAGTTAGTAATTAATAATTGTACACCTTCAGTTCTATAACGGTAAATTTGATCATTTAAACGATTATTAGGTTCATCTTTGATTATACTTTCAATTTGTGTATTTGGAAGTTTGGCTTCTATATGAAAAAGGACAATTTTATTGAATGTAACAGTAAGATCAGGCTGATTCGTTGAACCTTTTATATTATAACCTGATTGAACTAAATAACCCTTTGAAGACGGAAAGATTTCCTCTAAGAGAATTTTAAGATCGTCATAGTAAGTAATTTCTGAGGCAGTTCTGCTATTATAATTTCTCTCAATCCTCTTTGCATAATTATCCAATGCATTTTTAGAAATTTGAAAGTATTCTTGACTCAGCATCCGAACACTAAAGGATTAATATTTTACAATTTTATACTATTTTTACAATAACTGAAAACTTTTACTAAAGGGTGAAATATCCAGGTATTACTTGAAATAATAGTGAAAAAGATTAAAAAAACATAATTATCAGAAAGGGAGAATAATCTTAAACAAGAACCTTAAGCAATTTATTCAGCAGATTGACACAATTCTACTATTAGAGCTAAAATAGCAAATAAATCTTTAAGTTTTTAAGAAACTATAAAGAACGATTAAAAATGAAAACAAGGGATTAGAGACTATTCTGAATAAACCGCTAAATATAAATAACGATTAATTTATTATTATATTAATTAATTACGGGAGATAGAATCAAAGAACGGAGAAGAAATTTGAAACAGTATTTCTTCAAAATAGTAGTGGGCGGCGATAGTGGAGTAGGTAAAACATCGTTGCTGCGACGATACGTAGATGATATGTACGACGAGAGCACAATAATGACTGTAGGAGTTGACTTCTTTTTTAAACAGGTTGATCTTGATAATTTAGGAACAGTTTCCCTTCAGCTTTGGGATTTAGGGGGTC
>SDBT01019454.1_pt1 | contig 10638 bp, 10 predicted proteins | sample 2277101 | NCBI WGS metagenome assembly SDBT01 (sample SAMN10404973, study PRJNA504765) | marine sediment metagenome | isolation source: marine sediment core GS10_PC15, 103 cmbsf | place: Arctic Ocean: Southern Knipovich Ridge | collected 2010
GTCCGAGAATGAAATTCTAACCAGTTTCCATGTAATAGAAGGCGAGCCCTTTCCAAAAATTGTTTTTTCAGACGGATCATTTGCAACGGCTGAAAATATAATAGGGAACAGTCAAAAAGATATCGCCATTATTACCATCAACAAGAAACTTGAGCCTCTTTCTTTCTATGGATATTATGGAACTTCTAATTACTACGCCGATCCCATTTTTGGAGAACCGGTCTATGCGGCAGGTTATCCTTTCGGCTCTTCTTTCCCCGGAGATGTAACCATTAAAAAAGGATCTTTCGGAGGAAAAAGATTTTCAAAAGATTTTGATATTAATCTCCTTCAAACAGAAATTGATTTAAATCCGGGAATGAGTGGGGGACCATTAGTAAATTCATGCGGCCAAGTTATCGGTATTAATACGGCCGGTCTTGCCGGTCTTTCTGTATTTTTAGATATTTTGAGCGTTCAAAATGCCTTCGCCCTTCTTTCAACCGATGAAATAACCAAAATTGAAATTGACACTTCAACCCCGGAAGGAATTGTCAAAGCTTTCTATACCTACATAAAAGCAAGAGATTTAAGAAAAGCATATGACCTCGTAACAGAAGAAAAGATGAAAGGAGAAAGCTATGAAGAATGGATAAAAGGCTACATCAATACCCTCCATGTTGATTTATTAATGAGCAAGATAGATGAAGAAAACGAAAACAAGATTTTTGTAAAAATTATCTCCTCCGACTGGGTAGATGACGAACTTATCTATAGATACTTCGAAGGCTGGTGGGAAGTGAACGACAACCTAAAACTCTGGAAAAGCATTATCGAAGAAATCCAAGACCCAGATTGGGAATGGTTTTACGAATGGAGCGAAGAATAGCCCCTAATTTATGGTAAAATAGGCCAGAATGGCTACTAATCTAAATATTTTTGCTCTGAAATATTGGGCTGAAAAGATAAGACTTAGTAAGTCTGCAGGACAACTTGAGCGCTTATCGTCACTCCTAGCAAAATCGTCAATAGATCTTAATCCTCATCAAATTCACGCTACTGTTTTTGCTTTTAATAGTCCTCTTTCCCGAGGTGCGATTCTCGCAGATGAAGTGGGGTTGGGTAAAACAATTGAAGCAGGAATAATAATATCTCAACTTTGGTTAGAAGATAAAAAAAGGATATTGATTGTTGTGCCGGCTTCCTTAAGAACCCAATGGCAGGACGAGCTAGAAACACATTTTGGATTATCTTCGACTGTTCTGGATACTCCAAGTTTTTTAAAGGAGGTTGATTCCGGGAATCCCACGCCATTAACTACTGAAGGAATTTTTATAACTTCTCTTCCGTTTGTGTGTAACAGAATCAAGTTGGTAGAAAAACAGCCTTGGGACTTAATAGTTGTAGATGAGGCACATAAACTAAGGAGAGTTTATAGAGGAAAAGATGCGTCTAAAATGGCTTATGCTTTAAGGGGTGCTATCAAGGACAAACCAAAGTTACTTTTGACCGCTACTCCTTTACAAAACAACCTCCTGGAATTGTATGGGTTAGTTTCCTTTATAGACGATAAGTTACTTGGTTCTAAATATTTTTTTAAAACTAGATTCGTAGACAAAATCACTCAAAACTCATCTAAAAGTAATAGTGCTCTTGTAGAACTAAGGAAATTAGTTGTAGGCCCGGAAGATCAAGATTTTTTTTCGCCTTCAGGTGTATTAGTACGAACATTAAGAAAGCAAGTAAAGGGTTCTATCAAATTTCCACTCAGAAAATCTAATACCCAAGATTTCACTCCTAGTGATGAAGAATACGCTCTTTACGAAAAGGTGTCTGAATATCTAAAACGTCAACGAATTGCAGCAATTCAAGCGACACAAAGGAACCTTATGATCTTGGTTTACAGAAAGCTATTGGCTAGTTCTTCTTTCGCTATTGCACCAACACTTAAAAAACTTTTCGAGAGATTAGAAAGAGAGCTCAAGCTGAGAAAAATCGAGAAGGAGAGTAAATTTGCAGAAATAAAAGGTGATAAAGCCAAATCAGAAATCCGAGAAAGCTCAGAGGAGTTGGAAAATCTAGAAAAAGATATGGAAAGTAAGGGCAGAGTACCCCAGGACTTCACAGATGAAGAAATTCAAAAAGAAATAAAAGAGTTGAAAGAGTATTACCAGTCAGCGCGTTCAATTAAAATAAATGTCAAAGGAGAGGCCTTAGTCTCCGCTCTTAAAAATATATTTAAAATGGCTGGAAAAAAAGGTTTTCCTGAAAAAGCGCTAGTATTTACGGAGAGCCGAAGGACACAGAACTATCTAGAAAAAGTTTTTAAAGCAAACAATATCGCGTTCACATCATTTAATGGATCAAACTCATCAAAGGAAGCAAGAAAAGCATACGAAAGTTGGAGAAAGGAATTTCCAGAGCATGCATTAAATCTTTCTAGGAAAGTTGCAGTGAGACAAGCACTTATTCATGAATTCAAAACAAAAACGCAAGTATTAGTTTCAACTGAAGCCGGTGCTGAAGGCCTAAACTTACAGTTCTGTAATATCATTGTTAATTACGATTTACCCTGGAATCCGCAAAGGGTTGAGCAAAGAATCGGAAGAGCTCATAGATATGGACAAAAACATGAGGTCATAGTGATAAACATGCTAAACACCAAAAATTATGCCGATAAAAGAGTACTCGAGTTAATGCAAGAAAAACTTCATTTATTCGATGGGCTTTTTGGAGCTTCTGACGAAATTTTGGGTGTAATCGAAAGCGGTGTGGGTTTCGAAAAAAGAATAGTCGATATTTATCAGACATGCAAAACCCCTAAACAAATAGACAAAGCTTTTGTAGACATGCAAAAGGATATGGAATTTGAATTAAGTAGTAAAATAAAAAAGGTGCGCACACAGATTATAGAACAATTTGATGCTCCAATTTTGAAATTATTCAAAAAAACTAAAATAGAACTTTCGAAAGTTCTAAGTGAATATGACGAATCCCTTTTAAAGCTATGCATGTTGTATTTCAGGGAAGATATTAAGGCAACAAAAGACCCCGGGAAGTATTCAATTAAATATGATGGCAAGAAAAAAGGTTATTTGTTCAGAAAGGAAAAAGAGGAAGAAATTGGTAAAATTTCTCGAGTACATAATGACCACCCAATTATTATGCATATTATTGATAAAGCTGACTCGAGTTCTACTGATCCCATCCCAACTGTAAAAATTAACTATTCTAAAAGTCAGTCGAAAATTAAAGGCTTAGAAAAGTATTTAAATAAGGAAGGTTATATTTTTCTATTTAAGTTAATGGTGCGAGGCGTTGAAGAAGACGAAGCCTTAACACCCCTCGTTTTCGTTAAGAACGGAGAGAATTATAAAGCAATTCCGTATGATTTCTCACGTTTCATTGTAGAGCTAGATTCGGAGATGATGAAAGAAACAACCGCGAAATCTCCTATCAGCAAGGAAGTGTTATTATCTGTGTGGGAAAAATGGCGAAAAGATGCTGTAGCAAAATATGAAAGCAGAAATGAAAAACTTTATATCCGAGAAGAGGAACGTATAAGTAGATTTTGGAACACTCAATCATTAAGCACAAAAGATAAAATTGAAAAAACTGAACCGGAGATTAAAGATTTAATAAGGAAGAAATATAACACAATAGATTTTGATCACAAAAGACAGCTATCTCAAAAGATTCAAAAAGCAGAGATTAAATTACAAAGATTGAAAATTAAACAGACACAGGAAGAAGCGGAAGCATTAAGGGGCAAGCAGAAGGATATAAGAGAATTGAATAAGAAACTAAAACCAGATATGACAGAAGAACTAATCGCCATCACAAAATTTATGTTGGTATGAAGATAGAAAAAAATAACAAGAAAAAGCAAGATTTGGGTATCTACTACACACCAGAAATAGTAGTCGATTTTATATTCGATGTTCTCAATATATTAAAAAATAAAGAGGATAAACAAAAAAGGCGCTGGCAGTCCCACAAACCGCGCCCCCATTTCCCTTCAGTAATAGATCCCACATGTGGCGAAGGGATTTTCTTAAAAAAAGCAATCGAGAAAGAGTTTACGAAACCCGACTGGGTATTTGGATTAGATATCGATAAAGAAGTTGTAAAAAAATGGCCAAAAATAAGCTTATTGTCTTTATTCAGAAGCAACAAGTCAAAACTTAAGGCCCATTTTTTCCATCAAGATGGATTAGACAGAATACATTGGGAGCAGCATAAATCACAATATTACGGAAAATTAAAAAAAGTTGATATAGAAAATGAAAAATTTGACGCTGTTATTGGGAATCCTCCATACGGAGGCCTAGGCATTCAAGAAATTACTCCGGAACTTGAGAAATCCTTATTCGATTATCAAATATGGAAACTTGCATCAAGAAAAAATGAGAAATTTACTGTTGATAAGTTAGGTTTATTTGGTGCTCAGATTGAAGGAAAATTCAAGAGAAAAATTAAAGGTTTTGCTATAGAAATTTTATTTTTGGAAAGATTTATCCAACTTTGCAAACCAGGAGGTTGGATTGTAATAATTATTCCAGATGGGATACTAACAAATTCTACTGATCATTTTGTGCGTGAATTTATTTCAAAACACACTAAAGTTTTAGGCATAATTTCTCTTCCAAGAAATACTTTCGCTAACGTAGGAACTAATGCCAAAACTAGTATTCTACTCTTAGAAAAACAAGAAAAAAGAGCCTCTAATTTTAATTATCCCGTATTTTTGGCTTCTTTAAATGAGCTTAGAGAAGAAAATCTTGATATAATAACTCATGATTTCAAAGAATTCATATATAGAGGTAAATTATTAAAACAAAAAAATGACTAAACAAAAATTTATTAAAGATAAAAAAGGTAACGAACAGATAATGATTAAGGTTGATAAAACCCTAAAAGAAATGATGAAAGAGAAACCGTCAAGTAGGTGGGATATTAAGTATTGGCACCCAAAATACGATTATTTAGATAATCTATCTCAAGAAACTTCTATGCTTCAAAAGCTACTTGTGCAGAATAAAGTTATCTCTGCCGATACGATTCGAGCTTCTCGTGGAGAATCTTATTCCGAGCGGCAAGACCAAGAACACCCATATAGATATTTTACTGTAGAAGGTATATTAGAAACAGGATACGACGATACACACGAAAAATACGGCTCAGAGGACGCCTATCAGCGTCTGAAGAGAAGTGAGCTTCAGTATCTTGATATTGCACTTGCCCGATCTGGAACCGGCTCTTTGGGTAAAAGTTTTATTTTTCTAAAGGAGGGGCTAGCTAATATAGTAAGCGATCTTTATCTCATTCGTTGTGACGTCGAGAAGGTCAATCCTTTTTACATCATGGTATTGCTAAAAACGTCTTTTGGAAAAGACCAAATCGAGAGAAACGAAAAGGGTGTTTCAGGGCAGACAAAGATTACCGTAGATATGATCGAGTATTTTCGTGTACCTACCCTTCCTAAAAAAATCCAGAAGCATATTGAGTCTGTATACAAAAATATGTCTATTTATCACGACAGAGCAATGATGGCGAAAAAGAAAAATGATGAAGCCGAGCACAAAATGAATCTAGAAACCGCCGAGAAAATACTAAGCGATTTAATTGCTAAGACCGAGGCCATTATTAGGAGCGACGCAAGAGATGTTTTATGACTCCGCAAAGATCGGAAGCTGACTATATAGTCAATGATATTATTCCTCAATTTGAGGAATTAAATTATCCCCCAGCTGGAAATAGTGGAAGAGTTAAAGTAAATACAGTTCCTATTTATAGACCTAGTGGTGGTAGGAGCGGATCGACTATAGATTTAGTTTATTTTCACAACAGAGAGCCGCTTCTACTAGTTGAGGCAAAAAGGAGAAACAGAACGCACGAAGAAGCATTAATAGAGGCTAAGCGATATATGCTTAATTTTCCGGTAGAGGACGAGGATTTCGCACCGTCAGGGCGGAGGCCTGATTATGTAACTACAACCGTTGGTAGAGAAATCAAATTTCATAAGCATTGGTTTGAAATTGAAAACAATCAACCTGTTCAACATACAAAGGAAGTCGATACATTAACTTTTGACGAGTTGATTTCGGAAGCAGGATTAAAGCCAGAATTTCGATCGAAAAAGTTGAGTGTTGAAGATTTCAGAGAAAATTTTCTTAATGAATTTCTAGCCATATTTGCAGTAGATACAGATTTGGGAATTACCCCAGATGTAATAAAAGATATTTCCAGATTAATATTGTCTTATTTAAATTATCCCGATAATTACACTAATCATCAGCCCTATACGGATTTTTCCCAAGATCGACACAGGCAAAGACATATTCGAGATTTGTTTAGAAGGTTTGATTTAGTAGGATCATTAAGTAAAGAGATAGCCTTCGAGTATCGCGATTTTATATTAAGGTCTTTTCAGGGTTCCAATTTATTGAATCAGTATTTGACTCCTCAAAGTGTAATTGCTTTTATGATTAATCTCTGCGAAGTCGATACTGGAGATAAAGTACTTGATTTCGAATGCGGAAGTGGCAGCTATATAGCTTCAGCAGTGCACCAAGGTGTAGGTTTGGAGAATGTTTTGGGAATAGATATAAATGAATTACCATATTATGTTGCAAAGACGTACATTGCTTTATATTTTGGAATAACTGGAGAGGACATTGATGATATTCCGATTAAAAACGACAACGGTTTGCTGTTCTGGAATAATGATTGGAATGTAGTAATAGGCAATCCTGCTGGTGGTGGTCGATATGATTCAGAAGGCGAGCTTGATGATATTGAGCAGGTATTAGAAAATTTAGAGGCTGATTTAGACAACAATGGAAAGCCGGATTCATTTTCAGAATATAATTTTTCAATTCAGCAAGCGGTAAGGAGCTGTAAAGTAAGAGGAAAGATATGCCTGGTTTTGCCGGAGAGTTTTTTTGCTAATCCTTCTGACGAGATTTTAAGAAAGTACGTTTCCAAGTATTGTAAGGTCAAATCAATAATAAGTTTACCCCGTGGTGTTTTTAGAAAAGGAACAACAACCCGAACAGTAAGTACGGGAAATATTTCCTCAAATCAAAAAATGTCGATTTTGTTTGCTGAAAAAATCAAAGAAGTTGAGGATAAGTCTGGGGTTGACATAGATTTAGAAGAGCAAAAATACCCGATATTTTTAGCAAGCATAGAAAAACCGGATAATGCAGGCTCTGATATTGATGCGTGGCTAGAGCCTCTTCTCGCCGGAGTTTTAAAGGAGTGGGATAGTTGGAAGAGTAAACAAATCCTTTTAGATGAAAACGAAGCTTTTGAATTGCCTACGAAAAAAGTTTTTAAAACTTCTAAAAACATACAGCAAAAACTCATAAAGCCAGAAGAACCCTTATTTAGTAGCTTGAGAGTAAAAGCAGAAAAACCCAAATCTAGTAAGAAGACAGTTATTCCGGATATTCTAGAAAGTCTTTTCAAAAAATAGAATATGCCTTGCATAAATTATAGAGAAAAGTTGACCCCAAAATTCTCAAGGAGTAAAAACTAGGCTCAATTAAAATATTATTAATGGCTCATCTTTAGTGGGTCTTAGGAAGCGGTTGCTACATCTTACACAATTTGTCCATTCGAGTCCGAAACTTCCACCCTTCCCTTTTAGAAATTTAAACTGGTTTACTCCGCAACCTTTACAAAGATTGCGAATTTTTTTGAAGTTTATCATTTAATAATTATATACCAAGTGCCTTTTTAGCAAATTGAATTGCGTTGCTTACAGCCGCCATAGGCGGTCCTTCTTCTTTATGCCTTTCTCTAATAGTTGCGAAGGGTGAGGTTCCTCGACCCTGAAAACGAGGGTAGTCACCGTAAACAGCTGAATTTCCTGCAGCTGTTACAAAAAGACCCCAAGGTAATTTTTCCTTTCCCCACGCAGACTTTAAATAGTCTCTTATTCTGCTCCCTAGCTGCTCAAGCCCTCTACTTAAAGACTGCACCCTTTTAGACTGGCCATCAAACTCGACAAGATACGCTTGTCCTATTTTTTCTATCTTGCCGGTTTTTTCAATTCCAGATATTCTGGCTTTCATAGTCACTAACGCCATTTTATTATTCACCTTCTTTCCTAATTAAACCTACGAATTTCCCTCTAATTTCAACTTGTTCAGGTTCCGCTACGATTTTCTTCATTTTTGGACTCCGCGGACGCAGCTCTATTTTGTTATTCCTAATAAAGTATTTCTTAATAGTAGCTTTCTCATCAAAATCGCCTTTCAAAACAGCTACAACCACATCTCCTTGGCTGGCGCCTGATTGCTGTCTTACAAGTACTACATCTTCATCTAGTATTCCCTCTAGCACCATACTATCGCCCGATACACTGAGACAGTAGTAATTAAATCCAAACTTAACCATATTCTTTGGAACCTTTATGATTTCCGGATTATCGGTCTCGTAAATCGAGATCCCTTCCCCGGCAGATATTGTTCCAAGAAGGGGAACAGGTACAGTTAATTGCAAATTTTGGTTTTCTATAAGCCTTATAGCTCTTTTCCTGCCTGGAATCCAAGTGATAAATCCTTTTCTCTGGAGTAAACGCAGATGATCTTGTATTGTTCCTAATGACAAACCAAGCCCCTTAGAAATTTCCCTAAATGTTGGTGAAATTCCGTGAGTGCGCTCAAAATTGCGGATGAACTCCAGAACTTCGCTTTGTTTTTCTGTAGGTAATCTTGTTGACATTGTACCCAAAAACTGATACCTTTTAAAATTAATCCTGGTTCGATAGGATTGTACAAATGTATGGTACCAATAAACTGCTAAAAGATCAAGATGCCTCAGGAAAGTGTCCCTTGAGGAGGTGAAGTCAATGGTTTTGAAAAAAGAAAGTAAGAAGCATGAAGACTTGGTAGCTGAACTTGTGGGTCGCTTGAAAAAAAAGACTATCGAATTGATGGTGTGGATTTAGAAGATTGGGTCGATAAACCTAATGTAGTCGAGAATGAAAACGGAGTAGGTGATGGTGAAAATAAGCAGCCAGATATTGCTGCTTTTGATGAAAACGAAGAAGTATATATAAGGGGTGAAGCGAAAGTAGGAGATGGTGACATTGAATCTGAGCATTCAGTAACACAATATTTGTTATTTTCCAATAGATACAACTCTAAGAATAAAAAATCTTCGCTCCTTTTTATTATTGTACCTAGAAACAGGAAAAAAGAGCTTAATAATGTAATTGTAAATAACGTGCCTGAGAAAAATTGGAAAAATATTAAATTGATTAGTTCGGAGCTATACGAGAGTTAAGCACTAAATTGTTAAAAGAAAAAGCAGGAGGTGATAAATATGGCTTTAAGAACAAAAAGAGGACAAAAAATGCATGACCAAAAAGTTGTTTTATGGGTAAGTCGACTAAAGGGGCCTGGCAAAAAAGTTCTGGCTGATTTACCTGAGTACGAAAAACCTGACACAGTGGGGGGGAGGATTCCTGATGTAATGGTTAAGCAGGGTGGAAAAATTAGGATGGTAGGAGAAGTAGAAACACCGGCAAGTATAAAAAGTGATCAAGGGCAAATAGATGTACTAAAAAGTGGCGCAAACAGATTGGGTGCAGACTTTCGAATGAAAATAGCAAAAGAAAAGAGGGGGTGATTTTTATGAGCCCAAACCAATTTGAAAAACTAATGAACATCCTCCAGAAAATATTGGATGAAATCAAAAAAGGAAAGCTGAAGAAATGAATGAAGGCTTAACTGGTAAGGAAAGAGTAGAACTCGGACAGAGGGACGAAGTGTTGGATGAAATTATGGAAAAAGTTGAAAAGGATGTTAAACAAGGCAAAACTGATAGAGGGAAAAGGGTTCAAAAGCAAAAATAATAACATGGGAAGAAAAAAAAGACAGCCAACAATTTACGCTTTTGTTGATAGCCAGAATTTGAATCTTGGTACTAGTAAAAATATCTATAAAAACAGAAAAAGAATTTACAAGGGTTGGAAGCTGGATTTTAGAAAATTCAGGCAGTATTTATTTGACAAATTTCGCGTTACAAAGGCATTTTTGTTTATTGGCTATATAAAGCAAAACGAAAAAATGTATCGCCGATTAAGATCTTCCGGGTATAAATTAATCTTCAAACCAACAGTTAAAGACAACCTAGGCAAACCCAAAGGGAATGTTGATGCAGAATTGGTGCTTCATGCGGCGGCAATTGAATATCCCAATTATGATAAGGCAGTAATTGTCTCTGGAGACGGAGATTTTTACTGTTTACATGAATATTTAAAAAAGAATAAAAAACTGCTTCGGATAATCATTCCGAATACTAAGTCCGAATCTTCGCTACTGAAGCCTTTTCAGAAATACAAAACGTTTATAATCTACGAGAAGCAAAAATTGGAGTTCAAACCATAAAAATTGGGAGGCGTCATTTATAACACGTAGTCATAAACTCGTTTCTCCCTGATGATTAGTAATTATATTATCAAGATAGTCTAGGCTTGTCAAGATATAGTTTGATATAGTTATCTGGAAGTTGAGGAAATGATTGAGAAAGGAAATTAAGAGATGTGGCAAAGAAAATATCCATATGAGGCTGTTTGGTTATCACCATCAAGTCTGTCTGATTTTGAAAAATGCCCACGCCTTTATTACCTTCGTAACGTTTACA
>SDBT01019455.1_pt1 | contig 10638 bp, 28 predicted proteins | sample 2277101 | NCBI WGS metagenome assembly SDBT01 (sample SAMN10404973, study PRJNA504765) | marine sediment metagenome | isolation source: marine sediment core GS10_PC15, 103 cmbsf | place: Arctic Ocean: Southern Knipovich Ridge | collected 2010
GTTTTCATTATGTGGCGTATACTGGATCGCCATCACTATTATTTTAAGAATTGATGCATTGATAATGGCCCTCTAACAGGAGAAAAAAATGATTGAAGAAGTATTTCCCGTACTTTACACTCTGATGAGGACTGACATTCCCAGCATGAATCCTGGCAAAGGTATGATTCAGGCACAGCATGCCGGCCATGCTTTTTTGCACGAGCTGTCTGATTTGCCGAAGGGTTCGCCGAAGAATCGTGAACAGGTCCAGCTCGATTTGGTTGAGCTGTGGAAGATAGAATCCAAGCAGGGCTTTGGCACCGGACTGTCGATTGGCGTTACCGAGGAGCAGATGCGAACTTCGGTTGAGGTCGCTAAGATTCTTGGCTTTTTCGCCAACGTCGTTACCGACGATACATACCCGTACCAGACAACTGCGGAGATCGCCCGCTTGATTGACCCCGTACGGCATACAAAGGAGCCGGTATTCAATGGAGAGCATGCCACGTGTTTCCGTAGCGAGGATACATGCGCCTATGTGTTCGGCGATAAGAACGATCCTATGATGGCGGCGTTTCTTGGACGCTTTCAGTTACACCCATAGGGATCCAATAATCTGTTGACTTCAAAATAAAATTTGTTATAATACCTTGAGCAACAAGGAAGAGTGAAATGGACTTAGAGATTATTGATGAGGTTGTTTCCGTCCTTGACGAGGTTCGCGAGCTCGCGTTGGCCCTCGTTGAGCAGAAACGGATTGAGGACGACGGCTTCATTACCGTGTATGAAACCAGTTTAGGGTGGGTATAATGCATACGGAACCGACGAATGAGGAACTCGACATCAATAAATGGCCGCTATGGAAGTCGATTACAGTTCTCGTCGTTGGTAACGCAATCCTATGGATCGCTCTGAGCTCGATCATATTGATCGCGATTGGTATTTCATTTTAATCGGAGAAGAAAATGTTTACAGAAAAAGACGTAGAGTCCGCGTGTGATGAACTCGCAGAGGTAATCGACCATAAAGAAGGTCAAATTGATGTCGCCGAACTGCTTGACGTCCTTATACAACGGGTTTGTGCCGAAGACAAAGACGTAAACGGAGAGGCTTTCCGTACAGCTCTTCTCAGTAAGTTCGGCGACATCTTCCGATGCAATCCGTTTGTTTACGCGGAGAATTCAAAGGACGATGTCGCATATGAGAAGAACAATTCAAATCTTGACGTAGAGGATGACGATCCAATCGTTGATGATTGGCAACTCTCTGATGCGTGAGGTTGAGGTAAAAAAGAAGATCGTGTTCGAGACAGATCTTTCCGTGCCTGAAGGCTGTACCGATTTAAGTCTTGGTATATGGTGTTGTTTCAATTTACAAAAGAAGGGCGAACTTATCTTCGAAGAAGGTGACGCCCAGTTCATAGACAAAGATGACGTCTTGAAATTCGAAGTTCATCTTTCTACTCTCTAAAATATTTCACCCAGACTGTTAACGTTAAATTATCTTAATCATCCATGGAGAGCCACTCATGGTGGACCACCATGAGTGGTCATGGTAAGGCACCCATGGAGGGCGCCTTACGATGGGTAGTCGGAGTGATTATTTACGGGCTTCGATCTCGGCGATGATTGTTTCACGTATGGCCAAAACAAATGCTGAAGTTTTTTCTTCAACACGATGTAAGAAAGCGTCAGCCTGTTGAGGATCTGTCATGTCGCATTCCATGATTCCGTCAACCAAATAATTGACCAGTGCGGCCGCTGAGTTTTCCAATTTAAACATATGATTCCTCCTGTTAGACGTGGGCTACGCGGCTGAGCATCGTCTGCTTCACGCCATTGAACTCGTCGTGCTTCTTGACGGTTCCCTTGATTTCAATCTCGTCGCCGACTTCAGCGGAGAAGCTGCCAGTAACGAAGGACACCAGCACATTGCCCTGGTTCTTGGTGAGCATGCGATACATGGTCCAGGGACCGTACATGCCTTCACCGTGCTTCTTTCCGATAACGGTTACCGCGCCGCGCAAACGGTCTTTGACGGCGCCCATATGCTCGCTACTTGAGAGATCGACCTGAGTCTTCTTCTCGGCTTCGCGGGCGAGACTCAAATCGTGGATGCGGATGATTGAAGCCGCAATCCCTGTGGCCTTCCAGTCGATATAACCGGTCGTCGACATGGTCACCACGTTGTGATTGTAATCCGACTTGGCGCGGTCGAGCGTCAGGGCGTAGGCGTGTGCGTCATATGCCTTATTGAAGTCTTCCGGTTCCGGCCTGTCGCACCACGTGGGATCATAGCCTCCGACCGGAAACATGTCTCCCAGCGCGGTGTTGGCTGATGATGTCATCTGCCCGCCGCTCTCGTAGGCTTGCTTGGCGCTGACCCAGCCGTTTGTGCGGCACGTAAGAGCGACATAGCCAAGGAACTCAAAGAGGTCAATGTGGCGGCGGTTGTACGGAACACCGAGGACACCGCTATCTTCGGCATCTTTCGCCGCCTTCATAAGATTAACGATCCGTTCAGCCTGAGCAGCCACTTTGGCGGGGTCAAGACCGATGAAGTCTTTCACGCAGGTATGTCCAACCTGCTTGAGTTCGCCAGTTGTCTCCTGCTTTAGAACGTAGGTATTCCGACGGGTTCGACGGTAACCGCAATGGTTACAGTCAGCAGCCGCTAAACGATAGTTGTCTGGGCACGTTTGGCCAGGCATGACATACACCAGGTTGGAGGCGCCCGTGGGGTCACTATTGTGGTCCAGACGCGCAAGGAAGTCCCAGCCAGCGATCTTGGGTGCTTCGCCTTCAACGACCATCTGGTAGAATACGTCAACAGATCCGTCGTCGTTCTTCTCCACGGTTTCTGACACTTTGGTCAGGGTGATTGGAGTCGTGCCTGCTTTGACGGCCTTCTTATTAAGACGCGCCATCTTCTTCTCGAGGATCTCGAGGTTACAGGCCGGAATGTTGAATAGGGTCGGTTCCATTTACATTGCTCCTGTGGAGTCGTATTCGTCACTGCAACCAGATTGATACGCGGCCTTTGTTAGAACGTCAAGTGCGTTCTGTAATCCTGCGGCGACTATTATGTCGTATGCAGAACGTAATAGAGCCGCCTGTAGAAGATTTTCCGCTTCTTCAGACCTCCAGTTGATATAGGAATCGGTTGGGTGACATTCGAGGCCGAACCAGTTTGTATCCTTAGCCATGTTCAACTCCATATCCATATATTATATGGAGACTAACACGGCTCGGGAAATGATCAACAACTATTTTCGCTTGCTCTTATGGTTAACTGTGCTATAGTAAATACGGTTTAACGTTAATAAGGCAGGATAATGAAGTACGAGTTTCCAGTTATAACTCACCTGGATCAGGTTCGGGAGGCGATTAAGGATCGCGAAGAGTTTATCGTGGCCGAACGAGAAGGTTTCTTTGTCGTCAATTATCTGGTTAATTTCGCTGACACATTTCCAACACCGGACACCAAGGATCCTGAGCTTAACCGTTTATATACGTTAAGAAGGGAATGTCGCGGCCTGAAGTTCAATCTCGATGGAACCGGACCAATCGCCCGTACCTACCACAAATTCCACAACATCGGTGAGCGGCCGGAGACAATGATGGAGAAGATCGACCTGTCACAAGGCTATGTGATCCTTGATAAATTGGACGGTAGCATGATTCATCCTATGTTCTTAGATGGGCATGTTGTCTGGTGTACAAAGATGGGTATTACTGACGTTGCGGCATTGGCTTTACAATTTGTTGATAAGTCAGAGTTGAAATACCATGAATTTGCAATGAATATGGTCAGTGACGGTTACACTCCAATCTTTGAGTGGTGCTCAAGATCTTCGCGGATTGTGGTTGATTATCCAGAAGACCAGTTAATCTTTACGGCGATGAGAGACCGCAAGACCGGCGTATATACCACCTATTCAGATATGTTGGATATTGCCAAACCATATAGTTTCCCGGTCGTTAAGGCCTGGGAGGGAGACTTCACTGGTCTGTCCGAATTCATCTCTGAAACCTCCGGTCGTGAGGAGGAAGAAGGCTACGTGATCCGACTTGATGGCCAGATGTACAAGGCCAAGAACGAGTGGTATTGTAACCTTCATAAGATTAAGGAACTGTTAGAGTTTGAGAAGGATGTGATTGCTCTGGTTCTCCGCGAGGACCAGGACGATGCCAAAGCCTTCATGAATGAAGAGGACAAGAAGAAGATTGACGACTTTACCGAAGCACTTTATACGGAGATGAAAGCCACCGCAGAACGGTTAGAATGGATCGTGATTGCCGCCAAAGACAATCTTAACGATAGCAAGAAGCGATTTGCCCTTGAGGTCATTCCATGTCATGATCCGCGCGACAAAGGTCTTCTCTATAATATCTGGGATGGTATGGACCCATTGACCGTTGTCAAAGACCATGTTATGAATAACACTGGTTCTTCGACGAAAGTGGAATCAATTCGGCCGCTAATTGGCGGCATTAGATGGGATCGATACTGATGGGTTTAGTGGCATTTATTTTATTCATAGGATTCTGTATGACCGGCGAAGGATTCTTACTGTTTCTCGCTGTGTTGTTTTGGGTTCTTTCCTGGGATTGATCTTTTTACAGGCTGTGTTATAATAGTGGTATGACAAAGGAATTCAAAATACTTGAGTGTAACCTCTTCGACATGGACCAGGGCACTATTGTTGCCACTCGTGACACACACTGGGAGGCTGAACAGTACGTGGACGAGAATGAGAAACATGCCAATGAAGGCGGCTATTGTTTGTTTATAGAGGAAGAAGACAATGAACTTTAAACTCTTTTCAGGTGGAACGTTTGTTTATCTTGGAATAGGTTTCCTTGTCCACCTTATCTTCATAGGCACCACAATTGCCTGGAACAGCGCCTTCTCGTTGTTCTTGATTCTGGGTTGGCCCTTCTATCTCTTCTATCTGGCGCTCTGGGTTATAATGTGGATCGCCATCGCATGCGTTGTGGGTTTCTTAATCTTCTGCGCGTATTGTTACATCAAGGACAGGACTTAAGGAGCAAGTCGTTGGAAAAGGATATACGGACCGCAGATGAACGAATGGCTGCGGAATTAGAGATGACTTCGGAGGAATGGCTTGTTGAACATGAGCGGCTTCACCGAGAACTTGGTGAGTCCTGCCGGCTTCACCGAGATTTCATGCGAATTAAAATCCAGGAGAAAGACAATGTCTAAATCGTTTCGGTATGATCCCGAGGAGCTCGATGGGCGGGATTTCCGTCAAGCCAAGAAGCAGGTAAAGTTCAACAAACGCCAGTCGGATCGCCGCGAGTTTAACGACAGTGATGACAGCGACGATCAGGATTCCCAAGAAGGTAGGCGTCGACACAGGAATTAATTATATGTTTAATAAAATGAAATACATAGTCATCGACGGTTTGATGGCTGAAACTCCATATATTTTTCCTGATTCGGTCCAGCATTCTTATGTAGCGCAAGCATTATCGTCTGGTGCAAATAATGTTGTGATTTCGGCAGGGTTTGTGGTACACAGAGCAGACGGCATGCAATGCTACGGCCGCTCTGTTAGTTTAGACATTGACAGCAGACCTGACGTGGACAGCGCACTTATTAACCGTCTTTTAGGGCTTGACATTTCCTGACCCTGTGTTATAATATGATCATGTTTAGGAAAGCTACATTGGCTGGACTAGTGATTGCGGGAGTTGCTGCTTCAACCCCTGCATTAACGCCGGTTCACGAAGCATCCCAGATAAAACTCGCAGAGCGAGATGTAAGTTGCTTGGCTTTGAATATCTATTTCGAGGCCCGCAATCAGCCTTACATAGGAGCGTTAGCGGTTGGACATGTTGTCTTGAACCGTGTTGACAGCAAACGTTATCCCAATACAATCTGTGGCGTTGTACAGCAGGGCCGCACATGGAAGGGTCATATTGTCCGCCACAAATGCCAGTTCTCCTGGCACTGTGATGGAAAGAGCGACAAGCCTACAGACATTGCGTCATGGCGCACAGCTCGGATCCTTGCCAGAGTTATCTTAACAGGTCAAATTCCAGATCCAACTAATGGTGCGCTATGGTACCACGCCACGTATGTAAATCCATATTGGGCAAAAACAATGACGCGTGTTGCCAAGTTTGGTCAGCATATCTTTTACGAGGAGAAATGATATGCATAAACGTAGAATTCTAATAGGTTGTCTATGCTTGGTGGCAGCAGTTGTTGTCGCTCTGCCAAGCAAAGCACAAAGCCTATCCGAACAAATGTCAATGGAGGAGGCGCGCGATCAATGCAGCCTTATTCTACTTCCAGAACATTGCGACAGGCTCGTAGCTTTGGGTCGTAAGTCACTTGTTGCATTGGCTGAAGCGTTGGCGATTCTTCTTACAGAAGGTCTGGCTGAGGCTAACGCGGAAATGGACCGTTTGCTTGACGAGCTTGAGCAGGGCCATCCTATCAAGAACGAACGAGCAAAGAAGGAAGGCTTTGAAATCTAAGGGGTTTTATCTACTAAAAAGGTTCTAAAGTCATATTTCTCCTGCCTATTTTATGGTAAATACCATTGGCTAGGCGGCTAGAGGAGATATTATGACACTATTCGAACCTATCTTATTATTACTGTGGGCAGCGGTCAACATTGCCGTATTCAGTTCATTAGTGATTGGACTTATCAAAATCTTTGACAGGTGGTGCTCCCATCGTTACGACTGGCGCAACGGAACTGGTAAACGTTCAGACAACAAACGACGTTAACGTTAAACTCTGTTAATCATTCGATCAAAAAACTCTTGACATAACTCAACACCGTGTTATCATACAGTATGAACAGAGAGTTGAGCGCACTCAAGAAACTCGGACGCCGCAAGGCTGGTTCTTATGGTCGTCCCGGCAGCAAAAAGCAGAAGCGCCTGGCCTCCAAGGCTGTTCGGCGAGAACTCAAAAAGGATCAGTAAGATGGTGGAGATACCAACGAACGTTGAAGACTTCGATACCTTCATTGTCGGCGTTCTCGTTGATAATATGGAGGCGAGTGACTCAAGCAAAGAACGATGGGTGCTGTCTCGGCTACTGGAGTTCATTCCAGATTTCAAAGGTGGTCCCGGCGATGCCGGCATTTTCCTGAAGGCGGCGGAGGATTATCTTACTACGTTCGGCAGCCGCAGTGACAGACGCGTCGTCATCCGCAAGTTGCTGGGAATTGTGCGAGAGACCAATTACGGAGAATTTTAATCCTATATTAATCTTTTTGCCGTGTAATAGCGGTGAAATTGATGATTGACTTTCAACCATTCTGTGTTACTCTGAATGTGAGTTGAAACAGGAGACAACAATGGTCCATTGTTGTCTCCTAAGGAGACAACAATGGAAACCTATAAGATCGTACGCGGCTACTTCGATGAGTTGAAGGATAAGGTCGCCATTGAGACTGATCTGACGCTGGAGGAGGCCGAGAATGCTTTCGGTATCAGAGCTGGCGACGACCCGTTCCAGCCTTCTGGCATGCCGGGCTTTGAGTTCCCACCCCAAGGTCTCGGTGATATCCTCGCCGACGCACTTGATAGAAGAAATGAGTCATGAATGAGATCTAACATGGTACAGAAATTGGACAAGTTTATTCGCATCGTACATTTCAAGGGTCAGGGTCTCCCGCCCGCTGCTGAATTCGAATTCAGCAACACAAAATACCACATTGAAAAAAATGGTAGGACATGTATGAAGACTCATTTCCTTGTAAATTTCGATAGCCTCCGGCTCCGCATGAAGAACATGCAGAAGCCTGAGAACGGCGGGCCGCAAGATCTTACACAGGAAATAAGAGCAATGATTCGCCTACTTCCAGCCCACATAGAGTACCACCGGTCATGAAGAAAGTCATCGAAGCATTCTCCCATGAATACCGTACCAATTTCCCAGGCTTGCTTGCCGACTGCGTCCTCTTCGGTGTTATCATAGGCGTAGGCTGGCAGGGCTTTTCCACTGTAGCCAAACACGTCACCCTATTCATCCATAGCCAGCTAATCTGAACGGCTCTCCACGGACGGCCACTCATGATGGCTCTCCATGGTCGTCCATCCAAGACGGTTAACGGAGTTTAACGTTAACGAGATATTATGATGAAAGGCGAGGGCGACACCGTTTGATGCCGCCCTCGATCAGGGTGTCCTTACGGAAGACCCTCCCTTAAACGACGAACTCTACGCCGTCGATCCGAATTTTGTCCAGACTGTCCAACTTGTAGTTGCGCGGAATAACCTCGTCTTTGATTCCCAGCTTCGCCTGCTTGCTGGGCTTCTTGGGCGCCGAGGTGTCAACTATGTCGGTCTTGGCGATGGGCTTGCCGTCTAGGAAGAACTCGTTGGTGCCGGCCTTGACGAAGTGCGTCCTGAGGTAATACGTGGGCTCGGTCTCGCCTGCCTTGGTGTGGACGATGAAGGGACTGTTGCCCATCCACTCGCCGTAGCTGAGCGGGCCAACCTTGAAGTCGGCGGGGTTAAGGCCTTCCTTCTCCATCCGGCGAAGCACCTGGTCGTTGAACGCAGTGGGATCCGCCTGAGCGAACACCATCACCACAGAACCATTGGTGACCTTGGTGATCACGCCCGGCTGAACGGCCTCGTCTCGCTTGAGGCGGTTGACGACGACGGTGGTATCGATCCCGGCGAAACGGGTGCCGGACACGTTTTCGAAGAGCTTTTGTGCGACGGAAATATGCATCGTCTTCTCCTGTTGTTCAGTATCCTGACAATAACAGAAAACGAGAATAGATCAACAACTATTTTTGTATCATTTTGATTAAGATTATTAACGTTAAACTCTGTTAATATCTTTGATCAAAATAGGTGTTGACATACAGGCTGGCCGTGTTATTATCTTGATATTGAAACACAGGAGAACGGACATGAGCGCCATATTTGACGACGAAGATGATGGCGTGTGCGGTTATTGCTTGGATCCCAACTGCGAAGACGATTGTTACGATTGCAGGCGGGAGGCGCGGCTGGCTCGTGGCGAGGATCCTGAGGATTAGATCAAAAGAATAGTTGACACACAGGCTGATTCTGTTATTGTCTGGATATTGAAACACAGGAGAAGAAGAGATGGCAAAGACTTCCGTGATTTATGATACCAGCAACGGCAAAATTCGTAAGACATACAAAAGTCTCGGCTGGGCTCAGCGCGGGTTGATGAAAATTCTACGTGAAGATAATACGGGTGGCGAGGTTGATTTAGTGGCGACAACCGCCGACGATTATCAGAAGACGGGCGCTGTTACGGCTAACGAGACGGTGACGGTCTACAGCATCTTTGACACCAAGAATGAGCGCCCAATTCAGATTCGCCGTGCAGACGTTGGCGGCGCCTGTGATCCCAGCACCGAGCGCTACCACTCAATGTAAGGATAGGCGGGGAGAGTTAACCCCGCCTTAACCTTCTTAATAGGCCGTTAACGTTAAACAAAATTAACCACCGGAGACAGCCACAGACACACGCCAATATGATCAGCTCTAACTTACTCACCCAGGAAAATACCTGCATTGGACGGGCTTCTATGGGGCTCCATGGAGAGCAATCCATGGAGAATCTCCATGGGTGAGTCATCAATGGTGGGCCAACCTATTGTGGATGGTTAACATAGCTTAACGTTAATGGTCAACTAAGGACGATCAAATACCACGAGGATCCTCGTGGTTAATTATTTCTTATGCTTTTGTTTTCTCGCCGCCTTAATCTTGGTGCGATCTTTAATCACCTTGCGCCTTGGGTTAACGACGGGCCGTTTCAAATCAAAGAACGGTATGTCGCTGGCGAAATCCGGTGACATGGTAATTCTAATCATAACTTTTTTCCGTGTTGAAGGGAGCGAGGACTACCTGTCCTCCCTTACCTTTTGTTTACCTTGCCATGCGGGATTCGGCGAGGCTCACCACGTTGTCCCCGGCGAGTTCTGCGATGTCAACGTGTATGTCAAAGCCAGGGCGGTGGTCGCCCTTAACAATGAACCCCGGAGAGCAGCCGCAATTGCAACCAGCCTTCTGGGACCAGCCGAGACTCTCAAACGCAACACCGAGCGCCTCCGCAGCTTTAATCGCGTAGGGCCGCCACAGCTTGCTGGGACGCTCTCGGCGATTTGCCAGGTTCTCCATAATGGACTCGCCGGTGGGGCAAACGAAGATCCGGGTCTTGCTGCCAGCGTCCAACCTGCGGTATCCATGCTCGCTTGTGGTAACGTCAACGATTCTCATGTTCCGTCTCCTGTTTCAATAACCAGATGATAGCACAAGTAGCCATATGATCAACAATTATTTTGATCTAATTTTGTTAAGGTAAATGGTCTTTAACATTAATGATCTTAACATTAAACTATCTTAACTAGTGGCGGAAAAGGCGGGACAAACCCGCCAGTTCCGCCTCATCAGTCTTCTCCCTTATAAGACAGCGGTCAAGCCAAATAGTGCGGTGGCTGCGACTAACGTGATGGCGCCGACCCTGCCGAATATGGTGTATGCGAGTAAGAGTACAACACCAAATACGACTAAAATGGCCAGCACTCCGATCAAGCCAACTCCAGCAAATGCCAAGATTAAAAGTTCGATCATTACAGCCACCGTTTGGAATGGTTAGTGACAGGGCCGAAGCTGGGGC
>SDBT01019456.1_pt1 | contig 10638 bp, 9 predicted proteins | sample 2277101 | NCBI WGS metagenome assembly SDBT01 (sample SAMN10404973, study PRJNA504765) | marine sediment metagenome | isolation source: marine sediment core GS10_PC15, 103 cmbsf | place: Arctic Ocean: Southern Knipovich Ridge | collected 2010
GAAATGTTCTCGGCCGCCCGCGTCCACGAGTGGCAGCGGGTCAACGTCATCGCCGTATTGATGGACGACAACATCGACGAGCTTGAAACGCTTATCGAGATGGCCGCAGCGCGAGGGGCATACTTCATGGTCCAGCCGTACGGTTATCTCAAAACCGGAACCAACACCTACGCCCACAATGACGGCCCGGTAGGTCCGCGACTGCTCGCGCTTCGTCGTCGCCACGGAAACTTTCTTTCCAACCCGGACTACCTCGCAAAGTTCGACGCCTTCCTGGCAGGAGGCATACCCAACTGCATGGCCGGGCGGGCGTTTTTCAACATCGATTCGACCGGCGACGTCGCCATCTGCGTCGATCGCAAGCACACGCCCGTAGCGAACCTTTACCGCGACAGCGCCGGGACGATCCACAGGCGGCTGAGAGAGGCCTCGGCGGGCAATGAATGTCGCGATTGCTGGTACAATTGTCGCGGCGAAGTCGAGAGTCTCTACAATCCGATAAGCCTGGCTAAGTCACTTCCGACACTATTCTTCGACCACGGACGGCCACAGAAGTCGACCGCTGAAAAGTAGCCCCCCGCCGCACACCTGCGTATTTGGACGAACCGAATTCCCACCTGACGCGTTATAATCCGATATTCCAGGTTGAACTTCCATCCGCGAACCGCAGTCATGAACGAGATTCTTCTTCCACCAAAACACGAAAGCTGGCCGCGTAAAGGCTTCCTTAAAAAGGCGATCTTCTCCGCAGCGGGCGCATTTGGGCTTGGCGGTCTGTACGCCGGCGAGATGCAGCAGCATTGGTTCCGCATCGAACGCCGCGACATGCCCCTTCCCGGCCTGGGCGACGAATTCGTCGGATGCACGATTGCGCATGTGTCCGACCTCCACTGCTCACCGTTCGTCCTGCAGCGATATCTGCGGCGGTGCGTTGATATGATCAACTCACTGGACGTGGATTTCGTGGCGATCACGGGCGATTTCATCGGCGGCACGCGACGCCAGGCAAGGCTGATTGCCCGCATACTCGGCGATCTTGAGCCCTCAATCGCGACTGTCGCCTGTCTGGGCAATCACGATTACGGAGTGGTTCACCCCAACCGGTTCGGTCATCGTCAGGGGCTGGCATGGTACATCACAGAGAAACTCGCCCACGCCGACGTGTTCGTAATGACCAACGAGTCGCGGATTTTCCGCATCGGTAAAGCCGCTCTGCAATTCGTCGGCGTCGAAGACTACTGGACGCCATGGTTCGATCCGGAGATGGCCTTCGAGCACGCCGCGATTAACCTGCCCACGATCAGTCTCTGCCACAACCCGGACGCCGCGCCCCTTATGGCCGCCCTCGGCGCCGATTGGGTGCTTTCCGGACACACCCACGGGACGGACAAACCGGACACCAAGTGGACGGATATGTGGTTCCCGACCAACAATAAAGATTTTCACGCCGGGTATTATCCGCTCGACGACGAGAAGCACCTCTATGTGAACCGCGGGCTTGCCTACGGCCGGCGCCGCAATCTCAACGCCCGCCCGGAAGTCACCGTCTTCACACTCACCAACACAGAGGATGCATAGAGGATCTAGCTAAACCGCAAGCGGACTTTCAGCTTTTAGTTTTTAGCTTGCCGCTTCGCGAGAACCTTCGCTTCGCTCGGTTTCAGCTTTTCTGTATCGTGTTGCCTATTGCAAATCCGCGGGCATATGGTTACTATCCCTCGAACGCTTTAGGGCAATGCTTAAACTGCTCCCGCGTGAGGTTCACGGATGAAGAAGCTAATGACGGGTGAACAACTCGAAGCGGCCTTGGATGCTCTGTGCAAGGCCGTCTCCACCGCCCTCCCCAAGACGGGCCGCATTGCAATTGTCGGTATTCGAACCCGTGGCGAGACCATCGCCGACAGGCTGCTCAAGCGTCTCGATCCCAAGATAGCCGCCAAAATCGACCGCGGCGTCCTCGATATCACTTTCTATCGCGACGATCTTTCCCGCCGACGCGGACTGCCCCTCGTGCGGGCGACGGAAATAGATTTCGACCTCGACGATGCGTGGGTTCTGCTGGTGGATGACGTGATCCACTCCGGCAGAAGTATCCGCGCGGCACTCGATGCACTTCATGACTTCGGCAGGCCAAAGGCGATCCGCCTGGCCGTGCTGATCGACCGCGGCGGGCGAGAACTGCCCATCGCCGCGGACTTCGTGGGCAAAAAGCTCAAAACCAAATCCGATCAACTCGTAAAAGTAAGGCTCGAAGAAAACGATGGCGAAGAAGGCGTCTTCCTCATTCAAAAAGACCAGTAGCAAGGCACCCAAAGCGACCGGCGAATTCGTCTGGACGCGCAAGGACCTGCTTGGCCTCGACGAACTGTCAGCCGAGGAGATCGTTCACATTCTCGACACGGCCGAGAGCTTCAAGGAAGTCTCCACCCGGTCGATCAAGAAAGTGCCCGCACTCCGAGGCAAGGTTATCGCGCTGATGTTCTTCGAGGACTCCACGCGAACGCGCATGAGCTTCGAGTTGGCCGCCAGCAGACTCTCGGCAGATACGATACTCTTTACCGCCAAGGGTTCGTCCGTCACCAAGGGCGAAACCACGCTGGATACCGTCCGCAACATCGAAGCGATGGGCGTCGACGCCTACGTGATCCGCCACAATCAGCCCGGCGCTCCGCACATGCTCGCCCGCAGCAATATCGCAGGCAGCATCATCAACGCCGGCGACGGGCCGCACGAACACCCCACCCAGGCGCTGCTGGATATCTTTACCATTCGCCAGCGGCTTGGCAGAATTGAAGGGCTAAAAGTCGCCATCGTCGGCGATATCGCCCACTCGCGCGTCGCGCGCAGCAACATACTCGGCCTGCGAAAACTCGGCGCTGAAGTGGTAGTGGTAGGTCCGCCCACGCTCGTACCCGGCGCGATCGAGGCGATGGGCTGCCAAGTCAGCCACTCGCTCGACGACGTACTGGGCGAGGTGGACGTGATCAACATGCTCCGCATCCAGTTCGAGCGGTTCTCGGCGAATCAGTTCCCCTCGGCCCGCGAATATTCGCGAATGTACGGTATGAACGCCAAGCGTCTCAAACGCTGCAAGCCGAACGTGCTGATAATGCATCCGGGCCCGATTAACCGCGGCATGGAAATTACGTCCGAGGTCGCCGACGGGCCGAACAGTTGCATCCTCCAGCAGGTAACAAACGGGCTGGCGATACGAATGGCCGTCCTCTACCTCGTCACCCAGGCAAACCCATTTTTAACACACTAATAGTGACCTTGAGAACTACGAGGCCCGCTTTCTGCACTATGCGAGCCGCCGCTAGCAAAGAAGCGAACCAATGATCGATATTTTGATACAAAACGGACGCGTGATCGACCCGGCCAGCGGACTCGACGAAGTCTGCGACGTCGCTATCCAGGACGGTTTCGTCAAAACCGTCGGCAAGGTCACCGCCAAGCGGGCGGGCGAGATCATCGACGCGGCGGGCAAGATCGTCGCCCCCGGCCTGATCGACCTGCACACTCACTGTCGCGAACCCGGCCACGAGGAAGAGGAAACCATCCGCTCGGCAGCAGCTACCGCCGTCGCCGGTGGGTTCACCACCATCTGCGCCATGCCCAACACGCACCCGCCGATGGACGACGAGACGGCCGTCCAGTACGTCCTCCAGCGTGCGGCGAGGGCGAATCTGGCGCGAGTTCTGCCCGTCGGATGCATTACCCAGGGGCGTGAGGGCAAGGAACTCGCCGAAATGGGAATGATGGCCGAAGCAGGTGCCGTCGCCTTCAGCGATGACGGTGCGGGCGTGGCTTCGTCGGCGGCTATGCAACGAGCGCTGCAGTACGCCGGTTTGGTCAACATGCCGATTCTCCAGCACTGTCAGGACCCGGACCTTTTCGGCGGATCGATGAACTCCGGCGCGGTCGCTGTGCGGCTGGGCCTGGGTGGTATCGCATCGAGCGGCGAGGAAATTATGCTCCGCCGCGATCTGGAACTCGTCAAGCGGACATCAACCCGCTACCACGTGATGCACGTTTCCAGCGCGGGCAGTGTGGAACTTATCCGCCAGGCCAAGACCGCCGGGTTGCCCGTAACGGCAGAGGTCACCCCCCACCATCTGCTGCTGACCGACGCGGCCTGCATGAGCTACGATCCGAACTTCAAGATGAACCCGCCGCTGCGGACAGCCGACGACGTAGACGCTCTGCGGGCGGGCGTTGCGGATGGCACGATAGATTGCCTGGCGACCGACCATGCACCGCACACACGCGAAGAGAAGGAACTCGAATTCGGGATTGCACCGTTCGGTATTATCTCGCTTGAATGCGCGCTGGGGTTGTACATCAAGGCGCTGATCGAGCCGAAGATCTGCGATTGGCCGGTGCTCATCGCCGCGCTGACTTGCAACCCGGCGCGGGTAATCGACCATCCACTTGGCACGCTCGTTAAAGATGCCATCGCCGATATTACGATCATCGATCCGAAGAAGCGTTGGACGGTCAGGGTGGATGAGTTCGCATCGAAGTCCCGCAATTGTCCGTACGACGGCTGGAAGCTCAAAGGCCGCGCAACGCACACCATCGTCGCCGGCAAGGTCAAATTCGAACTGTAGCACAGCAGTAATCGGTTGATCGGTTAATCAGTTGACTCGCTGAATTTGAAAGCGGAGACACCAATGCCTCACAACCAGCATCTCCTGAATCGATTAGAGGGTATACGCCTAGCCCTAATGGCGCAACATACCGGTGGAAAGGGGCTCCCAAACGCAACGATAGGCTCAGAACGTGAAACGTTCTTGCGTGAATTCCTTCAGAAGGTGTTCCCGGCGCACCGTCGTTTCGCATCAGGCGCGATCACGGATTCAACCGGAGAGATTTCTGGGCAGGTTGACATTGCAGTTGAGTATCCGTTTGTGCCCAGCTTTCCCATGCCTTCAACAGATGAACGACTTTTTCTTGCAGAGTCTGTAGCCATGGTTATCGAAGTGAAGTCTGACTTGAACAAGCAGTGGACACAGGCATGTAACACAGTACGTAAGGTGAAGGCGTTAAAGAGGGAACTGAACACACTTATGACTTTCGGAACGGCTCCCCCGCAACAAATACCTTGTGTAGTCGTAGGGTACAAGGGGTTCAACGCCATCGAGAGCCTACAATTGAGAATTGACGGGACTGAACAGGCTGAGCGGCCTGATGCAGCTCTGGTCATTGAATCAGGTTGTTTCTGCGGGGCCGGGGTGACTGCAAATGGGCCTCTGGGGCTGTACGCACTTTGCCTGACAATCAACCGCTATCTTACCTCTTTGGGGCATGCGGCACCTAAGCTTACCGCCTATGTGGACACAGATACGCCAACTGGCAACTCGAAGGGGAACGCTGATGAGATTTGAAACTTATGAGTTCGTAGGCCGGGTCTTTGACCCGGCGATCCTTCTTGAGCATTAGCCTGCCGGGTCAAAGACCCGGCCTACAACTGTCCCTATTTATTCTATTAATTGTATGTGAAAGGCACTCATGAACGTTCCTGAGGCAGCTATTCTATCTTCTATCCCGATCGGCGCGATCGTTGGCGGGACACTGTGCAAATCCTTCGGTGTGCCAGCAACAATCGGCGGAGTTGTGGTCGGGGGGATAGCAGCGGGCTTTGCTGGGTGGTGCTATAGTTTCTTCTACGGTTTCCTGCAAGCGTACTTCACGGTAATCTGGCTGGCTGCACGAGGTACACTCGAACAAACGACCCCCAATTCTTTGGAAGTTGAGGGCGTGAGAAGAGCTAGATTGCTGGGGATTGCACTCGCAGTCATAGCTAGCGGGGTCGTAGGATTTGTCGTTTGGTACTACGGCTTGCTTCTACTTCTAGTGTCAACGGTGGTCCTCGCTTTACTGACAGTGGCTACGGAGCAATTACACATCGAGAGGAAACTGAATAGGAAGGATTGATATTCAGAGGCGGATGCCCCTGAGCGGCAGGCGTGCTTTACGGGGCGAACCGGAGTAACAACGTTGCCGCAAATTCCGCGTGCAACAAGTAGCACGCCCTACCTTCCACTGTCAATTCGCTCGGCAACCGGTTCGACAAGCTCACCGCAAGAAGTTGCACGCCCTGCATCTGAATCTATCAGTTGCCAACGACAGCACGGCTGCAAGCAGCCGTGGCACCCGGCCAACACGGCCTATTCAGACAACTACTCTTAGCTGTGCACCCGGTTCTGCCCGACTAATGACGCGATCACGCGATGAGAAAGGGACAGGCATCCCCGTCCCGTTGGGACTCAGGGACAGGCTCTGCGCCAAAGCTTCGCCTTTCGGCCAGCTCAAGACTACGGAGCCAGTTCCCTTTTCTCAATCAGTCTCCATTTCTCGATCAGTTCCTTTTCTCAATTGGAAATTGAAAATCGAAAATTGAAAATTACTGAATCGCTTTGGAGGCGATGTCGGTGCGGTAGTAGCAGTCTTGCCAGGTGATTTTCTCGACGGCTTGGTATGCGAGTTTCTGCGCGTCGGCGATGGTATCGCCCAGCGCGGTAATGCCCAGCACGCGGCCGCCGTCGTTGACCAGCTTGCCATCGACCATGGCCGTCCCCGCATGGAACACCTTGACCTCGCCCAACGCCTCTGCATCGGCGATGCCGGTGATCTCGTGTCCCTTTTCGTAATCGCCGGGATATCCGCCCGAGGCCATCACGACGCAGACCGACGCGCGCTTGTCGAAGTCGAGCTTGACCTCGTCGAGCTTGTGCTCGGCGCAGGCGACCATGGCGGCTACCAGATCGCCCTTGATTAGCATCATCAGCGGCTGACATTCCGGGTCGCCGAAGCGGCAGTTGAACTCGATAACCTTCGGCCCAGCGGCGGTCAGAATCAGCCCCACATAAAGCAGGCCTTCATAGCGCCCGAAATCGCGACGCATCGCATCGACGATCGGGACTAGCACTTCCTTCTCGACGCGGCGCATTATTTTCTCGTCCACGACCGGGACGGGGGTATATGCGCCCATTCCGCCGGTGTTCGGGCCGGTGTCGCCGTCGCCGATAGGTTTGTGGTCCTGCAGCGCCGGGAATGGATAGATCGTCTTGCCGTCGCAGAACGCCAGCACCGTGGCTTCCTGGCCGGTGAGCATCTCCTCGACGAGTACGGTATCGCCCGCCGCGCCGAAGATTCGCTTTTGCATCATGTCTTCGAGCGGCTTGATTGCCTGGAACGGTTCGGGGCATACGACGACGCCCTTGCCCTTGGCGAGGCCGGAGGCTTTGACGGCTACTCCGTAATCGCGCGAGAGCACGTAGTCCTTGGCCTTCTGCAGATCGGTGAAGATTCGCCCCTCCGCAGTCGGAACCGAGACGGTCCGCATGAGAGTTTTGGCGTAGGCTTTGTCGGCTTCGATCTTCGCACCGGCTGCACTTGGTCCGAAGCAGAGTATTCCCGCCGCCCTGATAGTATCGCCCAGGCCCATCGCGAGCGGGTCTTCCGGTCCGATCACGACAAGATCGACGGAGTGTTCCGTGGCGAATGCGGTGAGGCCCTCGATATCGTCGGCTTGGATATCGACGCATTCGGCGTGTTCGGCGATTCCGGGCGAACCGGGCGCGGCGTACATCTTGTCGCACAATTTCGACTGAGCCATTTTCCACGCCAGAGCGTGTTCACGTCCGCCGCCGCCAACCAGTAAAATCTTCATTTGCTCTCCTCTTGCGCCTGGGCGCTGTTTTTCCACGCCAGTGCGTGTTCACGTCCGCCGCCGCCAACCAGTAGAATCTTCATTTGCTCTCCTCTTGCGCTTTGGCACTGTTTTTCACTCGGGTTATGCCCCTTGGGCAAGTTCCCTCAGCTTAATTATTTGCTCGGACAATTGAATCGCCGCCTGGGTCCCGGGGAATCTGACAATGATATCCTCGGCGATTCTCACCGCTTCGTCGTACCGCTTACGTTCGATCAGCGTCGAGATGTCGTCGCGAAGCCGGCGAACCTCTTCAAGCTGGGCGTTGGATCGCAGTGTGGACATCTGCCCGCCAATGGCGTTGGCTTCGGGCGAATCGGGATAATCATCGATCAGCAGGCTTGCCGCGTCCAAAGCCCTTCGCCATTGTCGCGACTTCGAGAATTTCTGCACTTCCTCGTAGTAGACCCGTCTTTGCTCGGAGGCGAAAGTCTCGGATTCCCTGCCCACGCGGTCGAACAACGCGATGGCTTTGGGGGCGGACGGATATTTCGCCAGGACTTCCTCGGCGGCGACTTGGGCTTTTTTGTAATCGCCAACGGCTATGAAGTCTTCACACCGGCGAATCGATTCGCTAAGTTCTTCGGCGTCTGCGGAGGACTGGGCTCTGACCAGCGCCTCGCGCAGCTTATCGGATTCCGGATTGTCGGGCACTTCGTTGGAGAGTCTCTCAATAATCTCTTCGGCCTGGCTGAGATTGCCCGCCGAGATCGCGGCCAGCGCATCGGCGCCTAATTGCCCGGCAAGGAACTGCTGTCTGCGGACTCTCTTTGTTCGCAGTTGTTCGTCGCTGAGAAGCATCGTGGCGTTCAACTCACGCAATTGCGCGAGAATGAGCGTTAACTCATTACCCGATTCCGAATGACGGTTTGCCCCGGGCGTCAGTGCTTGATCGGCCGCGGGCTGGCTGCGATCGCCAAACAGCGACATTAGCCTCTTGAGATAAAGGGATATTTCGTGTTGCTGCCGCAACAACCACGCCAAAGCCCACAGCAGTGACCCGATGACCCATGCAGCTATCAAGATAAGTCCAGAGCCAATTACGCTGCTTTCTTCGTTCCATGCAAAATCCGCAAAGGCAAACACCGTTCCGCCCAATGCGACCAGCGTGCCAAGGATCATCAGGAACAGACCCAACGCTGCTGGACTGCTGGATGCGTCACGACGAACTGAATGTTGTCTCATGTCAATCTCCGCCCTTACAAGGCAGGGTGATTATCGGCGGGCGGACGCATGGATGCAAGTAAGCCCCTGTGCAATATTTTCAGACACTCAAAAGGTGATGCTTTGCTGGTTTTTTCGGACCAATTCACCTAGGTATAATTCCTTACTTTAGCTCAGGATCGCAAGATTGCATAGGGGAATGTATTACTCTCAACCATTGTCTATAACGCATGTTAACGCCGCGTTTTGACATCCTACTAAATATGCAGGTAAGAAATTCCCCTATAAACCCAACTTAATGCTTGAAAAGACGGGCAAGTTTAGATAATAATAAATATCGAGACAGGGATTGACGGGGTGACCCGAGATTGTTATGGTTCCTGACTTGAATTAAATTTTGCCCCCTTTCGGATCGGTTCCCCCCCGGCTGATCCGGATATAAAGGCGGTGCCTGCGGTCCCCCCCCGCCACAGGCCCGCCGTTTTTTATGCGCACTTTTTCAGTGACTTTGATCCAACTAATTCAACACAGAGAACACTAAGAGTAAAAACAGCAAGAACCAGGAATTAGCAGCAGAGGTAACAGAGACAGAATATGGTTAACGACAACTCCGAGCAACCGAAGCTGTGGAGGGCGAAATAACCAATAACTCCGTTTCCTCCGTTACCTTCGCTGCTGGAGAAAACGAGAGTGCTCTGGACATGTCCGTCGCCGTTATCTACCAGTGGCGATTGCGGTCGCAACGGGATGGCAGATATTCGGAATCACCACTCTTGCCAGCATGTCTTCGGCGATCTCGGACTGCTCGGTGAAGCTTTCGGAGATATTCAGCACTCCGCCCGGAGACGGATATCGCCGTATCGTGAAATACACGCTGATAGGTTCGTTATCGTAATTTCCTGTCCGAACCTGGTAAGTGCTGCCTCTTGTTTCAATGGCAAGACGCCCCTGGGTATAGCAGTCTTCATTCAGGGCAAGGACGAGGTTCGGCTGAAACTCGATAGCCTTGGCCGGATGTTCTGTAGCGAGTGCATGAAGCGGGCTGCCCGCCAGTAGCGCATGTGAGACCAGTTCGTCGCGGTTGCCACGATATTCAAAATTGAATCCGTACATCACATCGAGCGCCGAAACGTCGATTCCGCCAATACCGAGGAAATACACGACCCTGTCGAGCAGCCACAAGTGGAACTTATACGCACTCTCCAGATCGGGCGGATTGAAATAGCCTGCCGATACCTGGTTCTTGTGCAGCTCCATCCATTTGTAGCAGCCGCTCTCCCGGTCGCCTTCCAGAACGAACTCTCCGGAATCCCTGCGATAAAAGCTGCTCATATCTGGAAACTGCTTCTGCGTGGACTCACAGAAATGCAGGACAGTCTCTCTGCTGTCAGGCAGCGCGAGCGTCGTCTGCAAATCCATGTTTACGAAGAAATCGTCCGATACGCCTTTGTAGTCCATCGTTTGCTTTCTCTTCCAGTCGCCGGACGCATGCCCGGATAGGCTTGTTAGTCTCGCTTCTTGGGCTTGACGTGCAGCTTGGGTTTTTCGTGGGTCACCAGGCTATCCGCCGCCACAGATTCGGTTATGTAGGCGTTGGCTGCTATGGTAGACCCTTGGGCAATCACGGTCTGTCCGCCGAGAATCGTCGCGTGAGCATAGATCGTCACATTGTCCTCAAGCGTCGGGTGCCTCTTGAATCCTCCGATGACCCGGCCTCGCTCGTCTTTCTTGAAACTCTTAGCGCCAAGCGTTACTCCCTG
>SDBT01019457.1_pt1 | contig 10637 bp, 8 predicted proteins | sample 2277101 | NCBI WGS metagenome assembly SDBT01 (sample SAMN10404973, study PRJNA504765) | marine sediment metagenome | isolation source: marine sediment core GS10_PC15, 103 cmbsf | place: Arctic Ocean: Southern Knipovich Ridge | collected 2010
GTAACTATCAGAATTGGTGATAAAATAGAACGACCTTTACAAGAAGGAGACTATGTCATCTTTACCAGACAACCTGTTCTTCATCGTTTTGGATTTATGGCTCACAAAGTTAGATTCTGGGATGCATATACATTTGGTATACACATATCCGTTACTGCACCTTATGGTGCAGATTTTGATGGTGATGAAGGAACGATACATGTACCAAGATCCGACGAAGCATTCCTCGAGATGAAGAATATAATGAGTATCAGACAATGTATTCTTGGTGATAAAGATAATAGACCTATCATATCAATGATTTATGATGCTCCTGTTGCAGCATTTAAATTGACTAGGAAGGATAAGGATGGCAAAGATAAGATGGTCGATCTTAAATTATTTGACATACTTATGAATGAGGCTACAAGTGTTAATGTACAAGATCTACTCTCGAGAGCTATCACAGAAGGAGTTCTTGCAGAACCTAAGAAATTCTTGGAAGAAAGACTCAAAATTTCATCTTACAATGTAATGTTGAAGAGGGAACAAGTGAGGAAGAAGAGAATAAGAGAAAAGTTGGCCAAGGGAGTAAGGTCTACAAAACGAGGAGATGAATTAAAGCTAGTAGAACAAGAAGAGAAGGAAGAAAAGGTGATTAGGCCTATTCCAGACTTCATTATGGATGCTATTTCAACTACTAATTTCGAAGCAGAGAAGAATCTCGAAGAATCAAAGAGTATTATTAATCTAAAGTATGATCATATCATCAAAACTCTCGAGAGCAAAATTGAAGATATGGGAAAGAAAATAGGTTTACCTGAGAAAGTTGGACTTGAAATGTACCAAAGGTATGAACCTCCATTCTCAAGAATTGAAATTATCGGATTCAAGGATAAAATCGGGATCGAAGGGGAGAATAAGAAAACTGAACTTGCTGAAACTATCAAAGAAATTTATGATACTAGAGACAGAGAGATCGAAGTAATTATTGATATATCTATCGATAGAGGTATCATCGCTCCTTTACCCGAAAGATTTTATCCACTTAGTCTTCGGAAAAGACTCGGTTTAGAAAATATGAAGATTCCTGGCAAGATAGTGTTTTCTGCTCTTCTACCTCCTGACATGTGGTATTCATCTGCAGACGTTCTCATTGAGAATGGTATACTGAAAAAGGGTAACATAACTAACAAACATATTGGGTCAGTATCAGGATCTATAGTTCATGAGCTCGCACTTGATTATAGATATGATGAAGATGTTGTTGTTAAGTTCATCTCAGACGGTACTAGATTGCTCAGTAAATTCATTTCCAATGATGGAATGTCTGTTGGTATTGGTGATTGTATACCTGAAGCTGATCCTGAAGAACTTAGGAAAAAGAGAAGAGAAGAGGTCATGCGTGTAGATACCCTCGTATCAGAAGAGATGTGGAAATCTCCTAATAATCCTATCGAAGAAGCTAGACGAGAAAGAAGGGTAGCATCTCATGTTTCTTCTCTCAAGAACGTCAGTATCGAACATATAGGAAAAGATAACAATCTCAAGATAATGTACGAATCAGGAGGTAAAGGTAATCTCTTTAACATGACACAGATCATGGATGCACCTGGACAGCAATTCGTTAACGGTATGAGATTACCACTCGGATTGTTAGATAAGCTGAGATGTCTTCCTTACTTCGATTATGGAGAAGTTGGACCTAGTTCAAGAGGATTCTGTAAGAATGGTTTCCTAGTCGGAATGAGTCTATCTGAATCCTTCGCCGCTCATGCGGGAGCAAGGAACAATCTGATGGATACAGCTATCAAGACTGCTGATATTGGTACTCTCCAACGCAAGCTAGCTAAAGCTTTACAAGATATCAAGGTATACACAGATGGGAGTATTCGCGACTCAAGTGGTAAGATATATCAATTCATTTATGGAGATGATGGTTTTAATCCGCAACAACTTATTGCGAATTCTTTTCCTCAAGGACTAGTACCATTCCCTCTCAACGTCAAGAAATTTATAGGTGAAAGGAATACGAAGGGGGCAAAAGTGCACAAGATGACAGACCAATATATTGATATCATCTTAGATTCTATTGAACCTATCAGATGTATGATTCAAGATATGAGTGATAACTTCACGAAATATATGAAGAAGACAATTCGAGATTATCTTATCGATTTTAAGTTTAGAACAAACAATGTTGATGAATACATATCAATATTGTCTGATGACTTTAGGAAAATGTTTCAGAAAGCCAAAATTAATCCTGGCACCATGGTTGGAGTTCGAGCTGCACAGTCAATAGGAGAACCTATCATCCAACTCGCTTTATCATCATTTCATCAAGCAGGTTCTGCTAGAAATATAACATCAGGTATTGATGCTATCAAAGAGTTTATTACTGCTACTCCACCCAAGTCACCATCTATTAAGATAATCTTCAATTCTTATAAAGTTAAACTTGGTATAATTGATAACAAGATCTCACCTCAAATTAGTCTAAAGTTCCCTACTACCAGCGATCTCTTTATTCTTAGGAGACAATTTGTTCATATAACTATCAAATCACTCATACTCGATTATCAAACTAGAGAGTGGGAGAGGTATGAAACATGGCATAATGATTTCTTCATGATAACAGGCGAACAGAAAAACAGAGATAATCCTAAATGGTTTATGAGACTAACTATGGATATAACTAAGATGTTGAACTACGACATTACTCCATATGATATTGTTAAAGCTTTTATGGATGATAAGACTCCTATGATAACCGTTATACCATCTCCTATGTTCATGGGCATGATCGATATTTTCCCAAATACTAACCAACTTTTAGCAAGTAACTTTGGAGAGGATGAAGACAATGTTCTTATGTTTTTAGAAAAGACTACTGTTGAGAATCTCTCTAAGATAACAATATCTGGAATCCCAGGCATTAAAGAAGCTTATCCAGCTGAAGAATCTGTCATTCTTGGAATAATGAAAGAGGTTCGAACACAAGTTAGAAATATATGGCGAATATGGTATAACAAGGGACATATGAATATAGCTGGAATCTCTAAAGAACATATCATTCATCTTTTCAATGTTTCAGGATTCATTATCACAGATGAGAATGATGATTGGATAGATGTGAAGCAAGTGGAGCAAGAAGAGAAAATGGAACTAATGATGGAAGACACACCAAGTACACCTCTTGAATATGTTAAGTTTTTAATAGCTGAAGATACTAAGATAGAGGAAAAGTTCAATATTAAACAACTCAAGAATGATATTAAAGATATATCTGATATTGAAGAGTATCCTCATCTTCCTGTTCTAGAAGCTTCTAGATTTAAATATCTTGAGACAGATGGAAGTAATCTTATCAGAGTAATATCAATGGATGATATATCAACAAGATCAACCAGAACATCTAATCTTCACGAAACATTATCAATTCTTGGCGTTGAAGCATTAAGAGGTGCATTTATTCAAATGTTAGTACAAACTCTTACGATGGAAGGTGCTTATGTCGATATACATCATATTACTCTACTAGCAGATTATGTTACTCATATGGGTGCATTCGATCCAGTCTCATTTCAAGGTATGAAGAAGCACAAAGCGAGTATGATAGATGTAGCAAGTCTAGAACAGGCTAATGATCATATATCTACTGTTTCTATCTTCGGTAATAGAGATTTAATCTCAAGTGTTTCTACAGCTATTGCAGTTGGTACTCATGCTGAGATAGGAGAGTATTATAATATATCTAATGAAGAAATGAAAGCAGCAGAAGATGTTGATATCGTCGATCTTACTGATCTCAATGAAGCTTTCGGAGATCTAGATCAGGAAGATTTTTCAGATATCTTCTCCGGAGAAGCGATCCCCGATGAGATCGAATTCAAGGGAGAATCTGTCAATAAGCCTGTTGTAGTGTCTAGGAGAAGACATATTGATGAAGAAGCTATTCTCAGAGAATTTGAAGTAGATGAATTAGAAGAGTTAGACTTCGGAGTAGAAACGATGCTAGAGGACATTCCCGAAGAAGAGACAGTGATTTCAGATTTTATGTTGAATGCTATTCATGAAGTTATTGAAAATAGGGATTTAGGTGTGATAGAATAAAAAAACTCAAAAATGATATATCATTATCCATGTTTTACCTCTTAAAAGATGGATAATGATAAGATAAAAAATCTACTCGAAACTCTATCTCAAGAACAGGCGGATATAGTACAGGTAATACTTCATCACACCATTTACATCAGTCATGAATACATGCTCAAACTTCTGAATAATGCTCTCGATGATTTTGAGATGTTATGTCCCGAATATAGTCTGTATATTCCTGATGGCAAAATAGGATCAGAACACTATCTTTTAACTCTTCTTCATGATAGGTTGAAACCGAAGAAAGTTTGTTATGGAAAACATATATTCGATAAAGATTTACCAATTCTTCTGATAGATGATGCCATCTATTCTTCAATTAACATGTGCTGTATAGTGGACAATTTTCGAGAGATTGGAATAAATAATGAAGTTTACTGTGTTGTGGCTGTTACATCTAGCTTAACACCACAGGTGGTGACTGATTTCGGAGCCACAATAATAGCAGGATTGAATTTAGAACATCTTAGAGTAAATAATCTAATTCCTAACTACGATGATGATAACATGTATGAGTTGTTTGGTTGCGAATCAGAATATATACTTCCTATATTTTTTGATCATAAGATAGCTAATGAATTTGGTTCGTATCAGTTCTATCACAAGATAGTCAAAACCCCTATCAATAGAACACCAATAGATTTAATCACTGAGAGTCAAATCAGGAAGATAGTAAATCAACTATAAAATGCTTTTTTAAAAGGGATTCCAACTCAAACACACTATATCGCAATCTTTAGACAATGAATCTTCAGGACATTCTATAGAGCACTCAAGTTGATGTTTTCTTGTTATCAAGAAAAAGATGATAGCAAGCAAGATTATGATCAATATTATGGTGAATAACATACTTTTAATGAATTAGATTAATTCTTCTGCTATCCTATTAAGAACATAAATAACATTATCTCTGCTGAGATGATCAGGTAAGTAATAATTTAACTCTTGATAGAATTTATTCTTACCTTTGAACTTAAGTCTATATCTAATAGCATCTGTAAACTTAGTAGATGATACTACATTCAATAATGGTCTAGAATTGAAATAGAAATCAATAAATTTACCTCTAGATCGAAGATCATCATTTACACTTCTAAATTGTCTAGTCATCCTTGACTCAGCAGAACGATGAGATTGACCTTCATCACCTCTCAAACACACTACTACGTCTATTCCATGTGTATATTTGAGAATCTCGTTATTGCAACAACGTTTAATGATCGTAATCTTATCTTCATAATCCTTACTATAGATATTTAGTATCTTCCTGGTAAGATTGGCTGAAATACCATGTCTTTGACTTCCACTGTTATGTGATAAGAGAATCTTACAGTTAGGCTTATTGAGAAACATTTCAAATGCGGACCAGTGACCGCGATGGCAAGGTGAAAACGATCCTATGAAGTAAATTAGATATCGTTTAGAACGTTCGAATGGATATGATTCACCATCATCTTCCCAGTAGAATCTAGTCATATCTTCTTTCATATATGGAATGTTTTAAAGAACTACTTTTTCATATTAGTTATGAATGTTACTACAACTAATCATAATGTATCTTACTCCGACTCTTTTTCATATTAGTTATGATAAGGGTTAAAAATGTTGCTATAGCTAACCATAGCGTTTTAAAGAGTTATTTTCTCATATTAGTTATGATAACTATTATAGTTAAATATACTGCTGTTATTAACCATAATGTTTTAAGAGCTACTTTCTCATATTAGTTATGATAAGAATTAATATGACTATTATAGTTAAATATACTGCTGTTATTAACCATAACACGTCATGCTCCGGCTCTTTCCTGTCTCTTTCGAATACGAACATTAAACCTAATGGTCCAATCGCAGTAGCAAGAACAATTGCTATCGCAAGTATCGCTGCTTCACGAAAATTTATGGATTTGGACGAAACATCCCCCATTGTTTTTGATGGATAGAAATAGTATCTAAGAATACACAGTTTTAAAATGAGTATAAGTCTAAAAATGTATTCTGGCTTGTCTCTGTCATATTAAATATACCATTCTTATACGATGCGGATTAGCATAAGTCTAAAATGTATTCTGGCTTGTCTCTATTAGCATCATATATCACTGCTCTTCTTTATTATGTTCAGCTGCAGATTGACATAAGTCTAAAAATGTACTTTGGCTCATCTCCAGTTTCATCATATTAATAATAGAACAAACTAGTTGAACATTATCTGCTGAATATGGTCCACTTGGATCAATTCTATCAATACTGATATTGAAATATTTTCTCGGACGTAGATTATTGCCTCGTTCTTTCCTAGGTGTGGAGAGGTAACCTTTTCTACGTGACATAGTTAATGTAGTCAATTCAATACCAGATAGGGAACATTTACCCCCACAGGATTTATATAACTCGATAAGATCATCAAATGTGATAGAAATATCAATATCCTTAGTTCTATACCAACCTTCATTGATAATCTTCTTGTAGAGATTCGATATGAAACTAGTAGTGCTAAGATCTATTCTATTCAATCTTTCTGCTTTTGGGTGATTTTTCTTATGCTCTTCAATTCTTCTGCATATATTGAGCATATAATCTTCATTTAGATTAGATTTCATCAAATTATACCCTATACAAACTATTTGTATATTATCACGAGTATATCCTTTTGAACTATCTATTCTATCTACCGAGAGATTATAGTAGTGATCTTCTATGATTCTAGTCTTCTTGTTAGGATCGTATTTCTTATGATGAGTCATTACCTTACCTGTCTTAGCACATACATTATTTAAATTATAAAGATCAATGATTTCTTGCTCTGTGATTGTCAATTCGAGATCATGATTCCTACAATGTGATTTGATGCCAGAAAAAAGATGTCTAATATACTTAGTTAGTTCTGATTGTCTTGTAACTCTATTGATGTTAGTGCAAATCATACACATTGAATTTAGTCCATTTTTGGATATCTTCCTATGATTAAATTCGCAAACGTCCTTGAGTTTACCACATTTAACACATTGGAAAATTCCAGAGATTGGTTTAGGGTTATTGATTTCTCTACTACGATTATTAGTACATAGTTTGCATGTACGACTAACATTATTCGATCCTCCTTTCATTGAATGGAAATCAGAGAACTTCTTGAGTTCATCGCACACTTTACATCGTTTCTTTGTCTTATCTTTTGTACCTCCGTGAAGTGTACAATTATCTTCTTCACTATAGACGATTTTCTCACATAATCCTTTTCCTTTATTTAGAGCTCCACATCGCAAATGATTCTTTTTGTTATCAGGATGCGGATGATATATACATCTGTCACCTATATTATCTACCTTAATCTTACATTTACCTTTATTTCTACTCTTATCTGCATTACATCTTGGTTTCTCATCATTTCTTCCATTATGATTCGAACATCGTAATCCGATTGCACTTACAAGTCTTCTACATTTGTCATTCCGTGATGTTGTTGCTCCACATTGTATTAGTTTTTCAGTTTGATCGCCCATTTTATAGTATAGACTTAATTTTTAAGTTCTCCGGCTCTGCCCTGTCTCTTTCGAATGCATATATTAAACATATAAGTCCAACTGCAGTAGCAAGGACAATTGCTACTGCAAGTATTGCTGCCTCGCGGAAATTTATGGACTTAGATGAAACATCTCCCATTGTTTTTGATAAATAGAAATAGTATCTAAGAATACACAGTTTTAAAGGAATATAAGTCTAAAATGTATTCTGATTTGTCTCTTAACCCTCACGTTTACTTATTCACAAATCTATCCTCACACAATAGTCCGATAGAGTATGTTTTCATCATGTTATCCAGAGGCTGAAATATACATAATATAATGACTGAAATGAAAGTTCCTACAATGGTAATAGGTTCATCAGATATACATGAAAAATCATTGTTGGATATCATAAAAAGAATTGTCGAACATATGATCGTTGTAGAAAAACAGAAGATGATAAACAAGAGTGGATTGTATTTGCACAGAGAGAATTCTACCCATTCTCTATCTCCAAATCTGGAATGAAATTTAATGAAGATATTCCAATTAACATAATTCCCAGAAGATAGATAGCAGAAGCTAATTTTGGAGTTAACACATATTCACTGTCAAGACATGAATTATCTTTAAGAAGGATCGCTGTTAAGATGGAACTGAAACCTGCTGCGAAGATAAGTGCAAAAAGAAATCCATGATGTGGACATCCATAATACTCAACGAGATGATTTATTTCATTCTTATCGTAGGTCATATCCCCCCGGAGGATTTCATGTACTGTGATGATGGTTCTGCCCATTTTTGATAGGGTAAGATATGGAAGAATAATTCATTTTTGGTAATAAGATATCATAGACGAGGATATCTTATTAATGGAATATCCCAAATCCTTTCCTTATCACTAACATCTAAAAGAATTTTAAAAGTGCATCTCAACAAGCTCAGATTCTGTATCCATTGGTAAATAGATATTCATTAATCACATCAAACTCTATTGAAGCAATCCAGGCCTCAGAATCGTTTACTCCCAAAGAAACCAATACCTTCTTACCATCATTAGATAGAGTCATACCTGCTGGAAACTCTAATCCACGACTTTGTTTGAAGTAGAAAGCTGTTGATGCATATCTCATAATCATCTTATCATCCAACCATACAAATCTTTGATAGTATATTCTATAGTCAGTATTAGTATTATGAATCATAATAAGATATCCATCTTCTCCTTGAGGACTCTTATACTTGACAGGTCCTGCCGATCCTCTGAAATACTTTCCTTGATAATTCCTAAAACCTTCAAGTTTCTTACATTCACCTGTGTTTTCATCAACTTCGAGGATAGTAAGTGGTGCATATCCATATATGATGTGAATTTTGCTATTATAAGAGAAAGGCAACCAGTTCTTTTGTACTCTTCCGCGTTTATATAGTAATGGCACTAACTTAGTAACAATATTACCTTCAAGTTTACACAAAGAGATAGCATGAAGTCCATTAGGATTTGTATCTAGAGTAGTAGCTGTATACCATAGATTACCATCATGTTTGAATAGCCTAGCATCTTCATGGCCTCTGATCTTACGGTTTATTATTCCTCTCTTATAATCAGCCTTTACTTCAATCTTATCAGAGCTTACTATATTAAAATCAGAATCTAGTTGGAGAAGATAATTAACAGTATTGATGATATCAGTACCATCTTGAGAGACCCAATTACCATTAAAATACAAATAGTTTACTGATCTCAATATCATTCTATATCCTTTATCATCTAATATTATAGAAGGATTCATAACATTGTAATGTTTTGGGCATTCAAATTCAATACGCTTCATATCACATGATATCTTCTGAGGGTAGTATTTCATGTTCTTAATAGCAAGGTGTTTTGACGATGAAATAGGATTAAGAATGATCTTATCGCATGCAGATCTTCCTTCATCTATAGCATCTATATAATATGCAATGATATGCTCTATCTCATTTATCTTATTCTGGCAATCGACGAAATATAACTGATCTTCATTCTTTGCCTGTATCTTATCATTCTTGTCTATGAAGAAGTATTGAGTTTTGTTATTTGCTTGTATTTCCTTTATCTTCTGCAATATGTTCCATACAACTTTATGTTTATTCATCGATTTATTAGCTATCTCAATGAGAATCTTGACAGTTAGGTTATCACCCGCATTAATTATTGCCAATGTTAAATATTCAATATCATCAGTACATTGCCATTTCAAATACATTGACATTGAACATGTATTTACTATCAGATTCATGGCTCCATCCATCTCCTGATCAACTATTAGACCTCTAACTTTTCCAAATGGCTGATCCTCAGAAGGTGTTTCAATATGGAAATCTTCGAGTATAACTCCCTGTCTATTACTCACCTTTCTCGTGCATGTACATCGAATAAGTCTAGGCTCGAGAATTCCATCATCTCTTCCTTCTTGTATGACAGGAATGAGATACATATCCTCGGTAAGTCTACTCTTAATGTATTCGATAGTATCGTCATCTATGATTAGGAATTCATCTCTCTTGAGAATAAGATGATAGTCTTGTTCACATTTGTAAGGAATAAAATCATAGATGTTAATATCTCCAAATTTATGATCATATTGAACTTCAGAAAAGATAGCAATAGTTGATACATTCATCTTTTAGGGAAGAGGTTTATGTTTTAACTCGTTTTAATCAAAGGATAAAGGATCATTCTTGGGATCGATAGGACCTGGTGGTAAATCTAAAAACATCTCTATTAATTTCACACATTCGAGATTAGGTTTCTTATACATCTTCGTTTTGACACCATTCCTTGTCTCACTTATTTTGCCTTCGATCTTTCCACTCTTAAAGTGTCTCCAGCATAGATCATCCTCTTTCACAATAAGTTTACATCGATCTCCTTTCTTTGTGAGACTAGTGCACTGATTAGCCATTTCTTTGCTTATCGAGGATAATTCAAGTTTTATATCAATTTCGTTAA